>JAABUM010000745.1_pt1 | contig 54128 bp, 106 predicted proteins | sample 5559161 | NCBI WGS metagenome assembly JAABUM01 (sample SAMN10711868, study PRJNA513369) | rock metagenome | isolation source: Antarctica rocks | place: Antarctica: Victoria Land, Siegfried Peak nord
TCTATGCAATGTACAGTGGTCCGCACAGCCGGCAGGTCCGGTACTCCAGCCTTTGGCCAGAGCTCATCCGGCGCTGGATGATCGGCAACCCACCGCCAGCACCATTCAGTGAGTCTGCGTGTCTGAAAAACATGATGCAAGGATACACGATGCAAGGGCTTGCAAGCTGAAATACTTGGATGCTCATTCCGGGCACGCGTCCAATACTAACATGATCTGATTTCGAACCCGCAGGCGAGGGCATTGTGAGGAATGCAGAGGTGTTCTTCTTTCGTGAAAAGCCACACGATTACAAGTATAAGGGCGTGGCCTAGTATCCCAGGTTTCAGTTGATTGCAGCGATTGATTTTGGCCGTCAATGCCGGAAATCCTATGTGAGATTCAAGCAAACTGACCACATTGCCGCCCGGTGCCTTGAAGCCTTCGAAACAAATACCTCAGCACTAGTCAAATAAATGATAACACACACAGAGGGTACTTCAGCTGCGAAGTATCTACTTGCGTCAGTATCTACTCGCGTCGCATTTCTGCACCTAGTTAAAATGGCCACGCGCAGGTCAGACTCAAAAGAACGTTGCGCTGCAAACATCGGTGACTGAAAATATTCTGCCAACCATCTAATTGCGAATGGATTCTCCAGTCAGCCCCTGATCACACTCCAGAACAGCCCCTCTGCGATGGCTGCCCCGCCTTCTGTCACATCAATGCTGCTAGGTTGTCGAACCCCTGCCAGCAGGTACATGGAGCAGTGATCCGGTGGTTGCTGCTGCTTACTGAGCGATGGCACTCTGCTGCGCCGCCAAGGGGGATCAAGATCTTGATCCCCCTTGGCGCCGCCGCCTCATGCGCCCCCAGCCGTGGCAGCGGGCGCGTCCGCCAGAGGCGCCGCCGGCTGCACGTCACGGCCCAGCTGCCGCAGGTCGTCAGGCAGCTGGAGACTCTCCGGCGGCCGCTGCCACGCCTCGCCGGCGGGCTGCGGCTGCTGTGCGTCTGATTCTGCCTGCCACCGGGACTGCAAATGTGGCTCGAGCTGCCCCGCCTGCTGCAGCTGCTCCAGCAGCTGCTCCCGCGGCTGACACTCTGACTGCTGGCTGCCTTCCAGTTGCTGCGGCTGCGCCTGCGGCTGCTGGTGGTGTTGTTGGGACTCGTGCTGCTGGAACTCCAGCAGCTGGAAGCCCTGCACGTGGTAGTCCTGCCGGTGCTGGTATCCCTGCTGCTGGTGCCGCTCCGGCGGTGGAGTGTCTAGGCCGGGCACGATGACGGTGTAGACTTCGTCCAGGTCATCCTCGGCCAGCTCAAAGCCGCCGCCCTCGTCCGCCGACATGTCCGCGGTCTCGCTGAGGAAGCCCACCAGCTCCTGTCCCGCACATGCGAGATTGAGTACCTCAGAGACGTAGTTGCAGACCGAAGTGATGTGCTGCACAGAGCGAAAGAGTAGGGCAGAGGGCATCATGCGGGGACACAGGGAGGAGCAGGCTGCGCCACGGACGCACCTGCAGGTTTGCGTTATCGAGCTCCAGCGCCGAGCACCGTCGCAGGATCTCCTGTTTCTCCTGCTGCAGCTGCGACACCTGCAGCATGCAAATCGCCATCGTTACTGCACGTCTGTCATGATGGCGTTTTGTGAAGGGGCCACATCATTTGCATGCATACATTGCACACCATGCATGCATGCATGCACAAACCTCCGCATTGCTGACGCCCCCGTCTAGTGGCCAAAGCGCTCACCTGCTGTAGCAGGATCTGCACCATCTGGTTGTCCTGCCCGTCTGCCGCGGCGTCCTTCGCGCCTGCCTCTGCGCCGCCTGCACCTGTTGCGCCGCCCGCGGCCGCTGATGCCGGCTTCTGCGCTGCAGCCGCTGGCGAGCGGATTGGTCGGAACACCGGCTGGATCTTCGGCGCCGGCGCCGGGGCCGACGCCGGCACGGAAACCGCTTCTGGGTCGCTCATGCTCGCCGGCGCGCCGTTGGCAGGCGCTGCCGCCGCCGCACCTTCCGGCTGACTGCTGACGGACCAATCTGAGGCGCGCCGCGAGTGGCGCTTGCGCATGGGCGACCCCATCTGCTCCGACAGCGAATCTGTGTCATAGTCCGACGGCAGCGGCGCCGCCATGGACAGCAGGTTGGCGAAGCGCCCGTTCTCGTTCCGGTGCAGCTCCACCAGCTGCCGCTCTGCGCGTCCAGGGGCAACGTGCACAGTGAGTTTGATATCTCTCTTGTATTGACATGATGCAGACATGCAGGCTGCCGCACCTACCTCAAGTACCAGGAATATGTCATGCAGAATCAGTGCCAGCGTTTGCATGCGGTGGCGATGGTGCGCTTACGCTTGAACATGTCGAGCTTGCGCCGGCCCGCTTCCCTCAGGCGTGCACGCTTCTCATCCTGCGACACCACAAACCAGCGCTGAGTCGCGGCGCATGTGTGAAGCATCGGCAGAGCAGCGGCGCAACGTTGATGATTCACAGCGCTCGCGAGGCAATCACAAGCGGATCCAGATTGTGTACGATCCCTTTGTATATCGTCACAGTGGCACAGCTGTTTGTCTTTGCACCTGGCTCTGCATGCGATTGCGCCGTACCTCGCTCAGGGGCTGGCCAGACTTGGTCCTGGAAAGGTGCCGAGCGGAGCCATCCCTCCGGTTTGGTGGAAACATGATGCCGCTCTGGCTGCTGTCGGTGTGTCCTGTCTGGACTGTCTCAAACGCATGCACGCTGACGCTGTACTGCCTGCCTCGGGACTGCTCGGTGAAAGCGATGTGTTTATTTCACGGTGTTCACGAGAAGGGGTCAACGGGGGATCACTACATAGCAGGTGCTTTACGGTGTCCCACTATCGCATGCAAATGCTTGGAAAGAGGGCGACAAGTAGCACGCTACTGGGGAGTAACTGAGTGATTTCTCCCGCGAGTCGACTCATGCAGGGTTCAGGCGCAGCTGGCATTCGAAGCCTGCGCCTGCCTGCGCCACTTGCCGAGTCCACTCCTCCTCGACTTGTGTGTGATACGTTGTGAAGTCCGTTCTGTTCAGGAAGGCGGCCGCACGTCAGTGAAGCAGGACCTGACGTTCAGGTGTGCGCAGCGCATTACAAATGGTATGTTCCGAGCGACACACAGCAGCTGTTGAATGGCCGATTTTTGCTTTGCAGGTGTGGATTGCAGCGATTCCTGGTGCTGGCGAGCAAGTTAGCCACCATGATTGAGGTTATTCTGAATGACCGTCTCGGCAAGAAGATCCGCGTCAAGTGCAAGTGCGCCTCTGCAGCATCCCCTCGGGTTTCAAGTGCTCTGTGTATATTCGCATGCACCTGCCATCACAGTCTGCTGAGCTGTTCCTCTTGGAACACTGCTGCTGCTGAGCTACGACGTTGCCGTCTTCGCCGCCCGACGCATTCCTGCCGCTCATGCTGCATACAAATGTATATATATATATATATATATATATATATATATATACACGTCTTTCCTGCAGCGAGGACGACACCATCGGCGACCTGAAGAAGATGGTGGCGGCGCAGACGGGCACGCGGCCCGACAAGATCCGCATCCAGAAGTGGTACACCGTCTACAAAGATCACATCACGCTGGACGACTACGAAGTCCACGACGGCATGAACCTGGTAAGGGCAACGACACATTGAAACACAAGTCGACCGATAAACCGCAGTAACATAATCGACTGAAAAACCTGCGAGGCTGCGCATCGCCAGGCTGGCTTTGCTATTTCACCTGCAGCTGCCACCTGCAGCCGCCACTGGATGCGGTTGATAGCATCAACAGGTTGACAGCGTCAAACCTTTCTGATTCCGGCTCTCCTCTTGTCTCACACAGGAGCTGTACTACAACTGAGCAGCGGTGGCGAATCGGAGCTCCCCACCGCGGCATGGAGGGCTTTACATACCCGGGCATGGCGCCGAGCATGGCGAACCCCTGGAACTTCCTGCAGCAGCCCGGCGGCGACCAGCAGCAGCCGCAGCAGCAGCAGCCGCAGAGGCCGCAGCAGCAGGGCCAGTTCCTGCCCGGCAGCCTCATGGCGTCGCTCGGCATGCCGGCGAGCGCCGCCGCGGCGGAGATGCCGCTGCTGCCGGGCCTCGCGCCGCCACAGCACCAGCTGCAGCCGCAGCAGCACCAGCAGCAGGCGGGCGGCGGCGGCTGGAACAGCATGCAGAACAGCATGCAGAACAGCATGCACAACTTCCAGCTTCCGGCAAACTTTCTGCCGTCGGGGCTGGGCCTACCGGACGGCGGCGGCAGCGGCAACGGCGCTGGTATCTTCCCCCCTGGGATGCAGCCTGGCATGCCGGCGATGTCCGCAGCCGCCGCGTCGCACCTCGGCCGCAGCCCGTCTCCGCACCTGCCGTATGGCCTGATGGCTGGCGGCCAGGGCTTTGGGCAGCAGCCGCCCGGCGCGCAGGCCATGCAGCAGGCGGCGCTGCTGCATGCGCAGCGCGGCTACGGCGGGGCTCACCAGCCGCAGGCACGCCTCTGATCGTTCACACTGGGAATGGGGAACGCCACGTTAGTCGAACTTCATCCTGACAAATCGCTGCATCAGGACCATACTGCAAGATGAGAACGCTCATCATGGAGGAAAGAAGCTTTAAGGCTCGGCGTGCAATGCTCACTATCCAATATGCAATGTTCACCTTTCACAGGCGCAGGTGCCGCTGCACGCGCTGCACGCGGGCGGCCTGCCGCCGGGCTTCATGCAGCAGCAGCACCAGGGCGGCTTAGGCGGCAGCGACGCCGCTGGCGGCGCCCCGGACGGCATGGTCCCCAGCAATACCATGGTCCCGTGCACTCTTGTATCCAGCGGCATCTCGCCGGATGTCTCGCCGTCGCCGCGGAAGCCGGCGTCCCCCCTGGAGCGGAACTCCGCCGAGCGGCGCAAGGTGGGCTTTGGGGTTTAGGTTTGCGAGAAACGCCAAACACGTCACCGTGCTTGCTGAGCAAGGGTGATTGGGAAGGAGAAGCGCAAGTGCAGTTCTTGGTCCACCATTGCGTCTGGACATGGACTTCTGGAGGCGCCGGCTGCATGTGGGCGGGGACTGTGCAACATGCACTGCGATATGGACCCCAGAGTCTCAGTGCTGATCAGCTTTGTGTCGCCTTTGTGCGACACCAGGTGGTACACACCGCGGTGCGGGTAAGCATCCCGCCGGGCGGCGTCAAGCCGCGGGTGGCGACCGGGGCGGCAGCGGACGGCGGGCGGCGCCGCAACTCGGCGATCGAGCCGCACGAGTGGGCGGGCCAGATCGTTTGGGCCAAGCTGGAGCGCTACCCCTGGTGGCCCGCGCAGGTGCGCCGCGCTGTTGCCGGGACTTGCTGCCCAGCTGCGTGAGGAAGCAGCTGTGTGGGAGGATTTCACCATGACGTCAGGCAAAGGAGATCCAAGGTGTAGCGGATAATATTGGTCACTGCCGGGAGCCGTATTCCAGTAGATAAGCATGTCCACAAGCCTTGAGTCATTTTGTGAACAAAGGTGGTGAAGGAGGACGAGCCTGTACATACCCGCAGGCTCGAAGCCGCCACCCTTCGGAGCCACGCCCTGCCCAAACGCTGCCCGCCAAATCCGCAAGGTCCTGCAAAATGGCTACAATGATTGTTGCTTCAATTGCTTCGAATGCGCAGGTGCTGAAGGAGGAGGACCCGTACATACCCGCGGGCTCGGAGCCGCCGCGGCGCGGCGCTGTGCCCGTGCGCTTCTTCGGCACCTACGACTTCTCTTGGATCGAGTCCCAGCGCATGCTGCAGCCCTTTCAGGAGGGCTATGCCGACAAGTCGCGCCAGCCGGACGAGGACGGCTTTGGCGCCAGCGTGCGGGAGGCGCAGGACTTCTTGGTGCGGTATTCTGCCATTGAGTGTGCTTTCGAAAGTGGAATGTCGCCTCTTCGTGCCAGCCGAGGACGGCTTTGGCGCCCATGCGCGAGTCGCAGGACTTGCTGGTGCGTTTTGCCAGATGACTATGTATGCCATGTTCATCAACGGAAGAAGCCATTATCTTCACGCAGTATGGAAACTGTTCTCCTTTGCCGCCAACGTGCGCGAGGCGCAGGACTTGTTCTGGTGAGGCTTTATGTTTTTGGTTCTCAGTGGACCAGAAGGCTCACTGAAAGGGATTTTGCTAGATGTCAGATGCTTCAGTCGGAGTGGTCCAGTATCAGAGCCACCAGTGCGTCCATGCATGTTTGGCTGAACTGTTGTCATGGCGGCTCCGCTCAAGGAAGAGCATGACTGGTAGCCGCAACAGGGCGCAGGCAGTGTGGATGCAAGTTTACATGGCTGCAGATTGACACCTTATTGAAATTCCGAGCCTGAAGTTCTGACTGGACGCGCAGGCAATGGAGGCGCTGCCGGAGGGCTGTGAGTTGGTGCTGCTGGAACAGGACGACCTGCTGCCGCCCGCGGCGGACCAGTGGAAAATGACGAAACTCAATTTGCAATATCATGGAATGCGCAGGCGTCCGGCGCGCTGCCGGAGGGCTTCGAGCTGGCGCTGCTGGAGCAGGATGACCCGCCGCCAGTCGCGGCCCCGCCGCCGTCGCCGGCGCCGCCGCCAAAGGCCAAGCCCGCCGCGACGCCCGCCAAGCGCAAGGCGGCCGCGTACGCCGACGCGGCGCCGCCGGCTGCCAAGCCCCGGTCGCGGTCGAAGGCCGCCCCGAAGGCGCAGGTGAGCTGTTGGACACGAGGCGCATCCCTGGCCCTGTTGCGCTGCCATGCAGCACAGCAGTTGACACCCTGCTGTTTGCCTGACTGCTGCTGCACAAAGGTGTCCACGACTGTGGGGATCTGCTCAGCTGCATCAGGCCTGGGCAGATGCCAACAAGCAGCCAGCTGCACCCGCAGTCGACTGCAAACAATTCCACATAAGAGAACGGCTGTCCGCAGGCGCACAAGATGGATCCGGCCAGCGCAGAGGAGCGGCTGCAGGGCATCCGGCGGGGGCTGGGTCTGGAGGCGCCGGCGGACTCGCCGTTCGCGCACGCGCCCTGCCTCGAAGGCCTGCGCCAGCTGCTTGGCCAGGCCTGAGGGCCGGGCGGAGGTTGTTTTGGGGCAAGATGAATTGCGGGAGTGGACAGAAGTGTGTCATGGACGGTTTTCGCGTACCTCTAAGCAGCTTCGTGGGCAGGCTGGGAGCAGCAGAAGGTGCCGACAATATCGCAGTCAAGAGTTGCATGAATGTCGAAGTAGGACAAAATTCTTGCACTATGGTCGCGTCTAGCGCTCATTGATGCGTAACATGCGGTGGCTGGACCAGATCGGAAGGCCTCTCATGGTACATGTAGCACCCATTTCATGCGGGTTTGATATTTGGTCTGCGCTTCGGCTGAGGACATGCTGCATGTCTTTGCTCACACTGTTGCAGCGTTTCGGTCGGCGCGCTACACGGCGCATTTCTGCTGGTCCGCCCAGGGTGCAAAACTAGCATTGGATCTCCCCTGCTGTCCGTCACAACTCCCGAGCTGAGCTAGGCACGGTCGTCAGGACCAGCTCAGCGAGGCCGCAGGCAGTCCCTCCACCCGCTTCCACAGCTGGCAGCTCTGTTCAGACGGTAGGTATCAAAAATTTTGCCGCGGCGGACCCGCTGCCCCCAAACACCACAGTGCATTGGAGATGCCCCGCTGCCCTCAAACACCACAGTGCACTGGCGCGCCCGCTTCAGGCCATCCGGATCTCGTACTCGCCGGCGGTGGTGATGTACCTGGCGCAGGGAGGCGGGTTTCAGGACTTCATGTTCGTCCGTTGCTTTGAAAACCGCTTTAGAACAGAGCAACAGTCTCATGACGGAAGCAGGTTTCGACATTTGCAACAACAAAGCAAAACCTGTCCGCACCTGACCCAGGGCAGCGCCTGATATCCGGATCGTTCGATGCACTTTAGGTACCTGACCTGCGCACACCGTTCAACTTTTTCAATTCAAAATTCCACCTGGTGAGGATTAGCTAGCTAGCTGACGCGGATGGGCGGCGCAATGACTTGCTGAATTTGACAGAGAACTCAATCATAATCGCACCTGATGCCGGACACGGTGAAGTAGGGGATCTGGTAGCTGACCCGGCGGATGACCCACGGAAAGACAGAACAGCACACATTGCAAGCTTTTATTCAAGTTCCCACCTGGATGCCGGAGACGGTGAAGTAGGGAATCTCGTAGCTGACCCGGATGGGCGGCATGCGGCCGACCTGCTCGTCCTCCGCCGCGACGGACGGCAGCCCGAACTTGGCGCGCAGCAGGAACTCCTTGCCGCCGGGGAAGTTGCGAATCTTCCACACCAGCGCCTCCTTCTCCGGCGCGTACGCGGCGCTGCCCTGCAGACAGATTGAAGCAAAGGCCATTCGTAAACTTGAGTTTTTGGCAGGCTTTTGTATCCTTGATCTTCCCACACCAGCGCCGCCTTCTCCGGCACGTACGCTGCGCTGCCCTGCGGGCAGTTTGTGGGAGCAGCTGTTTGTTTGTCGGCAAGGATTGACCCTTTGTTCCTTGGTTCTCCGCACCACACCTCTTGCTCCGGCGCATGCGCCGCACTGCCCTGCGGCAGTTCGTAGGGGCAACAGTTCGTAGGGACAACGGTTCAGTTGGCATTTCATTGGCAAGGAATGGCCGGTTTCATTCTTGCACTTCCACAACCGGCGCCTCCTTCTGCGGCGCATATGCTGCAGCTGCTGCGCTGTCATGCGGCAGATTGCGAGGTTTGCATCAGAGAGTACCCATATATTCATTCTGACAGCACCTTCCACCAACCTCTCCGAAAGCTGCTGCACCACTGCACCGCCGTCAAAGAGTGTGTCTTGAGACAGTGGAATCCTATAATGTGGGTTGGGGGGTGATGGGGGAGAGGTGGGTTTGGGGTGGGTTTGGGGTGTGTTTGGGAGGGCTGCTCGGTCGCGACTGTAGTGCAGTGCCGCGACCAAGCTGGCAGGTCCGGCCGACGCAAGCGCCGACACGGTGGAACCTACCGCCCAGAAAAATTCATTTGATCGAAACGGTTCAATGAACCGATATCAGCGATCAAACTGATAAGAACAGATACTACACTTGATCTTAGCCAAATAGGCCGAGAAAGGTATACTGCAAGGTGTGTGAGCTAGCTTGTGATGTGGCACGTAGCAGATGGAGATATTCTGCTGAGTTATGGGAATGTGCTGCTAGTGGTATGCCAACAGGCCACACATCGGCCAGCTGCCTGCTCTGCTGCTTTGATACAGTATCAGGAAGAGTGCTGCCAAGAGCCAGGTAATCATTGGCAGGCGTCAGAGCATGGGCGAGCGCAGCAGAACATCCTGCAATGTGCCAGCAGCACGCGCACAAGGCGCAGCTGACGTCCGCATTGCCCAAGCCCCCTTCCGTGTCAATTCCGACGAATTCAATAACACACAGGCGGCGCAGTGTCGTAGGACATGAAGACTGCTGCGCGCCTGCGACGTGCGCATGGTGGGACTGATGACGCCAGGCTGCAGCGGCAGGCTGATCTCCACTGTACCGCCGCGAATCCTCGACAACTTTTCAAACGGGCTCAAAAAAGGAAACACACAGCACAGCATGACTGTTGCGCACCTGCGAGGTGCGCACGGTGGGGCTGATTGCGTCGGGCGGCAGCGGCAGGCTGATCTCCACGTTGATTGCCGCCGAGCGCTCCTTGAACTGCGAGCGCGCCTTCACCAGGTACTCCGTGCGGCTGCGGCTGTGCTTGTCCACCACGCACTCTACCCAGATCAGCGGCTTCACGTTCTGGCTCAGCCGATACGTCCTGCAATAATGGGGCAGCGAGTTGAAATGCACATTGCTCGTCCACCCGGTCAGATTCTGTGCGGCAGTGGACTGGCGGGTTCAACAGTGCTTCAACAATCAATTCGCTATCGCGGCGCTCGTACGACTACCTGGATACGTCTGGCAGGTTTCAGTTTTGCTGCCGTCTTGAAACCCCTTTGCCAGACGGATGAGGCAAGACCGGCAAAGTTGTGCAGGGCTTGCCGTGCCTCGTCAGCACTGCAAGGGAGCTCCGAGGACCTCAAATGAGTGGCACATGCACCAGTGTCAAACTGCAGGCTGCAGGAAACGGCGAGCGGCGCCTCGGCACATCTCAGAGAATTTCCTAGGGTTCAGCATTGACGGACTGGTCACAGATCCAAGTCAACACAGTGCGCACCACATCTTGAGCAGTACCAAGGTACGCACATCTCAAAGGCGCCGTCCGGTTGAATGAGGGAGACAATGCAATTTACGTCAAGTGTCATTCAATTGATAGACAGCGGTAGCGCACATGAGGTCAAAGGCGCCGTCGAGCAGGATGAAGGAGAGGTGCGGTCGTCCTTTAGCTAACGAAAGCCTACAGCGTTTTTTGATCAGCACTCGAATGCACTTTGTGTTTTTACTCACATCAGATCAAAGGCGCCGTCGGGCGGGATGAAGGAGATGGTGCGGTCGTTCTCAAAGCGCGCCAGCCGCACGCACTGGTGGAACTTCATGTCCTCCAGGTCCACCGCCTTGCTCTTGCCGCCTCGCCCCTGGCTCTCGAACAGCACCTGCGCAGCCGCACTTCCGGTTTCGTTCCCCTTCTGGACTGCACATATCCTTGCGTGATGTCTGTTTGTACGGGCAGCACCTCCACCAGGTCCGCCGCCTTGCTCCTGCTTGGCCATTCCTGGCTCTCGAACAGCACCTGTGTGTCATGTTGGCAATGGTGCATTTTCTCCTCGGACCGCAAAACATGGCCTTGCATGCAGCGCTTGCACCCAGCACTCCGTGTGCCTTTTCTTTCAAGTAATCATCCACACGTGCACCGCCGCCCCGCCGGCAGGGGCCGTCCTTGGACTGCCGGAGGCAATTCAGGATTTGTAGACCCGCATTTAGGGTAGACCCGCATTTAAGATTTCCAGCAATAGTGCACCTTGTCGTTGAGGCCCAGCTTGCACTCGGGCATGCCGGAGAGGTAGGTGCGCATCTTGAGGGCGCCCACCACCTCGGAGCGCACCACCGTGCCGTTGCTGTTCACCAGCAGGTTCACGCTTTCCACCACATCCAAGAAGACCTGGACGTGGAAATGGCAGGGATCGACATTGGACGGCTGGGTGAACAGGTCAAAGCGCAGAGAAACTGCTAGGTGCAGTTAGATACAGTCCTGATGTATTGAAAATGTTCTGCCGCACTCAGATCCAGCTGTGACACTGGCGCAAGTTTTTGCGCAGCCTCATTGCGTCGTATTTGGGTAACCATTGCGTCGTATTTGGGTAACCCCACTGCAGATGCTCTGCTGCAGGTCCTTGTCAGCGCGACAAATCTTACCTCGTTCTTCTTGTACTTGATGCCCTCTGACCGCCAGGAGACGGCGTTGGTGACGGCCATGGGCGGCCGCGCCTGCACCTCCATCTTGTAGGCATCGGTTTTGATGAACTCCGACAAGATCTTTGCCTCCGTGAATTGCGGGTACCCAAAGTCCATGACCTGCACCACAGGTGCATAATACGTTGGCACTTTCCCAGATTGAGCGAGTTCCGATGATGCTCTGTCAAACGCTCGCCCAAAGAAGCGCAAGTTGCAAGCGAAGAGACCCTCATCTCCTCCACACAGCCGGTATCCGATATTCATGACCTGCGGCAAGCCGTGCGGCGTGTTGACATCCAAAATCTCAGAGATTTCGTAACAGATGCGATAGCCCATTGGCCATCCTCCACAAAGCGGGTGCTTGGAAACGCCCACCCCGAAAGTGCAAGCGCATGAACTGAACATAGCGCCGGGCATCTCACCTCGTCCAGCGGTTGGTCAGGCAATGGCAAATTATGGAGGTCACGCTGTCCACGTGATCAGCAACACCCTGCCTTTCCAGCCCCTCATCCAGCAGCTCGTAGGCGATAACAATAGTGTCGCGCAGAGACTCCATCTCCAGCTGATTTATCATCGACTGATGATTATCAGGCAAGAACAACAAGGCAGACTCCCACCTCATCCAGCAGCTCGTAGGCGATGACGAAGTTGTCACGGAGCGACTCCTCCTCCAGCTCCGTGAAGTAATGCTTGAAAACGTCCAGCACTCGATGCAGGAATGTCAGCACCGCCGTCGCGTTGACGTTTGCGCGGCACATCGCCAGCAGGTACAGATTCGAGTACTGCAGGCAGGCAGTTAGGCTCTTCAGCGCCGCGCGGGAGTGTATGGGCAGCAACCGAGATCAGGTTCCAGACGGAACAGCTCCGGCTGTGTGCACGTGAACGCCACGTATGGCATGAACATGAATGCTGCGCATGCCATGTTGTGATTTTACACCTCCTCGAGTGGGACTGCATCATCGAGACATCAGTTCGCCGCGGATGACCACACATGCTGTAATACCATGCGGATGGCATATCCCTCCATCAGACGAGCAGCCTCACCTGGACATAGAGGTAGGAGACGCCATCGTCGTAGATGACGGGCGTCAGCCGGTTGGCGTCCTCCAGCTCCTGCACCTTCTGTATGAAGCGGTCCGCCTGCTTGAGCAGCACATCGCCGCCGTCACAACTGGTAGAGAAGTCAAGGAAGTCAAAAAAAATTTGTATGATCGTTGCCTTCTTGAACAACCAGTCCGGCGTTGTTGAGCCATGAGGCCCGACTATGTTGGCCCGTATTGCAAAATGCTCCACTAAGATTTACCTGTTTGAGCGGCACATCGCCGCGGTAGTCCCGCGCCAGCAGCACCTTCCCCTTCAGGTCCAGCACCAGGATCGCGCTGACGGCCATGCCGGCCCCAGGGGTGCGAGTCCTCCGGTGCTGCTCACTCCGCTGCTGCTGCCGCGGCTCCGGGGCGCCAAGCCCTGCGCGGCGCACAACGGTGTTGCCATAAGCAACGCACGGCACGCTTGCGCATCCGCCAAGCGCCACAGCAGCCAGCGATATACAAAGGCTCGGTCAGTCACGATGCAGCTGAGCATCAATGCTGCGCATGTTTCCAGGCTCTGACCTGCACCTGATGGCTGGTCAGGCCTCTAGCCTGCCCTCTCCCTCGCAGGCGCCGGGGTGGCAGACTGCAGCTGAGTCTGCCTCTTGCACAGAGCGTTGAGCACGGTGGCCAGGCCAGTGGGGGTGACTCCGGCAGCGAGGCTCTCCAGGAGCACTTGCGTGACAGCCTCTGTGAGTGGCAGGCCTGCGTAAGAGGCGAGCTTCTGATACTGTGCTATCTGATCGCGGCTAAAAGATCTGCTTGAAGGCGCTGCCGTGTCACTCATGCATTCAACACCCGCTTGCCAGCCACGCAGCGACTACAAACACGCTCGATCTGTGACAGATAGTGGTCAAAGAGTGTCCGGGAAATCCACTTTTACACTGAAGCCAGATGGCCTGCAACTGCAAGCAGTCAGGCCCGGAACACATCTGCACGCTGCAAGTCCAGTGCCAGTTGACTTGCCCGGACAGGGTTTTGACGTAAAAGTGACGAAGCTCGCGCCATGTTGGGAAGTTGCGACCTCAACAGTGTTGATTGAGATCGCACAGAGCTGCCTACAGGCACTCGCAAGGTTTGAGAAGCTTCAACAGCAAGTGACACTCATTACGCGCACAGTTTGTGCGAAATCGACAAATCTAGTGTCTGTCGTTGGCCTGTCCGAGCAACTTGATCAGCCGACGGTGGAAGTGCCTTCGTGTTGTCCCAATTGTACTTCAGCGAATTATCAAGGTTTGTAAGAGGCCATTTCGAAACCGGACTCGACGACGAGGCACTGGTGCGCCATTGTCAGAGCTGTGCCTTTCGCACGCAGACCGGCACCGGATCTCATCCGGAATGAGACCTCGTGAATGCCTGAGCCAATGAGCCACACTGTTTCACACTTCGAGATTCATAATCGTCTACACATCGCCTATAGGCCGGCATGGACCCATATGCTTGGCAGCACCGGCCCCCCTCGCCCCTGCGAATGGATGCACACGGCGCGGCACAGCCCGAGCGGCAGCACGGCCCCAAGGAGGCAGTTAAGGCCATGATCGCCCAGAAGCGGGACGTATCCTACGTGCAGCTGGCCCTGAGCCTGAAGCGGGCCCAAATCCAGCGGCTGGAGGCGTATGCCGCACGCCGGGCGGCCACCCTGCAGCAGGCGGAGGAGACATTTGAACAGGACGCCCTGGAGTTCGACGACTTCCTACGGAGAAACGACGAGGAGGTGCAGGAGGCGGTGCGGCAGGCCAACGAGCAGGCCCGCATCCGCCAGGACAAGGTGCGTGCATCAGAGGGCTTTCAAGAAGCACGGCGGCAGTTGTTTTTGCCACACACGTGATGCGTCATATTCGCCAAGGCTGGATCGGCCACAGCATGACATGCTGACACACAGCTTCTGCTGGACGACACTGATTATCATTTGCGTGCAATGCCGCAGACGGTTGAGATAAAGCAGCTGAGCGCGCAGTTGGCCAACATCAAGAGCGACATCAATCGACAGGAGGAAACCCTGGAGGAGTGTGCAGCCTACAAGGCCTTCCTCGCCGCGCTCACCCCCAAGGCCTGGCTGGAAGTGCGCTGCCTCCAGCACCCATCGGGGTCGGGAAGAAGTGTCACTGCAAGTTTGGCCATGCTTCGCTGTGACTGGAGGAGTGCGCCGCCCACAAGGCCTTCTCCGCCGCGCTCGCTGCCAAGGCCTCTCTTGAGGTGCTGCGAGGCTCACCCCCAAAGCCCTGCTCGACGTGCTGCGAGGCAGGACGGGCACGCTATGCTGACACTGCACAACGTATGATGGTGTTATCCGTTTCATTGTGTCTCCTGCAATGCTCAATCCGGACGTCTGTGTCCATTGGTGCGATCGCGTGTACTCAGGAGGTGTACCGATCGCGGCGGGAGGCCAAAGAGCGGCGCACCGACGCGTGGCTGGCTGGCTGCGAGGAGGTGCGGCAGGCGCGCGCCGACGCGGCGGCGGCTGTGGCGGCGGCGGAGCACGGCATGGCCATCGCGCGGTCGCAGCAGGAGTACGACCGCGCCAAGGGGCAGCTTGCGGAGGCAAAGGCGGGGCTGCATCAGGCAAACGCGGCTCGGGTGCGCTGACCAGATGCCTGCTGTGTGTTGGGAGTGCCGCATGGCACAGCGCCACATCTTGTCATCCTGCATGCCACATGGTGAGGGGTGCTGGGCTGCTGAAGAGGATGTCGCACACCGAAAATGCTTGTGAGCACATGGCCAACTGCTTTGGAAAAGGCCACAAAGCCAACACAGTGTTGCGGAGTGTCGCGCAGGAGCCGCCTGAGCCGGAAGACCCTGCAGAGGAGCTGACGGAGCCTAACTACTTCACCGGCCCCAAGCTGATGCAGCAGGAGCTGCGGGCCATGGAAGAATCGAACACAGCAGTGGCGCAGCGCGTTCAGGTGGGCTCAGCACCCGCAGCGTTTTGACAACGTTTCCTGGCGCGGCGTCATGATATGTGCACCTGATAGGTCTTAGCCACTGCGTATTGCTGATTCGGATCCAGCTTGCCATGCAGGCGGCTGAGGCAGAACTGGCAGACTTTCGGGCAGCCGCCAGGGCGACGCGCACTGAGACGGACGCAGCGGTTGTGTCGCTGGAGGCAGAGCTCGAAAAGCTTCAGGCGAGCCATTGTCTCATTTGCAAGCTGCGTGTGAGACGAGCCATCGCACAATCACAGAGGTGTGTCATTTTCATGATTTTGATGATCACATACGTGCCGTGCCTGCAGCCGAAGCGGCGTGCGTCAAAGCGGCTGTCCATGGCGTCAGTGAGCAGCCGAGGGAGTGTGCATAGCAGTCGGGAGGGCGGAAGCAAGGTAAGACACTCTCCTGTGTCTGCAGCGTGCCTGTGGCAAATGTCGAAGCTGTGTGATAAATCGTGTGGACTCTTGCTCCTGTGTGATTGCAGGCCACGCACAGCAGCAAATTGTCTGGGTTGTCGATGGTTGGGGAGTGAGGGCTGCTGTGGCGTAGGTTTCGGTATATTGTTTCATGATGTTTCTATCTTGGCGCATCACAGCGGCCTCACGCGGCTGCAGTATATCCTGATGTTCATTGCACACACATATATACCTATACATCTGACTGTATAGATCCACTTGCCATTACAAATAGATGGAGGCGGTCTCAACTGCCACTTATCAAAGCAGCATGATTAATCTCGGCCACGGCCAGTCATGAGCCACCCGCTGCCGCCCAAAGGCATTCAAAAGAAGCGTGGAAGTTGCCGCGCAGCATCATATTTTAGGAACATGGCCGCAATGACCTGGCCCGCGGGCACGTAGGTGCGCGGCGCTGCGCTTTAATCTCCTTTCCAATCGCCATATTGTCCTCGTCTATCATTTTCCAAACATCGCGGCGATATCCCCGGCGTCTCGCGCGGGTAGGTAATCGCGCAGGTGCGCGGCGCCGCGCAGCAGCCGCGCCCGCTCCTCTGCCACAAGCGCCGAACGCCGCGCTTGCTCCGCCTGCCAGGCGCCCTCCTCCGCCTGCTCCTTGGCCTGGAAGGAAGCAGACATCTCAACATTGCTTGCTCACTGGCCGATGCAGCTGTGAATGCGGTTTTATGCCCAGCTGCCGACCTGCAGGTCAGCAGACGCTGTGGCCTCCATACCAAAACCGGTGACTTGCCTAGTTCTGCACTGACTGCTCATCTTGCACTCAAGCTCGAGAAGTAGACTGAACACGACCACTACAGGGCACCTGCTGCTGCTCGAAGGCGACGCGCTTGACGTCCAGCAGCCGCTCAACCTCCCTCCGGTGCACCGCGGCCTTGAGCCGCCGTCGCTGCGCGCCCATCTGGACAGAGACAAGGTGAACCACATTTCATCAAGATTCGTTCACATCGTCGAAGACAGTCATAAGGCAAATGTGTCACAATTGTGGCAGTGCCGCAAGCGTCACTGGAGCGAACCTGCTCCAGGCGGTCCTCCTCGGCAAAACGCTCCAGCAGTGCCTGCCGCTCCACCGCCTCCTCCGCCTTCTGCTGCGCCTGCCGCTCAGCCTGCGGATATCGAAGAAATGTGCGTAAACCTGATCAGTCTGGACAGGGTGCAGTCCGGCAGCGCCTGCCGCTCGGCGGCATCAGCCGCACCTGCGTTCACATGGTTTCCTGGCAGCAGTTCGTTGGGATTGAACATTCAAAGATGCTATGACGAAGTTTGCGCAGCATCATGAAATGATGACATGACCGTATCGTACCTTCAGGCACTGCTGCGCGGTGTTCGCGGCAATCATGTCCCGGCGCACGGGCGCTGCCGGCATTGTGAAAGACACAGCTTCTTAGGATAATCCAAAACGCCGCAAGGGATCAGGCCCGCACCTTCAGATGCAGCTGCGCGCGGCATTGGCGGCGATCATGTCGTAGCGCATTGCCTCAGCCCGCATCATGGAGAATGCCAACCACGAGAAGAATAGCATCACAGGCTTCTGCGCTCGAGAGATCGTGCCCACACCTTCAGGCGCAACTGCGCGGCGTTGGCGGCAATCATGTCGCGGCGCATGGCCTCCGCCCGCGCGGCCCGCGCGGCCGCCTCCTGCTGTGCCCGCTCCTCCTGCTCCTCCTCCCGCATGAGGTTGATGAGCCGCTCCTCCTCCTCTGCGGCCGCCAGCTGCGCCTCTTTTTCCGCCTTGAGCCGCTCATAGTTTCTGTGTCAGTATGCAGTGTATCAAGAAACATACTTATAATCTTGTTGGCCCTGTTTTGTGGTCCACAGTCACGAGGCTTTGCCGGCTGCACCGTCCTGCACACGCTGGCAGTGCCGGATCTCAGTGGGTGTCTGCTGCCGGCAAATCACGAAGCGGACGCCTCAGACCTCAAAGCGACCACGGCTATACATGCACGACCAGAGAAGCAGATGGCAAGCACCGAAACGCACCGGTCCGCAACCGCTTGATTGGCGGCACGTCGCGCATCTTGCTGGCCCTCCTGCTCCCGTGTTGCAGCGGCGTACTCCTCGATCGCCTGCTCCTGCCGCGCCGTCTCCGCCGCCGCCTCGTCCCTGCAGTGTAGCAGCAGCAGAGTCCTGGCCCCACAGCGCTAAGCATGTAGAAACCGTGGCCGATTCCCAATCGAGATTGATCTGAGCGACCGGCTGGCAACAGAAGTGAAGTGCGCAGAGGGAGTCCTTCTGCTGCACCGGACGACCTACTGCTGGGCGGCGGAGGCAGCGAACAATATGCAGGTGTCGGCGAGTGCGAAATTGCATTTTTGTTACAAGTCATGAAGTCATATTGTTGTGTGTGGAATCACCTGATGGCCTGTTGCTGGGCAAGGAAGGTGGCGATGAAAGCGCGTGTCTCGGCGCGCTTGGCGGATCGCGCCGCCGCTCCCAGCCGGTCCTCCTCCTCGATGCGCAGCATGCTGGCGTCCACCGCCTCCCGCTCCCGCTGGTACTCCATCTGAAGGTTACAGACTTGCAGTTGGAGTCACGGATCTGCTGATCGGAACCGTGAAGCTCCTTCTTGCCTCCAAGCAGCGTTTGCAGAGCGGTCCAATGCCAATGACCGCGCACATCCTGGTTGGCCACGTGGCCACCTTGTGTGCACATTTGTGGCGGCACATCACGAAGCAGTCACATTGTCCAGATTCAGGTGCAGAAAGGTATTCCACCTTTCCGAGCTGCCGCAGCCGCGCATTGCCTGCCATCTGCTGCTCCAGGTCCTGCCGCGCCTTCACCGCCAGCGCCCGCCTCTTTGCATTCTCCTCCTGCCTCCGGCCCTCCTCCTGCAGTGGAAGCGACACAGCAGTCCTGAGTTGCACCACCATTGAAGGTGCAAGTGCTCGGGCTGCAAGCTAAGTGTACGTAGTAGAAGCTGCTGTGCATCTGCAGACTCGGAGTTATGCACCTTGGCGTGGTGCTGGTGCATTGCGCGGTCCATGGCGATGGCCTCCTGCCGGCCCGCCACGGAGGCCGAGGCGCGCTCCCGCAGCTGCAGCTGCTGGCCCATGCGGACCTGCGCCGCCGCGATGTGCGACTGCAGGCCCCGCAGTTCCTCGCTCTCCTCCTGGCGGCGAACAGTTGCACGTGACTGCAATATGGGTGAACGATCCAACCGCAGTGTCGACATTGACGTGCTCATATATCAGAAATGTCAGCAGCCTGGTGCCCGTCGCGAGTCTGCGAGCTGGTTTCCGCCTTTGCAAAGCAATGAGCAGAACATAGGTGCATTGAGTGATCTGGTAGGAAGCCAAATGTGCACCTGCAGGCGCTGCACCTCTCGGGCGGCCCGCTGCTGCTCCAGGGTGCGCCGCTGCAGCGCCTCCTCCACAGCCGCCGACTCGGCGCGCCGCACCTCCGCCGCCTGGTGCTCTCGCAGCGCCTGCATATGACATTGCACACTTTGCTTCGTCACGAAGAAGTGAATTTCGCATGAAGTTCACGTGCAGGGCCGCACGCTGTTGATGAGTACGCCACAGTCGCTGAGCCACACTGGCTCTTTCAGTCTTCAGCCTGCGCCAGACTGAAAATTATAGTCCATGTGCCCCACAAGCTTTCGATTCACGGCTTACGCTCTTACTCCGCCGAGACATCTCGTACCTGCGCGCGCGCGGCAGCAGTTTCAGCCTCCTGTACAGCCGCCCGGTGCTGCCGCTGCTCTGCACGGTCCTCGGCGCCGTCCGCAAAGCGCTGAGCAGACTCCATGCTGTGCTGTTGCCCATAGTGCCTGCAATATACAGAACGAGGATCACTCATCACATTCAAGTTGTTTTGCCACTGTGCTGACACGTGATGAAGGTTGCTAGGTGAAAAGGCAAATGCTGCCGGACTCCTGCCGCACCGCTGCAGGTCCGCCCTCTGAAATTCCTGGGTGCGGGCGCGGAGCACCCTTGATTCTTGCGCTGCAGTGCAATATCAATTCATTCAGGATAGCACTCGATGGAAAGCCTGCAATGAGAGTGTGGCGCCGCCAACGTTTTGCTTGCTGCGGTTGAAAGATCGTCAACTCACCTTTGCGCAGCGAAGGCATATTGAAAGCACGTAGCAGCCTCAATAGTGACAGCCTCTATAGTTTACCTTACACTAGTCGCTTACAAGCTGGGCAGGCAGTAATACGTGTTGTTGGAATTGAGTACAGAGAGATCGATTCAGCTGCACGAATTGCTGTGCACATACGGTCTCACAAGCTCTTGCGTGGTAACGTATGAGTTTTGAAACTGTTCTCAGTGCCCAACCAGCAAGCTGGCAAATACCGGTTTCGCGGCTTGTCCGAGCGACTCTAGGGACACTGTACCAGCGCAGATTCTCGCTTCAAGTTTCAAGTTCCGCAGCACGCTGCGCACGGCACTTTCTCATGCATTCCGTGAAGCTCTTGTGTTTTACAACCGCAATTGTGTGACACCAGTGACGGCCAACGCCAATTCCGCAGGTGATCGAGGTGACCGAGCAGACCTAATCGAACAGACCTTCAATCGGCACCAGCTCCAAGAACTGCACTCAGAAAGTTGGCCTCAGCAAGATCGAAACACTGTCACACTGGGGTGGGGCGCTGTCTGCCAGCAGTTCGCTTCAAATCATTCGAGTATGGCAGCCAGCGACTGTGTCATCGACACAGTGACCCGCCTGCAAACGCTGACGGGGTCGCATGGCAAGGCGCCGCCGGATGTATGGAACCACACCTGCCGCCAGCTGCTGGGCCTGATGAACGACTACCCAGGCGGCGTGTCCACGCCTGTGCTTGAGACGCATCTCTGGTCTCAGAGCCACGCTGCCAGGGTGCGCACCACTGCATTCGCTGCAGTATGCGGTCATCACGGATGAGCATGAGATTTGTTCCTGTCACAGCTCACAACGTGCGTGCCGGATGCTGCAGGCCTCTGCCGCGGGCCAGTCGAAGGCGTCAACCCTCGCAGAGATGCTGCGCATGTCCAATGAGGAGCTGCAGACACCCGTCTCGGGACTGCGCGTGTGCGTTGAGAGCGTTCTGGACAGCACGGCAGACGTTGCAGCAGCCTCGGCGGCGCCAGCGGCGGCGGCCCCGGCTGTGCAGCAGGCCGTCTCTGGTGCAGTGCCGGTGCTGCTGCTGCGGGACGACTCGCTGCCGGACGGCACCAAAAGCGTCGGCATGTACGTCCACTCCCGCCTGCGGGAGCTGTTCTGCGGCCCGCACGCCCCCCTGGGACCAGGTGAGCCTCACATTCAGACGTCTCGCCTGCCATCATGGCATCAGCGCAACGCCTTCACACCGGGAATACCTGACCTGCGACCGGCAATTCCCGGCTTTGGAGCGTATGGGCATGAACGGAGCGATTGTTTGCATTCCTGCAGGCTGCCACCTGCGGCTGGGAAACTGCCGGCTGCGGCGTTCACCCAAGGGCTCGGGGCTGCCGCAGCGGCTGCTGCCCACGACGGAGGTGGCGCTGGTACTGGACAGCTTGCCGGCCGCCGCGGCGCTGTTTTGCCAGCAGCACATCTTCTCGCTGTCGCAGGTGCCGCCTCTGCTGTGGCCCTGGCCTCGTGTCAGGACCCTGCCCGTCCTGCCTGTCTTGCCGGGACAGGCAAAGGCATGTTGCTTGCGCCGTTTGCCAACAAGCAATCACCCTTTTGCTTCACATAAGCGAGATGCCATGCTTCCATGGAGCATGCAGGAGACGGGCTCGGCGCCGGTGGCTGGGGGGCAGCAGCAGGTGCTGTCGGGACTTGCATGTTACCCGATCCAGCCAAGCAACAATGCAAATTGTACAAGTACCTTCTCTTGTTGCAGGTGACAGGCTCGGCGCCGGTGGCGGAGGGGCAGCAGCAGGTGCTGACGGGGCTGCTGTCGGCGCGCGTGGCCCGCGTCGAGGCCCTGGCAGAGGGTTTAAGCAACTCCAACGCACACGCCAGCCGCTCGGGCCGCTGCTGCAGCGTCTGGCTGGCCGACCCTGCCGACCGGGGCGCGTTGGCACAGGGTGGGTGCCGCGGCGGCGGCGGTCTCACCGAGCTCAGGCTGCTGGACCAACAGGTGCTCGATCTCAGCCAAAGCACCGGTCTCGTTCCAGCAGTTGAGTGATGTTGGCCGACCTGCATGGGGCTGCGCTGCTGGTGTAGCGGCATGACGAGAATGACTTCGATCGCATTTTGGTGCAGGTGGCAGTGGCGAACCTGCTGCGGCCGGGCGAGCAGATGCTGCTGCGCTTCCCCGTCATCCTCGGACTGCAGTCCTCCATGTGCATCCAGGTGACTGCAAAAAAACTTGGCAGTTGACGTTTCACATTCAGATTCACCTGATCGATGCCGCCGGCTGCAGTTGACCGTGGGTGGCTGCAAATCAACAGCTGCAACGAGCTGGGCGCTGACGTTTCCTGATTGAACCCCGCTGCGCTTGCGCCGCAGCTGGGCACCGAGACTCTCGTGTGCGTGGTCGGCGCAGCCGCGGCGACGCAGCCCAGTCAGGCTGCGGCGGCGCCCGGCACGCAGGCGCGGCGCACCATAGTCTCAGACTTACAGCCCGGCGCCGTTCGGGCGCTGCTCGTGGGCCGCGTGCACGCCCTCACTTTCACACAACTTGGCGAGCGAAAGGTCCTGGACCTGCAGCTGCAGGTGATCGCGGTGTTTCTTCCTCGTTTTAGGGTTTCGTAGTCTGAATGGGCGGGCGCGGCTTGCTCAAGCTCTTGTGCTGAACAGGTTGCACAGCTGCCAGCGCTGTGGCGTGCCTGCGCCTAAACAGCAATGTGCTTGTGCTGCGCATGAGATGTGACTCCAAATGCATTCTGCTGCCTCCGCGCAGGACGCTAGCGGCAGCCTGAGCCTGCAAATGCACTTCTTGGGCGGCCCCACGCAGGTGGCGCTGTCGCTGCGGGCGGGCCACCACATCGCTGTCAGCGGCGTGCTGCTCCTCCAACAGAACGCGCCGGTCGCCGGCCCGCTGCAGGCCGAGTGGCACGAGGTGGGTTCCGAATGCAAGACATCTGTGGCATTCTGTACTACAACTGTGTTCCAGCTTGGTTTTAGCTGTGCTGATATCAACAACAGCCAGCCCTTCTTGTGGCGAACTTGCTGACTCTTCTTTCTGTTGACTTCCGTCATAGCCCAGCTCTCGCGCCATTAGAGCAGAGCACAAACTTAACTGCAGCGGCAATTCCCCTGCAAGCTCGCCGCTTCTGCACGCAGGGCCTGGACGCTGCGGAGCTGCGGAACCTCACAGCCACGCGCGCGGCGCTGCTGTCGCCTGTGTTCCAGGAAAGCGGCTCGCTGCCGAGCCTGGCGCAGGCGGCGGCGCCGCAGCGGCGGCTGCTCAGCCTGACACTCGTGAGGGCGCGGCTGGCGGCGGCGCCGGCGCTGCGCTGGGAACGCGTGCACAGCGCCTGCGGCCGTGGGCTCACTGACAGCATGCGGCTTGGGGGCGGCCCCAGCGTGAACGTGGCGGACGACAGCAAAGGTGCCTCCCTTGCCACGAGACTGCATCATCAGCATAATGCCAAACGATGTCCTTGAGGAGCGCGGCAATCGGCAAGGGTGCACGAAACCTATGTGATCGCTCGATCGCATCATCAGCCTGCACCCCCCACCCAGATTCTGCCAAAACGCTGATGTCGTAACAAGTGTCATGCAGAAAGGTATGTCTGCTGCGGGACGCTGCGGAAGGTAGGCGCTGGCGGCGGCGCCCAGGCGGCGGCGTCGCGGCAGATGAGGCAGCTGCAGTCGTCGGGCCACGAGCAGTGGGGCTGCGCCTTCTGCGGCGCGGCCTGCTGCACGCAGACCAGCCAGATGGTGGCGACCGCGATGCTCGGACTGGAAGACGGCGGCTCCGGTGCTTCAGGTGCATGCATGTTCCCTTGGCTTCACATGCCGCAACCGTGTGCACTGGACTTGAGCCCTCCAGGAGACCTTTCAAAACCACTGTGACATCCTGTCATGATACCTGAAAGTCGTTTGATCAAAACTTCGCCCCGCATCCATGCAGAGGTAGACGCAGAGGCGTCCGCTACAGCGCCGCTGCTGGCCGGCGTGTCGCCTCAGGAGTTCCACGCGTGGGCGGCCGACCGCCAGGCGGAGCACCTGGCAGCACTGAAAGGCGCGACGGTCGTGGCGTCGTTGTACCAGCTGCCACAAACCACTGGTGGCGCGTCGGCGCTGGCGCCCACCGCCAGCGGTGCCGCGGCGGATGTGTCGCAAAAGCCGGCCGCCGCCGGCCGGCTGGGCTGCGCACTGCTGCGGCTCGATGTCACCCCGGCTGAGCAGTGCAGCTGACGGAATCACGCCATGCCGGTCTTAGGGATGTATCGCCGAGCATGTTGCCAGATTGACACGGTCTCATCGTGCACGTGCTGGTTCTGGACAACGTGGAACATCTGATGCTTTTGGTGCTGGTGCAATGTGGGTTGGCACTTGCATCTCCGCATCTGAAGCTCCCAGCATGCCGCTGTCTTCTACCTGTTGTGTTTCATCTGTCAGCTCGAATACTGAAAGCAGATTCTACAAATTCGCCCCATGTCCGGAAAATTTAGACCGAAATTTGAATCTGCCATGCAACGTTCATACCCCGGCTAACATACCCAGCTCTAACATACCCATCAGAACCTGGAAGTCAAGCGCCGGTGGGCGTCGTTAGTAGTGCCATGGGGGACCTGGGGAGAGGTTCTGAAGACAGCCTTTACACAGGTGCACCTATCGCCAACTGCTACACCTGCGGTTTGCATCGTGCCCACACAACGGAGACACCAATCCATGTCCAAATACAATGGCGGCGACCATCCACTGAGCCCACCTCCCCCCGGTCTGGAAAGAAAGGTTGTGTACCGCTGCAGCGCAGCCAAGTGCACCTAGCGAACGACAAATCCCTCAAACATTCTCGTTTCAGCAGCAGCGGCCCGCATCACCGGAAGGAGGCAGTGGCGTTAGCGAGCGCTGACAGGGCATATTCGGACGCGTGCGACGCCGCGTCCGACACCTTCTGTACAACTGGCTGCACTGCTGCCGACACCTGCGGATTCACACATGACCAGGCGGTCAGCACGGCCGCTGAGCACAATAGATCGTTGAGCGCCCCTCGGTGTCCCATCGGAGCAGAATCCACATTCATCGGCTGCAACAGGCAGAACAGGCAGAACCAGGCACAGCATCTGCGCGCGTTTCAGTGGAAGCAGGCGTTGCCATCTGTAGGGGACTCACCTGCTGCACGTATGGCGCCGCGGCCTGAACGGCGGGCTGCACGTGCGGCCAGGCGACGTCCACCGCCTGTTGTCTGTAGGGCTCCAGCCGCGCAGCCGCTTGCTGCAGCACCCCCGTCAGTCCCACTGCAGTGGCGCCCGCCGCCGCCGCCTGTTTGTGCGCACCAACAATTGTGACAGAGAGCACATCCCCTCGTGCAACCGTTCCCGTGGCATCATGCAATCCTTGCAAGGATTTTGCCGACATGACCATGTGCACATGTAGGTGACAGCATCCAGCATCAAAAACTTGAAGTCGAGAATTGCCGACCATAAAACGCTATCTAGCGCTATCCGAACGCGGTCGCACCGTGAGCGGCGAGTGCTCCAGGATGGAACCGCTGGTAAGGGCGGCCAGCGCCATGGACATGCTTGGAAGTGGGAAGCAGGAAGCAGGAGAACTGATGGCCAACCTCGCAGAAACTGACGGCCAAACTTGGCAGACGCACCATGAGCAGCGGATGCTCCATAGTGGAGCCGCTGGTGAGCACGGCCAGCGGCGCCATGGAAATGCCCAGGCCGCCGGCGACAGTACATGGAATGAAATCGGATAGATCAAAGGGCGGACATCCAAACCCGCCGCACCTTGAGCAGCGGGTGCTCCATGACGGAGCCGCTGGTGAGGGCGGCCAGCGCCATGGAGATGCCCAGGCCGCCGGCGACGGTGACTAGCGCGCTGCGCATCGCCGTCTTGCCGCCGTCGCGCTTCAGCTTCGCCGCCAGCGTGTGCGCCGCGCCTGCGCCAGGGCAACTCTCAGACTCAAAACGAGAATAGTCTACTACCATCTCTGCATGTCTACGTGCTGCGCATTCCCATCTTGCCGCCGTCGCGCGTGAGCCTCGCCGCCTGCCTGTTTGCCGCGCCTGCGTCAAGGTCGGCATGGAAGTACATTAAAGACGGCGATACTGAAGGTTGCTGTCCAAGCCTATCTGCTCTGCAGCATCCAGTGTGGTGCACGCTAGAGTGGGTCACTGTGTGGTTGCCAAGTTGCATGGCGCAGGAACACCGGCGCCGTGCAGTCAGAAAAGCACATGCCAGGCCGACATTTAGCCCTGTAGCCCTCGCACGACCGCTGGGAGCTCTCACATGTGGGCACGCCATATATATATATGCCCGTTTTCTAGATGGGGTGGTTTTATCACCGTCGGCGGCGCGTGCGCAGGAGCCCTGCCAGCCCTTGCCGCTGCGCAGCGCGTACTGGTGGCGCCCCCGCAGCGCCGGCATCAGCGCCAGGAACGCCGCCCGCTTGGCCGGCTCCTGCACAAATAATGGAACACATGCCGATCAACGTGGAGCCATTCAACGTATAGCTTCAGATTGACACACACTCCAGTACGCATCATAAATGCTGTTTACGCATGTAATCCGTTGAGAAGTGGGAAGAACAGTAAGTCTAAAGATCGGTCAAATGTAAAAATATTATTACCGACAGCAGCGGCATGCAGGGGCCCGGGTAGGCGGCCTCCAGCGCGGTGAGCACGCGGGAGCTGCCGCGCAGCTGCCCCTTGTGCCGCGTCTGCCACATCGTGAACGCCGCGTCATCTGCCAGCAGCGCCTGCAGGATGTCGGGGGACAGGCTTCAGTGAGGGCAACCCCTTGATGCAGCGTCCTGCCTCGCTGAGGTCACTCTGACCTGTAGCACACTGGAGGTGTGCCAGGAAGTGGCACCACCATAATGCTAAGGTTGGCATATACAACAGTGGCATCCCTGTGAGTCACAACTGGAAGTCAGGGCGCTTCAGACCTTAGGATGCAGCTAGGAAAAAACAACGATGTGTGGGTTTTAACGACCAGGAGCAGCTCGCCTCGATGACGAGCTAAGCGCAGGAGGCGGCCAGGTGGTCGTCGGGCGCGCCGCTGCCGGTCGCTGTTTTGTCAACAAATTGTTCTAGCTTTCGGCATATGTGTACATGGCAACTTGCCTCAATGACGAGTTCGGCGCAGGAGGCGGCCAGGGGGTCATCTGGCGCGCCGCTGCCAGTGGCTGCGGCCTCCAGCGCCAGCCGCAGCAGCTCGCACGCGTCAAAGCCGCCGTCCGGCACGCCACGTACCCCGATCGTACGCAGGATGCCCTGCACGCAAAAGTGGCAAGCAAATTGAACTCAACATTTCTATATGTATTCTGCCCATTTGGTACAGACGAGTTCTGCAGCGATCAAGGGCATCAAGTCGGCCACACAGTGCTGCTGCAGCACAGGATAAGGCGTGCCAGCTGTGTCCGAGCGGCCGTGGCAACCTCTTTGAAAGAATCTGTCAGCCGCCAGAAGCAGTTTGCGAACCTCATGCGAGCGCGCCAGCACGGCAACCTCGCCCTGCAGCCCGTCTGCGCCGTGCACCGCCTGCTGCAGCGCAATGAGGCTGGCCGGCGGGACGAGCGGCGCCGGCGGCTCGCCGTCCCGCGCAGCGACACCCGCGTGCATGTCGCGCTTGACCGCCGGCGTCCCCAGCAGGCCGTCGAGGTACTTGAAGGCGCGCGTTGCCGCCGCCAGGCTGAGCGGCGGCGGCTCCGGCGGCGACGCCGAGGCGGCGGCGGCGGCGGCCTTGCCGGGCGCAGCGGCAGCGGGGGAGGCCACGGCAACGGCGCCAGCGGGGCCCAGAATCTGCGGCAGCAGCACGCGGATCCACACCGCGACCGCCACCGCCTCGCTGCCCCTGCGCACCAGCGAAAGCTCGGTCACGGCCAAGTGTGTGCCAGACGAACATGGAGGAGCATGCATGACTGCAGGCGTGCATGTGCAATCACGCTCTCAGTATAGAGCGATGGAAGTCCTCTGCCAAGAAAAGACGCACTGGGCGGCCTGCTCCAGGAGCCAGAGCAGCAGCGGCAGCCGGCCGGATGAGGTGTAGCGGCGGCCGCCGACGGCGAGCGCCCCTGCCGTCAGCAGCAGCGCCGCGGGCTTTGCGCGTAGCGCCAGCGCCAGCGCCACCAGCAGACCCACCTGCATGTGTGCGGCCGGGGCTTTCTATGTTGTTGGTCGAGACGCAAATGTCAAAGATGCCCGGCCCGCCTATCAGGCTGCAGCGCTCTGGGAGGCCACAAGCTGTGTCATGGCCTGGTGCTGCTCGATGGCAGCCCGCAAGATGGCTGCAACACCCGCTGGCCGCCTGCAGTCGTCCCCAAGCTCGGCGCTCACACATGCAGCACGACACCAGCACAGCCCAGCCCCCGCATGCAGGCTAGGCTCACATTGGCTTTTGGCGGCGCCTTGCTGCTGCCGGCGGCCTCGGGTACGGCGTCAAACGCGGCGTCCATGAGCGCCTGCGCGAAGGTCGCGACCGCAGCGGCGTCCTTGCCGCTCAGGAAGTCCGACACCGCCTCCACGACATCTTCCGGGACCGCATCCACCGGCGTGTTCGTCACCTGTTGGTGTGAAGAGCTACCTCGTGAAAACAGGCATCATTCTCATATGATTCCGGTCATAATCATGGTTGCAGGAAACATAGTCTAACGGCAGTGCCTGTAATCATGCTCTGCTGCCTGCGTGTCAGCACTAGGCTACTTTCAAGGGCAACAGCAAAGTGACACACTGCGTGACTGCAATGCACGTCTTTATGATCAATCCGCAAGTGCACCTTGGGCAGCGGCTGCTCCGCCAGCAGCTTGTTGAAGGGCAGCTCCGCATCCCGGAACACGCTCACGAAGTGGTCCGCCACGAGGTCCAGCTGCACCCGCTCGTCGCCACCGTACCGTTCCTCTGCCGACCGGATTATCTGTGGCAAAGAGATGGCAGTTGTTGTAGATCATTGTCAGATGGGTCCGTGGTTCACACACATGGACGATGAGGCATGCTCCTGATCTGCCGCTATCCTGCTGCATATCTGTGCGTCCAGGCTCAGTGCTTCCGGTGGCGGCATGTGCCGTGCCGGCTCAGCGACGCCGTTGAGGCGCTATCGGTTCCGCGCCAGTCTGACATCACCTGATGAGCGCGTGCATGCATGAGCAGAATCCGTCGTGCAACATGGCAGAGGTAATAAAAAATCACGACGTGTCTCAGCCTGCAGCTTACTTGTGCCACGGCGTCCAGTTTCAGCTGCGCAGCGGCCGAGGCGGGCGTCGGCTTTCTGACTTTCGGCGCTTTCTGCTTCTTGTTCTTCTGCTTTGCCGGCGACTGCTGCGAAGCGTCGCTGCCGCCGTCGTCGGTCGTGTGGTCCAGCCCGTTCAGGCCGGTGACCCCATTTGCGTAGGGCGCTCCGCCATTGCTGGCGTGCCCCCCCTGCGCCTGTGCTGACCGCTGCTGGCTCCCGTCTGCAGCGGCCACAAGATGGGGTGCGATTACTTTGCAAGAGAGCATCAATATGATTCATTTCATGTCCGCAGTCAAAGTCGAGAAAAATTCGGTGCACTGAGGTTTGATGATCATGTTACGTCGACTTCTTTGCAGCGGCAACTCACCGTCGCGCTTCCACGCGTCTAGCGCTGCGAATGCGGAAGGAGCACCATCCGCGCTCTGCTTGAGCGGCTCCGCCTCGTTCGTTTTGCGCTTTTTCTCTGCTTGCTTGTCTTTCTTCTTGCCGCCCACAGTCTGCCAGGACCCGTCCATCAGGGTGGGAGCGATCCAACCCACACAGCCACTGACATGCACTTGCAAGCTACTAGTATCGCAGCGGGCTGGAGCAGTTGTGAGACAAGCACAAAGCTGCTTTTCATCAACGAGGGAGCGACAACACTGTTTTGCCCTCGATGACAAATCACAAGGCGCTGGCTTTGCCCTGGCATAAACGTTTCTGCAGCAGCGGAACGATCCTGTTGTCTCGCGCAGTGGTCCGCTTGCATCTGACGAGGCTCGCACAACCTGCCCGCCACCGACGCCGCCAGCTTTTCTCGACTCGCACATACTAACCTGAAATGGCAGCTTGCGCTCGCTGAATCGAGTCAACCTCGCAGCGAACGGTTGCCCAGTTTGCAATAGCACAACAGTGACCTGCTGAGCCGCGATGGGAGCAACCATCAGTCACATGGAGGCCGCTCCTCCAGCAGCGCAGTCACAGTCGTCGGGGGCTCCACCGCCCAACGTGGCCAACGTCATCAACGTGAGGCGTTGCATACGATCGTCCCGATGTCGTCATGGCGTCGTGTGCATCGCCGCGAAGGCTATCGTCATTTTGCACACGTTGGTGACTTTGCATCATCCAACTACTGTTTGCAGGCTGTGCGGCCCCAGACTAGGATAGAGGATGTGGTGGACTACACCCGGCTCCCCCCGCCGGTCAAGTATGAGGAGCTCCAACGGGAAAGCCTCAGTGAGTCCTTCTTTTCGAATGCGTTTGACCGGCGCCGCGTGTGCACATGCACGGCATCAAATGGCACCGCACAATGACCTGCAACCCACAGCCAATCCATCTCTATCAAGCAAACTTACTGCTGACTCTCTGACCGGACTCGGCTGCCTTGCCGCAGTGATCCTGAAGCCGGACACCTTTGAGGGGCTGCGGTTTGACTTTACGCGGCCGCTGAACCAAAACTTCGCGATCTGCCACAGCATGTTTGCCGGCAACGTGGAGGTGCCGACAAACAACGCCCAGGTCATCAAGATGCCCATGGGCACCTACGAGTTTGGCGCCAACCTCGTCAGCAACCGGGTGCGCAACACTGCCATGTGGCATATGAAATATGGACATGGGTTGTGCCATGCGCCTGCAAAAGAGGAGCCGACAGTGCCCTGCACGTCCCCTTTGATCATACACACTGGTAAGCTTGCAGTAAAACGATACGCTCTTTGCATGCAGGGCAACATGATGGTCGGCAGGATCCTGACTGACGGCAGGATGACAGGCCGCGTCAAGTGAGCGCCCTGGTTCAAATCTTTTCTGCATGGACACCGCGCAGCGGAGCCGTCTGTCCTCTTCTCTTGGCTGGTCGCAGCATGTCCACTTCCCCTTCATTTAGACATTGCCGTCGTCGCATGTTTTGCCCGGCCTGGAAGCCCCACAATCCCTGAAAATGACATGTCGTGCAACTGCTGCAGGTACGACTTCACAGAGCGGCTGGGGGCGAAGCTGCAGCTGCAGATGGCGCCAGAGAAGGGCATGTCGCAGTCCATGTTTGACCTGGAGTTCAAGGTGAGGGCTGGCCAGGAGCAGCGAAGCGCATGGCAGGAACGAAAATCTGCCCAGCTTGTGCAGCCAACAGTGCAGCCTGGAGTGAGAGGTCCCGTGCTGAGCACGTTGCATGCTGGTGCAGGGCATGGACTGGAATGGACAGCTCAAACTCGGCAGCAACGACTTCTACGGTGAGTCTGCATGCAGTAGTCGCGCTGGTGATGGCGCACTTCACTGGTCACAATTTCACGCCCTGTGCCGCCGGTCGCAGCAAATGCACAAGCCATCAATAATCAGCCATCAAACATCAGACATCAATAACAAGCAGCCACGGCTGACTTGCCTGCACTCGACGTCAAAACAGCTGCCGTGCGCGCAGGCATAAACTACCTGCAGAGCGTGACGCCAAAGCTGGCGCTAGGCGGCGAGGCCTTCTGGCTGGGCCAGCAGCGGAAGAGCGGCACCGGCTTCGCGGGCCGCTACACCGGCGACAAGTTTGTCGCGACGGCTCAGCTGGCGACGACGGGCCTCGTGTCCCTCACCTACGTGCAGCGCATCAGCGAGAAGGTAGGCGAAAGAGGGTCGCACAGCTGTGCCCACTGCCTCACTCAGCTGCCTTGCAACTCAGGGAGGCACTGACTGTGGGAGCAGGTCTCAAGCCGGAACGCTTGTTGACAACAGTTGTCTGTGGACTTGTGAGGGAAATTTCGGGCATCAGCACTGCGGGATGCTAACAGGCCTCCCAAGCGACGCATGCTCGGTTAAAATTCCGGTGCCAGCGGACACAGCTCTGGGACCGAGCTGATGCGCTGCGTTTTTTCGCCGCTATAAACAGGCGTCAAACGGCCAGCATCTTCATGCGGAACCGCACTTCTGGCATTGAGCTGATGTTAGTGCAATTGCTGTTGCACCCTCAGGTGTCAGTGGCGCGCGACTTCATGTGGAACTGTGCAGTTCTAGACCTGACAAGAAACTGTGCCAGTGCTTGAGCAGATTGCTGATGTACTGGGAATGCCTGTGTCCCGCAGGTGTCGCTGGCCAGCGACTTCATGTGGAACTGGAACGCGCGGGAGGCGACAGCCAGTTTCGGATACGACTACATGCTGCGGCAGTGCCGCCTGCGTGGCCGCATTGACTCCGAGGGCAAGGTGCACTTGTCGATGTGCATGCAGGCTTTAGAGATTCAGGCATGCTTGCACATGCAGCCTGCACATACAAGCAAGTAGACAACGAGCTGCATGCGCTGGCTGGTCATGGCACCCCCTGGTCAAGGCACACCCTCCACCAATTGAGTCCATGCCGAGGACGCACTTCTGAAATTCTCATACATTAATGCACCTGTCCGACAGGTGGCAGCGCTGCTGGAGGAGCGGCTGAACCAGGGCGTCAACTTCCTGCTGTCCGGCGAGATCGACCACTGTAAGAAGGACTACAAGTTTGGCTTCGGCCTCACCGTCGGTGAGTGACGCAGCGGTGCGCGACGCGGCGGAGAGGAGAGGAGAAGAGAAGGAAGGACGGAGGGATATTACGCCGGTTGGGGCCGTGCGTGGGATTGGGTACTCATGCTGCCTGCCGTCGGGGCGGCTCTTTGACGCAACAGCACAGGATCAGACCGAGCTGCCGAGTGCTGTCTCATTTCAAACCGGCCTTGTGTGGTGCAGTAATGCATGGCGCACTGAGCTGTGTTTGAGCTTGGCGTGTGTTATGTGGGCTGCAATCTGATGGCTGTGCTGAACTCCTAAACCTTGAAGTTGACAGCAATACGCGCGGCTCCCCTCACATTTTCCATTCGGTGCCTCTGCCTCTGGGATTGAGAAAGCACTCGAGTCGTAGGAACAGATACTTACAACAGCGATGCACCTGTACAGGCTGGAGTCTCTCTTGGCGCCGCCGGCCTGCGGCGTCGGCTCGATCAGCTCCAGCGCCTGCGCCTTGCATGTTTTTGTTGTTGCCAATTGCACGACGTGCTCACCCAGACTGGAAGGTATGGGCAGTGCTGCGGGGCCTGCGTGGCTCAGGCGTGGTGTGTGGTGCTAACACAGCGTCTCTGACAAGATGGCGTGCCTGAGCGCTGGCTGCATCGATGTGGAGGTGATGCCGCAGGCTGCGCAGCGACACCTGCACGCTGCCAGGCGCCAGCACAATGCGGCACTGCTCCGACTCCAGGTGCCTGCCGCAGAATTTAATGACGCTTTGACAGAGTGTCATGACTCCTTGGCTCTTGGACAGAGCCAGGCCCACCTGCGGAAAATTGGATATTGTTCACAGATCAGAGAATGATGCGCTCAAGACATTGACAGGCAGCGCAAGCCTGTACCTTTGTCGCTCGTACAGGACCCTGGGCTCAAAAGGCACCTCCTTGGCGCGGTTCTCGATGACCGAGGCGATGCACTCGCCGCCGTTCTCATCGCTGAATGCAGTGGACGGGTCGCTGGTGCCGTCGCCTGGGCGCTGGCTGACGCTGGCGCTCCTCATTGCAGCTGTGAGACACATTTTTCGTAGCAGTCCAAAACTGCACACTCCTCAGCTGTGTCTCGATTCAAACCCTAAAGCCGCAAACCCTTCCAGCGCATGGTGACTCAATCACGGTTTGATGTGTGAAAATTTGTTTGTGTTGCAGCACATCGATCCGAGGTTTTTGAGCATCTGATGCAAGCAAGGGAATTGTGCATTTCCAGGGATTGCCGCCAGATAATGTGACAGCGGGCTGCCAAATGGTGGGCGCATACTTTACATGCACCGCAAGTGGTGCATTGTGCAAACGGAGACGTCGATTGGAGCGGGCACGGGCAAGGTGCTAGACGCTTGATTGGCAGCCGATCGTGTCGTCCGCTCACAGAACACGGCGTGAAAGTCAAGGCTGCCGACAAAGCATTCAGGCAGCCTCTGCCTCCAGCAGGCCCTGTGTTCGCGCCTCCCGCTTCAGCTGCTGCAGCTGCTGCTTGGCGTCCACAGCCGCGGCGTCCTGCGACCAGGTGTGCGCGATGCACGCCACCTGCGCCAGCACATCGTCGCCATTTGCTACTGATGAGTACACATTCCAGATCACACCGAGAAAGATTTGGTGACAGGTGCAAGCCTTATTCAGGCACATCAAATTCACTGTGCCATCAGGCACCTAGCCAGAGGCGTACAACGAGACAGGATGCATGCTAGGGAGCACGGAGCAGTACCGGCAGCACCTTGTGCGCAATGCCGTAGACCCCCGCATTGGCGTCCCCCGTCGCCGCCGCCTGCCGCCGCTGCGAGCCTTGTCGGTCCAGCACCTCCACGATCTTGCCCGCCTCCACCAGCACCTGCAAACACAATGGATAGATGGATAGCAGTTTGCTTTGCTGGTGGGGAACCTGTCAGACTCTGGAGACAATCTGTCCACACAGGGCATCTTGGAGCAAACAGCCAGCAGAAGAACGCTACCACATCGACGCAAGTCCTTTCTTTGTACAAGGCCTGATAGCAACGATAGGGGTGACTCATCATTGCTCTGCAGCTTGGCGTCACACATGTCTTACGGAGCTTTGCTGCAAATCTCAGTCAGAGATGTAAATCACCAGAAGGAACCATGCAGCACCCCATCAGCGCGGCACAGGCACAAGCGTTGTCCTCTACTGCGCGCTGGGCCCGGGATGAACACGGCAATGCTGGATATGCTGCTGGACATGTGTTGCAACTACCATCCAATTGCACATGTCCAGCACAGGGTGTTGCCAACATCAGAATGGCAGCGTCTGTGGGTTTGCCATCCCAAGACATGACCTAGAACGGCAGAGTGGAAAGTACATGACCTCGGAGGGGAAGCCGACGGCACGCGCCAGCAGCAGGCCGTAGTGCACGCCGTCCAGGCGCCCCGGGCACAGCCTGTGTCAAATGACAAGAAAACAACGTAACGCTGTATGTGAATGGAAAGAACACAATGTAATGTTAACACAACGTTGTAAGTGCATGGATCGTACGAGCCAGAGCGTTGTCAACAGAGCAGTTACGTACCGCCAGGTGAAGTCCAGGCGGTCGCGGGCGGTGTCGACGCCAAAGTGCCACAGCTTGGCGTTGGGGTACAGCCCCGCCAGCTCCGTCAGCCGCCCAAAGTGCGTCGCAAACAGCGTAAACGTGCCTGTGCACGGGGTACAGGCTCTCATAAACACAGGCCATCTCCTTTCAGCATCGAAACAGTCCTGCCGCATAAAAAAGCCTCTGAAGCCCGCCAGCTCATTCAGCCGCCCAGAGTGCGTCGCAAAGATTAAATAATGTGCTCATGAATATGGAGGATGATTGCTGTACGCAGCTGCACATGAGCTGTAGCTATGAATATCGCCACTGCCTTCCTCAAATGGAGCCGCATGCTCAGGTCCTACCTGCTCCTCCAGCGCAAGCCCTGAGAAACAGAACAGGCTCACCGAGGGAGATGAAGTACTCGGAGACGGCCCAGGCGATGCCGATTCCGTCGGCGGTGGACGTCGCCCGCCCCAGCTCGTCAATGATCACCAGGCTCCTGCGCGCATGGTCGCCTCAAAATGCCAACAGCTGCTGCCCACACTTTGTCAGATACTGCTCACCTTGCTAGGCCGCCAGCATGCCATCAGAACTAAGACGCTGCTCAGCCAGCGCACACAATGCCTGCAGGTCAATTGTGAGAGGTATCATTCGGCACCGGCTGGTGGCGCGGGAGGCGATGTAGGCGGTCTCCTGCATCTCCACCATGAAGCTGCTGGAGTTGGTCTCGATGCTGTCGGAGGTGCCGATGCGTGTGAACAGCTGGTCCACCGGCCTGCATGCGCGGCTGTAGGTTGTTTGATACAGGTTTGACAGGCGAGTCATACGTGCAGAGCTTGCAGAGACATAGCTAGTGCGCCGGCCTGCGCAGCAGCGGTATGAGCCAGGGAGGGGATGCAGAATGCTGCAAAGCGTGAAGCGGTTACGCTGGCTGCAGATGGTGGCTTTATACAGAAAGCTGACAAGTTTTTTGTAGTGAATTCTTTCATTGTGAGTTTGTTCTGTCAACTCCGCACCTGATGGAGGCGAAGCTGGCGGGCACGAAGCAGCCGATGTGCGCCATGATCACGATCAGCGCCACCTGCAGCGGCAGCAGTACGCCTTGACTTCGCATCCCACAAGTGTTAGTACATGCCCGTTATACTGATGGGCTCATGATACGTTGTCTTCACATGGCCTTGGCGGCACTCAAAACTGTCATCGTATAACATCATCGCCCATGTCCAAAGCACTGCTGCAACAACGCCAGACCTATACGTATCAGCGGGACTGAACACTTCATCAAAAATGAGCATCAGAGTTAAGTGGCCATACGTCTCCATTCTACTGGGCTCAACATATGGTATCGTCAGGGGGCCATATGCACTCGGACCCACAACACTGCTGCCCTAACACTTGCAAAGGTGAATGTTCAGTGGCACAAGTTGCGCGCAGCGCACTGAGCACGTCACTGAATATGTACCTGCAAGTTGCATGGGGCTCAGAAATTGTAATCATCGCCCATCGCGCTGGTATCATGACAGTCAAACATGTCCGCATACCGGCACAGCTTGTGCACAGGATATCTAGCGCGTGTGAGGAGAAGTGCATGCTGATCGTATTGGGCTCGGAATTGGTTCTGGTCAGGAGGCGGATTGGCAATCAGAAACATGGTTCAGTTGATGAATCGTCGCCCATTGCATGCTACTGTAATGTTCTAGGTTTATGTGTCGGATTGTCGGATTGTCCAACTAGGAATCTTCGTAGTAGTAGAGGGGCCGCACCTGCCGGAGATAGGTGCTCTTGCCTGCGGCAGCACACACACGTCGCCAATGTCACCACCATCCCCCTCATGTTGCAATTCGAAGATCAGGCAGGGCGGATACTACCAATGCCGCACCCGACATTTTGGGCCCGGTCACAAGATGGAAGCTGGAGGAATCCCTCACGCATACGTGTGTGGTTTTGCAGAAATTCACCATGGGGGTTCCCAAAGGGGCTCACCCGACATGTTGGGGCCGGTCACGAGGTGGAAGCTGGAGCAGTCGGCGAGGTAGGTGTCGTTGGCCTGGAAGGCGTGCTGCGCCGCCGCCTGCGCCACCGGGTGCCGCCCGCCTACAATGGCGATCGGCCCTGCGCACATTTAGTCGGCAGCTTCAGACAGTCGCCTTCTCAACCTCTCGCTGCCACTGCAGCTGAGGCATCAGCTTGATGAGCCGCTAGTTCTGCTGACACGACCATCATGGTTCAATTGACTCGTCTCAGAGGCAGAGATAGTGTTGGATGCGGCGAAACGTGACGCACCGGATTCGCTGACGCTCGGGCGGGAGTACTCCTCGTCCGACAGGCCGACGGCGTGCGCGAGGGACTGCAGCATGTCCAGCAGCGCCACGGCGTCGATGAGCTTGTGCAACACGCCCAGGCGGCCGCACACCGTTGCCTGCAGCCGCTCCAGCACCTGCAAGTGAATTGAGACGTGGCAGATGCTTCAGTTGGGGAGTTGTTAAAAGGAATATAGGAAATGACCAGCAGTACCGCTGCGCCGTCGATGAGCAGCACCTGTAGCAGAACAACACATTTTGACGCGCAGGTCCCTATCCATGGAGCCTGTGCAGCACGCCCAGGCGGCTGTACACCACCGCCCGCAGCCGCACCAGGACCTGCTGTTGGCATGTCACGGCAACAACTTCTGCTGCATGCTTAAAGGACGGTGCCATTTTCACGTGCGGGATGGCCAGGCTGAGCGGGTGCCTCCTGCACAGCAAATTCTCCAGCCCTAGACGCAGCCCTGCAATGGCATTGCGGGACCTGTTGCGACATCACAACTTGCGGCCTGAAGCAGCAGGCCCAGCTGCGAATGGCCTGCGAATTCCAGTTTACCGCTTGACAGCGTCAGGTCCTCACTTGCTCGGTGGGCAGCATGCAGTCGTTGGCGGCTTCCTTCAGCCGCGGAGGAGCGCGTGACTTCAGCATTCCAACAAACCTTCACAAAGATTTTGAATTGTAGTTGATCTCTGGTAAATACCTGCTCAGTGAGCAGCAGGCAGTCGTTGGACGCGTCCTTGAGCCGCGAGTTGAGCGCGTTCAGCTCGTGCGTGGTGCAGGACACGGACACGGTGCCGCGGAATTCTAGCACCACGAAGCCCCGCGGCAGCGGTCCCGCCACGCCGCCGTCCTTCTGCTTCGCCCCCGGCTTGGGCAGCACGAAGTAGAAGCCGCGCCGCGCCGCATACAGCACCTGCCGCGAGAAATAACAGCGTTCTGATGTGGTGTGCCATGCCGCCGTCCTTTTGCTTGGCCCCCGACTGGGGCAGCACGAAGTAAAAGCCGCGCCGCGCCGCGTACAGCACCTGCGGCAGGTTGCCACGGCTTTATTCGTGTTGCACTGTAATGGAGGCGGAGCTGTTGTGTTTTGAACTTTGACGATGAACAGGCACCTGCTGCCGTATGGCTGCTGCGCATTCAGGCCATGACAGATAGGCTGACAAAGATAGAAAAGCCCGGACCTTGAGGGAGGGCAGTTCCAGCTCTGTTTTGAGCGCCTCCGCCATGTCGTGGATCTGCTCGGTGAGGCGGCAGAAGATGGAGCGCGCCAGGTCCAGGAAGCCATCCACGGCGCCGCGCACAGCAAAGCACTGCTGCGTCTTGTTGATGAAGCTGGCCTTGGACGCTTGAACGTCCTGTGTAAACAGGGCGCGCGACGATGCCAGAGCCATATGACGGAAAGAGGTAGAACCAATCCTGCTCGATCAAGGCTATCTGGGGCATATTTGGGGTCACTAACACCCATCTGGTCATTAGCTGCAGATGAGATGAGCGTGCACATGTGAACCCCCTTCTCACCTACAAGCCAATGCTCAGGGTGGAGACCAGCGCGGCATCGCAGGCGCTCAGGTGGTCAGGAATCCCACCTCGTCGATGACCTGGTTGACCTCCGTCAGGATTTTGTCAAAGGCGCGGTGCTCGAAGGTGGACCGCATCGTGCCCAGCAGGCGGCCCTGCGCCGGCTGTAGCGCCGCCGCCAGGCCTGGCAGCAGCGCCAGGCAGTCGCGCAGCAGGATGAAGCTGCCGATCAGCGTCGACATGCGCCTGTGCAAGACGGCAGGAGGCCATTGTCAACGAAGGCTGCTTTTGGGCATCCGATTGTGATTTTGGGCAGCAGGAAACAAAGGAATAGATGCCGGGAAGATCTCGTCGATCGGCATCAGCGGCATCAGCAGGCTCAAGGCATGCACTCGGGGTGGTATGACGATTTGTAGGCGTCACGTGTGAGAGAAGCTGGAGAGCCCACTTTGCGGGGTCGCCGCCGCTTGCCTTGATGGCCATGCCGCTGCACACGCGGTCCAGGTCTTTCGGCATGCTCTCCAGGCACGCCTGCGCCCATCAAGTTGAAATTTTCTGCTACAAGTGAAATGACGACGTGCATCGCAGCCCTGCGCGCCCGGATCATCCACAGGCAGTGCAGGCTGAAGGATGCGCACAGCGCAATGATTTGTCATGCGCCGCTGCTTTCGATTTCTAGGTGGAATCCTCAAGTCTTAGCAATTAAAATCTGTGATGTGTTGAATGGGGCCCTGCCTTGACGGTGGCCTGCAGCTCGCGCTCGACCAGCAGCTCCTCCAGTGCGTCGTAGCGCAGCTCCATCGCCGCGGGGTCCGCTGGCGGCTGCAGCAGATTGGCCTGTGTGACGATAGCAGGACAACCCTCACGACAGCTCCCCACATCAATCGATAGTGAGTGTCAAGCTGATCTATGTCATCGGGCAGCCTGCAGCACGTGTGCGATGCTGGCGTGGCGGCTTGTTTCTGTGCGTCCCACGGAAGGTTGCAGGCAGGGTCATGGAGATGCGTGGTCGAAGCAGCAAGTGAGGCACCTCACCCTGAGCAGGCGCGCGCCGCAGCGCGTCTCTGTGTGGTTCAGCAGCCTGCACTGTGAGAACTCTCTGTCAGCCTCTGACCTCAGCATTTGGACGGTGCGTTGTGGTGAATCGATTGTCTCTCAACTGCACTTGAGCTTCCGGTTCGTAGGAACAGATACTTGCAACAGCGATGCACCTGTACAGGCTGGAGTCTCTCTTGGCGCCGCCGGCCTGCGCCGTCGGCTCGATCAGCTCCAGCGCCTGCGCCTTGCAAAGGAAGAGTCTTCCAGTCTGCATGTTTTTGTTGTTGCCAATTGCACGACTTGCTCACCCAGACTGGAAGGTGTGGGCAGTGCTGCGGGGCCTGCGTGGCTCAGGCGTGGTGTGTGGTGCTAACACAGCGTCTCTGAGATGGCGTGCCTGAGCGCTGGCTGCATCGATGTGGAGGTGATGCCGCAGGCTGCGCAGCGACACCTGCACGCTGCCAGGCGCCAGCACCATGCGGCACTGCTCCGACTCCAGGTGCCTGCCGCCGAATTTAATGACGCTTTGACATAGTTTCATGACTCCTTGGCTCTTGGACAGAGCGTCGGATGAGGCGCGGCCGTCCTCAGGCAATCTCAAGCCTTCAAGGAGCTTTGTACAGCATCTGCCAGGGCATCCCAATGTGCTGTCAGCAGCACAGCCTATGCGTCGCCAGCAAGCAGAAGGACTTTGTCTTATTGTCCGGATCACCTGAGCAGGGCACCGGCAGCGCCCAGCGCCAGGTAGTGCGTGTTCTGCGGCAGCCCATCGTCTGTCTCCGAGCGTGTCTTTGCCGTCGCGTACTTGGACACCAGCAGTGCGCCCTGCAGCAAGGATCACCCAATGAGCCTGCCTGTCTTCATCGCTATCTGGGAGGTATCAACGGCAAGCATTCAACAGCGACCCGGCCTCAGAAGCTACAGTACTGCTGACGTTGCGTCTCGCTCACCTTGCTGTCGTCGAAGTGGCCGCGGGGCAGCGACACCTGCTGCTCGCGCTGCGTCGCACGGTTCAGGCCCGTGGCCACCACCTCGTGGTCACTCGCCACCACCAGCAGCTGCGCCGGCTGCGATGTATACAAAGCACTGAGGCTTTTTCTGCAGTGCTTTTGATTCCAGTCTGCATGTGGTTGGCGGCAGCATTGACGGCGCCTGTCTGCCAATGCGCATCAAGCATGGCCATTGTGCGACAAGCACATGTTGGCGACGCACACTGGTGAGGATCTATCACCTGGTAGTGCTCCAGCATGGTGAGCGTGTTGACGTAGGTCCGCGACGTCTCCACAAACTGCAACAGGTGCAGCCGCAGCTCGGAGACTAGCAGCACTGCCAGGCCCACCTGCGGAAAATTGGATATTGTTCACAGATCAGAGAATGATGCGCTCAAGACATTGACAGGCAGCGCAAGCCTGTACCTTTGTCGCTCGTACAGGACCCTACATCCTGCCTGGGCTCAAAAGGCACCTCCTTGGCGCGGTTCTCGATGACCGAGGCGATGCACTCGCCGCCGTTATCGTCGCTGAATGCAGTGGATGGGTCGCTGGTGCCGTCGCCTGGGCGCTGGCTGACGCTGGCGCTCCTCATTGCAGCTGTGAGAGACATTTTTCGTAGCAGTCCAAAACTGCACACTCCTCCACTCCTCAGCTGTGTCTCGATTCAAACCCTAAAGCCGCAAACCCTTCCAGCGCATGGTGACTCAATCACGGTTTGTGTGAAAATTTGTTTGTGTTGCAGCACATCGATCCGAAGTTTTTGAGCATCTGATGCAAGCAAGGGAATTGTGCATTTCCAGGGATTGCCGCCAGATTATGTGACTGCGGGCTGCCAAATGGTGGGCGCATGCTTTACATGCACTGCAAGTGGTGCATTGTGCAAACGGAGATGTCGATTGGAGCGGGCACGGGCAAGGTGCTAGACGCTTGATTGGCAGCCGATCGTGTCGTCCGCTACCACAACACGCAATGAGCGTGCTGCTACTTTCGGTGCAGGGCCGCCCACTGGTCTGTAAGCAGGTGCTGAGTGGGATATCCACGGGTTGGACTCGGCTCGGAACAAGCAGCGTGACACTTGAGATAGTGCTTCACATCTGCTCAGTTTCCAACATGTTGTCATCATGAAACCTCGGAGGTCAAAATCAAGTGTTTGCGGTGTGCTTCCTCCAAGCACAGCCAGTTGGACAGCTGCGGCTGTGCCCCAACTCCGAAGCAGTGCTGCGACTGATTGTTCATATGCACGGTCCCACCGGATGGATAATTCTGGCACGCTCAGAACGCCGGCTGCACCGACTTGACCTTAGCGAACACGGCCTCATATGTTGTGTCAAAGTCCTCGTCCGCCTCCCCACCCTTCAGCGGCTTGGGCATCACCAGCATGCAGCTGGTCGGCCGCTTGGTCAGGCCCGCCGCGCCGAGCTCCTGTGAAGACGAGATGTCAGCATGAGCATCGCCAGCAGTGCGGAGTCAAGCGTGCGCAGCAGGCAAAAGGCAAGTGGATCGATGGCATATGCTGTTGCACCACTTCGTGCTGATTCCATGCAACATGTCGACGCTAGTAAAGCTGCGCATCCGCAACAGACGTCTCAGCAGGGTAACAGCAGCGCACCTCCTTGGAGGGCACATAGATGTAGGGGATGTCGTTGTCCTCGCACAGCACTGGCAGCGGCGTGATGACATCCACCGGCGAGATGTCGCCCGCGATGATGCACAGCCTGCAGGCAGTACGCATGAAACGACATTTGCTGACGCGGTTCTCATTTGGCTCCAAGGCTGTGCATGAAGCCACACTTGCATTTGGCATTTGTACATGCATGCTGGAAGCATGCTGCGCCCGCCGCAGACGCCTTCCTTACTTGGCTGATGGCAAAATGAGAGCATGAGTGTGCAGCCAGTGCCTTCAGGCCTGCACCGTCTCGAGCAACAGGCTTTTCCCGAGAGAGCAAGGCTGTGTGACGCAGCACAACTCACCCCTTCTGCTTCTTCCGCACGGCCTTGATGACCTCCTTGACGCCGCGCTTGATCTGTTTCTTCTTGGCGGCCTTCTTGGCCAACTTCAGCACCTTCTTCTGCAGCTTCTCGTCCGCCAGTGGCACGGCGATGACGCTGACGTGCGGCGGCTCAGGCCGGAACAGCGGCGTCGGCGCCACGACTGGCGTGGCGGCTGTTGTGGAGGCGGGTGCGGTCGACGGCTCGGCGACCTTCTCCTCTGCTGCTGCTGTCGCGGGCGCCTCAGCCGCCGGCGCCTCTGCGGCCGGCGTCTCGAGCTTGATCTTCTTCTTCCTCTTCTCGCTCTTTGGCGTCACGGCCTCCGCCGCCTCTGCCTCTGCGGGCTCTGCCTCCGCTGCTGTGGACTTCCTCTTCTTTTTCTTCTTCTCAATGGTCTCTGCACCCATGGTCTGCGCTGGTGTGTTCCCGGAGTGCGTGTGTTCGAGCTGGTGTGCGAGCAGGGGATGCACCAGTCAGCTTTCCGTCAGATCGTGGCGTGTGGCGGCGCAGCCTAAGATCGTGAGTGTGTCAGGTCTGGACAAAAAGTTGCTGGCGGGTGCAAGTGGTTTGCAGGCCAGCGCCGGGCGTCCCGTGCCGTCCTGTGAGATATCCGGGAAGTAGAAGATGCTGCAGTGGAAGCAGCCAACTCAGGCACGCACGTGCCACAAGAATCTGTGGAAATGGTCCTTGCGCATTCAGCAGCTTTGCGATCATTGCTTGCTGGTAACACTCTGTGATACTATCGTCGAGCTTGTGAGAGCAGGACGCTGAGCACAGACCCGAGTTGCTCCGGACCGAAGCGTTTGGAAGTGCAGGACCACATCCAAGCCCGCTGGCTTCTCAAACGCCGTCGCAGAGCCTTCGTTTGTATGTGACCATCTAGCATGCCGGCACCGAGGCGACTTGACAAGCCCCTCTCCTTGACCAAGCAGCTCGCGACCCACGCCAGGGTCCGGCCTGTGAACAACAAAGTTGGCGTGGGCACCTACTATCACTCGGCACAGCTGCTGCTGCGCCAGGTGATTTGTGTCCACCGCGGGCGGCCGGTGTGTGCATCTTCAACCTGAGTCTTTCACCCAAACTGACGCATTGGCCGCGCTCTTCTGACACTGCGTCCCGGCTGCTGCAGATAAATACCTACAGATCCGCAGGAGACGATGTGCAGCTCTATGTCTTCCTCATGCGCTATGTCAGGTGCGCTATGCGCACCTGTAAGTGCCATGCCAACGCGTCAATGCTGCCCTGGAAATTTCCCGAGGCGTGTGGCTGACCTTGGGCTCTCTGTCGCAGTTTGCTGCTCGAGACGATGCGGCAACACCAGGACTTCAGGAAAACCGACCCGACGTACCAGAGGTTTTACCAGGTGAGAAGAGAGTCATGTGGACAATTCACGCGCAGAGCCAAGGCCTGCAGTGGTGGCCGGTGGCACGAGCTGATGCTGGCAGCAATACGAGCCAGTTCCATGGCGAATGACATTCACTGTGATGCTGCAGAAAATCCTGGACGGCCAGTACATGGAGGAGCTGGAAACCATCAAACGGCGGCTCGATATGAAGGATCCGCCAACGGAAAACCGGTACCGCATGAACACGCGGCCCGCGGAGGCGGTGCAGACCAGCCTGACCAACCTGCCGGGTCTGGACTGGGCCGCCCTCACGCCTAGCTACCGCAGCGGCAGCTACGGCGGAGGCAGCGGCTATGGCGGCGGCAGCAATGCCAGCAGCAATGGGCAGCAGCAGCTCGTCAGCGGCTTGCAGTCGATGGATCTGCTGTCGGGCGTGAGGCCGGCGTCGTCGGCACAGCAGCTGCCGCCCAACCTGCTGCCGTTCGACGCGCAGGGGGCGAGCTGGCTGCCGATGGCCAGCAGCGATGCGCGGCAGCGGCACGCGCTGCTGCCGTCGGCGCCCAAGCGGCGGCGGCCGATGGCGGAGCAGCTGCCGGCCAGCCAGCGGCCGCTGTACCCGGCGTTTGATGCCTCGCCGCTCAGCCCCATCGATTTCGGCTTCCAGGACGCGGCGCCCTCGGCGCCGCCCCTCAACGGCGCAGCGGTGCGTCACGTCTGTCATTGTGCTGCCGCCTGCAGGATGGTCTTCTGTGCAGCTTTCATGCCATTCACTGTCGGGTACAACATCGACATGCCGCTGTGCACTGCAGGCAAATGGGCGGCAGCAGCAGCCGCCTTCGCTGATGGACTCTTCGCTGGCGGAGGCGGCGCCGTCGCCGCCGCCCGCGCCGGCGCAGCTCACAGCCGACCTGCAGCAGCAGGTCGCCAACAACGTCAAGCCGCAGCTGTCGCTGCAGCTGGGGCCGCAGGAGATGCCGGTGGGTTGCCCTTCCTTGTCAGCATGCCTGTGTGCAATTCGACACCGGGACTGACGTGTTGTTTATGGGCACAAAGATCCTTGCCTGGTGGATTGCAATGGTGACAGCTGGCTGGAGGGAGCCTCAAGGGACCGGTCCTGCATCATGCAGCACTCTCGCCAAGATCCATACATCGGCTCCACCCGCGCGCAGGTCGACATGGTGTCGCCGACGGAAGGGGACCCGTGCTGCGCGCCGCAGCACGCACAGTCGCCGCTGGAGAAGGACTTTGAGGGCATCCGCGACGTCAACGTGTCCGTGTCCCTCATGGAGGACTTCATGCGGTGTGTTCGATACATGACACCAGCATGGTGACTAAGTCTGCTGGCCGGCTCTGTGCACACATGCCGCCAGAGGGTCGAGAGGGATGCTGCAGGCGTGCTCATGCTGCTGAGTTGATCGCAGGACTCGAGGCAGTGCGCTCGCTTGACACAGTGCACCGCCTTCTGATCATTCCACCTGCTGCGCCCGCCGCAGGCTGTGCGTCTCCAACACGCAGCGCAACATCGAGACGATCGGGCTGCTGGGCGGCACGCTGTCAAAGGACGGCACCTCCTTCACCATCGACACCCTCATCATCCCAAAGCAGAAGGGCGAGACGGACCGGGTGGAGATGCTCAAGGAGGAGGAGATCTGGGACATCTTCTTCCGGGTGTTGCTGTTTTCTCATCCCTGCTTTGCAAACCCTTTTGACCCTCCAGCTGGCGCCACACTCTCCATCTGAAGCCACAGCCAGAATCTGGTTGACGCCATGACTAAGCAAATATCCTTGCTACATCTTTTTCTTTACATGCGATATGCGCTGCAATGCTTCGCCTCCTATCTGCTGTCTCGCGCATGCAGACTGCCAAACCCCCTCAACTGCTCGATAAATTGGACCATGTTTTTCACAGGACGGCGCGGCCGCCACTCAGTCGCTGTTCCCGGTGGGCTGGATCCACACGCACCCGGCCTTCGACTGCTTCCTGTCGTCCGTGGACATCCACAACCAGTACGGATACCAGGTGGGTGTTCCTGGAAGGTGCTGTGCATGAAATGTCATCATGCCGGCTGAGGCTCAGAGAAATGCGTGTTGTGAGGCATGCGCAACAACAGCTATCGATTGTCCGCATCGTCACCAGCTCTCAAGTGTTGGGGGTCAGACGCTGTGCTCGTGTCAGCCGCTTTGACTGTCACGTTGTGCAGGTCATGCTGGAGGAGGCGGTGGCGATCGTGATGTCGCCGCGCGACAGCCAGAATCGCAAGTGCGGCATCTTCCGGCTGACGACGCCCGGCGGCATGGGCCTCATCAAGGACTGCTCGCAGACGGGCTTCCACACGCACCCGCCCACCAGGACTGGCCAGAAGATCTACGAGCTGTGCGGACACGTGCGGGTTTTGGTCCCTTCATGTGTATGATTCAGCACACATGGTGCATCTGGATCTTTCGGCTGCTCTACCTCCTGAATTATGGCAGCAACGTGCCAGCCCCCACACGTTGAAGATGGCTAACTGTGGTGGTCACCGGCTCATCCCTCTGTGCATTGGTCCGCAGGTGTACGTCAACCCGCGTGTGCAGCACAAGGTCGTGGATCTCCGCACATGACAGGCGGGGGCGCATGGGAGTTTGCGTCATGTGGTTAGAAGGGTGGGCCAGATGGTTGTACAGTAGCGTTGAAGGCAGTGTTCACTTGATTGCATTTTGGCGCCGCCTGCAGGGTGCACACATGCTGGATTGGCAGCGCGGCATGGGCAGAGAGTGCACCTCGAAGTAGCTGCTGACGCTCAACGGCAGGAAGCAGGGTTGACGTCGACACTTTCAGGTTGTCTGGGTGTAATACGGTGGTTGCGTTTCCGCATGTGTGGGGACAGTGGTGTAACACCGTGTTACTCACACGACAACCACCTGGCTGTGTGGTCGTGGCGAGCCCCGTTTATTCCCGCGGCACGTGATTTCACAAAGTGAAGCACGCCGACCGACCTTTCGCTTACAAGTTTGTGGTGCCGCTATCGACGCTTCGGGCTGGCCGGATCCCTTCGTCAGCGGCCGGTCGTCGGATTCTCGGGAGCATCCGAGCGCGTCCGTCCTATCAACGAACGTGCGTCCAGCTCCGGCTTCCCTCACAGCTTCCTCTATCTGGTTTTGAGACAGCGTGCACAACCTGGCTGACTGGCTCCCACGATCTGGGGAGCGCGGCGAAAAACGGGCCAGGACATCAGCATATTGCATATACTGTGTACTCCCGAAACGCTCGCGCGTCAGCGCCTGCACGCAAACCTACCACCGGCAAGATTCATGCTGCCGGTGGCCCTTAGGGCAATGTGTCGGGACGATCGCCATCTAGGCCATGCCGTCCATGGTAGCAACGATCTGAAAGCAACTTTGTCTCAGGTAGGCGGCGATCCGCCGGTGTTCGGCTGAATTTCGTGTTGGGGGGTCGATGCACGTCCCTGGTTCGGGAGGCGGCGGCTGTTGATCGCTTTGGCCATGCTCCATCACCGCATCAAGGTTCTAAGGCAGATTGGACTCAACCAGATTAGATGATGTGCACCATCAGAGTCGCCGCTGGTAATGATGCGTCACGCCGACTAATTATTTGCACTTTGGTCAGCCGTGCTCTGGTCGTGGCTGTTGATCGGAGCAAGGGCCCCATCTTTCTTGACTCTAGTCGTTCATCAATGTCAAACGCAACAATACAGCGCCGTGCGACAGCTGGTCAGCTGAATGCTGCTGACATCATGAACTGCCGGGGACAGGTGGGACAGAAGCCGTCATGGCATGTATGCCCCTGCGCCTGCAAAACCTGCCCGGTCACTGGAAAGGCATGCCGCAGCAGCTGATAGCCCATCCTGTGCAGCGCCGTCCCGCCGTGGTCAGCACGATGACGACGGCCACTATCATCTAGCCCAGTGACATGTTGTCGCCAGGACGCTATACCAGCTTGCTGGAGGTGACATAAAACCCAGTAGATTCCTTTCGAAAAGCAGCCCATCTCTATACATGGCGCAGCCGCCAATGCTGCCACAGCGTGTGTGCAGCTCTAGTGGATGCGCCACAGGTACCAGGAACGGACTGCTGCCTGTTGCTGCCGTGCCGCGCGCCGAGGCGGTGCAGCAGCGTCACGCAGTCCAGCACGAACAGCGGCGCCGCCAGGCCACGCACCAGCTGCAGCCCCCGCGCCGCCGGCTCCGGCACACTCGGCCATTGGTAGTTCGGCAACTGTGCGGCATTACCTTAAAAGATGAACTCTTTTACGGATTGAGGGGTCGCTGTCCGTGTGTCGGAGCAGGTCGCAGCATAGAGAAAGCGCTCAGCATTCTGGACAAGCATGCGGACGCTTCAGCCGTGCCGCTGCAACAAGAGCATGTCGCTCCGCTCGGCATGTCCTGGATCCACAAGCAAGACAGGCGGTCACGATTCCAGCTTGCCCTGCAAGCAGGTCCGGCCGCGCCCAGTCCTGCTCAACTCCAAACACCGGCAGTCGAGGCGCCACCACGGGCACCTAAACGATGCCGGCACCATCTGCGGCCGCGCGCGCTTCGGCAGCGCTCGCCCGGGCCGGCGCGCTGCTCGCGGTTCTGCTCAGTTCCGCCGTCTGCGCGGCGGCGCACCAGCATCACGCGTTGGTGGCTGCCATGCACGCGACTCGTCACAGCAGCCCGGAGCACCGCCGCATGATGCTGGCCGCCATCAATGGCACGCACCGCGGCTGCGGCGCTCCGGAGGTGGACCTTGCGGTCGCCGCCCGCTTCGAGGCCGAGATGGCGGCGGCGGCAAAGGCGGAGGAGAACCAGCGGACTACAAGAGCCGCGGCGTCCTTCTCGGCGACGATCCGTGTCTACTTTCATGTCGTTCAGCAAGGTGCGGACTCTTGACATGTCAGACTGCGCTGCCGCCTTCTGCCTGCTTGAATTCTGCACTAGACCATTGCTGTTGCTCACACTGCGAGCTTTCGCAGGTAGCAGCTACGGCGACGGCGCAGTGCCGGACAGCCAGATTGTGGCCCAGATTCGGGCCCTGAACCAAGCCTATAAGTCGGCAGGGTTCACCTTTCAACTGGCGGGGACTGACAGGTGGGTGCCATTCGCATGCAGCAAGGTTATCAGAAGCTTCTGTTGCATCGATTGTCATCACGGCCGGTCGGTCGATCACGTTTGACGACATGATGATGTCGACTTGACTTCTGCAACGCTCCTTGTCTGCAGGACCACGAACTCGGCATGGTTTAACATGGACATCTTCAACAACGCTGTGATCGGTGGAATGAAGTGCGCCATTTGTCGTCGACAGCTGCACCTGACAAGACTAAAATACCAGCTTGCTGCCCGACGCTCGCTGACGTTGAATAGCCATTAGCTCAGATGCATGAAACCTGCATCTCACTTGCAGGAACACACTGCGCCGCGGCAGCCGCGCCGACCTGAACATCTTCACGGTCAAGATGCCGGGCGCACTCCTCGGTACAACAGGCGAGCGCCTGTCTGGCAGCTATGACACAGTCCCTGGGTCGTCATGCATGATCCGGCCAGGATGCTGCTACGTGCTTGCAGCGGGCAGTGGGTGATGGCTTACGCACGACAGCTGTCGTGTGCAGGATTTCCATATGGCATAGGCGATGTCAAGCAGGACGGCGAGGTCATCTCCTGGGTGACGCTCCCGGGCGGCGGGTGCGGCGCCTTGCTTTCTGCTTGCTCCAGCATATTCGTGTCCATTTTTTGGTCCACATCGATTGTGCATCGGAATCCACGTTTGACGATCTGTGTTTTGCTGTTCCCAGGTACAAAGGCTACGATCTAGGCATGACAGCGGTTCACGAAACCGGGCACTGGTGAGACGCCCAGGCAGTCCCACTCCACCCTTGGTAGCAGCACATCGGCATCTGTCCTTTATCATCATCTGGCTGGATACAAGCTGTAGCTGCGCGGCATGCAAATTCCGCAGGGATCTGAAGCCAACAAGCCATTTCAGAGATTCCCGAATAGCTCAAGGCCTGCGTTGCTTCTCCAGGCTGGGGTTGTTCCACCCGTTCCAAGGGGCCTGTAGCCAACCCAACGATTTCATCGCTGACACCAGCCCCATGGCAGGGCCGGTGAGTGGTGGCTGATGAATCTTACTCATGATGGTCAAAAATGCGCACACACACCCGTCGTGTCAGTCCTTCCCGCAGGTTTGTATACTGCAGAGTGATTACCACAAGACCGTGATAGTCTCTTATGTCATACGTGAACGTTTGCTGTTGTAATCCTTGCAGAATTACAAGTGCGTGCCGGCGGGTCAAAAGGTGTCGACATGCCCCGGCACCATCGATCCCAGTCGGAACTATCTCGGCTACAGTTATGATAGGTTCGCAGCCTGCACTATGGCGCTGTTGACCTTGCCCGCACTCTCTCGGCCAATGCTGGACTGGACCTGAATTTGCACAATGGCGGGCAACGCCATCGTGATCTCGCTTGTCGCTTGGCATGTCTCTCTGTCTCCTCCAGACTGCTTGAACAGGGTCCATGTGGCTTATCTGAGTGCTGACTCGCTTCTTGCACCTGCAGCTGCATGGACAACTTCACGCCGCAGCAGATCGCCAAAATGCAGCTGGCGTGGAAGCTCTACCGCAAGCCCTACCAGACCCTGCCAAAGAAACCCACACGGAGGCCAACAACGAAGCCAAGAGCCAAGCGCACTGCCAGCACAGACCGTCGCGAGCCGCGACCAACCAAGCGGCGCCCAACTCGGCGGCCAACACGAAGACCGACTCGCAAGCCGACTCACAGGCCGACAAAGAAGAAGAGCGCCGCTGGACGGCGGCTGCTGGCGGCGGCGGCGGCGGTCATCAGCTAATCGTTCCACCCAGCTGTTCCACCCGGCGGACAGTGCTATTTCAGCCCGTGCGGCGGCGGCATTCGGCACATGTGCCAGACAGCACGATGTGGCTGCCGCCGCCGACCGCAACATATGGCTCCGCCACTAGCACTATTCAAAGAAGCAACGTCGCACGGCCGGGGGGCACCTCGACAATAGAAAAGACGGCATAGGTAGCTGGGTCACCAGCATCGTCTCGGAGCTAATCGGCCATGACGGCTGGCTGCGGCAGGCTGCACTGAAACTGCATACTGCCGCCAGCCGGCCACCAGCTGATTAGAGTAGAACAAGAGCAGCCGGCCGATGAGATCTCCTCTTGATGGGTCATGGCGGTGGCACACAAAGTGCCACCAGGACGGAAGGGAGCACACGAAGCTCCCGCAAGGCGCAGCCCGGAGCTGCGCCGTATTGTTTGCCGCAGAATGGTTCGTTGATGCTGGTGATGCAGCTGCGGTACTTTGCTTGTCAGCATTCTTGAAAGTCGCCGCCTTCAGAGTAACGGTTTTCCCTTGCATGCGTCTCCCCCACCCCTCTTTCATGAACGTTGTTCGGTCATTTCTGGCGTTGAGTGTTGGACATATGTTTGTGTGTTTGATATGAAGGTATTGTTGAGTCAGAGTGCATGGCGCAGCACCATGTGTGAGCGTGAGTTATACTCGGGGATTATTGTCGATAGCCATTTTTGTCCATTCCGAGGTATTGTTGTGCGTTTGTCGTTTACCTGTCGAGGTAACTGGACGAGAAACTTTGAAGTACAACGCCGTGAGCATGCTGTGGCAATGCCGCCACGACGCTTGCGCTATCGCCGTTTTTGTGTGCGGCATGATCCTGCACCGTTCATGGCTCTGACGGTGGCACACTGAGTCAGTCGTTCTGCGACGGATGCTTGTGCAATAGGTCAGGTTTGGATGCTGACGTTTGTTTGCAGGAACCAGGAGATGTATAGCATGCTATCCCGTTCCCCTCTGCGCAGAGGGGAACGGGACTGTCTCTTTTGCTGAACTGCTGGGCATTAGGCTGAGCTGTTTAGCCATTAAAAGTTGGCCTGTAAGGATTGAAGGCTCCATTGTAGGAACCTAAACCTCACCCAACATTCAGTGCCCAACACTGCGCGCTGACACTTGTTTCTGCGCGGCCGCAGGTGCAGCCGGCGCAGCAGCTCCATGCAGAGCCTGATGGCGCTGCTACACTGGCTGCTCCAGCGGTATTCGAAGTTTTTCACTTGATATTTCCTGTCCTGCTACGTGTTTAGATGATATGCAAAATTTGCGTTGCCACCTGCAGTGACGATGTTGTCCTGCTCTCTGCAGGCATGTGACGGCGTCGATGCAGCTCGGGAACGGCACGCTGTAGAGCTGCAGCAGTGGATCGCTTCTCGTCACTGCAGCCTGACCACCTGTTCGCCGGAGGCGCTGCTGGCCTATGTGACCATGCACTGGTTGCCGAAGCACACGGGCTCGGAGCTGTTGACAGGTGAGCGCGTCGCTGCGCCCTCGTCCCTGTTGTCGCACCTCAGCTCGCACTTCGAGCACATTGAGGGGCGAAATGGCGCCTACCAGCTGCTGAACGGCGTGCAGCACGGCAATCCTGTGCGCAGCAGCTGCATTGCCGAACTACGTCAGGGCTACTGGAATGCTGTGTGTAACAAAGGTGTTTGCCAAGGCGCTGCTGTGCCAGTATGCTTCGAGCAAGTGAGTCAGATGCTGGCGGCATTGGCGACTGCGCTGCGAGAGTCTGAGCCTGGCACACTATTGGCGGCCCTGCTTGCCAGAGACGGCTTTCTGGTGAGCCTGCTGTGGCATACCGCACTCAGAGGCGATAATGCTGCCCGCCTGAGGGATGTGGACTTCATCACTCCTGATGGCGAGCCTACCTGCTCTCAGCTGTGGTCTGCAGGCCGCGGTGGCGGCGAGCTGGAGCCTGATCGTCTGTACTTCTTCAGACCCGATGGCACAAAGTCGCAGCGGGCAGCCAACATCGGCCGTGTGCCCATCAAGGTGCTCGTTGAATGCGAGCAGGAGCTGTGCTGCGCATGGTGGCTGCAGCAGTGGGGCCTGGAGTGTGCAGCGTTTGCCATGCAGCCGCTGGATTAACCAAATGCTGAAGACCAGGCAACAGCAATTCAACATCGGCGGCGATCTGACACCTCATGGCTTCAGAAGGGGCCGTCTGCAGCAGATGGCAAACATCGGGGTCAGCGTGACCGACATCACGCAGCATGCTCTGAACAAGACTGAATCCAACATCATGCAACGGTACCTGAATCTGGATGCACGCCGCAACAACCCAAAGCGAGCTTGCTATTGAGGCACGCTTGCTGTTCCCAAGCTGTCCTCTTGTAACTGCTTGACGCAATGCACATCGCAGTGTTGCCGCTGCCATCAACTCTGCAAAGTTCTAGGTTATATCTTTGACCGATTCATATTTTGCAGGCGGGCGTGGTTCAAATCTGGAGATCAATATGTGAATCGGTCAAAGATATAACCTAGAACTTTGCAGAGTTGATGGCAGCGGCAGCACTGCGATGTGCATTGCGTCAAGCAGTTACAGGAGGACAGCTTGGGAACAGCAAGCGTGCCTCAATAGCAAGCTCGCTTTGGGTTGTTGCGGCGTGCATCCAGATTCAGGTACCGTTGCATGATGATGGATTCAGTCTTGTTCAGAGCCTGCTGCGTGATGTCGGTCACGCTGACCCCGATGTTTGCCATCTGCTGCAGACGGCCCCTTCTGAAGCCATGAGGTGTCAGATCGCCGCCGATGTTGAATTGCTGTTGCCTGGTCTTCAGCATTTGGTTAATGCTGGATCTGGGCATTGGCTTGTCAGCAAAAGCAAGGCGATTGCGTTGCAGTGGTCGGGTTAAAACCCCCTGCAGCGGCTGCATGGCAAACGCTGCACACTCCCGGCCCCACTGCTGCAGCCACGATGCGCAGCACAGCTCCTGCTCGCATTCAACGAGCACCTTGATGGGCACACGGCCGATGTTGGCTGCCCGCTGCGACTTTGTGCCATCGGGTCTGTAGA
>JAABUM010000746.1_pt1 | contig 54105 bp, 54 predicted proteins | sample 5559161 | NCBI WGS metagenome assembly JAABUM01 (sample SAMN10711868, study PRJNA513369) | rock metagenome | isolation source: Antarctica rocks | place: Antarctica: Victoria Land, Siegfried Peak nord
TCGCACCGAACGTCGTGCACGTGCGCAGCTCCGCGGCACTCACGCACTACTCGCTGAGCGGCTACCTTGCGGAGCTGGCCGCAACACCCCCACTGGGGGCCGCCGCATCCGCACCGTCGCTGCGCGCAGTGTTCGGGATCTGAGCGGCAAGCCAGGAACCGTCAGTCAACTCCGCGTCTGCGTTGCGCCCGGTCGGGGGTGGAAGCGATGCAGGTCTCCACCGGTCCAGGCCCCGGACAAGCGCAGGATGATGACCGCAGCGACGATGGCGAGGACCACCGTGGCGAGCAGAGTGAGGCTGCGGGCGAGCGTGCCTGCCACGCGGGTCGGCCGGCTTTCGGATGCGAGTGCGAGGCGGGCGGCGGGCACGGTGCGGGCCAGAACATGCAGGCCGGTGGCGACCCCCCACGCGATAAAGGTGACTTGGTGCAGGGTGAGCCAGCTGATCTGCTGACCCGCCACGGTAAGCAGGGGAGTGAACGTGGCGTCGGGCCCGAGGGCGATGAGGACGAGACCAGTGCCGAGAACAGCCAGGGTGGTGAGGACGACGACGGGACCGAGCAGGCGCAGCAGGAGTGGCGGTGGACCAGCCCGGCGGTAGGCGCGGTTGCCGGTGTAGTAGCGCAGGATGCGCCAGCCCGTTGTTGCGGTCTTGACCAGAGCCGGCGGGACGAGGAGGACACCAACGGCGATGTGCCAGCTGATGAACCCGGTGACGTCGAGCAGCGTGACGAGTTCTGCGAGGAACGCAATCAGCAGCCCGAGCCCGATCCACGCGGTCAGCCGTGCGTTGCCGGCTGGCCCGCCCGTGCGCGGCAGCACCGGATCGCCGCGTCGGGCGCGGCCGAGGGCGGTGCCGACAACGTCGGTGACCGCCCGGTTCATGGCCAGCGCACTGACTGAGCGCAAAGGGCTCCTTTGGTCGCTCCAGGGTGGTCGACCGCAGCGTAGGCGGAATTTCTAGGAAGAGTCTGGGAAGGGCAGCGCCGCTACGCGGTGTGGGATCGGGCGGGCAGGTGGAGGGTGAAGGTAGCCCCGCGCTGGGGTGCGCCGTCGACGGTGATCTCGCCGTGGTGGGCGTCGACGATCTCTCTGACCAGGGCGAGGCCGATGCCGTAGTGGCGGACACCGGCGGTGTGCCCGTCTCCGTGCGCGAAGCGCGTGAACAGGTGCTGCGCTGTGTGGGCGTCCAGTCCGGCGCCGGTGTCTGCGACGGCCACCGACACGGTGTCGGCCTTTCGGGTGACGCGCAGCGTTACCTGCCCGCCGGGACTCTCGTGGGCGATGGCGTTGTCGACCAGAGCGAGCATGGCGCGCCGTAGTGCCGTCGAGGAGCCGGTGACGGTGAGGTCCCCCGCGTCGTCGGACTCGAGGTCGAGCCGCAGCTGCAGGGATTCCGCATGGGCGGCAACACTGTCGCGCACGTGCTGGCACAGCACGCGCAGGTCGACCGGCTCGCGTCCGCCCGCGTCGGAGTCCAATGACGCCGACAGCAACAGGTCCTCGACGACGTCGCCCATTGCACGCGTATCGGTGACGAGCCCGTTGAGCTGCGCGCGCAGTGCGGGGTCGACATCCTGTTTCTCGGCTCGTCGGGCGAGGAGCTGCGCGCGGGTATGCAGCACCGTGAGGGGCGCCCGCAGCTCGTGTGAGGCATCGGCGACGAACCGGCGTTGCAGCGCCAGTGCGGCGCCCAGGGGCCGGATCGAACGCCTCGACAGCATCACCACCACCCCCGCGGCAGCGGCGACGCCCGCGACTTCGGCGATCACCAGGGCCAGGAGGAGTCGTTGGCGTCCGGTTTCCCATGGGGTGATGTCGAGCAATGCCGCTATCCGGCGTCCATCACGGTCGGCGACCAGACCGCGGTATTCGACGTCGTGGCTTCGCACGCTGGAGAACCCCGGCTGCCGGCTCAACAGTCTCGCGGTGGCGGCGGGTGCCCGGTCGCTCACGGCCACCGCCCCCGAGGGCGCACGGATGGCCAGTGCCATTCCGGGGGGCGCGTCGGTGACGTCATCGGCGCTGGCGACCACCGCGGACAGTTGCCCGCTGATCTCCTGGGCTTGGGCGTGGACGTCGAGGAGGTAGGCGACGGTGCCGACGAGAAGCAGCACCACGCCCAGAGCCAGCGCCGACTGGAGCGCGGCGATCCGGCCGGTGCGTCGCAACAATGCTTCGTCATCGACGATCCGGGTGAGGCGCCGGTGACCACGTCTGCCCCGCTTCATGCGCCGCCCAGCCTCATGAGCTGCCCAGCCGATAGCCGAGTCCACGCACCGTCTGAATACTCTCGCGGCCGAGCTTGCGGCGCAGGTAGTGCACGTAGGTGTAGACGGTACCCACGGTGTCGGCCTGGTCGAAGACCCGCGCCAGCAGCTGGGGTCGGGTGAAGACCTGCTCAGGTGAGCCGGCGAGGACCGCGAGCAGTCGGCATTCCCGCTCGGACAGGGCCACGGTGGCGCCGGTGTCGCCTTCACCACCGAGGACGGCCCGATCGGTGAGACTCAGCCGGCGCCGCCCCAGGGGCAGAAATTGTGCGGTGTCGGTGTGTCGGCGCAGCAGTGCCCGGATCCGGGCGAGCAACTCGGGAACTTCGAAGGGCTTGACCAGGTAGTCCTCTGCACCCGCATCGAGGCCATCAACCCGATCGGTCAGCGAACCACGCGCGGTCAGGATGAGCGCGGGTGTTCCGATGCCGTTGGATCGCAGCTTCCGCAGCAGTTCCAGGCCTTCGAGCACCGGCAGTCCGCGATCGATGATCAGCACCCCGTAATGACGGGTCAGGCCCAAGTGGAGCCCGGCCTGCCCGCCCCCGGCCACCTCGACGCGGTAGCCCTCCTCGACCAGCAGCGCCGTCACCATCTCGGCCAGCCGGCGATCATCCTCGACGAGCAACACGGTCGGCGTCGGGGCACTCGGGAACTCAGTCACAGACCTGAGCCTTCCACGTGGTTCTCAGACTTCTCCCAGAACCGTTCGGCACCATGAGAGTAGGTCCACGTCAGCGGGTGAGCGTGGACGTCGACGATCGAAGGAGCTCCGCATGACCTCACCAGAGAACGGTCGCCGCAACGTCCGGGTGGCTACCCAGGCATTGGTGGCGTTGGCCGTGGCAGGCACCGTTGGTGGGTCGGTGTTGGCCTTCGCTGACACCCAGCCCGCGAAGGCGGCGGCGAGCACCCCGACGGCGACATCACCATCTGGGTCCGGCACCAGCAGCGGGTCTGGGACAGTGTCGCCTGGGCCCTCGACCGGTTCGAGCGGTTTGTCGAATGGAGGCGGCTTCAGTGCTGTGCCCCCGTTGTCCTCGGGGTCCGGACATTCCCATGCCACCTCAAGTGGTTCATGATGAAAGCCTCCGTTGACCGCGGCGGCACCACCCGGCTGCACGAGGACGGCACCGCGGCACTGGACTGGCCGCTGTGGAGTACCGGGGCGCGGCTCGTCGTGACGGAGCCGGACCTGCTGGCGGCGGCGCACAGCATTGTCATCGGCCACCTCGCCACGGTCGAGAAGGCGTGCAGCCGGTTCCGCAGCGACTCCGAGATCACCGCGCTGGCCCGCCGGCACGGCGCACCCACCGACGTAAGCTCCCTGTTGGCGGCGTTTTTGCAAGCCGCCCTGCGCGCGGCCGAGCGCACCGACGGCGATGTGGACCCCACGGTGGGCGCCGCACTCGTCGAACTCGGCTACCACTGCGACTTCCCGCTCATCGCCCACACGCCTACCCCGGTACACACGGTGCTGCGGCGCCCCGCCGCCTGGACGATGCTGGGTCTGCGCGAGCGGACCGTCACCGTTCCCGAGGGCGTGCAGCTCGACCTCGGTGCCACCGCGAAAGCACTCAGCGCCGATCAGTGCGCACGCCGAGTCAGCGAACGCCTCAGATGCGGTGTGCTGGTCAGCCTCGGAGGCGACATTGCCACCGCCGGGGCGGGGCCGGTCGGCGGTTGGCAGGTGCTGGTTCAGGACGGTCCCGAAGAACCGTCGAGCCGGGTGTCGTTGCCTGCCGGGGGCGCACTGGCCACCTCCAGCACCCAGCAGCGACGCTGGGCCCACGCCGGCCGCGACGTGCACCACGTCCTCGACCCGCGGACCGGCCAACCTGCGGCGGCGCACTGGCGCACCGTCAGCGTTGCGGCCGGGTCTTGTGTGGAGGCGAACACGATCAGTACCGCCTGCATCGTCCGGGGCCACGCTGCCCGCGACTGGCTGGTCCAGCTCGGCCACCCGGCCCGGCTGGTCGACCGCGACGGCCGGGTCCACCTGCTGGGCGGCTGGCCCGAACAATCCTGCCGGGCAGCCTGATGAGTCAGGCCGCCGTGGAGCAGGCGTTGTGGGCGCTCGGCCGCGGGGCCGGCGTCACCGCACTGGTGCTCATCACGATCTCGGTGATCACCGGCATCTTGACGCGGTCGGGGCGTCCCCTCATCGTGTTACCGCGGTTCGGCGTCACCGAGCTGCACCGCACCACAGCACTTTTGGGTACGGGACTGGTCGGCCTGCACATCATTACCCTGCTCGCCGACCCCTACGCGCAACTGCGGCTGGTCGACTTCGTGGTGCCCTTCCTCGGCTCCTACCGGCCGGTGTGGCTCGGCCTGGGTAACCTCGCTGTCGACCTCCTGCTCGTGATCCTCGCGACGAGCCTGCTCCGCCACCGGCTGGGCCTGCGTACCTTCCGGGTCGTGCACTGGATCACCTACGGACTCTGGCCGATCGCCCTGGCGCACGGCCTCGGCAACGGAACCGACGCCGGGCATCCGTGGTTTCTGATCCTCGCCGCAACGTGCACGGTCACGGTGCTCACCGCACTGGCCTGGCGGTTGAGCCACAACTTCGTCGAGTACGACGCGGTCCGCGCCCGCGGCCAGCTGACGGGACGGTGGTGATGACCACCACCACCGTCACCGCAGGCGCTCGAGCGCGGTTGCCGCACGAACCCAGCCCCCCCGCCGACACCCGGCGGTTGTTCGCGGCCGGCGGTCCGTCCCTGACCCAGCACTGTGCCCGCTTCGGGCCATTACCCGCGCTCACCCACGCCATCGAGCTCATCGGAGTCCTCGACGAGGCGGGGCTGCGCGGCCGGGGCGGCGCGGGGTTTCCTACCGGCCGCAAGCTGGCCGCCATCACCGGGCGGCGCCCTGTGGTCATCGCCAACGGCGCGGACGGGGAACCCGCCAGTGACAAGGACGCTGTCCTGCTGCAGCGCGCTCCACACCTGATCCTGGACGGTCTCGCGGCCGTTGCCGCCGCCCTCGGCTCCCGGGAAACACACCTCTACGCGGGGGCGTTGGCGCTGCCCGCAATCCGGCACGCCCTGCAGGAACGCCGAGACGCCGGTTGGGGCGGCCCTACCGTGCACCTCAGCGAGGCACCCGAGACGTTCATCGCCGGCGAGGAATCGGCCGTCATCAACCGCATCGCCGGGCGCGCGGCCGTCCCGGTCGACCGCATCGTCCGCATCACCGACTCCGGACTCAGGGGCCGCCCCACCCTGGTCCAGAACGTCGAGACCCTCGCCCACGTGGCGCTCATCGCCAGATACGGCGCGCGCTGGTTCCGCTCGATCGGCACGCCCGCCGAACCGGGCACCATGCTGGTGACGCTGTCCGGCACAGCGGCGCCCGGGATCCTCGAGGTACCGCTGGGCATCCCGCTGGGCGACCTACTTCGCGACCACGCCGCCCCCGACGTGCGGGCCCTGTTGCTCGGGGGCTTTCACGGGGCGTGGATCCCCGGTGCACTCACCGCGCAGGCCTGCCTGTCGCGGGAGTCCCTGAGCCCCCTCGGTGCGACCCCCGGCGCCGGAGTGGTCCATGTGCTAGGAGCAGCAGAGTGCGGGCTGCGACGCAGTGCCGATATCGCCACCTACCTGGCGCAGCAGAGCGCCGGCCAGTGCGGGCCGTGCCTCAACGGGCTGCCCGCCCTCGCGGACACCCTCACGCAGTTGGCGTACCGGCGGCCGCAGCCGAACGCCGTCCGCGAGGCGACCCGGCTTGTTGCACTCGTCGACGGACGCGGAGCCTGCAAGCATCCCGATGGCACCGCGCGCTTTATCCGCTCCGCCCTGCACACCTTCACTAACGACCTCGCGCTGCACCTCCGCGGACGCTGCGAGGCCGTCCCGCCTGCACCCCGCCCTGCACTCCAGACGCGGTGACCGCACCATGCCCCGACGCCCGTCGCCGTCACTGCGGCTGCACATCGACTGGACCCGTTGCGACGGGCGTGGTCTGTGTACCGAGCTGCTGCCCACCGTGCTGGACCGCGACGACTGGGGCTACCCTCTGGCCCGCGACGGATCCCGCGAACCAGAAATCCGGGGTGATCTCGAAGCAAACGCCCGCGCGGCCGTTCGCCTGTGCCCGCGCCTGGCCCTCACCCTGCGCCCAAACCCATGACGACGACGGTGGGGGGAGTCCTTGATCTTGTCGTTCAAGGGTGTGGTGGCCACCTCGAGAAGGGCGCCGGCCGGAGGTGACAGCGGGACTTCCCGGTGGGGGATACCGCTCCGCCGAGGCGAGCGTCAGGCTCAGTCTTCGCGGACGGCCGCCGTTCGGGCCCGGCGTCCCCGCAGCCCCCGCCGAAGTTCAAGTACCACCGGGATGAGGGAAAGGACGACGATCACCGCGATGATCGGCAGCAGGTAGGTGTCGATTCCGGGGATCCTGTTCCCCAGCACGTAGCCCGCCGTCGTCACCCCCAGCGACCACACCAGGCCACCGATCACCTGCCACACCGCGAAAGTGCGTGCCGGTACGCCGATCGTCCCGACGAGGGGGTTCACGACGGTGCGCACCAAGGGGATAAAGCGTGCCAGCACAATGGCCTTGCCGGTGCCGTACCGCTCGAGGGTGACGCGGGTTCGCACCACAGCCGACTGCAGCCGCGGCCGGTCCGGTCGGTCCAGCAATGCCGGCCCAGCACGGCGACCGATGAGGAAACCGACCTGCGCCCCGAGCAAGGCCCCGGCCGCCGCGGCCAGCAAAACCACCGGCAACGACAGATGCACCGCCGCCGTCACCGGGGTCGCCGACAGCAATCCGGCGGTGAACAGCAGCGAGTCACCGGGCAGGAAGAAGCCGATCAAGAGCCCGGTTTCGGCGAAGAGGATGAGAAAGACGCCCGCCGCGCCGAACGCGGCCAGCAGGCTGTGCGGATCCAGAACATTCATCACGCTGCTACCTTCCTGTTCTCGCTCAGTCGGGGAGCAACCCGTCGCCCGCACCGACGAACAGCGCGGCCGCAAACAACATGACTCCCAGCAGCACCAGCACCGCAGCGAGGACGCGATGCCGGGACACCACGGCGCGGGCGGCGGCGCGCAACGGTGCGGTGACCGCGAGGAGGTGAACCAGGACCTGCAGCAGCCGGGCCAACAACCCGGCCGGGCGGGTGCCGGCAGAGCGGGGCTGCCCGATCGGCAGGTCCGCGGTGATCGGTCCCAGCTCGTAGCGGAACCGGGCGGCGTAAACCGCAGTGAGCCGCTCCTCGGCCTCGGTCATGGTCAGCATTCCCAGGGCCACCGCCTCGTGCACGGTCCGCGCGACGTGTTCCCGGTCGGCGTCCGAGGCTCGCCACACGGGGGCCTGAGGGTGGTTGGGGGCGAGCACGCTCTTGGCCGAACCGTCAGTGGCTGCGGGGGTCATGGTGTGTCCTCTCGGGAGAGACCTGGCCCGCGCCCCACGGTGCGGTCAGGTTGAGGTGCACCATCGCAATCGGCGGTGTCTGCCGGTCAGCATGCCGACCCCGCGCTGAAGGTTCGCTGAGAAGTCTCCGGGCTGCCTCGGGGACCACACCCGGCCTGCGCTGGCTGGGATCCCACTTGACCGCGGCGGCGCTGGGCAGCCGACGACCTAGAGTCGTCTAATGGCCCGGCTGCTCCTCATCGAGGACGACGTCACGATCGGCCGCGCCCTGCACGCCGCTCTCGCGGCCCACAGCTACACCGTGCACTGGGTGCAGACCGGCGCCGAAGCGGTACAGACCGCATCCGAGGGGATTTTCGATCTCGCCCTGATCGACCTCGGGCTGCCCGACATCGACGGCATCGAGGTGTGTCGGCAGGTGCGGTCGGCTCAGCCCAACTGTGTCCTGGTCATCCTCACCGCACGCGACGAGGAGATCGAGGTCGTCGTGGGGCTGGAGGCCGGTGCCGAGGGCACTGATGGTGCTGGGGCCTGCGGTCCTCTTCGTGCTCGCCCGGGGCCGCGGCCGGAACTGGTGGTTGCGCGCTGAGCACACCGACGTCAACGGTGACTCCCCGGCGCTCAGCCACATCCGTCATCGTGAGCGCCACCACGATCCGCTGCGCCGCTTCATGCCTACCCTCTTGTTCTGCTGCTGTCTCGTCAAGCGAGGCGCCGCTCTCCGCCCTACCGTGAGACGTCGAGGCAGATCGTTGCGCATGCGCAACGGTTGCGTATAGGGTGAAGCTAGGAAGGGAGCGATGATGGCAGCATTTCGCCGCAAACACGCCGAGTTTGGACACGGAGCGATAGGTGACGGTGTGCACGGCATCGACCGCATGGTGCGCAACGTGGAGACCGGTCGCTTCGAGCGCAGCCTGTCCGCGCTCACCGCGATCGGTTCGGTGGTGACCGCCGCCGAGATCTTTTTCGAGCACGACAGCGCCAGCTTCGGCAACAAGATGATGTGGATACCGGTCGCGCTCGGACCGGTGGGTGCCGCCGCAGGAGTCGCAGGCTTCTTCAGCCAGCGACTGGCCAAGACGGCCCTGCCGCTGGCCTCTGCGGTCATCGTCGGCAATGGACTGCAGGGCACTTACCTGCACGGCCGAGGTATTGCGCAGAAGCCCGGCGGATTTTCCAACTTGCGCTACAACATGGAAATGGGGCCGCCGCTGCTGGCGCCGCTGTTGGTCACCATGGTTGGCGGTATGGGTCTGCTCGCTGCCTTGTTGCGGCGCGAACAGTGACCGGCCTGCCGCCCACCACGCCGGGCGTGCGGTTCCCCGGATTTGACGTCCTGGCCGAGTCGAAGCACTGGGATCCGGTGACTACCGGCGTGGTGTTGGCCCGACTGGGGCGGGCGCCGGACATCCGCTTCTTCACCCCTGCAGAGGAAGCGGCAGCAGGGGCGCTGGTGGACCAGTTACTGTGCCAGCACTCTGATTCGCAGCCGAACGGGCAGAAGATCCCGGTCCTGCAGCTGATCGACTCCCGTCTGGCCGAGCACCAGACCGACGGTTGGCATTACGCCGACATGCCCCAGGACTCCCAGGCGTGGCGCGATTCGGTGTCCTATTTGGACGAGGACGCGCAGAGTCGGTTCGACAGCACCTTCGCCACGTGCACCGGCGATCAGTAAGCAGCAATCATCCAGGCGGTGCAGGACCTCGGCAGCGACGACTGGCACGGAATGTCGGCGTCGCGGGTGTGGAGCTTGTGGACCCGCTACGCGTGCAGCGCCTTCTACTCCCACCCCTCGGCGTGGAATGAGATCGGCTTTTCTGGTCCTGCCTACCCGCGCGGCTACAAGAACATCGGCATCGACACCCTGGAAGCGGGCGAGGTGCGGGACGCTCGTCCATCGGACGACCCGCTGCGGAGGACAAGCTGATGGCGGACATGCTCGGACGCAACCCGGTCCGGAATCGAAACGAGTCGGCCTGGCTGCTGCCAAATGACGGCACCCGCACCAACCACCAGCTGCGCACCGACATGCGTCGCTTTGCCGATACTGACGAGGTCGACCTGGTGATCGTCGGCTGCGGCGCAGGCGGGTCCACCATGGCTCAGCGTCTGGCTCGTGCGGGATGGAAGGTGGTGGCGCTGGACGCCGGGCCCTTCTGGGACCCCGATGCGGACTGGGTCAGCGACGAGGCAGGCTCGCACCACCTGTACTGGACCGAGCCGCGGCTGATCTCGGGCGAGACTCCGGTTCCGTTGGGTTCCAACAACTCCGGGCGTGGGGTCGGTGGCTCGATGGTGCACTACGCCGGCTACGTCCCCCGCTTTCACCCCAGTGACTTCGAGACGTACAGCAAGGACGGGGTCGGCGCGGACTGGCCCTTGGACTATTCCGACCTACGTTCGTATTACGGCGACATCGAGGGCGAGTTGCCGGTGGCAGGGGAGCACTGGCCGTGGGGCGACCCGCACTCGTACCCGCACCGTCCGCACCCCGTCGGGGGGAACGGGGAGATCTTCCTGCGGGGGGCGGAGAAGCTCGGCATCACCACGAAGGTGGGCCCGGTGGCCATCACCAACGGCCGCTTCGGCAACCGTCCACATTGCATCTACCGCGGCTTCTGCCTGCAGGGCTGCAAGGTGAACGCGAAGGCGTCCCCACTGATCACCCACATCCCCGACGCCCTCGCGCACGGGGCGGAGATCCGCCCCGATGCCATGGTCACCAGCGTCCAAGTCGATGGCCGCACAGGGTTGTCGACGGGGGTGCACTACATCAAGGGCGGGTAGCGCACTTTCAGAAAGCGCAGCGGGTGGCCATCGCCGGGTACTCCATCGAGACACCGCGGTTGCTGCTGAACTCTGCGTCCAAACGCTTCCCCGACGGCTTGTGCAACGACTATGACCAGGTGGGCCGCTACCTGATGGTGCAGGGTGCGCCACAGACCGCGGGTCGCTTCGACGCCGAGGTACGGATGTACAAGGCACCGCCGCCGGAGGTGAGCAGCGAGGAGTTCTACGAGACCGACCCCAGCAAGGACTACAAGCGCGGCTTCTCCATCCAGACCGTATCCCCGCTGCCTATCACCTGGTCGGAACACATTGCGGCCCAGGGGCACTGGGGCGCAGTTTTGCGCAAGTACATGAGTGACTACGTGCACTGGTCCAGCTTGGGCGCGTTGTGCGAGTTCCTGCCCCAGGCCCGCAACCGGGTCACCCTGGCCGAGGAGAAGGACCGCTACGGGTTGCCGGTGGCGAACTTCTCCTACTCCCAGTGCGACAACGACAAGAAGTTGATGCGGGCTGCCCAAGGCGTGATGGAGGACCTGCTGCACGCCGCTGGCGCCGACGAGGTGATCACCATCGACCGTGAAGCACATCTGGTGGGGGCGCCCGGATGGCGGCCGACGAACACAAGGGTGTCGTCGACAAGAACTGCCGCAGCTTTGCGGTACCCAACCTCTACATCACCGACGGCAGCGTGCTGCCGACCCAGGGCAGCGCCAACCCGGCGCTCACCATCATGGCTGTCGCCGCTCGTGCCGCGGATCGGCTGCTCAACGAAAGGGAATAGCCCCATGGCAAGCAAGCAAGTGTCCGACTACCTGCTGGAGCGCCTACGCGAGTGGGGGGTGGACAACGTCTTCGCCTTCCCCGGTGACGGCATCAACGGCATCGACGCGGCCTGGGCGCGAGCAGACAACAAGCCCAAGTTCGTCCAGGCCCGGCACGAGGAGATGGCCGCCTTCGAAGCCGTGGGCTACGCCAAATTCAGCGGCCGCCTCGGCGTCTGCATGGCCACCTCCGGGCAGGTGCGATCCACCTGCTCAACGGCCTGTACGACGCCAAGCTCGACCACGTGCCGGTGGTGGCCATCGTCGGGCAGACCAACCGCAGTGCCATGGGTGGGTCCTACCAGCAAGAAGTCGACCTGCTGAGCCTGTTCAAGGACGTGGCCAGCGACTACCTGCAGATGGTGACGGTGCCCGAGCAGCTGCCCAACGTGCTGGACCGCGCCATCCGAGTCGCGCTGACCATGCGCGCGCCGACGGCGATCATCATCCCGGTCGGACGTGCAGGAGCTCGAGTACTCCCCGCCGACGCACGCGTTCAAGATGGTGCCCTCCAGCATGGGGACCGACTGGGCCACGCCGGCGCCGGACGACGCCGGGGTGCGCAAGGCCGCGGAGCTGCTGAACGCCGGCACCAAGGTCGCGCTGTTGGTGGGGCAAGGCGCCCGGGGGGCCGAGGAGGAGATCGCCGAGGTCGCCGAGCTGCTTGGCGCGGGGGCGGCCAAAGCCCTGCTGGGTAAGGACGTGCTCTCCGATGAGCTGCCGTGGGTGACCGGGTCCATCGGACTGCTGGGCACCCGCCCGAGCTACGACATGATGATGGACTGCGACACGCTGCTGACCGTCGGCTCCAGCTTTCCCTACACCCAGTTCATGCCGGAGTTCGACCAGGCCCGCGCCGTGCAGATCGACATCGACGGCCGCTTCATCGGGATGCGCTACCCCTACGAGGTGAACTTGGTGGGCGACGCCAAAGCTACTCTGCGGGCGCTCATCCCGCTGCTGCAGCGAAAGTCCGACCGTTCCTTCCGCAAAAGCATCGAGAAGGGCGTCAAGCGTTGGTGGGAGACAATGGCGATGGAAGCCGACGTCAAGGCCGATCCCATCAACCCGATGAAGCTGTTCGCCGAGCTATCCCCCAAGCTGCCGGACAATGCCATCATCGCGGCCGACTCGGGTTCCTCGGCCAACTGGTATGCGAGGCAGCTGAAGTTCCGGGGGAACATGCGGGGCTCGCTCTCGGGCAACCTCGCCACCATGGGGCCGGGGGTGCCTTACGGCATCGGCGCCAAGTTCGCCCACCCGGACCGCCCGGTCATCGTGTTCGAGGGTGACGGGGCGATGCAGATGAACGGGATGGCGGAGCTGATCACCATCAAGCACTACTGGCAGGAATGGGCCGACCCGCGGCTGATCATCGCCATCCTGCACAATAACGACCTCAACCAGGTGACCTGGGAGATGCGCGGCATGATCGACTCGCCCAAGTTCGCCGAGTCGCAGAACCTGCCCGACGTGGACTATGCCGCCTTCGCATCGTCTCTGGGTTTGAACGCCATCACGGTGGACAACCCGAAGAAGCTCGGCTCGGCGTGGGACGAGGCGCTCTCGGCCGACCGGCCGACCGTGCTGGACGTGCACACCGACCCGAACGTCCCCCCGGTCCCCCCGCACGCCACCCTGGAGCAGATGCAGTCGGTGGCCGAGGCGTTCCTCAAGGGCGACGAGAACCGGTGGGGCATGGCTAGAGAAGGCATCAAGGTCAAGATGCAGGAGTTCCTGCCGCACAAGGAAAGTTGACATGCGCGACGGGGTGGTGGATGCCGTCGAGGTCGCCGTCTACACGATCCCCACCGATGCCCCAGAGGGTGACGGGACGCTGACGTGGGATTCGACCACCATGGTGCTGGTGCAGGCTCGTTCCGGCGACACCGTCGGCCTCGGTTGGACCTACGGGCCGGCAGCCTGCGCCACGATGATCACCGACAAGCTGGCCGGCATCGTGGCGGGCCGTTCGGTGCTCGACGTCGGCGGCAGCTTCGACGCGATGGTCAAGGCCGTGCGCAACGCCGGCCGTCCGGGTGCGGTGGGCTACGCCATCTCCGCCGTCGACGTAGCGTTGTGGGACCTCAAGGCCAGGTTGCTGGACCTGCCGCTGCACCGCTTGCTCGGCGCCGTGCGGGAGAAGGTGCCGGTGTACGGCAGCGGCGGGTTCACCACCTACGACGAGGCGCAGCTGCACGAGCAGCTGACGCACTGGGTCGACGAGCAACAGATTCCGCGGGTCAAGATCAAGATCGGCGAGTCCTGGGGCGGCGATGCCGTTCGCGACCTGCGCCGGATGACCCAGGCGCGGCGCATCATCGGTGCCGATGTGGAGCTGTTCGTCGATGCCAACGGGGGTTACGGCCGTAAGCAAGCCATCCGGGTGATGCACGCCGCCGCCGACCTGGACGTGCGGTGGTTCGAGGAGCCGGTGTCCTCCGACGACCTGGACGGTCTGCGGGAGGTGCGTGACGCGGTGTGGCCGGATGTGACGGCGGGGGAGTACGGTTACGACCTGCACTACTTCCGGCGAATGTGCGCGGCAGACGCGGTGGACTGCCTACAGGCCGATGTGTCACGCTGCGGTGGCATTACCGAGTGGCTGCGGGTGTCGGCGATCGCCGCTTCCTTCGGCTTGCAGGTGTCTGGCCACTGTGGACCGCATCTGCACGTCCACGCCGCGGCGGCCACCCCGAACTTGCGCCATCTGGAGTGGTTCGAGGAGCTACGGGTGATCGGTGTGGGCGCCGGCGGGGCTGGTGTGCACGGTCGCCGCGGTGAGCCGGCGCACTTGGTGGAGCAGGTGTGCTTCGGCGTGGTGGGCCAGGTCATGGGCTTGGGTCAGGGTGAGGTCGGGGGCGACGGTGGCGTCGACCTCGGCGCGCAGGGTGTGCCCGATCCAGCGGATGCGGAGCTCACGCACTTCGTCGATGCCGCTCACGCTGGTCACGGCGGCGGTGGCCTGGTCGACCAGTACCGGGTCGACGGCGTCCATCAGGCGGGCGGCGACCTGACGGACGGCGGAGCGCAGCACCCCGAGGATCGCGACGGTGATGGCCAGGCCGATGGCGGGGTCGGCCCAGGACCACCCGAGGGCGACACCGCCGGCGCCCAGCAGGACTGCGAGGCTGGTGAATCCGTCGGTGCGGGCATGCAGCCCGTCGGCGACCAGGGCGGCGGAGCCGATGCGGCGCCCGACGCGGATGCGGTAGCGGGCCACCAGTTCGTTGCCGGCGAACCCGACGACGGCAGCAGCGGCGACGGCCCACAGGTGGGTGACGTCGCGGGGGTGCAGCAGGCGGTCGATGGCCTCGTAGGCAGCCAGGGCGCTGGACAGGGCGATCATCGCGATGACGAAGATCCCGGCAAGGTCTTCGGCGCGGCCGTAGCCGTAGGTGTAGCGCTTGGTCGCCGGGCGCAAAGCCAGGCGGAAGGCGATCAGCAGCGGAATAGCGGTGAGGGCGTCGGCCACGTTGTGCAGGGTGTCGCCGAGCAGGGCCACCGACCCCGACAGCACGACGACCACGGCCTGGATGATGGCGGTGGCGGCGAGGATGGCCAGGCTCAGCAGCAGGGCGCGGCGCCCGTCGGTGTCGGCTTCCAGGGCCTCGTCGACCTGATCGGCGACGTCGTGGGAGTGCGCCCCGAACACCTCCGACACAGCGTGCCGCACCCGGGCTACCACGGTCGTGCCATGGGAGTGGTCATGATCGATGTCCGGAGTCCCGGGCGCCGGGTGATGGTGGTGGGAATGCTCGGTGCTCATTGCGGAAGGCAACTCTCGTCATGGTGGTCTCAGGCCTCCACGATGATACGCACACCTGCGAACGTGCGAAGGTATCGCAATAGCGGCTAGGTTGTGAGCATGGCTCAACCACGCACCGTCCCGGAGGCACGCTCCGGCCCCGGACATGCCGACTCGCTCACTGCTGCGCAGGTCGACGCCGCGGTGCGGTCTTTCATCCTGTTGGCCGATCCGACCCGAGTACGGATGCTCTGGGCGCTGCGGCATCAGGAGCTCGACGTCGCGACCCTCGCCGGGCTTGCTGGGTGCCGCCCGACCGTGGCCAGCCAGCACCTGTCCAAGCTGCGCTTCGCCGGACTTGTCGAGGCCACCCGCAACGGTCGCCGCATGCTCTACCGGCTACGCGGGGGCCATGTCCGTGCCCTGTTGGCCGAGGCGCTGTTTCATGCCGAGCACCACGTCAGCGGCGCACCCACCCACGACTAGGACCCATCTGGCGGGGCGGTCGGGGTTGGTGCAGGTGCTCACAACCGTGGCACCCTGCTCGCCCGCGCCCTCGGCGCCGAACTCGCCGACCCCGACTAGCTGCACGCCGTGGGGCTGTGCCCACTGGCCACCGCTATCCGCGGTGGCCCTGATGCGGCGCCTCGCCGTGACCGGGCATGCTGGCGGTGTGGCTGTGCGGGGTGGCTCGGTCTGACCAGCGCAGCAGCGCACCGATCCCGTCGGCAAGCTCGATGTCCGTCGGGTTGAGTAGCGTGATGCCGGCGTCGGTGGCGAGCAGCGCACCGAGCAACACGGCGTCGACGCGTTCCTCGCGGGCATCCTGCGCACCGGCTTCGCGGGCGTCCTCGGCGGTGCGGCCGAACAGCAGCGGGTCCGCACCCACCCACAGCGTGTGCGCAGCGGACGGGTCGTCGTGCAGCAACAGCTCGTCGACCTGCCCGCGGCGCAGCACCTCGATCACCGCGTCCAGGCCGTCGACCGCCTCCTGCTCGCGGGCGAGCGCACTGCTGAAGCGGTCGAGCAGCTCGCGACGGTCGGCGGTGCGGTGGGAGAATACCGCATCCTCGATCGCCTGCCGTTCCGCCTCGGCGGATGTCCCTTCGGCGCGCCCACCCGTGTCCAGCTGCACGATCCGCGAGCGCAGGTCACCGCCGGCATGCTCCAACAACGCCGAAATCGCCTGGGGGTCGCCGGCGATGAGGACCAGCTCGGGCTTGTGTCGCGCGACGATAGTGTCCAGCTCGTGCGCGACCTCGGCGGCGTTACGCTCCCAGGAGTCCTGCACCCGCGCCTGGTAGCGCCGCTGCGACCAGCCGCCACCGGGCACCTTGTGCAGCACGTCGTGATCACCGTCCACCTGCTGCTCGTCGGCGTCACCGAGCATTCCGACGACCTCGATGTCCGCGCCGGTGCGGTCCACCCGTGCCAGCACGTAGCTGGCGGCGCGGGAGAGACTGCGGACGGCGGGCAGCAGATACGGCGCCGGCCCGTAGGTGGCCTCGTCGCGCACCGGTGGGTGGGGCAGTACCAGGTCCAGCAGTACCCCTTCGGAGCCCGCGACGACCAGCTTGCCAAGTGATCCCCCGTGCCCGGTAGGTGCCAGCACTGCCGCACCCGCGGCCTGCACCATGGACTCGGGCGCACCGACATCGAGCAGACTGCGTTGCTGGGCCTGCCAGCGCAAGTCCACCTCGTGCGCGCCCGACTCGTCGAGTCGGCTGGCATCGAGGGCGACACTCACTACCGGACCGTCGCCCAGGGTGGAAGGGCTCAACCAGTTCAGCTTCATCCCTCCACCCGACCACCGCGTCGACGCCGGCGCAATTCGAAGTCGACGCGGCGTGCTGGTCAGGCGCGCAAGTAGTGACACCGCAGTAGTGACGACCAGGCCCGCGAGGGTCACCGGTTAGCATCGGCTGCCGCGGGCGTGCCGCGCGCACCCGAGTTCGATACACCCGGCAGGGGGCCTTGATGCTCGGTCTCGACCGCCGCGAACTTGCTGCCATCTTCATTGGTGGAGCATTGGGTACCTCGGTACGGGCGGTGATCGGGACGGTGTTCACCGCGGACCCGACCGCGTGGCCTTGGCCGACATTCGCAGTGAACATTGTCGGGGCGTTCCTGCTCGGTTATTTCACCACTCGCCTGCTGGAGCGGCTGCCGCTGTCCAGCTATCGACGACCGTTGCTCGGGACGGGGCTCTGCGGCGGCCTCACCACCTTCTCCACCATGCAAGTGGAGACCGTGAAGATGCTCGACCACCACGCCTTCGGCCTGGCCCTCGGCTATACCTGTGCGAGCGTGCTCAGCGGCCTGGCTGCCGTGTACCTCGCGACGGCCCTCGTGCGGCGGACGCGGGTCACTGCATGAACGTGCTGACCTGGACGTTGGTCGTGCTCATCGGCGGCGCGGGTTCGGTACTGCGGTTTTTGGTGGACAAGACCGTCGTCGGCCGTTTCGGGCGCGCACTGCCGTGGGGGACGCTCACGGTGAACCTCACCGGGGCCCTGTTGCTCGGTCTGCTCAGTGGGCTTGCCCTCAGTCATGACGTGGCGCTGGTGGCCGGTACCGCGGCGGTGGGCTCCTACACCACGTTCTCGACGTGGATGTTGGAGACGCAACGGCTCGGCGAGGAGCGACAACTGCTGTTTGCCGGGGCAAACCTCGGGGCCAGTGTGGTGCTGGGGGTGGCGGCGGCCACTCTCGGGCAAGTGATCGGAGCGCACCTGTGAACGAGGACTGCCTCAAGCTGACGTCGTATTTCGGGGAGCGCCAACGTACGGAGAACGCGTTCCTCGCCGACGCGCTCCTCGACCTTTACGGCCGCCGCGAGGTAGCCACAAGTGTCCTGCTGCGGGGCGCAGGCGGGTTCGGGTTGCGGCATCAACTGCGGACCGATCAGTCGCTGAGTCTTTCCGAGGACCCGCCCGTCGTTGCTGTCGCCGTGGACAGCCGGGACAAGGTCGAGAGCCTGTTGGGTGACGTGCAACAGATCGCCCGTCGTGGCCTGCTGACTCTGGAGCGCGCCCGGATGCTGCGCGGGTCGATCGGGCCCGTCGAGCTTCCCGAGGAGTTGGGCGAGGCCACCAAGCTGACGATGTACGTGGGCCGACAGGAACGGGTGGGAGGTACGCCCGCCTACGTGGCGATTTGCGAGCTACTGCACCGGCGAGGCATCGCGGGCGCTACGGCGCTGCTCGGCGTGGACGGCACCGTGCACGGCCGCCGCGAGCGTGCACGCTTCGTCGACCGCAACGCCGCGGTTCCGGTGATGATCATCGCCGTGGGCTCCGGCGCGCGAATTGCCACGGTGCTTCCCGAACTCGGTCGGCTCCTGGAGCGGCCGCTGATTACGCTCGAACGCATCATGGTGTGCAAGCGCGACGGACAACTGCTGCAGACTCCGCCTGCGCTGCCCAAGGTGGATGAGCACGGTCTTGGGCTGTGGCAAAAAATCATGGTGTACACGTCGGAGTCAGCTCTGCACGACGGCAAGCCGGTGCACCGTGAGCTCATCCGGCGCCTGCGGGCGAGCGCGGCGAGTCGTGGGGTGACCGCGCTGTGCGGAATCTGGGGGTTTCACGGTGATCACCCACCGCACGGCGACAAGCTGTTTCAGCTGGGCCGTCACGTTCCGATGGTCACCGTGCTCATCGACACCCCGCAGAACATCGGCACGACGTTCCCGATCATCGACGAGCTGACGACACAGACAGGTCTCGTCACGAGCGAGCTGGTGCCTGCGCTGCTGTCACTGAACGAGGACAAGGACCGCGGAGGTCTGCGGCTCGCGCGGTACCGCTTTTAGTGTCGCTCGACTACCGGTCGGGGCGCCGAGGTGGGTGGTCTTCGCGGTGCGGGGTGAGGAAGCGTGCGGGATCACTCGCCGCGCGTGCCCCACTACTCATCCAGCGGCCGAACCCTTCCGGGTCGCGCCGGGCGAGTTCATCGAGCAGGGCGGAGCGTGTCCCGATCAAGCGGACGCGCTCAGACACCGATGTCGTGTGCTGCAATGCGTTGAAGCTGGTTCGCCACCGCCAGCACAGCTCCGCGTCGCTCAACGAGGTGTACCTCGGAGCCGGCGCCGGCTGGTTCGGCGCAGCCGGGCTGGTCGGTGTCGGAGCGGAGCGCGCCGGAGCAGGCTTGCGCGGCACCAACCGGCGCAGCACCGGCGGTGAGATCACCCCGAGCAGCGCCGCCCCCAGCAGGGCAAGCGCACCCAGTGCGGCGATGAGCCCGGAAACGGCGATGGCGCCGAGGACGGTCCCTGTGGTGAACGCGAGCACGTAGCCGAACGGCGTTGACCTGTTTGGATGCGCTTGCGCATGTAACCCCGCACCCAGCATCGGCCCGACGATCACGGCGCACAGGCTCAGGGAGATCAACGCCGCCGACGACATCGACGTGGCGGCAATCGCGAGCCCGGTGGCAGCGAGCGCGCCGACCCCGCCTAGCCACATGACTCGGTAGACACCCATCTGGTGTTCTCCCTTCTGCCAGGATCTCCGTCAGGAGCAAGGGACTGGGTTCCCCGACGATAGGTCTACCCGCCCAGTGGCGCAGATTGAACAGACACGCGCTCGCTTATCGGGCATTGATCGACGTCGCGCGCTAGTTTTACACCCGACCTCAGCTGCGTTACAGCGAGACGGAGGAGCCGTCATGACCGAATCCAACACGCCCCGACGCCGCCGCGGGGGTGCCATGCGCATCCCACGCACGCGGGGCGCCCTCAGCGGCTTCCTGCTGATTGTGCTGGGCGCCTGGGGCGCGCTCATCCCGTTCATCGGCCCCTACTTCAAGTACGCGTATACGCCAGACACGACGTGGACCTGGACCACGGCTCGGCTGTGGCTCGAGGTGGTGCCCGGGGTAGCCGCCATCCTCGGCGGGCTGATCCTGCTGATGACCGCCAACCGCGCGAGCGCGGTGTTCGGCGGGTGGCTGGCCAGCGCGGCCGGTGCCTGGTTCGTCGTCGGCCAGTTCGTGAGCAAGCTGTGGGACGGCGAGTGGTCCAGAATCGGTGACCCCATCGGCGGCCCCAAGCGACAGGTGATTGAGCAGCTCGGGTTCTTCTCCGGCCTCGGCGTGGTGATCCTCTTCCTGGCCGCGCATGCGGCGGGCCGGGTCACCGTCCGATCGGTGAAGGACCTGGAGCTGGTCGAGCGGCACGCCGACGCCGAGCCGGGCGTGGTGGATGAGCACCGCCGCGGCCGTAAGCGGGGTGGTCGCGACACTGGTGCTCGTGACACGGTCGGTCGCGACGCTGGTGGTCGGGACGCTGCCGGTGAGGACGAGACCCGCCATCTTGGACGTGGTACCGGCAAGGACGAGGAGACGGTTGGCGGCCGCAGCGGCGCGACACCGCTGAGCGAGACGGAGCGGCGCTCGGGCGGTACCGGCGAAGCCAGCCCGCGCGAGCGCCGCTAACGGCTAGCTGCCCGTCAGGCTGCGGGCAGGGCGCCGCAGCCGTCGGTGGCCGGCACTCCGATCAGTCGCTGGTAGAGCCAGCCCTGCGCCTCGGGCAAGCCGAGCACGGCGGGCAGCACGTGGCCGATGCCGACCCCGGGGAACACGGCGGGGAAGTTGTACTCCTTGAACTGCACCGGGGCGTGGCCGGTCTTGCCGCACCAGTCCTTGGCCAGCTGCAGCGACTGCCCGAAGGGCACGACGTCATCGTTGCGGCCCTGCCAGATGTAGACCGGTGCGGTCGGGCTGAGGGTGCCGATCTTCTGGGCGTCGACGATGCGCTGGTACGGCAGTTTGGGATCGGCGAGGAACGAGGTCGCCGGCTGACCGCTCACGGTGTAGCTGCTGGTGTGCTGGAATGCGAAGCGTAGTGCGGTCTCGGCGACGCATTCGCCGGCGGTGGCGGCCAGGACGTTCTTGCCCTGGTCGTTGAGCAAGCTGTAGATGTTGCCCGGCGTGCCCGCCTTGGTGATCTCTGGGTAGTCCTGGATGAGGCCGTTGATGGTGTAGCCGAATGCCCCGGCCAGGGAGCCACCGTCGATGTTCTCCGCGACCTTCGCGAGATCGGCCGGCGGGGCGCCGGCTGCGGTGCCGACGAGGAGGCTGTCGAGGCTCGGTGCGTAGGCGTGCTGCAGCTCAGTGGCCGCCGCGGCCGCGCCCCCACCCTGGGAGTAGCCGTAGATGCCGACCTTTCCGGCTGCGGGCACGTCCACGCCGGGCACGCCCATCGCGCCGAGCTTCTTCGCGGCGATGGCCGCATCGAGTACGGCGTTGGCCTCATCCACGCGGTTGACGTAGGTGTGCACCCTGGTCGGATCGCCGAGGCCCTCGTAGTCGGTGACGACCACGTCCACACCGGCGGCCAGCATCGGGAACAGGGGCGCCGCCTCGTACTCCAGGCCCTGGTTGAACAATTTCGACGGGGCGCACTGGTCGCCCTGGCCGATGGTGCCGACGGCGTAGCTCACCAGCGGTCGTGCACCGGGACCGCGCCACGGTGCCGTCGCCTGCAACAGCGTGCCCGTGACCGCGACCGGCTGGTTGTTGACGTCGTTGCTGCGGTACATGATCCGCTTGGCTGGCACGCCGAGATAGGCGACCGCGGAGTCCTCATACTTGATGATGGCCCCGTTGGCGTAAACGCCGACGTTGGCCGGGGGCGTGTAGAAGTCGGCGCCTGTGACCGCCGGCGCGACCGCAGGGGTGTCGGCCAAGGCCGGGACGGCGGGTAGCACGGCGAGCGCCGCAGCCGTCAACGCCACCGCGGGAAGTTTTCGCAGGCGTCGACGCCCGAAGCTTTTCCGAGTATGCATCGAGAGAGTCCCCAATTCTGTGTACCGGTCAGGAGCGGGTTGCTCGTGGTGTCGTCAGATGGTCGGGCTACCGGCGCGCAGACATCATCCCCGTGATGCGCGTCTCGGTGATCCTGGCACACGGTGTACAAATGTGCACTGCCCTGCTGCGCTAGAAGACGTTTCGGCTGCCCCGACAAAGCCAGGCCTAGGGCTACGGTCAGGCCCATGCAGCGGAATCGCGCCGACGAGCCGATAGTGCCTCGCTACGGTCAGCGATCACTTGCTGAAGTCATGCCGTCACTACTGGCCGGACTCGGAGTCCCTGGCTTCGCCAATGCCCTTGAAGTCGGCGAATCGCGCGGCATCGGTGTGCTGTTGGTCGACGGGCTCGGTTGGGAATTGTTGCGCACCTATTCCGAGGACGCCCCGTTCTTGGCTGCGCTCGCCGAAGGTCAGGAGCCGCTTACCGCCGGCTTTCCATCTACCACGGCGACCAGTATCGCCTCGTTGGGCATCGGCGTCGCACCAGGGGAGCACGGCATCGTCGGGTATACCTTCGCCCCCGCACCGCACGACCGTCTGCTGAACGCCCTCACCTGGCGTGAGCACGGGGTCCCCGGGTCCGCAGACATGACGGACACCTTCGTCCCGGAACAGGTCCAACCGCTGCCCACCGCGCTGCAGGCCGCGGAGGATGCCGGCGTGCAGGTCACCGTTGCCGCGCCGGCGATACAACGCTGCTCCGGACTGACTCGTGCGGTCCTGCGCGGCGGGCGCTTCAGGTCGGCGCACTCCGCTGGTGACCTCGGGTCACGGATGGTGACCGCACTGGGCTCCGACGAGCGGGCGTTGTGTTACGCGTACTACGGCGATCTCGACCTGACCGGACACGCCCGGGGCCCGGGATCGCGGGCCTGGCGTATGCAGCTGAGCCTCGTTGATCACCTTGCCCGCGCGATTGCCGAACAGCTACCCGATGGCCGTCGGCTCGCGGTGGTCGCCGATCACGGGATGGTGTCCGTCGGCCAGGACGAACGCACCGACTACGACCACCTTCCCGAGTTGCAGGACGGCGTTCGTCTCCTCGGTGGTGAGGTCCGCAGCCGCCACGTCTACACGCGGCCCGGGGCGCAGGCCGATGTGCTGACTGCGTGGCGCCAGGTGTTGGGTGCGCATGCCTGGGTCCTGTCCCGCGACGAGGCGGTGGTCGCCGGCTGGTTCGGCCAAACTGGGTTGGGTTCGGGGGTCAGCGACCGAGTGCGCCCACGTATCGGTGACGTCGTGGTGGCCGCGCGCGGAGCGCACGGGGTGATCCGCAGCGCCGCCGAACCTTTGGAGACTCGGCTCATCGGCCACCACGGGTCGCTGACCAGTGCTGAGCAGCACATCCCGTTCCTCCTCACCGGCGGATAAAAGTCCGCTGAGCAGGGTCGGCGTCAACCACACCGTCTTCGAAGACTCCGTCGGCGAGTGGACCGACGTCGCCGCCCTGGCCGATCTCGAAGTGCACACGTTGGTGCGGGTTTCGCCCGGCGGCGGGCTGCTCGATGGGTCCGGGTGGTGGCCGAACGGGTGCAGGTCCGCTCCGCGTAGATTTTTCGTCCGGTGCCTACGCCTGACCCCGACGCTCACCAGTCGAGGTAGGCGCCCCGCCTTCTCTGCGCCGGGCCGCTCGCGCCGTGCAGGCGGCTGGCGGCGATGATGCCCAGCAAGCCAGCAGTAGTCGCGGCGATGCCCACCACGACGGCGACGAGGTCAGCGGTACCTACGCCCGCGGGGAACTGCAGCATCCACGGCGAGATCAGGACGAGGATGCCGACGATGAGGTGCAGCCAGTGACTCGGCCGCGAGGCACCGTTCATCGCCCAGAGTGCGGTGCCGGCGAGCAGGAGGCCGTAGATCAACAGCGCGCCGGTAACTTCCTGGTCGCCCTTGGTGTTCAGCCACGGCGTGCACAGGACGAGGGCTATGCCGCCGACGAGCACCACTGCGTCGCGGGCGATCTCCACTTTCATTGCGGTCTTGCGCATCGCAGGCACCTCCGCCGGGGTTGACTTCTCTTCCGGTGTAGCACTCGCGCCGCTACCCGTCCAGTACTACACGCAATACTTGCGAAGGCGCAAGTAACGTGACCATACTGCAGCCATGGGTGCACATTCCTCCGCCGACGTTCCGCTCGCCGAAGAGGTGGACGCGGTGATGCGGACCAGCCGGGTGCTCGTCGGGGTGATCGCCGCCTCGGTGGAGGAAGTCGGGAGCACGGTCACCGTGCCGCAGCTCCGTGCGCTGGTGATGGCGGCCGATAATGCCCCGCTGACCCTGGGCGCGGTGGCGCAGGGGCTCGGTGTGCATCCGTCCAACGCGACGCGGACCTGCGATCGCCTGGTGAGCGCCGGGCTGCTCGATCGCCGGGACGACCCCAACGACCGTCGTCAGTTGCAGCTGACCCTCACCCGGAAGGGGCAACGCATGGTGGAGTCGGTGCTGGAACATCGCCGGGCCGCCATTGAGCGGGTGATGGCCGAGATGGCGCCGGCGTCCGCGGCGCGGCTGGGGACCGCGCTGCGCGATTTCTTGGTCGCCGCCGAGCAGTTACAGGACGTGCGGTCGGTCGCCGTCTGGCCGTGAGCCCGATCAGCCCTGCTTGACGACAGTCAGCAGGACCGCCGCGTCGGTGAGCGCTTCCAGTGAGTGCCTGCGGGGTGGGATCGTGAGTAGGTCGCCTGCGGAACCCTCCCAGGCGTCCTCGCCGGCCACCAGCTTCACCCGGCCCTGCAGGACGTGCACCGTGGCATCACCGGGGCTCTCGTGCTCGTCGAGCTGGCTGCCGCTCTTCAGTGCGATGAGGGTCTGCCGGAGCGCATGCGTATGTCCGCCGTAAACCGTATGGGCACTGCGGCCGCTGCTACCGGCGCGGGCCTGCTCCAGTTGCTCGCGGACCAGGGCCGTCAGGGATCGCTTCTCCATGATCAGTATCCGTCCCGGGTGCGGCGGACGGGCCGACCGTACTCGTCGACCGGGTCGACGGGCCGTCGGCGTCGAGGCATGAGGATGGCCGCCTCGATGATGATGCCGAGCACGCCCACGATCATCAGGATGATGCCGACCACCTGCAGGTTCACTCCGTACACCGTCTCGGTGGTGACGGCGAACTTCAGTATCGCGCCGATGGCGATGAGAAAGATTCCAGCTCCGATACCCACGGGTTGCTCCTCGCTGTGATGGATCGTGTAAGGCCAAGGTAGAGCATGCCTCGGCAATCCGCTGCCAGGTGGCCGCGCTCTTGACGAAGCCGGCCCCGAGTAGCAAAATTCAGCGCATGATGAATTTAGCGGTGCGGGCCGAGGGGCTCGGGGTGCGTCGGAGTGGGCAGGCAGTGCTGGAGGCGGTCGACCTGCAGGTCGGGTCGGGCACGATTTACGGGCTGCTCGGCCCGAGCGGATGCGGAAAGTCGACCTTGATGCGCGCATTGGTCGGTGTGCAGCGCTATTCGGGCACCGTGGAGGTCTTGGGCCGGCCCGCGGGAGCGCCGGCCCTGCGCGGCCAGATCGGGTACGTCTCGCAGGCGCCATCGGTGTACACCGACCTGACCGTGGCCGAGAACCTGCGATATTTCGCGGCGATGGTGCACGCAGGTGCGTCGCAGGTGGACACCGTCCTGGAGCGTGTCGGTCTCGGCCCGCAGGCGGCTCGCCTTGTCGGGCAGCTTTCGGGCGGTCAACGCGCCCGGGTCTCCCTCGCAGGCGCGTTGCTCGGTGAGCCGGCGCTGCTCGTGCTCGATGAGCCCACGGTGGGGCTCGACCCCGTCCTGCGCCAAGAGCTGTGGGCAATGTTCACTGAGCTCGCGACCGCGGGGACCACGCTGTTCATCAGCAGCCATGTCATGGACGAGGCGCGACGGTGCACACAATTGGCATTGCTGCGCGACGGCAGGGTGCTCACCGCCGGCCGTTCGCCCGATCAGCTGCTGGCCGACACGGGCGCAGACGACGTCGAAGACGCCTTCCTACGCTTGGTGGAACAGGACGACGGGGGAGTGACGGTATGACAAGTTCCTCGCTGCGGCGCACCGGGGCGACCGCGCGGCGCGTCCTCACCCAGCTGCGCCACGACCCGCGCACCATCGCGCTGTTGTTGGTGGTGCCGTGTGTGCTCCAAGCACTGCTGTGGGGCGTGCTCGGACAGTCGGCGTTCAATCGCGCCGGACCCGTGCTGCTCGGGCTGTTCCCGTTCACCACGCTGTTCGTGGTCACCTCGGTGGCCACTCTGCGTGAGCGGACCTCGGGCACGCTGGAGCGGCTGCTGACCACGCCGCTGGCCAAGGGGGAGCTGCTCGGCGGATACGGCCTGGCGTTCGGGCTGGCGGGCATCGTGCAGGGTCTGCTCGCCTGCGCACTCACGCTGGGCCCATTGAGCCTACGGATCACCGGCAGCGTGGTGGTTCTTCTGGGGCTGGTGGTGCTCTGCGCGCTGCTCGGCATGGCGCTCGGCTTGTTTGTCAGCGCCTTTGCCACCACGGAATTCCAGGCGGTGCAGTTCCTCCCCGCCGTGGTACTGCCCCAGGTGCTGCTGTGCGGTCTGCTCGCACCGCGGGAGAACATGACCGCTGGCTTGCGGTGGCTCTCGGACGTGCTTCCGCTGTCCTACGCTGCCGACGGCCTGCAGCGGGTGACCGAAACTCCGGGTTGGAGCGCCGCGTTGCTGGTGGACCTTGCCGTGGTGGCCGGGGTCATCCTGGTGGGGCTGGGGCTCGCCGCGCTGACCCTGCGCAGGCAGACGGCGTGAGCCCACCCCGTGCTGGGCGGCGGCCGGGGACCAGCGGCAGCAAGGAGACCATCCTGGTCGCGGCCCGCGCTGCGTTCGCTGCGGGCGGTTACGAGGGAACCTCGGTGCGGGCCGTGGCCAGGGCCGCCGACGTGGATCCGGCGCTGGTGCACCACTTCTACGGGACCAAGCACGAGCTGTTCCTCGCCGCGCTGCAGCTGCCCGGCGACTTCACCGAGGCATTGCCCGCCTTGCTGAACGGTGACGTCGAGCGGCTCGGTGAGCGGCTGGTGACCTTCTTCCTGGGGCTGGTCGACACCGAGGAGACCCGAGGACCACTGCTCACGCTGATTCAAGCCGCGATGACCAACCAGCAGGCGGCGGAGCTGCTGCGCGTGTTCGTCACCGAGCAGATCATCAGCCGAATCGTCGCCGTGCTCGATGTCCCTGCTCCGCAGCTGCGGGCCACGCTCGTCGGTTCTCAGTTGGTCGGGCTGGCGGTGCTACGCCACGTGGTGCGGGTGCCGCCGCTGGCCACCGCAGAGGCCACGGCAGTCGTCGCGGCTGTGGCCCCTACCGTGCAGCGTTATCTCACGGGTGAGCTGGCTTAGCGGTCGGCGTCGGTGTAGCGGATGACGCCGCGCAGGTTCTTCCCGTCCCGCATGTCCTGATAGCCCTGGTTGATGTCTTCGAGCTGGTAGGTCTTGGTCACCAGCTCGTCGAGCTTCAGCATGCCCTCCTGGTACATCGACAGCAGGCTGGGAATCTCCACTCGGGGGTTACCGCCACCGAAGATGTTGCCCTTCAGGTCTTTCTGCAACATGGTGAAGGTGAACAGGTTGAGCTTGACGTCCATGTCGGCGATGTCGCCCATGCCGGTGATGACGGCGGTGCCGCCCTTGCCGATGATGGAGACGGCGGTGTCGACATCCGCACCGTGGATGTGGCCGATGCAGACGATGGACTTGTCCGCGCCGCGGCCCCAGGTCAACTCGTACACGGCGGTCATGGCCTCCTGGGCGGTCGCGTAGGTGTGGGTGGCGCCGAACTCCATGGCCTGCTCTCGCTTGAACTCCACCGGGTCGACCACCATCACCCGCTTGGCGCCCGCCCGAGCCGCACCCTGCACGGCGTTGATGCCCACACCGCCGCAGCCGATGACCACCACGGTCTCGCCGGGCCGCACCCCTGCGACGTTGACCGCGGAGCCCCACCCGGTGGTGACCCCGCAACCGACCAGGGCCGCCACCTCCAGCGGGATGTCCTTCTCGATCTTCACCACGGACGCCTGGTTCACCGTCATGTAGGGGGAGAAGGTGCCGAGCAGCACCATCGCGGAGACGTCCTTGCCGCGGGCCTGGATCCGGAAGCTGCCGTCGCTGATCGACTGTCCGGTGAGCAGTCCCGCGCCGAGGTCGCACAGGTTCTGGTGGCCGGAGGAACACGCCGGGCACACGCCACAGGAGGGGATGAAGGAGCTGACCACGTGGTCGCCGACTTCGAGATTGGTCACGCCGGGGCCGACTTCGGTGACCACACCCGCTCCCTCGTGACCGCCGAGGAAGGGGAAGCCGGCCGGGGTGGCACCGGTGACGACGTGCTCGTCGGAGTGGCACATGCCCGACGCGGCGAGCTCGACGGTGACCTCACCCGCGCGCGCATCACCGATCTCGATCTCCTCGACCGACCACGGCTCGTTGAGTCCCCAGAGGATTGCGCCTTTAGTCTTCACGTTCGTCTACACGCCCTTCGCTGTGGTGAGCCCTTACCTGTGGTGTGTGCCACGGGCTGACTCTGCATGACCGGAGCCGACACCGTCAACAACACGTTCTAGTTTTGCGGCGGGACCCGCTTCATCGGCTGGCGATGAGGGGGATGAGCACCTGTTCGATCACGTCGCGCAGGTCCTCCTCGGTGAGTGGCTTGCGCTGCAGGATGATGCGTTGGGTAAGCACGGCGGGCAGGACGTCGGCCACGAGCTCACACACCGCGTCCGGGCGCACCTCGCCACGGGCGACGCCACGACGCAGCAGGTCGAGAATGGCCGTGCGGCGTGGTGCTTGGAAGCGCTCGTCAACGGCCAGCGCGAGGCGGGGATCGGCCACAGCTTCGCACTTCACCGCCCGCATGGCGTCGCCCGCCGGGCTGTCGAGGACATGGCTGATCGCCCGAGCCATCTGCCGCAGTGCGTCGGCGGTGGTGACCGTCTCGTCGAGCTCAGGTTGCAGTCCGCACTGCTGGGGACCGGGCAAGCGTGCGCACAGTACGTCCAACAGCAGATCCTGCTTGCTGGGCCATCGCCGGTAGATACTCGCCTTACCGGTGCGCGCGCGTGCGGCGACACCTTCGATCGAGAACCGGGCGTAGCCCACCTCGGACAGCTCGGTGTAGGCGCCTTCGATGATGGCGTCCTCCAGCGCCTCACCGCGTTTGCGCAGGTGCGGTCGTCCCCCGCACGAACCGAGAGTTGTCGGTGCGTCCATGTATCAAGTCCTTGCCGATGGTCCGTGTCACATACAAGCAGTGAACGCTTGCGTACCTTAATCACCGCAACTATTCTACTCAGGTAGAGAACGCGGACGTTCACTAACGGAGGAGAGACCGTGTCTGAAGTATTGACCGTAACCCCCGAGCGGGGAGACCCGGCGGCAGGACGCTCCAGCGCCGTCCGAGGCGACCATCCGTCCCGTCGCTGGTGGGCGCTGGTCGTCATCGCCCTCGCGCAGCTCATGGTCGTCCTCGACGCCTCGATCGTGACGATTGCGTTACCGTTCGCCCAGCGCGACCTGAACATTTCCGACGCGAACAAGCAGTGGGCGTTGACGGCGTACACCCTGATCTTCGGGGGCCTGCTGCTACTGGGTGGTCGGCTCGCGGACTACCTCGGCAGGCGCAACGTCTTCCTCGTCGGCCTGGTCGGTTTTGCTGCCGCCTCCGCGCTGGGCGGTGTTGCCCAGAACCAGGCCATGTTCTTCGCCGGTCGTGGGCTGCAGGGCGCCTTCGCGGCGCTGCTGGCACCGTCGGCACTGTCCCTGATCACGGTCATCTTCACCGAGCAGAAGGACCGCGCCAAAGCCTTCGGCGTGTACGCCGCGGTCTCCGGCGGTGGCGCCGCCCTCGGGCTGATCGCCGGCGGCGTGCTCACCGAGTACCTGAACTGGCGCTGGTGCCTGCTGGTCAACACCCCGATTGCCATCGCCGCCGTCGTGGGGGCGTTCGCGCTGGTCCATAAGGATCGTCCGAGCCCACGCGAGGGAGGTTACGACGTACCCGGAGCGGTGACGGCCACCCTCGGCCTGGTCGCGGTGGTGTACGGATTCACTCGAGCCGCGGAGGTCGGCTGGGGCGCGAACAGCACGATCGGGCTGTTCGTGGCCAGCGTTGTGCTGTTGGGTGCTTTCGTGGTTATCGAGCTCCGCACGCCCAATGCGCTGCTGCCGATGCACATTCCCGGCGAGCGCAACCGTGGTGGGGCGTACCTCGTGGCCCTGCTGCTGCCGATTGCCATGTTCGCCATGTTCCTGTTCTTGAGCTACTACTTCCAGAACACCTTGGGATACACCCCGCTACGCGCCGGTGTGGCGTTCCTGCCATTCCCCGCGGGCCTCATCGTCTCGGCCGGCCTGGCCAGCGCCTTGCTGCCGCGCATCGGTCCGCGCCCGCAGATGCTCTTCGGTGCCCTCGCCGGTGCCGCCGGGTTGCTTTACTTGGCGCAGCTGGACGTCAACAGCACCTGGGCCGCCAATGTGCTGCCGAGTGAGCTGCTGATGGCCGTCGGCATGGGGCAGGCCTTCGTGGCGATGCAGAGTGTTGCCTTGCACAACATCGCGGAGAAGGACTCCGGCGTCGCCAGTGCGCTGCTGAACACGGCGCAACAGGTCGGCGGGTCGGTGGGCTTGGCGCTGCTCAGCACCATCGTCACGCAGGTGTTCACCCGCAGCCCGGGTAGCGCGCTCATCGGAGTCGACCCGGCGTCGCACCGCCCCATCCCCAAGGATCCGATGGCGTTCATCTCCGCAGGTATCCACAGCTATGACGTAGCGTTTTACTGGGGCGCCGGCTTCTTCGTGCTGGCCGCCGCCGTCATCATGGTGACCATTCGCCTGCGTGCGGACGACCTCAAGACGGACACACCGGTAGCTGTCGTCGCCTAGCTGCGCCACGCCCCACTCAGGGCCGGGGGCGGCCAAGGCCGATCTTGTTGCCCAACCACACCAGCGGGTCGTACCTGCGGCCGACGACGCGTTCCTTCATCGGGATGATCCCGTTGTCGGTGATCTTGATGTGCTCGGGGCACACCTCGGTGCAGCACTTGGTGATGTTGCACATGCCGATGCCCTGGGTGTCACGGGCGAACTCGGCCCGGTCGGTCTTGGTATCCAGGGGATGCATCGCCAGTTCTGCTGCGCGGATGAAGAAGCGCGGCCCGGCGAACGCCTCCTTGTTGTCCTCGTGGTCGCGCACCACGTGGCACACGTCCTGGCAGAGGAAGCACTCGATGCACTTGCGGAACTCCTGCGAGCGTCCTACGTCGGCCTGGTCCATCCGGTACTCCCCGGGTGCGAGGTCGGGTGGGGCGAACGCGGGGATCTCGCGGGCCTTGGTGTAGTTGTACGACACGTCGGTGACCAGGTCCTTGATCACCGGAAAGGTGCGCAGCGGGGTGACCGTGATGGTCTCGTCCTCGGCGAAGGTGGACATCCGCGTCATGCACAGCAGCTTCGGGCGGCCGTTGATCTCGGCACTGCACGACCCGCACTTGCCCGCCTTGCAGTTCCACCGCACGGCCAGGTCGCCGCACTGGGTGGCCTGCAGGCGGTGGATGATGTCCAGCACCACCTCACCGTCGACGGCTTCGACGGAGTAGTCGGCCAGTTCACCGCCGTCGGCGTCGCCGCGCCAGACTCGGAAGTGCGCGTCGTAGCTCATGAGGTGCTCTCCTCGGGGATGGCGGTCATTTCTTCTTCCGTGAGGTACTTGCCCAGCTCATCGCGCTTGAACAGCGCCAGGAGGTCCTCTCGCATCGTGGGCATCGGCTGCTCCGCCACGGTGATGCTGGTGGTGTCGTCCATCGCGCAGATCAGATTCTTCTGCCGCCACGCCGCGTCCATCTTCGGGTAGTCGTCGCGGGTGTGGCCGCCGCGGCTCTCTTGTCGCAGCAGCGCAGCGCGCGCAACACACTCACAGACGGCGAGCATATTGCGCAGGTCCAGCGCCAGGTGCCAGCCGGGGTTGAACTGGCGGTGGCCCTCAACGGCCATCGTGGCGGCGCGGCGCTTGATGTCCTCCAGCACGGTGAGCGCCTGCTCCATCTCCGCTTCTTTCCGGATGATGCCGACCAGATCGTTCATCGCCTGCTGCAGTTCCTGATGCAGGGTGTACGGGTTCTCCCCGCCCTCTCGCTCGAAGGGGGCGAGCGCGGCTTTCGCTGCGGCATCGACCGCTTCCGGGTCGACCATCGGGTGTGTTCCACCCAGCCCGTGGACGTACTCCGCCGCTCCGATTCCCGCCCGGCATCCGAACACCAGCAGGTCGCCCAGTGAGTTGCCGCCGAGCCGGTTGGAGCCGTGCATCCCGCCGGAGACTTCCCCCGCTGCGAACAGCCCGGGTACATCGGTGGCGGCCCCGGTGTCCGGGTCGACCTCCACCCCGCCCATCACGTAGTGACAGGTAGGCCCGACCTCCATGGGCTCCTTGGTGATGTCGACGTCGGCCAGCTCCTTGAACTGGTGGTGCATCGACGGCAGCCGGCGCATGATCTCCGCGGCATCCCGGCGGCTGGCGATGTCCAGGAACACCCCGCCGTGCTCCGACCCACGGCCTTCCTTCACCTCCGAGTTGATCGCGCGGGCCACCTCGTCACGGGGCAACAGCTCGGGCGGGCGTTTGTTGTTCTCCGGATCGGTGTACCAGCGGTCGCCCTCTTCCTCGGACTCGGCGTACTGGCCGCGAAACACCTCGGGCACGTAGTCGAACATGAAGCGCTTGCCCTCGGAGTTCTTCAGCACGCCGCCGTCACCACGAACCGACTCGGTGACGAGGATGCCCTTGACCGACGGCGGCCACACCATCCCCGTGGGGTGGAACTGGACGAACTCCATGTTTACCAACCGTGAGCCGGCCCGTAGGGCGAGGGCGTGCCCGTCGCCGGTGTACTCCCAGGAGTTCGAGGTCACCTTGAACGACTTGCCGATGCCCCCGGTGGCCAGCACGACAGCTGGTGCGTCGAAGCGCACGAAACGGCCGGACTCCCGGAAGTAGCCGAAGGCTCCGACGATGGCCCCGGCGGCGTCGTGCAGCAGATCGGTGATGGTGCACTCGGCGAATACCCGGATCTTGGCCTCGTAGTCACCGGATTCCTGCATGTCCTCCTGCTGCAGCGACACGATCTTCTGCTGCATGGTTCGGATCAGCTCCAGGCCGGTCCGGTCGCCGACGTGCGCCAGGCGCGCGTATTCGTGTCCCCCGAAGTTGCGCTGGCTGATCTTGCCCTCGGGGGTGCGGTCGAACAGGGCGCCGTAGGTCTCCAGCTCCCACACCCGCTCGGGGGCCTCCTTGGCGTGCAGCTCGGCCATCCGCCAGGAGTTGAGGAACTTGCCGCCACGCATGGTGTCGCCAAAGTGCACCATCCAGTTGTCGTGACTGTTGGAGTTGCCCATGCTGGCGGCAATGCCGCCCTCGGCCATCACGGTGTGCGCCTTGCCGAACAGCGACTTGCAGATCACCGCGGTGCGCATCCCCGACTCGCGCGCGGCGATGGCGGCCCGCAGACCCGCGCCGCCGGCCCCGATGATCACGACGTCGTAGTCGTGGCGCTGTATCTCCGCCGTCATCAGTTGACCAGCCGGAGGTCGCTGAACGCACCGGCGGCGACCAGGGCGATGTAGGCGTCGGTGAGCATCAGTGTCCCCAGGGTTGTCCACGCGAGTTCCATGTGCCGGGTGTTCAGCTTGGACACCCCGGTCCAGGCCTTGTAGCGCAGCGGGTGGGCGGAGAAGTGCTTGAGCCGGCCGCCGATGAGGTGGCGGCAGGAGTGGCAGGACACGGTGTAGGTCCACAGCAAGATCACGTTGGCCACCATGATCAGCGTGCCGAGGCCGATACCGAATCCGCCGTCTTCGCCCTGGAAGGCACGAATGGCGTCGTAGGTGTTGATCAGCGAGACGATGACCGCGGCGTAGAAGAAGTAGCGGTGGATGTTCTGCATGATCAGAGGGAAGCGGGTCTCCCCGGTGTAGCGCTGGTGCGGCTCGGCGACCCCGCACGCGGGTGGGGACAACCAGAACGCGCGGTAGTACGCCTTGCGGTAGTAGTAGCAGGTCAGGCGGAAGCCGAGCAGGAACGGCAGCACCAGCAGCGCGAAGGGGAGGAAGGACGGGAAGTGCCCGAACCAGGTGCCGAAGTCCCGCGCCGCCGGATTGCAGGAGCTGGACACGCAGGGTGAGGAGAACGGCGAGAGGTAGTGGTACTGCTCGACGAAGTACGCCCGCTGGGACGCGGTGCGGATCAGGGCGTAGAGCAGCCAGATGACCAGCAGGGTGAAGGTGACAGCGGGCTGCAGCCACCACCGGTCGGTGCGCAGGGTGCGCGCGGGAATGGCCGCCCGGCTCTTGCCGCCTACCCCCGCTGTGGTCTTTCCTGCTGCTGGGTCAGCCGCGGCGCGGGTCACCGGCCCCGGCTGCCGTGGTAGCCGCCGATTCCCTCGTCGTCGATCCCCAGCCACATCGCCGGATCCGACGGAGTGTCGTCGATGCGCTCCAAGGGGGTCCGTACGGTGGGCAGGACCGCGGGTGGGGGTACCACGTCGAGCTCGGATACATCGAGGTCGATCCGGTCCACGTCACCGAGCAGGCGGCGGACGTGCGGGATGTCGCCGTAGCGGCCCCGGACGTCGCCCACGCAGCTGCGGAGCTGCTCGACGGCACGGTGCAAGGTGCTCAGTTCTGCGGTCTCGGTCATTCTCGACTCCTCACGGGGCGTTCGCGTAGCGCCGAGTACGAGTCTGTACCAACAACACTGGTGTGAGCAACATCTCAACGCGCTCGAGCCGGATCGCACCGGTAGTTCTCGGCGTCGAAGCGTTTGGTGAGCGCACGGAAGCGCCAGGTGAAGGTCGGCCACATCGCCGAGTTTCTCCCTGTGGCGTCGATGTACCAGCTGGAGCAACCGCCGGCGTTCCACACCGTTCCCGACAGCGCCTCGGCGATGTGCGCGTTGTACCGGTCCTGCGCCTCAGGCTGTACCTGCACCGAGCTGAGTCCGCGGCCTTGCATGGTGGACAGTGCGTCGCTGATGTAGGCGGCTTGGCTCTCCAGCATGTAGACGATGGAGCTATGGCCCAGGTTGGTGTTCGGGCCGTACATCAGGAACAGATTGGGGAAGCCGGCGACCGCGGTGCCCCGGTGCGCGGCGGGACTGCCTGCCCAGTGCGCAGCCAGGGTGGTGTGGTCGCTGCCGCGGAGCAGGTGGGCGACGGGGGGCTCGGCGGGGGTGAAGCCGGTACCGAAGATGATGGTGTCCACCTCGTGCTCCACACCGTCGTTGTCCACCACGCCGTGGGCGGTGATGTGGTCGATGCCTGCGGCTACCAGGGCGACGTCCGGGCGGGCCAGCGTCGGGATCCAGGAGTTGGTGAGCAGCAGTCGTTTACAGCCCAGGGTGTATTGCGGGGTGAGCGCGGCGCGCTTGTGCGGGTCGGTGATGTGCCTGTCCAGGTAGCGAAGGGGAAGCGCGCTGAGTATGGGCAGCAGCCGGGTCAGGTGGGCGAGCACCAGCACCAGGAGCTCCAGCAGTGCATACGTGCCGCCGCGTACGGCCTTCTGCAGCAGCGGTATCCGGCGGTAGAGGGCGCGGGTGCGAGGTGAGGCCGAGCCGTCGGGACGGGGCACCACCCAGGCGGCGGTGCGCTGGAACACAGTGACGTGGGCGACGTCGTCGACGATCTCGGGCACGAACTGCACGGCCGAGGCCCCGGTGCCGATCACCGCAACGCGCTCGCCGCTGAGGTCGTGCTCGTGGTTCCACCGCGCCGAGTGAAACGTCGTGCCGCCGAAGGAGTCCAGGCCGGTCAGAGCGGGGAGCTTCGGGTGGGACAGGGTACCCGTAGCGGCGACGATCGCGGTAGCCGTGAGTGGACCGAGGCTGGTCCGGACCTGCCAGTGCTTGGCGTCGTCGTCCCAGTCCGCGCCCAGCAGCTCACATCCGGTGATGACCCGTTCGCGCACCCCGGTGTGCTGCGCAGTCCGCTGCAGGTAGGCCAAGATTTCCGGCTGCCGCGAGTAAGTGTGACCCCAGTCCGGGTTGGGCGCAAAGGAGTACGAGTACAGGTTGCTCGGGACATCGCAGGCGCAGCCCGGGTAGGTGTTGTCCCGCCAGGTGCCGCCGATGTCCTCGGCCTGCTCGATCACCAGAATGTCGGTGGCGGGTTGTTCCTGCAGCAGCTTGGCGGCCATACCGATGCCGGCGAATCCCGCGCCCACGATGAGGGTGCGCACGTGCTGCGGCAGTGTCGTCACGGATTCTGCTCCAGAATCTCTCGCCAGCCGGCGAGGAGTCGTTGTCGTCGACGGGCAGCGGTCACAGGAGAATTGAACAGTACCGCCATCCCGAGCCCGCGGAGCAGCTCCACCGTCAGCTCCAGGACGTGGGAGTCGGCGGACACGTCGAGCAGTTCGGCGCCAAGCGCAGTCAATGCCCCGGCCACCCGGCGCTCCAGTGGAAGAAGGGCCGCGCGTAGCGCCGGCTCGGTCCGCGCGGCCACCCACAGCTCCAGTGCGGCGAGGAACAGTGGGCCGGCGAAGGCCTCACCAAGCAGCTCCAGCGCCCGCCCGAGGTCGTGGGTGCCACCGAGCTCGCCGCGGAGCTCCTTCTCCCGCTTCACCGCCAAGTGCTCGACGGAAGCAACCACCAACGACTCCTTGGTGGGGAAGTGGTGCAGCTGCGCGCCGCGGGACAAGCCCGCCCGCAGCGCGATGCCGTGGGTGGTGGTGCGGGCGTAACCGAGCTCGACCAGTGAGTCCAACGTCGCATCGAGCAGCTTTGTCCTGGTCGCTGCGGTGCGCTCACCCTGGGTGCGGGTCGGCCTCACCTGCTGCGTCACGCCGCTAGCGTAGGCTGCCCCGCAACAAACAGTCCAGACTGCATCTTTAGGCAGCCAGTACGTTGGAGGCACCCGTGGACCGCATCATCTTCGAGCCCGAGCACGAGCTGTTCCGGGAGTCCTTCCGCTCCTTTTTGGACCAGCATGTGGCGACGCACCACCAGCAGTGGGAGGAGGCGCAGCTCGTCGACCGCGGGGTCTGGGTGGAGGCGGGCAAGCAGGGCTTCCTCGGGATGGCCGTGGACGAGGCCTACGGCGGCGGTGGTGTCCGCGACTTCCGTTACAACGTCGTGCTCAGCGAGGAGCAGACCCGCGGCGGCTACAGCGGACTGGGTTTCCCGCTGCACAACGACGTCGTCGCGCCTTACCTCACCGACCTGGCCACCGAGGAGCAGAAGCAGCGGTGGCTGCCCGGCTTCTGCAGCGGCGAGCTGATCACCGCCATCGCCATGACCGAGCCGGGCACCGGCAGCGACCTGCAGGGCATCAAGACCAGCGCCAAGCGCGACGGTGACGGCGCGAACGCGGACTGGATCCTGAACGGCGCCAAGACGTTCATCACCAACGGTATCCACGCCGACCTGGTGATCGTGGTCGCTCGCACCAACCCGGAGGCCGGGGCCCAGGGCTTCAGCTTGCTGGTGGTGGAGCGGGACATGCCGGGCTTCGGACGGGGCCGCAACCTCGACAAGATCGGGATGAAGGCCCAGGACACCGCGGAGCTGCACTTCGACAACGTGCGGGTGCCTGCGGAGAACCTGCTGGGCACCGAGGGCCAGGGCTTCATCCACCTGATGAACAACCTGCCGCAGGAGCGGCTGTCCATCGCCGTGGTGGCGGCGGCCGCGATGGAAGGGGTGCTGGCGGAGACGGTGCAGTACTGCAAGGACCGCAAGGCGTTTGGCAAGCCGATCGGCGCTTTCCAGAACACTCGCTTCGTGCTCGCCGAGCTGGCCACCGAGGCGGCGGCGGTGCGGATCTTCGTCGACCGCTGCATCACCGAGCTCAACGCAGGCAAGCTGACGATTCAGGACGCCGCGATGATCAAGTGGTGGAGCACGGAGAACCAGGTGCGCCTGATCGACCGCTGCCTGCAGCTGCACGGCGGCTACGGCTACATGCGCGAGTACTCCGTGGCCAAGGCCTACCTCGACTCCCGGGTGCAGACCATCTACGGCGGCACCACCGAGATCATGAAAGAGATCGTCGGCCGCGGCCTCGGCGTGTGAGGAGGACCTGTGCGTGAAAAGTGTTGCCCCGTGGGCCGTAATCACGCACAAGGCGTAGCCGCTTCAGCTGGGAATCGCGTCCAGCCTGCCGACCGCAAGCAGCTCGCGCATCCGCTCGGCCGTCACGGGTCTGCTGAACAGGAAGCCCTGCGCCTGGAAGCATCCCAGCTCACGCAGCGTGCGCACCGCCACTTCGGTCTCGACACCTTCGGCGACGGTGTTCAAACCGAATGATGCGGCAAGCCCGACGATCGACCGGACGATGGCGAGGTCGTCCGGATTGGTCCCGAGCTCGCGCACGAAACCCTGGTCGATCTTCAGCTCGTTGACCGGCAGGGCCTTGAGCTGGGCCAAGGAGCTGTAGCCGGTTCCGAAGTCGTCGATGGACACCTGGATGCCGAGCTTGCGCAGACCCCGCAAGGTGAGCAGGACCGAGCCGAGGTCGCCGACCACGGCATGCTCGGTGACCTCCAGCGTCAGGTCACCACCGGCAATACCGTGCGTCGCGAGCACGTCGGCGATCGCGTCGACGAAGTCCTTGGCGATGAGCTGGACGGGCGAGACGTTCACGCACAGGCAGAAGGCGAGGTTGGGGAGCTCGGATTGCCAGGCGGCGAGCTGGCGGCACGCCTCGCCGACGACCCAGCCACCGAGCTCGCCGGCCAAGTTCGTGGCCTCGGCGATGCCGATGAACGTGTCCGGTTGCAGCAGTCCGAGCGTCGGATGGTTCCAGCGGACCAATGCCTCGGCGCCGATGATCACGCCGGTGCGGAGGTCGACCTTCGGTTGGTAGTGCATGACGAGCGATCCGTCGTGGATGGCGTTGCGTAGGTGCAGCTCGATGTCGTTGCGGACCTCGGTCTCGCGCTTCATCTCCGCTGTGTAGACGACGATCCCGTTACCGCCCTGGACTTTCGCAGCCAGCGCAGCGTGATCGGCGTTACGCAACCACTGCGATGCCGTGCAGCTGCCGGGATGGGCCATGGCGATCCCGATGCTCACGCTCCGGCTCAGCTCCTGGCTGCCCAAGGTGATGGGCTCGTTCATCAGCTCCTGCACTCGCCGCGCGAGCGCTACCGCGTTGACCGAGTTCGTCAGCCCGGCGAGGACGACGACGAACTCGTCCCCGCCCAGGCGAGCGACGAAGTCCTCGGGGCACGCCCGGTCGCGGAGTCGGCTCGCCACCGCGCGGATGAAGTTGTCACCCGCCTGGTGTCCCAGGAAGTCGTTCATGGCCTTGAGCCGATCCACGTCGAGGAACAGCATGGCTACGGTGCCCGGGCCATCCCCGGCCAGCCGGTGTCCCATGTGCTCGAGCAGCGCCCTGCGGTTGGAGAGGCCGGTGAGCTCATCGTGGTGGGCGAGGTGCCGGAGCTGCTCCTCCACCATCACACGTGCCTGCAGCTGGGCCAGCAACGCGGCGATCGCCTTGAGTGCGTTGATCTCCCGCGGCTTCCAGTCCCTGTCGCCGTACTTGATGAACCCGAGCACACCGGTGGTGGCGTCGCCGGAGCGCAATGGAACTGTCGCGTTGGAGATGGACGGAATGCCGGACCCCTCCCGCACGCGCTGTTGGTAGTCGCCCCCGGCGACGTCGGGCCGCACGATGCCCACCTCGGTGAGGTGCTCGCTGGCCGCGAAGATGGGGTCTGCCGTCGCGAAGGTGATGACCCCCAACGGGTCGGGGTCCGGAATGTTGGGCCGAGGCGGCCATTCCGCGATCAAGGTCGTCGTGCGCAGCCGCAGGTCGTGATGCCGCAAGAAGCTGACGTCCACCCCGAAGTACTCGACCAGCTCGCGGAGCACCGCCTCGAGTGCGGGCAGCAGCGTCACCGAGTTCACTGCCATCAACCGGGTGGCGACGGCAGTGACGAGCTCCTCGAGGGTTACGCGCGGCACGACACCGACCTTAGCCGGGTGCGTGCTCACTGGCGCGCCACTGCGCTCTGTGGGTGATTGCCCCGAGCGGCCGACGCTGGCTCCGGATGGAGGTTTCCGCGGCGTGACTCAGCCGCAGGACCAGCGCGATGGAGTGGCCGGACTCGACGCCGACGACCTCGCGGAAGGACGCCTGCAGCCCCGCGAGCTCCGTGGCATAGGCGGGTGAAAGTTCGTCGAGGTCACCCTCGTCCGCTCCGTAGAGAAACACCGGTGACATGGGCTGTACGGCGAGCTTGTGCTCCTGCGCACAGATCCACACCGCCTCCACCGCCGAACCCCCGCGGACGAAGTCCTCGGGGGTGCAACCCTGGACGGTGATCACGGCGAGCGCTGAGCTGGATGCGATGCGTACCCGGGTGTCGGCACCGAGTGCGCTGCCCTGCTCCCAGGTGGCGAGTTGGGCCATCACGTCCGGACGGCCCACGATCGCCAGAGTAGCCAGATCCGAGTCATCGAGCTCGAGGGTGCGCACGTCGATACCGACATCGAGGCGGTCACGGCCGGGCCACTTCAGCTCGGACATCATTTCCTCGTGCAGCGCGGGGGTGAGGTAGCGCAGGCGGTCGGCGGCCGCCAGCAGGTTCCCGGCGGTGGCCAGTTCCACTCCGGGGGTGAGGAGGTGGACTGCACCACCCTCGCTGCGCGCCGCGTCGCGTAACGCTCGGGTGATGGTCGAGCTGAGCGTCCGCGGACTACCGAGGTTGCGGTTGGTGCGGCGCTGCAACACGGTGTCGACGCGCCGCGCCAGCCGTCGATCAGCCGCTTCGCCGAACCGCAGCGTCGCGACCAGGTCGGCGTCGGCATCGTCGCCGAACAGCTCAACCGGACCAAGCATGGATTCCGCGGCGGCGGCGACGCGTGCGTTGTACAGCGCGGCGCCGATAGCAACGTAGCTTCCGCGGTGGTGCACGTCCATCGTTGTCGTGCGCTCGGCGGCAAGGTAGATGCGTAAAGCATCCGCGTCGGCGGCCACCGTCCAGGGCTGGATGTTGCCGCCCGACGGAGCCAGCTGTACAGCGCGCACCACCGCGTGCACCGCGCTCGGCGATGCGACTTGTTCGTCGCCGGCAGCTATCGCGACATCCGGTGCGTCTGCGGGAAGGGGAGTGGCCAACGCGTCGAGGTGCTCACCCAGGTCGATGCGGATGCGCCCGGAGGGCAATGGTTCGCCGAGCCCGAGGCGCCGGACCGCCGCCGTCACGGTCGCGGCGCCGAGGACGACGTCGCCACCGAGTTGCGGCCACGTGGTGATCGTATGACCGACCTCGACCATGGATGCCGCCATCCGCGAAGACACCGCTGCGGCGTCCAACAGGCGCACCAGATGGGGCACCTTCGCACGCATCGACAGTCCGGCCAGGGACTGCGCGGTGACGTCACCGAGCAAACCATGGAACAGCGGCCGCTCCGGCTCGAGGTCGAACCGCTCCACGTCGAGCAGGCCACGGTCGCTGGTCTCCATCAGCACCGGGATCCGTCGCGCCCGGGCCTCTTCGCGGACCAGCACCTTCATATCCAGCGAGTCGCACTCCTCGATGACCACGTTGAGACCGTCGAAGAAGTCCGGCATCGTGTCCTGGCTCAACCCGCCGGGAAGCACGGAAACCTGCACGTACGGATCGAGCTCGGTGATCCGGCGTGCGGCGACGACCGACTTGTTCACCCCGAGGTCGAACACCGTGGCCGGGATCCGGTTGAGGTTGGACAGGTCGATGCTGTCGAAGTCGGCCAGCCGGATCTCACCACACAACCCTTCCAGCACCAGGGTGTGCGCGATGGCGTGCCCGACGCTGAGCCCGATCACCCCGATGCTCAGCTGTCCCAACTTGTCCTGCTCAGCACGGGTGATCTTGTTGCGGTTGCGGTCGAGCCGTAACAGCCGGAAAGCGGCTTGACCGAGTACGCCGACAACGGTGCGCCGCCACGGGTAGTAGGCCCAGCAGCCCGGGTGGTAGAGCAGGGTGGAGTCGGGAGCAGGAATAACCCGCTGCAGGTCAGTGCGCTGGGCATCCCGGTGGTCGAGCACGGTGACGACGGGGTCGGCCCGCAGCTCGGCGAGCAGTTCACGGTCGGCGTCGATCCGCTCGTCCAGCAACCGGGGGCGAAACTGTTCCTCGCCCGCAGCGGCTACGGCGCTCACCATGTACCCACCGCAGCCAGCAGCGGAGTCTCGTTGGGTTGGTCAGCACCGGACAGCTGAGCCGACTCGGCCATGATCTCCTGTAGCTGCCAGGCAGCAGCCTGCTGGGCGAAGGTCCAACGGTCCAGCCAGATCATGGTGGTGCGATAGCGCTCGTCGGGGTACGGAACCGGGATGAGCGAACCGACGACCTCACTGCCGGTCGTCGCCCACCGCTGCAGAGTGTGCACAGCGGAGGTGGCGAAGGCGTATCGGGCACCGAGCAGCGTCACCGCATGCACCGCGGTGCGGGGGATGCTGTCGGCCAGCTCGTGGCGGTATTGCGCCGTGTCCGACACCCACGCGGTCTTGATCTCGATGACGCCGAAGGCAAGCCGCTCGGAGATCATGCGCCGCACCTCGGGTTGGCCTGGATCACCCGCCCATTCCGCTATGGCGTGCGATTGCTCGGCGCAGGTGTAGGGACCCTGCGTCCGTACGCCGCCCAGGACCTGGCCGTCGTCGGCGACCGCGGCGAAGAACAACGAGGTCGAGCGGCCGTCACGGACTTCGTCGATGTCCAGCACGGAACCGACGCCGTGCTTGCGGTAGTTGGCCAGCGCGCCATCGAGGTAGTCCTGCCAGAGCGTCGGGCTCTCCGCGGGCGTGGTCGCGACGAGGGTGCAGTGGGCGGCGCCATCTCGGTAGCTCAGGGGTGAACCCATCCGTTGGGGCATGGTCGGTCGTTCGGCGATCAGGGCAGTCATCGGGGCACTCCTTGGCTCAGTGTTCCGCCGAGTGCGGCACCGTAATGATCTTTACGGTTGTGATCATTAGGCGCGCGTCGGAAACGACTTCGTGCCAAAGGGGGGCGGTGCGTTGCGCCCGGGAACGGACGATCCACGCCACTGGTCGATGTCATGCGAAACCCCTACCGCGTCAATGCGGGGTCGGTTTCGCCTCTGCTCACCGCCGGGCTAAGGCGACCAAGGTGCCCGGTGGGTCATCGCTACCCGCGGCCTGTGCGGTGCACGATCGCGCGCCGCAGTACCGAAATGTTGTGACTGTCGCAGACGCTAACCCATAACTGGCCACGCTGCTACCGCGCCCGGTGCCTACTGCGCGTACGAAGCGAGGAAGTTTCCCAACCGCTGGATCGCCTTGGACAGGTCACGCGCCCACGGCAGGGTCACCACCCGCAGGTGATCGGGGGTGGGCCAGTTGAACCCGGTGCCCTGCACCAGCAGGATCTTCTCGGCCAGCAGCAGGTCGAGTACCAGCCGCTGGTCGTCGTGGATCGCGTGCACCTCGGGGTCGAGCCGAGGGAAGGCGTACAACGCTCCGCGCGGCTTGACGCAGGACACCCCCGGGATCTTGTTCAGCTCCTCCCACGCGGTGTCCCGCTGCTCCAACAGGCGTCCGCCAGGCAGGATCAGGTCGTGGATGCTCTGGTGACCGCCGAGCGCGGCTTGGATCGCGTTTTGCGAGGGCACGTTCGGGCACAGTCGCATGGACGCCATGAGGGTGAGGCCCTCCAGGTAGCTGCCTGCATGCGCCTTGGGCCCGGTGACGGCCAGCCAGCCGGCGCGGTATCCGGCGACCCGGTAGGCCTTGGACAGCCCGTTGAAGGTGAGGCAGAACAGGTCCGGGGCCAGCGATGCGAGCGGCACGTGCACGGCGTCCTCGTAGAGGATCTTGTCGTAGATCTCGTCGGCCATCAGCACCAGGCGGTGCCTGCGGGCAAGCTCGGTGATCTGGGTGAGCACCGTGCGTGAATAGACAGCGCCCGTCGGGTTGTTCGGGTTGATCACCACAAGCGCCTTGGTCTGCGGAGTGATCTTCGACTCGAGGTCGGCCAGGTCGGGGTTCCAGCCGTCCTCCTCGCTGCAGAGGTAGTGCACCGGCGTGCCCCCCGCAAGATTGATGGAGGCGGTCCACAGCGGATAGTCGGGCGCCGGAACCAGCACCTCGTCGCCGGCGTCGAGCATGGCCTGCAAGGACATGGTGATCAACTCGGAGACGCCATTGCCCAGGTAGACGTTGTCCACGTCGAGCTCAGGAAAGCCGTCCTGGTCCTGGTAGTGCTGCACCACGGCGCGGCGCGCGGACAGCACACCTTTGGAGTCGGAATAGCCCTGCGCGGTGGGCAGTCCGGCGATGACGTCCTGCAGGATCTCATCGGGTGCATCGAACCCGAACTGGGCGGGATTGCCGATGTTCAGCTTCAGGATGCGGTGGCCCTCCGCCTCCAGCCGCGCGGCATGCGCCTGTACCGGTCCGCGGATGTCGTAGAGCACGTTCTCCAGCTTGCGTGACTGGGTCAGCGGGCGCTGGTGGACGGGGGTGGTGTCGTTCGTGATGCTCACCAGATCATCGTCGCATCCACGTCCAGCGAGATAATCCCGGACCGACATCGAGCGCCAGCTCGCCGGTCAGCCGAGGCGGTGATCCCCGTCGAGCTCGCCGTACCTGGCCAGCACTCGCTGGCGGATCTCCGGATCGGTGCGCGGTACCGGTTCCAGGAAGACCTCGTCCACGTCGGGTAGCTCGGCGCGCAGCTCGGCGACCAGCCGGACGCACGCTCGCTCCAATTCGCCCGCGGACAACGTGTCCTCGACGTCGATCCGCGCGCACACCAGCACCCGATCGGTCCCCATCACCTGGGTGATCAGGTCGACCACGGCGACCACCTCCGGCGCAGCGTCGAGCAGCTGGTGCACGCGGTGCACGAGGTTCGGATCGGCCTGGCGCCCCACCAGCAGTGCCTTGTTGGTGCGCCCGAGCAGGTAGGCCACACCGGCCAACAGCAACCCGATGAGCACTGAGGCGAGGCCATCCCACACGCCGGAGCCGGTGAGCTGGTGCAGCCCGATCCCGGCGAGCGCGAGGACCAGCCCGGTCAACGCCGCACTGTCCTCGTAGAACACGGTCTTCACGGTGGGATCATCGCTGCGGCGTAGGTACTCGCCCATCCCGCGCCGCTCCGCCGCCGCTTCGGCGCGTACCTGCCGCAGTGCCTTCAGCCACGACGTGCCCTCCAGCGCGAAGGAGACCACCAGCACGGCGTAGGCGGCCCACACCGCGGTCTGCTCGCCGCCGCCGGAGAAGATGGTGCGCACCCCTTCGACCAAGGCGAACACAGCGCCGGAGACGAAGATGCTCACCGCCGCGATGAGCGCCCAGAAGAAGCGTTCCTTGCCGTAACCCAGCGGGTGCACGCGGTCGGCAGGCCGTACCGAGCGCCGAAGCGCGGTCAGTAGCAAGACCTCGGTCACCGTGTCGGCCAAGGAGTGCACCGCCTCAGCGAGCATCGCCGCGGACCCGGTGAGCACGCCGGCCACCAGCTTGAGGACGGCGACGAGCAGGTTCGCCGCGCCGGCCACCACGACCGTGGCGGTGCTCTCGCCCTGCTGCTCGCTCACGGGCGAATCAACTGGCGTCGTCGCCCTTGCCTGCCTGCATGGGCTTCGTGGGCGCCGGCTGATCGGATTGCCCGGGCGGCGCGTCGTCGGCGGGTTGGGTGGCCGACTGCGTGGCCCCCGGGGAATCGTCCTGCTCGGGCAGGGGGGTCCCGGTCGGCGACTCGTCGGTGGGGACGTCGGCGGCTTCCTCGGCGACCGAGTGTTCCTTCGCAGGCTCCGATGTGCTCTTTTGCGGCGCCCCCTTGGTGATGGAGTCCAGCAGCAGCTGCGCGACGTCGACCACCTGCACCGACTCCGCGGCGTCCTTGGAGTCTTGTCGGGCGGTGAGACCGTCGGTGAGCATCACGCGGCAGAACGGGCAGCCGGTGGCGATCTTCGTTGGTGCGGTGGACAGGGCCTCGTCCACCCGCTCCAGGTTGATCCGCTTGCCGATGCGCTCCTCCATCCACATCCGGGCACCACCGGCACCACAGCACAGGGAGCGCTCGGCGTGCCGGGGCATCTCTCGCAGCGTGGCCCCCGACGCGCCGATCAGCTCGCGCGGGGCGTCGTAGACCTTGTTGTGCCTGCCGAGGTAGCACGGGTCGTGGTAGGTGATGTCCTCGGCGACCGGTGCCACCGGCACCAGCTTCTTGTCCCGCACCAGGCGGTTGAGCAGCTGGGTGTGGTGCACCACGTCGTAGTCGCCACCCACCTGCGGGTACTCGTTGCCCAGCGCGTTGAAGCAGTGCGCGCAGGTGACGACGATCTTGCGCTTGCCCGGCTCCCGGCCCTCGAACACCGTGTTGAGCACCTCGACGTTCTGCTGGGCCAGCATCTGGAACAGGAACTCGTTGCCCGCCCGCCGAGCGGGGTCGCCGGTGCAGGTCTCCTCGGCACCGAGCACCGTGTACTTCACGCCGGCGATGTGCAGCAGCTCGGCGACCGCCCGGGTGGTCTTCTTCGCCCGGTCCTCGAACGCACCTGCGCAGCCCACCCAGAACAAATATTCGGCGTCACCCAGTTCCCCTTCGAACACCGGCACGTCGAAGTCGAGGTTCTCGGTCCAGCTGAGCCGGTCCTTGGCGTTCTGCCCCCACGGGTTGCCCTTGTTCTCCAGGTTCTTGAACAATCCACCCAGCTCGGTGGGGAAGTTCGACTCGATGAGCACCTGGTAACGGCGCATGTCCACAATGTGGTCCACGTGCTCGATGTCCACCGGGCACTGCTCCACGCACGCGCCGCAGGTGGTGCAACTCCACAGCACCTCGGGATCGATCACGCCGCCGTCGACGGCCTCGGCGATCAGCGAACGCGCCGCCTCGTCGCGCGCGGCCTGGGGGATGGCGGCCAGCCGTGCCTCGGCGTCGTCACCGGTGATACCGACCTCATCGCCGGCCATGTCGGTCGAGCCGCCCGCCAACAGGTACGGCGCCTTGGCGTAGGCGTGGTTGCGCAGCGAGGTGATGAGCAACTTCGGCGACAGCGGCTTGCCGGTGTTCCACGCAGGACACTGCTCCTGGCAGCGGCCGCACTCGGTGCAGGTGGTGAAGTCCAGCCAGCCCTTCCACTTGAAGTCCTCGGCCCGGCCCGCGCCGAAGACGTCCTTGTCCGGGTCGGCCTCCTCGAAGTCCAACTCCTTGCCGTTGGACATCATCGGCAGCAGCGCCCCGAGCGCCGCGCTGCCGTCGTTCTCGCGCTTGAAGTAGATGTTGAAGAAGGCGCTGAAGCGGTGCCAGGCAACACCCATGGTGAGCACCCGGCCGACGACTAGCAGCCAGATCATCCCGGAGAGCAGCTTCACCAGCGCGGTGATCGACACGGCGGTCGGGCTGTTAGGCAGCAGGTGCCCGATCGGGTTGGTGACGAAGTTGGCCCAGTTCGGTGCGTTCTCGATGCCGCTGGAGACCTTGAACGCCTTGACGCCGAGAATGCCGAGGCCCTCGATGATGACCACGGCCTCGACGAAGTACGCCTGCCAGAAGTTGGAACCGGCAAAGCGGGAAATTCGCTCGGGATCACGGGGATGATTGCGTTGGCGGATGGCGATGAGCACCAGCCCACCGAGCACCGTGCCGACACCGAGGATCTCGGTGAGCAGCAGCCACGGCGCCCATGCACCGAATAGCGGCCAGTGGAAGTCCGGGTTGAAGGTCTCGCCGTAGGCCTCGAACCACGCGAGGCTGCCGATCAGGAAGCCCCACATGACGAACCAGTGCGCGGGGCCCACGATGCGCTTCTTGTTCATCTTGGTGTGCGCAGCGAACTCGACGATGAGCTGGCGCATCCGGGGGACGAAGGGGCCGTTGCGGGTGGCGTCGGGCTGGCCCAGGCGAATGATCCGCACCATCTTCAGCACACCGCTGATGAAGGCGTACCAGCACACCAGACTGATCAGGGCACCGATGGTCCCCAGCGTGATCGTCAACGCGTTCATCGAGCAGTGACCTTTCCTCGGGTGCGGGCCTCGCGACTAGCTGTGCTGACAGTACTTTGCGGCCCTAGGTCGAGCGCTGTTCAGGCCCCTCGGTGCCCGTGGGCGGCGGACGTCACCGGCTTGCGGGAACATAGCGGCCGCAGTGGCCGTTGTGCACATTGACAACCTTGAGCGAACCCGGCTCAGGTCTGACTTGACGGGGCAAGCGATCGTCGGGCAGACTTGAGCGCACCACGCTGAAGGCTCCGATTGTCACCAACAAACTAGTAGGAGGAACCACCATGGCTCGTGCGGTCGGAATCGACCTCGGGACCACCAACTCGGTCGTCTCGGTCCTGGAGGGTGGCGAGGCCACCGTCATCGCCAACTCGGAGGGCTCGCGCACCACGCCGTCCGTCGTCGCGTTTGCGCGCAACGGCGAGGTTCTCGTCGGCCAGCCGGCCAAGAACCAGGCCGTCACCAACGTCGACCGCACCATCCGCTCGGTCAAGCGCCACATCGGCACCGACTGGAAGGTGGCGATCGACGGCAAGGACTACACCTCGCAGGAGATCAGCGCCCGCACGCTGATGAAGCTCAAGCGCGACGCGGAGGCCTACCTCGGTGAGGACATCACTGACGCGGTCATCACCGTGCCCGCCTACTTCGAGGACGCGCAGCGCCAGGCCACCAAGGAGGCAGGCCAGATCGCTGGCCTCAACGTGCTGCGCATCGTCAACGAGCCCACCGCGGCCGCGCTGGCCTACGGGCTGGACAAGGGCGAGAAGGAACAGACCATCCTGGTGTTCGACCTCGGTGGCGGTACCTTCGACGTCTCGTTGCTGGAAATCGGCGACGGCGTCGTCGAGGTGCGCGCGACCTCCGGGGACAACCACCTGGGTGGGGACGACTGGGACCAGCGCATCGTCGACTGGCTGGCCGACAAGTTCAAGGCCGCCCAAGGCATCGACCTGACCAAGGACAAGATGGCCATGCAGCGCCTGCGGGAAGCTGCGGAGAAGGCCAAGATCGAGCTGTCCTCCGGCCAGAGCACCTCCATCAACCTGCCCTACATCACTGTGGACGCGGACAAGAACCCGCTGTTCCTCGACGAGCAGCTCTCCCGCAGCGAGTTCCAGAAGATCACCTCTGATCTGCTCGAACGCTGCCGCGCACCGTTCCAGGCCGTGGTCAAGGACGGCGGAATCTCCGTCGGCAAGATCGACCACGTCGTGATGGTCGGTGGTTCCACCCGCATGCCGGCCGTCACCGACCTGGTCAAGGAGCTGACCGGTGGGCGCGAGCCCAACAAGGGCGTTAACCCGGACGAGGTCGTCGCCGTGGGTGCTGCCCTGCAGGCCGGGGTGCTGCGCGGCGAGGTCAAGGACGTGCTGCTGCTCGACGTCACCCCGCTGAGCCTGGGCATCGAGACCAAGGGCGGGGTGATGACCAAACTCATCGAGCGCAACACCACCATCCCGACCAAGCGCTCGGAGACCTTCACCACGGCCGATGACAACCAGCCGTCGGTGCAGATCCAGGTGTTCCAGGGTGAGCGCGAGATCGCGGCCTACAACAAAAAGCTCGGCATGTTCGAGCTGACCGGACTGCCGCCCGCCCCGCGTGGGGTGCCGCAGATCGAGGTCACCTTCGACATCGACGCCAACGGCATCGTGCACGTCGGCGCCAAGGACCTGGGCACCGGCAAGGAGCAGTCCATGGTCATCACCGGTGGATCCGCCCTGGACAAGGACGAGATCGACCGCATGATGAAGGACGCCGAGGCGCACGCCGAGGACGACAAGCAGCGCCGCGACGAGGCTGAGGTCCGCAACCAAGCCGAGTCTCTCGTGCACCAGACGGAGAAGTTCGTCCAGGACAACGAGGACAAGGTTCCTGCTGAGCTCAAGTCCAAGGTCGAGGCCGCGATCGCGGAGGCGAACGAGGCGCTCAAGGGCACCGACACCGCCGCCATCAAGACTGCCGTGGAGAAGCTGGGCACGGAGTCGCAGGCGCTGGGCGAGGCGATCTACGCCTCCGCCACTGCCGACGCCGCCGAGGGGCAGGGTGCTGAGGGTGCCACCGCCGGTGCGGACGATGATGTCGTCGACGCCGAGGTGGTTGACGAGCCCACCACGAAGGAGGGCGACTCGAAGTGACGCCCCGGCAGGAGGATCCGCGGGAGGAGCCGGTCCGCTTTACCGACAAGCGGCGAATCGACCCGGAGACGGGACAGGTTCGCACGCCTGCGGCGGAGTCAGCCGAGATCCAGGACTCAGCGGAAATCGTGGACGCCGAGGTTGTCGGCTTCCACGATGCCGAGCCCACCGCCGCTGAGGAAGCGGGTCTCGACGAAGACGAGGTGCTCGAGCCGCCGTCGCCCGAGGCGCAACTGCTGGAACGCACGGCCGACCTGCAGCGCGTTTCCGCGGAGTACGCCAATTATCGGCGGCGGGTGGAGCGCGACCGGCAGTTGGTCATCGATGGGGCCAAGGCTTCGGTGGTGACGGCGTTGCTCGGTGTGCTCGACGACGTCGATCGGGCGCGGGCCCACGGTGACCTCGACGGCCCGTTCAAGGCCGTGTCGGAGAAGTTGGGTACGGCGTTGACCGGCATCGGTCTCACGTCGTTCGGATCCGAGGGCGACGCCTTCGACCCGGCGCTGCACGAGGCGGTGTCGCACGAGGGATCCGGTGGCGAACCGTTGCTCAGCATGGTGATGCGCCAGGGCTATCGCTTCGGCGATCGTGTCCTGCGCCCGGCCATGGTTGCGGTGTCCGAGACGCCAATCGGCTCGGTGTCGGAAGCTGCGCAGTCGGAATCAGTAACAGAGTGAGAGGAGGAGACGCCCAGTGAGTGCTCGGGATTGGATGGACAAGGATTTCTATGGCGAGCTGGGCGTTTCCTCCGACGCCAGCGCGGCCGACATCAAGAAGGCTTATCGCAAGCTCGCCCGCGAGCTGCACCCGGACGCCAACCCCGGGGACACCAAGGCGGAGGCACGGTTCAAGTCGGTCTCCGAGGCGCACGGCATTCTGGCCGACCCGGCTAAGCGCAAGGAGTACGACGAAGCCCGCAAGCTCTTCGCCTCCGGTGGCGGGCGCGGGTTTGCCGGCGGAGCCGGGGCGCAGGACTTCGACCTCAACGACTTGTTCGGCACCGCCGGGGGTGGCGCGGGCTTCCAGACCGCACCGGGTGGATTCAGCGACCTGTTCGGCGGCTTGTTCAACAAGACCAGCAGGCCCGGTGCCAGCCGACCGCAGCGGGGCAGCGACGTGGAGACCGAGGTCCGCCTCGACTTCATCGAGGCCACCAAGGGAGCGGTGGTGCCACTGCGGCTGACCAGCCCGGCGCCGTGCACCACGTGCCACGGCAGCGGCGCCAAGCCCGGGACGCACCCCCGTACCTGTCCCACCTGCGGTGGAGCGGGCGTGGTCTCCCGCAACCAGGGCGCGTTCGGTTTCAGCGAGCCCTGCCGGGACTGCCGCGGCACGGGGTCGCTCGTGGACGAACCGTGCCCGGACTGCCGCGGCACCGGTGCCACCACCCGCACCAGGACGATCACGGTGCGGGTGCCCTCCGGGGTCGACGACGGCCAACGGATCCGACTGGCCGGTCAAGGTGAGGCCGGGCTGCGGGGTGCACCCTCCGGCGACCTGTTCGTCACCGTGCACGTGAATCCGCACAGCGTGTTCCGCCGCGACGGCAACAACCTGACGGTAACCGTGCCGGTGAGCTTTGCGGAGCTGGCGCTGGGCACCACCTTGTCGGTGCCGACGTTGGACGGCAGGGTCGGGGTCAAGGTGCCCGCGGGGACTGCGGACGGGCGGACCCTGCGGGTTCGCGGACGCGGGGTGAGCAAGCGCGACGGCACCACCGGCGATCTGTTGGTCACCGTGGAGGTTGCGGTGCCTGCGGCGCTGGACGACGCCGCGCAGGAGGCCTTGCGTGCCTACGCCGAGGCGGAGCGCGGCAGCGGCTTCGGGGCGCGGGCACACTGGGCGGGTGCTGCAGGGGCCAACCGGTCATGACCGTGCCCGTTCCCGGTGCGTCGCACCCCGTGGATCCGGACGCGCGGGTGTTCGTCATCAGCGTGGCCGCCGAGCTGGCGGGCATGCACGCGCAGACGCTGCGCACCTACGACCGACTCGGTCTGGTGACGCCCCATCGCAGTGCCGGCGGGGGGCGGCGTTACTCACCACGGGATGTGGCCTTGCTCCGCGAGGTGCAACGCCTGTCCCAGGACGACGGGGTCAACCTCGCGGGCATCAAGCGAATCATCGAGCTCACCGAACAGGTCGCAGCACTGAAGGATCAGGTCACTCAGCTGGCCACGCAGCTCGCCCGAGCCCACGCGAGCGCCGAGCACGCCGCCGCCGGGGTGCACGCGAGCTACCGCCGCGACCTCGTGCCGATCCGCCGGGACACCGCGCTGGTGGTCTGGCGACCACAACGTCGTTGACAGGCCGGTGACGCTAGCCGGTGGCCTCCTCCAGTTCGACAAGTGCGTCCTCAAGATGTACCAGCATCCGCTGCAAGCTCGGGACGCTTCGCCGGCAGCCGACGAGCCCGAACTGCATGCTGTCGGCGTAGCTGGTGACGGTGATGTTCAGCGCCTGCCCGTCGACGGGAATGGAAACGGGGTACATATTCTCCAGGCGTGCGCCGTTCCAGTACATCGGCTTGTTCGGTCCGGGCACGTTGGAGATGACGATGTTGAACGGCGGCCCGGTCACGTGGTCGAGGAGCCCGGGAACCGGGGTGAGGGCCAGACCGGCGACGTTGAGCACGCTCACTGCCATGCTCTGCAAGGAGCTGAGCCCGGACAACACGTTCTTGGAGTGTCGCATCGAGTTGTGCACGCGGTCCAGCCGATCGGCGGCGTCAGTCAGCTCGGTACCGAGATTGCACAGCACCGCGCCTACGGCGTTGCCCTCGCCCTCGCCCTCCCCGCGCAAGGAGACGGGCACCATCGCGATCAGCGGCTCATCGGGGAGCGCATTGTGCTCAAGCAGGTAGCGCCGTAACGCGCCTGCGGACATGGCCAGCACCGTGTCGTTCACGGTGACGCCTGCGTCCTTGCTCACCGCCCGCAATCGGGAGATGGGCCACGCCTGCGCCGCGAACCTGCGGGCCCCGGTGATCGGCACGTTGAACATGCTCTTGGGCGCCTGGAACGGGACGGCGGCCGCGTTGTCGTTGAACGCCTGGTACGCGCTGGTCAACGTGGCAGGCGCGATACCGGCCACGTCGCGCAGGGTCCGCGCCGTCGCGCCGAGCATGCCCATCGGGTCGAACCCGCCATTGGACGCCGGCCGCGATTTCGTGGACTGGGTCTGCGCCCACCCGGGCACGAACTGTCCCTGGGGATCTGACGACAGTGATCGATACCACACCCGGCTCGCGGTGACGCCGTCGATCAGCGCGTGGTGGGTCTTCATGTACACCGCCACGCGTCCGTCGGCCAGGCCCTCGATCACGTGCACCTCCCAGAGTGGACGGTGCCGGTCCAGCAGGGTGCCGTGCAGGCGCGATGTCAGCTCGAGCAGGTCCCGCACGCGGCCGGGACGGGGCAACGCAGACAGACGTACGTGGTAGTCGAGGTCCACGTCCTTGTCGGTCGCCCAGACCACCGGGGCGAACGAGGACAGCAGCTGCTGGGGCTTACGCCGAAACAGCGGCCGAATGGCCTCGACGTCGCTGAGGTCGCGGTACATCGACCGGGCCAGGTCGGGGCCGCCGCCCTTCGGCGGGGTGAACAGCGAGAGGCCACCGACGTGCATCGGGTGCTCGCGGCTCTCCATCAACAAGAACATCGAGTCGACCGGGGACATCAACGCCATGGTGGGGGCTCCGTTCATCACCGTTGAGAGGACAACCGTAGTGGGCCGGTGTGTCCTACGCCTCAGCGGCTGAGGTGGACGAGGCGACCGTTGCGGCCATGAGGGTCGAGCACAACACCGGGGCGCTGGAGTCGGCGATCGTCACCGCCCTGCGCGCGGAGACGGGAGCACCCTGCCGCCCAACATCGTTGGAGACCGCGTCGACCTCGGCTACGCAGTAGCGGTGCTCCTCCAGCAGGCGGCATAACCGCGCAGCGACGTAGGGGTTCACCGGTTGGCACTACCGTGGTGGGCGCGGTTGAATCGCCGTGGTGTCCACTGAAGAGGAGCAGGCATGACCCAGCAGGTACGCGGTGCGATCGTCCGCAGTGTGGGAGCGCCCGTCGAGGTGGTCACCATCACCGTGCCAGATCCGGGTCCGGGCGAGGTGGTGGTCAAGGTCGCGGCCTGCGGGGTGTGCCACACCGATCTGCACTACCGGGAAGGCGGCATCAACGACGAGT
>JAABUM010000747.1_pt1 | contig 54068 bp, 56 predicted proteins | sample 5559161 | NCBI WGS metagenome assembly JAABUM01 (sample SAMN10711868, study PRJNA513369) | rock metagenome | isolation source: Antarctica rocks | place: Antarctica: Victoria Land, Siegfried Peak nord
TGTTCCACGGCGTCGGTGATTCCTGCAGTCCGTGACGGTGGTGGGGAGCCCCTGGTGTAGCAGGTCGACCATCGGTTGATGGTGCGGATCCCGCGCAGCGCCCAGGTGTTCCTCTCGATGAGTTCGGTTACCAGATCGACCAGTTCGGCGTGCGGTGCTTTCAGGCGCGCGCAGATGTCCCCGGCGCCGGTGCAACGGATCCGAGGGCGACCGCGGCCGCAGCTGTGGCATTGCGACGTGCAGGTCCTCCTCACCTGCCACTACTACTTCTGCTGTCGACCTCGTGCTTCTCTACAAACAGCACCACCGACAGCCCTCCAGGCCTCGAAGCCGCGTCTCAGTCTTCCGATGTCGGTACCAGAAAAGGCAGTGCGGCGAGAACCAGCGCGTCGTCGAACACCTTCGACGGGTCAGTGCTGTTAGCAGGGAGTTTGCCCGACAACTCGAGGCTGACCATGCCGTGCACGACGGTCCACAGGTGGCGGGCTATTCGCGCTGGATCACCGACGAATATCGCGTGCTCGACGGCGACCACGACCGCGTCGACAAGGGCTTGGTAGGTGGCTTCTGCAGTCATGATGTTGTCGGCGGACGGCTCGAAGTCGGGAGGTACTGGCCCGAACATCAGCCCGTAGAGATGCCGGTTCTCCAGCGCGAACGACCGGTAGGCGCGACCGAGGTCGAGCAGCGACTCCGCGCTGTCCCTGGACACCGCCGATAGCCCTTCGCCGAGACGGCCGAATCCGTCGGAGTACATGGCCCTCAGCAGTCGGTCTTTGTCGCCGAATCGGGTATAGACCGCCATCGTCGAGGTACCGACTGCAGCGGCGAGTTTGCGCATCGAAAGGCCTGCGGGGCCCTGTTCGGCAATGATTCGGGCACCTTCGTCGAGCAGTCGCCGTGTCACGTCCTCATGGTTGACCATGTACATGGTCCTACCCTATAACAGTGTTATGACTCTGATGATCACACTGCACGCTCTCGGCGCATCACTGGCGTTGCTACTCGGCCCGGTGAACCTCTACCGGACCCCGCCCGGCGATCGACTGCACCGCCGGGTAGGTCGCGTATGGGTGATCGCGATGTACTGGACTGCCGCGAGTTCCTTCTTGATCCGCCAGCTGAACCACGGTGCGTTCAGCTGGCTGCATGGGCTGTCCGCGTTCACTCTGGTGACCTTGACGATCGGCTTGTGGGCTGCGATGAGCGGCAGGATCGATCTGCACCGCGGCATGATGCGAGGGACCTACATCGGCGTGGTGGGTGCCTTCATAGGTGCCGTCGTGGTGCCGCAGCGCGACATCCCCCAGCTCGCAGTGCACCAGCCGTTCGTTCTTTTGGCGGCGGTACTGAGCCTCGTCGGGGTCGCAGTCGCCGTTGTCTGGGCCTTGCGGGTACCTCGAGGGGCCGAGTCGCTTCAGAGGCGCGAAGTGACGTAGTCGGCCAGTTGCATCGGGATTCGAGTGTTCCACCTCTGCGCAGCCTGCTCAGAGACAGCGGTGAGGATCTGGGCGGTTGCGAGCGCGGCGCGATGCAGATCGGCTAGGTCGAGCAAAGCGACCGTTTCCTCGATTCCCGGGGGAAGTGACGGCGGCTCTCGATCAAGCACTTGGGAGAGTCCGTGCCAGGGATACGAAGTCCCCTGCGCGGCCGCCCAGAGCGACCACACCTTGTCCCGCGCCTCGTGCAAGCGGTGGTGGGCCTCCCAGGTCGACCCGCGCCGTAGGTACTTGTCAACGTCCATCAGGTTGATCCACGCCAGGAATGCCCACGCGTAGATTTCGTCAGGCAACACGCTGTATGCGTCTCTGAACGTAGGAGCCTCGGACTCCGGTTCAGCGGCGAGAATCTGGTCCGACGTACTGCGTCGATACAGGGTCACGAAGTCGGGTGCAGCCCCGCCCCGTCGGACCTCGACCTCGGCCATGATCGCCAGATCCAGCTGAACCCCGTTTCTCATCTGCGCGAAGGCCCTTCGCACGAAGCTGCCCGGCGGGCCGACTGAATCACGCAGCACTTCCACGAGGTCGGCGCGAATAGCCTGCTCGCTCAGCACGGCACCTTCGACACGCATCACCTCATCAGCACCCGCATCACCGCGAGCGGCTTCGACCCCCATCGCCACATCGACGTCGGACAGCGCGTCAGCGGCGCCCCTACCCAACGAGCACCCCACGGACAGAGATGTCACAGACGGCGTGTCCTGGCAGATCTTGAGGAGTTCGAACAGCAGGGCCTGCTGGGCGACCAGCTCATTGGGCATGGTGGACAACCACCGAAGACCGGTCGTCGCGTGCGAGCCGTCTGGAGCCATGTCCATGCCCATCAGTATCGCCTTCCGAAGTGCGTTTCCCCGAGCCCCGCAGGCTCAGTCCGGCAGCAGGGCTCGAAGACCCACGTCGAGTGCTGCCAGCAGCGACTCCTGCTCATCCTGTGGGGAATACAGCATTCGAATCGCGATTCCATCGACCATGGCCACGACCGCGTCGGCCAGCGCCCGGGGGTCGGCATCGGATCGAAGCCGCCCGGTTTCTGCGGCCTCGCACAGTTCCGCCGTCAGGGTCACTCCCACGGCGTGATCGAGGGATCTCGGTAGGTCGCTCAGCGAGTCGTCGATTGCGGCGCGCAGCAGGTATGCGGTCCACACCAGTCCTTCGCGGCGCCGTACGGCATCCAGCGGAAGTGTTTGGAGCGCGGCCGCCATCTGACGCCCCACAAGGGAGTCGGTGATGTCGGCCTGCGCCCATTCCATACGTTCCACAGCTGCCGCCACCACCCGCTCGTATGCGGCTCGCAACAGATGCTGCCGAGTGGCGAATCGCTTCTGGATTGCACCGGCCGAATATCCCGAGCGGGTTGCAACCCGTCGGATGGAGGCGCCCTCGAACCCCTCCTGAGCGACGGTGTGGAGCACTGCTTCGAGGATGGCGGTCTCGAGCGGGTCCTCGGGTTCACCCTTGGCGGCTTTCGATTTCATTGAATACGATCGTATTCGATGAAGTCCTCACCGCATACAAAACGCTCCGATGCAGATACGACCCAGCAGGACCGTGCACTCGATCCGGCACGTCGAACGAAGGATTCCGAGCTGCGAGAGTGGCTCGACGAATGGCGCTGGTGGCTGGGCGGGGCGATCATTTTGTCGGCGGTCTGGGCGGTTCAGGTGCTCAGGACGGGCATGCGGTTCTATTGGCCGGTCGGGCCGCTGGGCGTCTGGGCCGCGGTGCTGGTGGCCGTGGCTATGTGGCCCCGGAGTGGAAAGGGGTAGCGAAAGCGCGCTGCAGGCGGGCCGGGCCGATGTCGATTCGGGTGCTGTATTTCGAATGTCTTCCCGGACACGTCAGAATGGCTGCATGACCGACCAGCCCCTCACCCCGGCGTCGTTGCGCGGCGCCATCGACCTCTCCGGCCTGGCCAAGAAGCCGGCGCGACCGGCGCCGGCTCCACCTGCCGGGGGCAGCGCCCCAGAAGGTGGCGACGACCAGCTCTTGCGTGAAGTGGACGACGTCACCTTCGGCGATGCCGTCGAGCAGTCGATGCAGGTGCCCGTCATCTTCGCCCTGTACTCCGGCGCGCGCCCAGCGAGCCGCGAGCACATCGACACCCTCGCTGCCATCGTTCGAACCTACGGCGGTCGCCTTGTTCTCGCAGCAGCCGACATCGACGTCGCGATGCAGATTCGTCAGGCACTCCAGGTTCAGCAGGTGCCGATGGTGCTCGCGCTGGTCAAGGGCCAGCCTCTTCCGTTGTATGCGGGCGAACAACCCGACGATGCGGTGCGGGACGTGTTCGACAAGGTGTTGGAAGCAGCCGCAGCCAACGGCATCACAGGTCAGGTCGCCGTCGGTGAAGTGCCCGACCCGGTTGATGAGCCTGCCGAGCCCGAGGTCTCGCCGCTGCACGAGCAGGCCTACGCGGCAATCGAGTCCGGTGAGTACGCCGTTGCGATCGCAGCGTACGAGCAGGCCATTGCAGCCGACCCCACTGACGAGGATGCCGTGTTGGGTCTGGGACAGGTGCGATTATTGGAGCGCACCGACGGGATCGATCTGCACCAAGCGCGCGCCGACGCCGCCGCTCACCCCACCGATCTCGCCAAGCAGACTGTCGTCGCCGACCTCGATGTGCTCGGCGGCCACGTAGAAGACGCGTTCGTGCGCATGATCGACCTGGTGCGAGCAACCGCCGCAGACGAGCGCAACGCCGCCCGCCAGCATCTGCTCGGCCTTTTCGACGTCGTCGGTCCGGCAGATCCGCGCGTCAAAAAGGCGCGCACTGCGCTCATGTCCGCGCTCTACTGACCTGAGTATCTCGGTGCAGTGGCAGCGCACTGCGCACCAGTTGAAGAGCGCACTCCGCGGATCGTTGCCGGTCGAGGTTCTCGCCCCCGTTGCTCTGCCCGACGACGTCGCGGCGCCGTTGCTATGGTGCACGACGGCCCGGCGTATGACGAGCAGGCTGGGCTCTCGCAGTGGCTGGGGGGCCGCATCGACCAGGGCTTTCTGACGTCGTCTCGCATCGTGTTGGCCGATGTTCGTCGGCGCACCCAGTGGTATTCCGCGTCGCCCCACTACCTGCGCAGCTTCACGATGGGCCCCACCCAGGTGGCGGGGATCTATCCAGTTCGCGGGCCGGTCGCCGTCATGGGCGGCAGTCTGGGTGGGCTCACCTCGCTGATCGCCGGTTTGTCCGATGACCGCGTCGGTGCCGTGTTCGCTCAGTCCGGGTCGTTCTTCACCCCGCACACCGATGGTCAGGAGTCCGGTTTCGCCTGCTTCGGCCGGATCACCCAGGCCGTGCACGACGTGACCCGTTGGAGCGCGGGGGACCGGGAGCTGCTGGTCGCGATGACCTGTAGCGAGGGGGAGGAGAACGCGCTCAACAACCGCCTTATGGCAGCCGAGTTGGCCAAGGTCGGAGTAGACGTGAGTTTCCGGGAGGGTGGCCGGCAGTCATGACTACCCGTCCTGGAACGCGGCTTTCGAGCCGTCTTTGTCGCAGTTACTCGATCGGCTGTGGGGCTGACGCCAGCACTAACTAGATTGCAACGCTGACTAGTTAGCACTACGGTTTAGTCATGGAAGCGAGTGACCTGCCGACCGAGTGGCTTCGTGCCGTATTGCCGCTCGCTGTCCTGTCGACGGTGGCGCGGGGGGAGACCTACGGCTACGAAATCGCCCAGCAGCTGCAGTCGGCTGGGCTCGGCACCGTAAAGGGCGGCACTCTCTACCCAGTGCTGAACCGGCTGGAAGGAGACGCCTTGGTGATGTCTTCGTGGCGCGAAGGCGTCGGCGGGCCCGGCCGGAAGTTCTTCGAGATCACCGAGCTTGGCCGCGAGCACCTGGACCGTCGAGCTATTGCCTGGAACGAGTTCACCGAGCGGGCCGCCGGTCTGCTCCCCGATGTGAGGACTACTCGATGACGACTGGCGGCACCCGTGAGAAGACCATGAACGACTACCGCCAATCACTCATCCTCGCCTTGCGTCTGAAGGACGTCCCCGGGGATCGCATCGGTGAGATCGTGGCGCAGGTCGAGAGCCATGTCGCCGACACCGGCGAGGACCCGACCGACGCCTTCGGAACCCCGAAGCATTACGCGAGCGCGGTGACTGCTGGTGGACCCCGTGAAGCCTGGTGGCGCACAGTGATCATCATCGCGCTGCCGGCCTTCGTCGCAGGATGGTTTCTGGCACAGGGTGTCCTTGCGGTGCTGTTGGGCGAGACCTATCTTGCTCAACCGGGTTGGTTCTGGGTGGCACTCGGTCTGGGACTATGTCTGCCCACGGCGCTCATCGTGCGACGTCGTTCCAGCCGGGTCCGCGACCCGCGCACCGGCGCCGACATGGTGCCGATCTCGGGATGGACCCTCGTGGGGTTCTTCGTGATACCGATGGTGCCGATCCTGCTGGCGTGGGCCGCCATCGCACTCTTCAACTGAGGGCATACGGTGCAGTCCATGGACATGCTGCTGCTCGTGGGTGACGGACCGGTTTGCGACGCGCTGCAGCCGATGGCGCGGCTGCTGGGGTGGCAGGCTCGCTCTACGGTGCTCGCCGATGAGGCGCTGTCGCTGATCGGCGAGGCGCGTGCGGTCGTCGTGACCAGCCATGACGTCGAGGTCGCCGGTGTTGTGTTGCAGGCTGCGATCGCGGTAGACCTCGCGTACATCGGCGCGATGGGCTCCCGGCCTGGCCAGGCCAAACGCCGTGAATGGCTGATAGGACACGGCGTGTCCGAACTGGACCAAGCTGCTGTTCACGGTCCTGCCGGCCTCGACATCGGCGCGGATTCGGCGCCTGAGATCGCACTTTCAATCCTCGCCGAGTTGGTCAATGTGCTGCGAGGGGGACGCGCAGTGGCGCTACGGGACCGGCCCGGCCCCATCCACCCGGACCTCGCCCCAGGGGAAGCGTTGTGCCCACCCGGCTGATGCTTCTGGCAAACCGGGGTGGGCCCAGCAGCCACAAAAGACCATTCTGGGCCTACAGTTCCCCACGGTTCGAAACCCAATCGATTCAAGGGGATCCACGTCGTGGTCAGTCGTTTCTCACACCGGTTACTTGCACTAGCCATCGCGAGCGGTGCCGCCATGTCGACCCTCGTCCCCGCCGCGCATGCGGCCCCGGCCAACGGCGGTGACAGCAGCGCCACGGGTGCCCGGACGGTTCGTCACGAGGCACTGTCACCGCGCGCGCTTCGCTCGCCCAACTTCTATGCCACCTCGTTCGAGACTGTCCGCACCGGGTCAGCCTGGTTCGATGTCCGTGCGCTGCAGTACCTACTGCTCTCAGCCGGATTCAAGACGAACTGGGAGACCGCATACGGGTCATCCACGGCACGGGCGGTCAGCAACTACCAGCGCACGGCGAAACTTCCGGTGACCGGCGTCGGCGACAACGCGACCCTGACCAGGCTCACCCCGGCCGTCAGCCGCGGAAACGTCACCTACCGCAGTTACGCGATCCAGACCCTGTTGAAGAAGCACGGGTACTGGTTCGGCGGTTCTGCCCCGGCGATGAGCACGTCGTACAACTCGACCACGACGTCGTACGTGCGCTCGTTCCAGGTCGGGCACGGCATCGGAGCGACCGACTTCGTGGGTGCGAGCAGCTGGCCCACCCTTTTCTCCGCGAAGACCTCGGGTGCGCTCTACCCCTTGCTGCAGAAGGAGACGGGCCCCGCCCAGTGGGCGAACTGCGGGCCGGCATCGGCGATCTCGATGATGATCACGATGGCACGCGTCGCTCCGGCGAAATGGGGATTCAACATCGCCAACCGCTCGCCCGCCATCAACGACTTCCGCTACCGCGCAATGGGTGTGGCCAACACGGCGGCCCGTAACAAGCAGGGCACGGAGTTCCCCGACTTCGACAAGGCGTTCAGGTCCTACCGGCTCACGGCCTGGCACGCAGGGATCAACGACACGATCGCGGATGCCCGCAAAGGCAAGCCATCCATCGCTGGGGGCGACGCATACCGGTTGAACTGGGGAACCTACGCGCACGGGCCGATCTCGCACTGGGTGGCGGTGCTCGGTTGGAACGGCACCTACTTCCTGGTGATGGACCCCATCAGCACCACAAGTGCCAACTACATCCATCAGATGACCGAGGCCCAGCTGCGGTACTACGCGGCCAGCAACCCGGGGCACCCGCAGAGCACTGCCGCGAAGAACTCGATTCCCGTCCGCTGACCCGCCTGGTCTGATGCGACCGTAGGCTCCAGGGCATCGAGCAGAGGGTCGTTGAGCAGTAGCGATCGCTGCAGGGCGCGAGGAGACGGGGATGGCGCAGCAGCTGATCGGGCTGTTGTTGGGCGCCGAAGAGGACTGGCCCAGGGCCTTCGAGGACCTGGTCGGGCGGTTGGGGCCGATCTGGCACAACGGGGACATCTACGACATCCGCGCCGAGCGACTGACCATCGAGCCGTTCCATCTCCGCTCCAAGCCGCGCACCGACCTGGTCATCGACCGCCTCGCGCATTGGTACTACCACCCGCGCGAATGGTTGAAGAAGATCGCCCTGATGGATGACGTGTACCTGTTGAACAGCCCGTTCACCTCCCAGTCGATGGAGAAGCACTCCGCGTACTGCGCGCTGGTGCAAATGGGGATGCACGTTCCCGAGACGGTGCTGGTGCCGTACAAGAATCCGCTCGACAACGTGCGGTGGGCATACGCGTCCAAGAAGTACAACAACTCCTTCGACCTGGCCGCAGTCGCAAGCGGAGTCGGCTACCCGATGTTCATGAAGCCCTTCGACGGCGGTGCCTGGCGCGGCGTATCGATGATCCGGGATGAGGGGGAGTTGCGCCGCTCCTACGACGAGTCCGGCGAGATGCTGATGCATCTGCAGGCGTCGGTCGACAACTTCGAGGTCTTCGCCCGGGCGCTGACGATCGGTCCGGAGACGATGGTGATGAACTTCCGCCCGGAGCTGCCCATGCACGAGCGGTACGCCGTGTCGTACGATTTCCTGACACCGCAGATGGGGGCCGAGACGGCCACGATCGCGCAGACGGTGAACGCGTTCTTCCGGTGGGAGTTCAACAGCTGCGAGATGCTGGTCAAAGAGGGCGTGGCCTACCAGCGGAACCTACCAAAACCGCGCATTTTTGTTCGATGTGCCGGCCGAAGTTCTGTTCCATGCGAATTTCCCAAGATATCCGGGACCAGTTCGGGGGTTTGTCGGAGCAACAGATTGCGGCCGGAATTGAGCAGAAATCCACAGAGTTCCAGCAAGCTGGCGGGACGGTGTACCTCCCGGCACCGACTGTTGCTCGGTAGGGTTCCCCGGTTGCCTGGCTGACTCGGGAAGGAGTGACCGGTTGGAAACTGCCTCCCTGTTCAGTCCAGTGCGGCTGGCACCTCTGCAAGCGGAGGAAGCGCGTCGCACAGTAGTCGCGCTTTCTCTGCTGGATCGTCCGCTTCGGTTAACGCTCTGACCACCACGACGCGTTGAGCCGGGACTGAGGTTCTTGGCAGCTGGCATCATCGGGCCATGCCAGGGATGTTGTGTTCAGTCGGTGGATTCGTGGAGTGATGTCCCACGTTGTTGGGCGAAGCAGTGGACCGGTGCTGGATCGGTCGTTGCGGGTCACGCTGAATGTTCATCCGGACTGCCCCCGATTCCGGCGAGATCCTTATTGACGGCCAACCGGTCAACTTCGGCAGCACCCAGGAAGCGCGCGAAGCTGGTATCGAAACGGTCTACCAGACCCTGGCCGTTGCTCCCGCCCTTGATATCGCGAGCAATCTGTTCCTTGCTCGCGAAGAGCGTCGCCCGGGTGTGCTGGGCTCGGTGTTCCGGATGCTCGATACGGGCGGGATGAAGAAGAAGGCCAAACAGCACATTGACGATTTGGGCATCAGCACCTTGCAGAACATCAATCAGGCATTCGAGACGTTGTCCGGTGGTCAGCGTCAAGCAGTCGCGGTAGCCCGCGCAGCTGCGTTCGGTGGCAAAGTCGTGATCCTCGACGAGCCGACAGCAGCGCTGGGTGTCCGCGAGTCCGGCCAAGTCCTACGACTGGTCCAGAACCTGCGTGAAAGGGGACTGGGTGTAATCCTTATCAGTCACAACATGCCCAACGTCTTCGAGGTAGCAGACCGTATCCACGTGCAGCGACTCGGTCGCTGCATCGGAGTCATCAGCCCTCAAACCCACACACCAGCGGAAGGAGTGGCCATCATGACAGGCGCAACCACGCTAGAGGACACGCCTGGGTCACACGTCTCCACCACCAAGAAATAACCGCTCATCAACCCTTGGCAATCTCCCAGACCAGCTGACGACACGTGGACCCCGCCATGCGGGCTGAACCTCTCCACTCCCACCATGAAAGATGTTGCCATCTTGGTCGTCGTCAGCCTCAAGATGTGTCCCGCGTCGATAGCAAATGTACCCACTGTCGACGACCAGATCGCGAACGTGTCCGCGCCGCAGCCGACAGTCTCAGCTTTCGCGCAAACATGATGGCATCCAATCCGCGGCACCCACGCCCCCGACGACACGGGCGTGGCCACAATCGGCGTCCCTCACAGGATCGCGCTACGAGGCGTCCGGTGGGGTGCTGTACTCCTTATTGGCGCAGGCTGAGCATGCGTTCTGGGCTACACCGCTTGGCGGGTAGTGACTCGACGAACTGTTCGTAGACTCGGTGGATGGCTCAAGATTTGTTGCGGACCGTGACCGTCGAGCGGGTTATCCCTGCACCGGCAGACGAGATTTTCGCTGTCCTGATCTCACCAGGGCGCCACGCCGGCCTCGACGGGTCAGGGATGCTCCAGGGAGCGCCCGAGGGCCCTGCCCAGTTACACCTGGGCGTGCGTTTCACCATGGGCATGAAGCAAGGGCCGGTCATGTACCGCAACGTCAACGAGGTCACCGTATTTGAGCCAGATCGCTCCGTGGCATGGAAGAGCACAGGTGATTGGCGAGGCCACACCATCGTCGGCGGGCAATGGTGGCGCTACACCCTCGTGCCCGTAGAAGGTGGCACCCGGGTGCAGCATTCGTACGAGTGGGGACGGTCGGTGCTGACGAGGCTCACCATTCAGCTGCCGGGTTTCCCATCACGCATGGCACGCACTATGCCGCAGACCCTGAAGCGACTCGAAGAAGCCGTTCTGACCGGACGTTGACGGTAATGCCCGCCATTTTGTTCCGGTCAGCGATCCCAGATCGGGGTTCTTGTCAGCGGCTCGGCTCAGGCTCTGCAACGGCATCGAGGGTGCCCGATCTGGTGAGCAGAAAGCGCCTGGAGCACCGAGGACAGCGCATGAGCGGTCGGTCTTCGGCGCCCCACCGGACCTCAATCAGCTTTAGCTGTGCCGTGTCGATCGGGCACCATAAATAGTCCATCGATCGACTCTAGAACCTCCGCTGTCGTCCGTGGTTAAAGGGACTCAGACCATTTTCCGATCCTGTTCCGGTCATCGATCGGCTACCGGGCAGGTTCAACCGTAATTTCGCAGGTCGTTGGTCATCGCGCCCCCTGGTGGGGTGGCACGGCGCCTGCTGAAGCTTCTTCATCTCGTGCGCGAGATCTCGGTTGCCCTGGGGGACGCCACTGTTGAGCTCGGGGAAGATCATGTAGAGCTCGAGATCGTTAGTGTCTGACTTTCGTGCTCGATGGAGCTGACGAGGGCACACGCGAACCACGCCCGGGCACGGGTCAGCTCGTTGGAGAAGGCGCCCGCAGTGTGATTGTGGATGGCCATCACGCCTGACGCCTTCCGGCTCGCATGATCGAGCCACGGTCCGATGATGCAGGTGATACCAGGCTCGAGCCGCAGCGAAGTCAACGACGCGAAGGACTTGAAGCCTTTCAGGGGCTTGACAAACAAGGGCGAGGGGCTCCTGGACGTGGCAGGAAACCGTGCCGCCGACATTACCGACGGGTCTGAGACCTCCGGCGCCGGAGATAGGGCAATCGCCCGATGTGGCGCGCTACCTCAGATGCGGAGTCTTGAAGGTGTCAGTGACCCGTCAATCCAGGAATCCGTTATGAACCCCATCACCGCCGACTTCGCCCGCACTATCGACCGGCAGCAGCGCGCCCGCATCACCCGGGAGTACGCCGCCCGCCGCGCCTCCGAGTCCTGGAAGCGTGGGTTCCGCGCACTGTTCGGCTTGCTGGACTCCGACTCCGACTCCGACTCCGACCCCGAGCCCGTCGTCCGAGGGAGTGCCCGGCACGCGTGAACGCGCAGCACAATGGTGGGATGCCTGCCGCCGTCGGACCCTTCGTGGGCCGGGACCGTGAGTTGCACGAGTTGCTCGCGGCGCCCGGTATCACCCTGCTCGGCGGCGACGCGGGGGTGGGGAAGACCCGGCTCCTGCGCGAGCTCGCCGCCGCCACCTCCGATCGGGTTCTGATCGGTCACTGCCTCGACCTCGGGGAGAGCAGCGCGCCGTACCTGCCGTGGTCGGAGTTATGGGGCCGGCTCGCCCAGGTCGAGCCCGACTTGGTGGACGACCTGGTCGCCCGTCGTCCCCTGCTCAGGTCGCTCCTGCCGGAGCGCGACACCCCGAACGCCGGGTCTGTCGAGACCGGGACCGCGGCCCTGTACGACGCGGTGCATGCCACCCTGGAGTCGCTCGCGGCGCAGACGCCGATCACGGTGGTGGTGGAGGACCTGCATTGGGCCGACCGGTCCACGCGCGATCTGCTGACCGTTCTGTTCACCCGTCAGTTCAACGGACCGGTGCGCTTCATCGCCTCCTACCGCGCCGACGACCTGCACCGCAGGCATCCAATGCGCAGGATCCTGGGTGAGTGGACCCGTCTGCCCGGCGTCAAGCGGGTAGTCCTGAATCCGTTGCGTGCCAATGACATCCACCACCTCGCTACCAGTCTGCGACCGTCGATCACGACCGAGCAGGTCGACATTGCGCTGGAGCGCTCGGGCGGCAACCCGTTCTTCGTCGAGGAATTGCTCGCGGCCGATCGCGCGCAGGGTTCGGGGGTGCCGGAGGATCTTGCCGATCTGCTGCTGGTCCGCGTCGATGCGCTGTCCGACGACGCGCGCACGGTCGCACGCGCGGTGTCCGCAGCCGGACGGTGGGTCACCCACGCGCGACTGGCCACCGTGGTGCCGTTGCCCGAGGCCGTCTTGGAAGACGCGCTGGCGTCCCTGGTCGACCACAACCTGTTGGAGTCGTGCGGCACCGACGGCTACACCTTCCGGCACGCGCTGCTCGCCGAAGCGGTCTACGACGACCTGCTGCCGGGTGAGCGGGTTCGGTGGCACGCGGCGTATGTCGAGGCGCTGGCCTCGTCCGACGAACTCGGCGCGGCGGCCGACCTGGCTCACCACGCACTCGCCGCCGGGCAGCTCCAGATCGCGGCGTCTGCGGCGGTCCGGGCAGGTGACGAGGCCGTGCGTGCCGTCGGCCCGGCGGATGCCGCGCGGTTGTACGAGGATGCGTTGGCCATTTTCGCCCAGCATCCGGAGGTTACGTCCCCAGTGCCCCTTGCACAGGTCGCCGCACGCATTTCCCACGCGCTGCTCGCCTCCGGCGATCCGTATCGGGCTGCGCAAACGGCCCGAGAGGCTCTCACCGCGACGGATCTGGCCGCGCACGACTACGCCGACCTGGTGATAAGTCTCGTCACGGCCGCGATCGGCACCGGCGACCCGATGGACCCGACCGTCGAGCTGCGGCACGCGCTGCGGCTGCTGGAGCCGGAGGGGCCGACGGCACGTGACACCCAGCTGCACGCGCTGCTCGGGCGGTGGTATTTCTTTACCGACGCCTTCGACGACGCTCTGGCCGAGCTCGCGACGGCGCGCCGCCTGGCGAAGGAGCTGGGGCTGCCCGGAGTGCTGCTCGACGTCGACACGACGAGCGCTCGGATCTTCGACATCCGCGGTGAGAGCGCCGCAGCCCTCGGGCAGCTGCATGGCGTCGCCGAATCCGCCCGTCGTGCGGCCGAACCCGACCCTGAGGTGCGGGCATTGCACCAGGTCGCGCGGGTCTACTCCCGGCGGGGCCTTCATCGAAAAGCGCTGCAGGCCTTCGAGGTCGCGCTGCAGCGCTCGATCGAGACCCGACACGAGACGGCCTCGTACGGGATGGACGCGCGCGTGGCGACGGCGTACTGGGCGGTGCAGATCGGTGACTGGGCGCACGCCGAGCAGTTGCTCGCCGCACCACAGTTACGCAAGGCGCCATACGCCACCGGTCAGCTGCGCGCCGTGGCCGCCACCCTGCACGTGGCGCGTGGTGACTTCGACGTCGCGTTGCAGACCGCGCTGGAGCTGCGGCCGCAGTGGTCCAAGGACGTCTTCCTCGCGATCCACGCTGGCTCGGCGCTGATCGACGTGCTGGGCCACCAGGGCCGGCCGCAGGAGATGCTGCAGGCGGTCGACAACGTTGTCGAGATCTTCCGCGCCACGTGGAACGCCCCGCTGATGGACGCCCGCATCCGGATGAGCGGCATCGCGATCGGTCACCTCGCGACCGCGGCCGACCCGGCGTACGCCGCGGACGTAACCAGGCTTGCCGACGCGGCTGCCAAGGTCGCCACACGGGCGGAGGCGCTGGACGATCTCGGACCGGAGTCCGTGGCGTGGGTGACCCGGGTACACGTCGGCGTCCAGCGGTTCGCCTGGGCGTCCGACGGCGTCCCCTCGCCGGAGCTGATCGCCCTGTTGCGCACGGACGTGCGACAGTTCGACGAGTTGGAGATCCCCCTGGAGGCAGCCCGTGCGCGCGTGCAGCTGGCGCAGGCGCTCGGTGCCTCCAGGGCGCCCGGCGCGGTGAAGGAGGCGCGTGCGGTGGCGTCGGCGGCGGAGCGGACGATGCGCGACCTCGGTGTCCGCACTACCGAGGTCCCCACCGCCTCCCACCCGACCCTCACCACCCGAGAGCGTGAGGTGCTCGCGCTGGTGGCGCAGGGGCGCACGAACGGGCAAATCGCGCGGGAGCTGTTCATCAGCGTCAAGACCGCAAGCGTGCACGTCTCCAACATCGTCGCGAAGCTCGGTGTCACGAACCGCACCGAGGCGGCCATGGCCGCGAGCGTCCAGGGCCTCCTCCCGGCCCCCGCGCCGACCGCCGCCTCGACCCGGTGACCATCGACTGCACCTGCCCTGTCCAGGCGGCGAACGCTGGGGCGGGACCAGGGAAATCGAGACGGCCAAGGCGATACCGTCCTCAGATGGTTGGTGAGCTGGGAGTGGTTCAGGGCTGGCTCGACGCGGTGAACGAGCAGGACGCCACCGGTGTCGAGGAGCTGAGCAGCGCGCACGTCGAAATCGTTGGCCCACGCGGGCAAGGGCTCATGACCCGTGCGGTACTCGGAGAATGGCTCGCCCGTGCGGGGTTCACGTCGCAGGCCGTGCGCTGGTTCTGCGGGGCCGGTGGTCGCGTAGCGGTCGAGCAACGAGCGCGGTGGCGCGACGTTACCACCGGCGAACCGCAAGCTCAGTTGCGAATCGGCTCAGAGTTCGTCGTCCACGACGGTCACGTGGCGAAGTACGTCAGACATGACGACGGTGTCGCAGGCGCGTTGATTTCTGCTGGCCTCGACGAACAGCGAGATGTCGTTACATCGCGGCAGTGAGACCGTCCGGAAGCCGATCCGCTTGCGAAGGGCACGCTCCGCTCAGATGTCGATGACATGACGCTTGTTCGTGCCATCGTGGCGATGTGAAACTTGAGATGGGGTTCCTGTTACGTCAATCGCGAGGCCGTGTCTACGTGCAGTCGCGGGCCGCTACTGGCATCGCAAGCTCTGGGCACGGGGTGATCGATCCAACGTTGCCGGCCGTGCACGGGGCGGGACTGCCGCAGTGCACGGCAACCGTTTCCTACGCCGGTGGCGGTTATGCCGCCGCGATGGGCTGGGTGCAGTTCGTGCAGTCCACTGATGCGGCACGTCCCGAGGTTTTCGAGCTCGATCCCCTGGGCCTGTATAGCGGGGTCGACACGCCCTACGCGTTCTTCGGGATGGCTCCGACGTTGTTTGATGCACCGTACCGGGACACCGGCCGGGACGTGGTGTGGCAGGCGCGTTCTTACCTGGCGACGACCCCGGATGCTGTCCTTACTCAGGCTGCTGTTCCGTTGCTTGCGTTCACCTGGGGTTTCCGGATCGACGCAGGGTTGATAACGCTTGACCCACCCTGCGAACTCGATGTCGCTCATTGGAGCGAGCACCTCGACGTGCTGGAGAACACCCACCCGGGCTGGAACTTCCGCAGCTGAATACTCCGGCCGCTATGAACGTCCCGGACGCCGATCTGGTTCGGGATTGTGTGTTGTTGTGTCCACCCCATATTGGTGGACCCGCCAGTTGGCGTCGGTCGCGGATGCGAGGAAGCTCAGTGGTTGATTTCGCGCTTCGGCGGATCGGGCGTTTCGTCGTGATGGGTGTCCCCGAGGTCAATCAGTAGCTGCCGCAGCAAGTCGGCGAGGTCGTTCTGCTGGTGGTGGGTGAGTGCGGCAATGAGGTGTTGTTCGTTCTCGACGTGCGCGGTGACGACCTGGTCGATGAGTGAACGTCCGGCCGGTGTCAATGCGATGAGAACGGCCCGCCGGTTGGCTAGGTCGACATCGCGTGTCACGTGGTGTTTGGCAATCAGCCGGTCGATGCGGTTGGTGATCGCCCCAGAAGTCACCATGGATGAGCGTGCCAGGTCCCCTGCGGTCATGCCCGTGGACCCGGCGGCGCGGCGCAGGGTGGCGAGGATGTCGAACTCACCCCGGTTCAGCCCATATTCGGCGTAGACCCGGTCCTGCTGCACCTCGACCAATCGTGACGCTCGCGACAGCCGCCCCAGCACTTCCATCGGCGCCACGTCCAAATCAGGTCGGACGAGCGCCCATTGCTCGATGATTAGATCGACCGCATCGCCGCCCACAGCAACCTCTCAACGTTGAACTATTTGACCCCAAGATAACACTGAGGATAACCTCTTAGCATTAAACTATTTGATCTTAAGGGGTTCTGATGCGCGTTGCTGCTCGTACTGCGCTCACCGCGGTGGCACCCCTGTCCTGGGGTACGACCTATGTAGTCACATCCCAGTGGCTCCCGCCCGACCGACCCTTCCTGTCCGGGGTCCTGCGCGCTCTACCTGCGGGGTTGTTGGCGATCGCGATCGGGCGAAAGCTGCCACATGGTGCCTGGTGGTGGCGCGCGACCGTGCTCGGGGTCCTCAACATCGGTGCGTTCTTCGCGTTGCTGTTCCTGGCGGCCTATCGCCTTCCTGGTGGCGTGGCGGCAACCCTTGGCGCAATTGGGCCACTGATGACAGCAGGTTTCGCCCTCCTACTCCTGGGCGAGCGGGCGACCCGCTGGCGCCTCGGGTGGGCGATGGTCGCGATCCTGGGCGTGGGGCTCATGGTGCTGGGCCCTGGTGCCGGTTTCGACCCTGTGGGGTTGGGCGCTGGCATCGCTGGCCCGATCAGCATGAGCGCCGGCGTCGTCCTCACCCGCCGGTGGGGCCGCCCCGTTAATCCGGTCTCCTTCGCCGCGTGGCAGCTCACCGCGGGCGGACTGTTCCTGCTACCGATAGCGCTGGCTGTTGAAGGTCTGCCACCACACCTCAGCCTTGCGGCACTCGGCGGCTACGGGTGGCTCGGCCTGATCGGCACCTTTGCGGCCTACACCCTCTGGTTCCGCGGGATCGGTGAGCTGCCCGTGGCCGCGGTCTCCTTCCTCGCGCTGCTGTCACCGCTGGTCGCGACCACCCTTGGGTGGATCGTGCTCGGTCAGAGCTTGACCGCACTACAGGCCGGTGGGTTCCTACTCGCCCTATCCTCCGTGCTCGCCGCCCAATTCGCCCGCCCGCGGTCGTTTCTGACGGATCGCACAACACCCCCGTCGAAGCGTGCGCACGGATATGACGGTCATCACAGCCACCAACACCCTGGGGACGACCGGTCACCACTGGGCAGCCCTCTTGGAAGTACCCAGCACGCATCCACTGACCGCGCAAATAGCTGACGCCCTTGGAAGGTCCGGCATACATGAACAATCGGGATCGCCCGATGATCTCCACCGACCAGGACATCAGAGACCGCCTCGGCGCCCATGGCGCGCTCGTGTGGGCGCAGGAAGCGCTGATCCGGCACGCGAGCGGGGCGCTGAGTGCCCCACCCCGGGCCCACATCGATCTTGGCGACGGCCACCTGGTCATCACCGCAGGACGCTCTGGCGACGACTGGTACGGGTACCGCTGTTACGACACGATGCCCACCAGTCTCGACGAGCAAACGGTGGTGGTCCATGACGCGTCGACCGGGCAGATTGTGGCGGTCGCGTTCGGGACTGAACTCGGTGCCCGCCGCACGGGTGCCCTCGGCGGCGTTGCCGCCAGAACGCTGACCGGCGGGACCATCGGTCACCTGGCCAGCATCGGCACCGGCCCTCAAGCCTGGACACAACTGTGGGCCATTATCGGGTTCGCCCGCCCTGATCGGATCAGCGTGTATTCCCCCAACCCGGCACGGCGACACGAGTTCAGTCAACGCGCCGCGGCCCAACTGGGCCTGACCGTGACCCCTTGTAGTGAAGCGCGCGAGGCGGTCACCGGGGCAGACCTGGTGGTGTTGGCCACGAATAGTTCCACCCCTGTCATCGACACGAGTTGGCTGCCCCGCGACGTGGTCGTGACGACCATGGGCCCCAAACAGGTCAGCCGCGCAGAGTTCCCACCGGACCTGGTCGCCGACGCGGCGTTCGCGGTCACCGACTCTCTCGACCAACTGCGCAGCCACGACCCGCCGGCACTGGTTGCTGACGCACACGGAGTACACGAACTTGGCCGGGTGCTTACCGGCGATATCAATCCGTCTACCACCGTGCGCCGAATCTATTGCTCCGTGGGCCTCGCCGGCAGCGAAGTACACATCCTCGGCCGACTCGCCCAACACCGCAGCAAGTCCTGACACCCAGCCCAGCCAAGTCCGCACAATCCAGAACTTCTGACGCCCGGCGACACCTCTCCCGGTGGAACCCACCATCCGCTCAATATGCGATGGCGATGCGGGACGACCAGTGGGAAGTGCGAGGTCACACGGTCACGGCGTAGTAGTCAACCGTCGACCTGCCGCGGGTTGAGCTCTTCGCCGATCTCAGGGGCGCTCGGTAGCGACTGCCGCTGGCCAGTTGACTGGAACCTCAGCCGCTCGTAGATCTGTCGGGCGCTCGGATTACCATCCGCCACCCACAAGAGGATCCGCTTCAGGCCCTGCAGCCTGGCCCAACTGCAAATGGCCTCCACCAGACAGCAGCGACGGTTGTTCCCCGGTGATTGCCCTGGACCCACGTCGCGACCAGGTGACGCTCATCCTGCCGGCCGTCCTCCCGGATGCCAGCGGCGATGCCCACCGGCCGCCGGCCAAGCCACGCTAAGAACTCGCACAACGTCACTCAGGGTGCCAGCCTTACACCGACCGCCACGGATCCCGATGGCGAGTTCGGTGCCCGGTCAACGATCGGGTTACGAGCGGGGGTCAGTGGTTTCTCGTCGCGATCGGGGGCTGCTTTTGATAAGGAGTCGCTGGCGGGGCCGACCGCCGTATAGGTGGTCGCACGGTGAGTGCGGAGCGCAGTCCCGGTGCGAGGTGGTGGACTATTTCATCAACGTTCATAGTCGCTATGGGGTCGAGCTGCAGGACGTAGCGGGTCAGGACGATGCCAGCAAGCTGCGTCACCAGTGCGGTCGCGCGGTAGCGCGCGTCGGCGCCGGTGAGATACCCGGCGATCTGGTCGATCATTTCCCGTTCGATGACCTCTTTGAGCAGCCTGGCCACCTCGGGTTCGGCGATCGCCGCATTCACCATCACCCGCAGCGGCCCCCCGTGCTCGGGGTCATCCCAAGCGCGGACCAAGGCGCGCAGCACCCGCTCCGGCAGGGCTGCAGGGTCTCCAGGTAACGCGCTGAGCAGGATCTCGGGCGGGTTCGCAGACAGCGCAAGCGTGGCCCCAAATAAGCCCTTCTTGGAGCCGAAGAAGTAGCTGATCAACGCGGCGTCTACCCCGGCATCCGCGGCGACTGCGCGCATTGTCACGCCCTGGTACCCCTGCGCGAGGAACTGGCGGCGGGCGGAGGTGAGAATCTCTGCCCGTGTCTTCGGGTGGCCTGGACGCCTACCGCGTGGTGACTCCACCAATTTATTCATCATGTTTGAAATATAGCGGGCACGGGTGCCAGCCTCGAAGCACAGTCAGCCACTTTCTTGGAGGCATCAATGAGTACTACCTCTCAGGGCAACGACCCAGGTTCCACGCACCGCGCGATGCTTCCAGTCATCGTGCTCGCCCTGGCTACCGTCGTCTCTGCGGTTGCCTCGTTGAACGTGGCGCTGCCTTCGATCGCCCGCGCGACTCACGCCACCCAGACCCAACTGTCCTGGACCATCGACGCCTACGCGTTGGTGTTCGCGGCATTGTTACTGCTGGGCGGCACGATCGGAGATCGCTATGGACGTCGTCGTGCGCTGGTGACCGGTTTGATCATCTTCGGTGGCGGCTCACTCGCCGCGATGGTGGTCAGTGACCCTTCCTGGTTGATCGCGTTGCGCGGGGTGCTGGGCGTGGGTGCAGCCTTGGTGATGCCGGCGACACTGTCCACGATCACCAGCACCTTCCCCCAGGAGCAACGGGCCCGGGCTGTCGGTGCCTGGGCGGGCGTGGCCGGGGCCAGCGCGATCCTTGGACTGCTCGCTTCCGGACTGCTGCTTCAGGTGTGGTCCTGGCGGGCAGTGTTCGGGCTGAACGTTGTACTCGCCGTACTGGCGATCCTGGGCACATTGGCCTTCATCCCCGAATCCGCAGCCCCCGACGCGCCACGGCTGGACTTGCTAGGTGCGGTACTCACCGTCGCTGGACTCGGTGTGCTGGTCTACTCGATCATCGAGGCACCCACGCAAGGCTGGGCCAGTACCCGCACGATCGGTGGCATCACGGCGGGGACACTCGTGCTGCTCGGATTCATCTGCTGGGAGCTGACCCGCACCCACCCCCTACTCGATCCGCACCTATTCACCCACCGGGCATTCACCGCAGGCACCCTCTCAATCGGTCTGCAGTTCTTCGCGTTCTTCGGCTTCGTGTTCCTGGTACTGCAGTACCTGCAGCTGGTCCGCGGGAATAGCCCGCTGGTGGCAGCGGTCAGCCTGATCCCCATGGCATTGACGATGATGCCCGCCGCGCGCCTGATCGCGCCCCGCATGAGCTCGCGCACGGGGCCGCGCCGGGTGTGCGTCCTGGGGTTGATGTTCATCATCGTTGGTCTATTCGTCTTATCGCGGTTGAGCGTGACGAGTGGGTACTGGCTGCTGCTGATCGGTCTGCTTCCCCTCGGCGCTGGCATGGGTCTGGCTATGACACCAGCGACGACCGCGATCATCGACGCGCTTCCCGTGGCGAAGCAAGGGGTGGGCTCAGCAATGAACGACCTCGCCCGCGAGCTGGGCGGCGCACTCGGGATCGCCGTGCTCGGCAGCGTGCTGCAGACGACCTACCGTAGCCACCTGCATCCGACTGGACTATCCGAAAAGGCCACCGAACGTGCAAGATCATCGCTGGCGATGGCCTCTCGGCTGGATCCCACAATTACCCACCAGGCCCAAGCAGCTTCCACCAACGGCATGCAGAACGCGCTGATCTACGCCGCTTCGGCGGTCGCCCTAGCCGCTGTTGCTGTCGCCTTCTTGCTAAACGACCACCATCAGCCCACCCCTACCCGCACCGGGCTCAAGGAGCGTCCCACACCGATCAATGAGTCCATCAACTGACTGTGTTGCTGCCCCGATGTGGGGTTGACCCGTGAGCAACATGGGCGCGTGTCTTCGCGCCTCGACTGTTCAGTCGGTGGCCGCGTCAGGGGAGCTGCGTATCGCAGGGCGGGCGTCTTGGGGCAGCATCCGGCTGGCGAGTAGTGCGAGCAGCATCAGTACGGCGGTCAGGGCCAGGGTGCCTTGTGCGGCGTGGGCAAGGTCTGTCGCGAATCGCTGTCGCTCCGCCTCCGGGAGGCGCACCGCGGCCGAGATGCCGCCGGGGCCGGGGCCCAAGGCCCGGGGCCCGGAGTGTGGCTAGCCAGGACAGGGTCATCGAGGTCAGCGCGGTACCTAGGGCTGTGGCGGTCTGGGAGGACAGTTTCAGCACTGTGCTGCCGGTGGTTAGGTAGGCGCCGGCGAGCGGGTGACGGCGGTCATTGTGGGTGAGAGCGTGGCGCCGATGCCTTGGCCGCTGATAGCGCCAAAGCTGATGAACAGCGCGTACGGGGTGTGTGGTGTCAACACCGCGACTCGCGCCAGAGTCCCGGCGGTAGCCCTCGCGATCCCGACGCCGATGATCCGGCGCCGCTTCGATGAGCACGCCGCGTGCCGCGTCAAGGTTGCCCGTGTCGCTCAACGTGTCGGGCTCAGCATCAAAGAGATCAGCGAGGCCCTCGACGGCCTCGGCGCCAAACCTTCACTCGAGGACTGGCAGCGTGTGCACACGACGCTCGTGACAGACGCACGGCGGCGGATCAACGAGCTCAGCGCAGCACTGGCCGACATCCAATCCGGACGCAAAATGTGCGATCTCTAAACCCGCTGCCTGCGCTAGTCAGCGATTGAGCTGCACGCGAATGACCGGCGATGGCGTCCGCTGATCGCGTATCACTACGACTGCCGTCGAGATCCGGGTCATCAACCCCGCCTATTCGCGGCCGCAGCAGGATCCCCGCCCAAACATCGATGAGCGGAACAGCAAAACTCGGTCTGGTCAGGACGGGGATTGTTAACCTGCGGGGATGGTGAGGGCCTTGTTGACGTTCTCTGCGGTGGCGCTCTTGTTGGTAGTAACTCCAGGCCCGGATTTCGCGGTTGTTGTGCCGAATGCGTTGCGTGGACGGCCGACCGGCTTCGCTACCGCGCTCGGGACAGCGTCTGGTCTTGCGGTGCACGCCGGAATTGCAGCAGCTGGGTTGTCCGCGATCGTTCTCGCATCAGATCTTGCCTTCTCCCTGGTGAAGTACCTGGGCGCTGCGTTCCTGGTCCTGTTGGGGCTTCGGGCGTGGTGGAAATCCCGAGCACCCAACACCACGAAGGAACCGTCGGCCGTGGTCCCGTCGCGGCCCTTGCCTCTATGGCATGCCTACCGGCAGGGGCTGATGGTCAACGTCTTGAACCCCAAAGCCCCCCTGATTTATCTCAGTGTCATGCCGCAGTTCCTGCAGCCGAACGTCTCGGCCACCGGTCAACTTCTCGCGATGAGCGCGATCCTCGTCACGATCGCATTGACCTGGTACACAACCTTGACTTTCCTGGTGGCGGTGTTTCGCCCGGTGATCGAGCGATTCCGAGCATGGATCGATCGTTGTACCGGCGCGATCCTGATTACTCTCGGTATCCGGGTCGCGCTAGAAACACGGCCCACCTGAGCCCAGCCCTCGCTTCCCAAGCAGTCGATACAACGGACGCGCTCAACGCAGTCGCGTGCTCACGGGCATCCGCTACGCGTGATCATCAACCCGGTGCGCGGACCGCCTCGGCACCGTAAACCACGTCGCCGGCACGAACGGACTCACGTGCCTCGGCCGGCGCACCCAGCGCCTCCGGGTCGGCCTTGACTTCCTTGGTCTCACGCCGAGCAAGGTGGTCCTCAATGGGGTGAGCCACTTCCTGCTGCACGCTGCGGTGTTCCTCGGCAGCGTGCAGCAGGGTCTGGTCTACCTCGGCCGGTAGTCGCAATGTCATAGCCATGACCTAGTGGTGTCAAAATGCACCGTATCTGTTCACGCTGATTTGAATGGGGTTCGTCTATCCGGATCCGGCCGCGCCGAACCCAATATGGTCGGGATGGGCGACCGGAGCCAGCGCGCAATCCCAGTCCATCGATAGATGAACCGGTTCATCATCCATGGAATCGGGCGTCCATCCGTTCGCTGCACCGGGCTGCTCAGTACTGAGCGCCCAGACCGGTGAACGCTAGCTGAAGACGAGCTCGCCCAGCGAGGTGATCGTGCGCCAATTGCGCGTGGTGGCCCGCACGCTCAGTCTCCGTTCGAAGAACTGGTTGTTGAGCTTGGTGCGTCCGTAGCCGTTCGGGCACGAGAGGTAGACGTCCTGGCCGGTGACGCGGAACGCGTCGGGTGAGTAACTGCCGTCGTCCTTCAGGGTGGACTTCGCTGCAGTTGCCAGCATGGTGACGTGCAGAGTCTTGGGGTCGGCGCCTTCGGCCAAGAAGGGATTGGCCTCAATGATTGCGGTGAGTCGCCCGGCATCTCGTAACAGCACATCAACATCGGCGTAGCCGAACGATTCCTCGATTGCCTTCTTCAGTTTCGTGGCCACGGTTCCCGGATCAGAGCGGCCCGCCTCCAACACCAGGTTTCCGCTCTGCAGGTAACTCTGGACGTCGGTGAAGCCCAGGTCCTCGCACATGGCGACGAGCTCTTTCATGGACACCTTCCGGTGGCCGCTGACATTGATACCTCGGAGCATAGCCGCGCAGCGCATGACGTGATCCTAGGTCGGACCCAGCACAACCTGACTGAGACCGGATCCAGCGCCTACGTAAGATCGACAGGATTTAGGGTGGGTCGCCATAGGCGGATCGCCTTACGGGACGCACGTGTTGGTTTATCGGGTTGTCTCAGGACTTGGCGGCCAGGCGCTCTTGCAGGCCGGTTAGGCCGCGGCGGATCATTGCGCTGTATCCGTCGTCGGGCAAGGCACTGAGCGCGGCGACCCCAGCGTTGAGGTGCTCTTGCGCTTCTGGGGCGCGGTCTTGGCGTAAGTAGCCGTCGCCGAGGTTCAGGTGCAGGCTCGGGGCCAGACCCGCAGCAGCGGGTATGCCTACCGGGACTAGGTCGGCGTCGTTGACGTTGGCAAACGAGGCAAGGGCTTGCTCGTCCCAGCGGACTTCGGCGGCGAGATCGGTTTCCAGGTCGGCCAGGTAGTGCGCTAGCACGCACCGGTGCGCGTGGTCGGTTTCGCGGGTATCAGCCCAGCAGCTGAGCAAATCGTGTCGACCCTGCTCCGGGTCTCCACCCAGAGCAATACCGATCGCGGCCAGAACGTCTTCCCAGGTCCTCATCTTCGCGACTGTAGGAACTGGGGCGGTTGCGGGTATTGGATGAATCGGACACGGGGTTCACCCGAACACGGCACCGGGTGTTGTCCCGCTCATGGCACGGATCTCTCGGCAGAAATGGGCCTGGTCAGCGAAGCCGGTATCGGCAGCGAGCCGAGCCAGCGAGGGTTGCTGGACGATGATCGACTCGCGTGCTGCCCGGTGCACCCGGGCGATCCGCCGCAGTACCGAGGGGGACACACCAAATTCCTGCAGGCAGCGACGAAGCACCTGCCGCGGTGACAGCCCCACATGACGCGCGATCTGCGACACCGGCACGTCCGTGCTCACCAGCGTGGCGAGGGTCTCGGTGATCAGATCGGACTCCGGTTCGCCCTGCACACGGACACTGGCCGCCGCGACGAGCAGATCAATACGCTCGGGATCACTGGTCGCGCGGGCCGCCTGGTCAGCCAGCCGTCCTGCTACCCCTTCACCCCACGCGGCGCACAGTGGCGCCCGCAGGTCCTGCCATTGCTGCAGCGGTCGCCCCGCGGCACGCCTGCCGGAGGTCAGGGACAGCCGAACCCCCACGACATGCACTCCAGACCGTGGGGGTGCCCACGGCCTGGTCTGTGGCCCGAACCACCACGGGACGCCGTCGACCAGAGCCACGCCGCAGCGACCGTCGGGCACCACCTCGAGACCTGGCCGGGACGGCGTGTCCACCACGTACGCCAGATCCATGATCGGCGACGCGAGCTGCCACACCACTGGAGCCACCCTCAGATGTATACAGCCCCTCCCGCAGAAGATCACGGATCCACTCACGGAGCAACGCGAGATCATCCCTCACGGACGGACGTTCACTCCACCACCTGGACTCGCTGCCGTCCGACAGCCGTCCGCTACTGACATCAAATTCGAAATTGTGACATGAGGGTGACACCCAGCTGCGTTATCTGGAGTGCAGACAGGGTATTGGGCTGCTGAACTGCATGTTTACTTGACGGACAGCGTCTTTCACGGATGCTGCGGGCGAGTCAAACTGCGAACGCACTGCCGCAGACGAGGCAGAAGATTCCTGTGGCCTTGGCTTCAGGAATCTTCACTGGCTCGTTGGGGTGGCAGGGCGGTTCCGCGATGGTCATGTCGTTGGGTTCCGTGAGTGGCTCAGGGGTTGCGGTGCCGAGCGTGAAGTCGCGATTTTGTGTGTACGTCATGCCCTTGATGCCTTTGAACGCCTCGCCCACCATGTCGCCGATGTGCTGGTCGATGGCCGGGCCAGCTGCGCCGTGCGCATACTCGAGTTGTTCCGGCGTCCACCAGGTGTCAAGCCCGGACGGCACACCGCAGAGCGGGCAGTAGTACTGGTCGACTGTCTCGGCGTCGGAGTCCGCTTCGTCGGTGGCATACCACTTGAACTGTGCTTCGCAGGTGGGGCATTCGCGACGCAAAAAGCCGTCGGGGTCCAGGGGAAGTTCGATGGGGACACTGATGTCGTCGTCCATGTGGCTCATCCATTCAAGTCGAGGAAGATGTTTTGGCTCACCGGGTCACCGCTCTCGGTGCGGCCTGCAACGGTGACGTCAAAGACGACATCCTTCGCAGCGTTCCAGGACCTGCGATGGAAGTTCATAACGTCGACGGTGACCGACTTGCCTCCGCCGGGGATCTTGGCAATCTTGCCCGCAGCGTGGAGGTCCAACGCGGCCTCTTCTGGCAGCTCAACAGTCACGTCGTAGGCCGTCTCGCTGCCACGGTTGATGACCTGCAGCTTGTCGATGTGGTTGCCGCCCTTATTGACGTACTTGACGTCGAAGTCAACCGCAGGCCGGGTGTGCGGCCCGGAAGGCACCCGCCGGCCCAGGGGTAGTAGTCCGTCCCCGGGAGGTGGTGGCGGAGTGAAGTCGCCGGTGGTGTGCCAGTCCGTGCCAGACAAGTCGACGTCGCAGCCTGTGGTTTTCAGGCGCTGGGCAAGTGCCTGGCGGCTCTGAGCGGTGTTGCTCAGTCGGATGGCGTGGCGGCCTGCTACATCACTGAACGGCCGCACCTCCCCTACTTCGACGAGGACCGTCCGCGCGGGGTCACGGCCGAGGGCCATGCCCGCCTCGAACAGCACGTTCGGTCGTGCCTGTGCGGCAGGCTGAGTTTCTGGATCGTCCTGAGCACTGCCGTAGCGAGGCTGAAGGTACGCGACCTCGTCCGGTGTCATAAGGACCACTACGGCTTGGGCGTGGCTGAAGGCGGCATCGAGGACCTGGCCGATGTAGGGCGAGCCTTCGCCGGTGAGTTCGACGGCGTGCGTCCACTCCATCGGGGCAAGGTTGATACTGCGCAGGAAATCGAACATCGCCGTGCGGAGGCTCTCATTTCTGCCATGCACGACGAACACTGATCTCGTATCTTTCTCCGTCATTTCACTTCCTCGCTTCGAGTTGGCGCCCGGACAAGCTTCGGGTCCGGCTGTATCGCGTGATCGGCGGGCGCAGACGCCGCTTGATCGCGCAAGCGGCCATGGGCGGCTTCAAGCCGGCGGCGCAGATCCTGGTTTTCCTGTCGTAGTTCCTTGTTCCGTTGTGTGACGGCGGCCATCTTCGTGCGCTGGGACGCGTCGCTGGCTCGTTCGCTTCGCTGACCGTCGAGGTGGGAGGTTCTTGAGGGTGCAAGTTTGCGGGCTGCGTCAGCTAGTTCCGGCTGGGCGTAGACAAATGCTCGAGAGACACCAGCGCGGGTGGAAACGGCTGTGACGCTGAGCGTTTCGCCAGCGGCATGAGCGGTGCGGATAGTGTCTTCAACGCGCTGGTAGGCCTCGCTGTGCCGCCGCCGGGCGGCTTCGATGAGGTGGTGGCTGTTGTCAGCAAGCATCGGTTGCCTCTTGTTCGGTGGTGGGGGCCGCCTGGCAGGCGCCGATGATTCGCTGCAGGTTGTCGGCGATCTGCTGGTTCTTTTCGACGATCCGTCGATGACCGTTCTGTTGGGAGATGTCGATCAGTTCCAGGGTGTTGCGTAGCTGGGTCTGGTGCTGAGGGAGGAAGTCGGCGTTGGTGATGAAGAGCGGGCAGGTCAGGCACGGATTGGCGTGCTCGCATGGGCTGTTGACCGGCATCCCGCAATACCCGTTGGGCAGGGTCTGTTTCGCCCGGTCCAGCCCGCGCCGGACCCAGGTCGCCTCGAACAAGGGATGGTCATCGTCGAGCTCGACGACGTCGCCGTGGGCATCGACCAGCTGAGCGCGGGACCACGCGGCGCGGATCGTCTTGTCGTTTAGCCGGGCATAGTGCGCGGTCATCTCCGGTGAGGTGTGGTCCATCAGCTGCTGCACGATGTGCTGGGGCACATCCCGGTTGATCAACCGGGTGCCGAAGGTGTGGCGTAGCCGGTGCGGGGTGATCCACACCGGTTGCCCCAGCTCGTCGACCACGTGCAGTTCTAACAGCCAGCTTTGAAACGCCGCCCGGTACCCGGACGCCGGGTAGGCCTTGGTGCCGTGGGGGTTCGCTGCGCGACCGGGGAACAGCAGCAGCCGCGGGTGTTGTTCGAACCGTTGCAGCACCTTGTGTTGCTGACCTCTGATCTGTTGGGCGAGGTCATCATCGACCGGGACGAATGCGGTGCGCTTCATTTTGCGGTTCACGTACTGCAGGTAGGGGTGGCCTTGCCCGTCGTGGACGAGGCAGTCGAACGCGAGCTGGCGGCAGTCTCCCTGGCGCAGCCCGCACCGGATCAGGATCCGGGTGATCAGCTGATACTCCGGATGCGTCAGCCGCGCCAACGACTCCTGCGACTCGATCTGAGCCACGACGTACTCGCTTAACGCACGTGCCGGGCCGGTGCCGTTTAGGCGCGGGAAGTCCTCACTGAACACCACGCTGGTCGCGGGCAGGCCCGGCGCCCACCCGTACCGGTGCACGTCACGCAGGAAAGTCGACAGGGCCGTCACCAGTCGAACTCGAGACCGTGGCACCGGGTGGTCTCGTGCCAGGTCCTGACACCAGGCCTGCACCATCACCCGAGACAGCTCCGACGGCCCGCAGGGTGGGTCGGCCAGATGACTCAGGTAGGAGGAGAAGCGGCCCAAGACACCGACCCCGGTGCGGACCCCGGAGGGGCCGATCCCAATGGACAGCCGGTGTCGAGCCCACTGCTTGACCAAGCCGCGCAGCCACGGCTGAGCGATCGGGATAAAGATGATGCGGGCGGTCCCAGTAGCGGCATGGCCTACCCGGTCCAGGACCCAGGTATCTAAGGAGTATTCGCGGTCCCAGCCCGTTCCGTTGATCAACCGGTCGAGCTGATCGTGGCCCCACCGCAGCAACAGCGCACCATCCGGGTTTCCCTTGCCCACCCGCAGATCGGCGACCCAATCCTCGGCCGAGCGTTCCAGCAGACTGTCCGCACCCAGCACCGCCGCGGCCCGGATGACCTGGTTCCATCGGGTCAGGTTGACTCGGCGGGGCCCCTGGCCCAGGAAGCACTGGAACACGTACTGAATCTCCAGCTTGAGCCGTGGGCTCAGGCCCGTCAGGTCGATCCGGGGCACGCCGGCTAGGGCCATGGCGGACAGGAACGTCTCCCGGTCGCGGGTGCCGGTGCGGCGACGGAACGCGTTGAACCTGCCCTGGTGGGAGACGCAGAACCCATCACTGAACGAGGCCCACAAGTCACACCCGGGGACTGCGCACCCAGTGACCTGATGCGTCGAGTCCGCGCGGGCGGCCGCGACCCACTCCTGAACACTGCCGGCGCGGGCGGTGGTGGACCAGTCCGCGTGGTGACGGTGACACAGCTGACTGCGGTGCCGACCATAGCGACACCCGGGCGCCAGACACGGCTTGGGCATACAGCGGGGTGGGCAGTCGTGTAGCCAGTCCTCGAAGCTCACGCCGCTGGGGCGTGCCCGATACCAACGGTCGGCGTGCGCCACGCACAGGCCTCGTGCCGCGGTCGCTACAGCCGGACACTGCGGCACGTGGCACCGCCCCGGGTCGACCAACCGGTGGCCCTCCGCGGCGAGCAGCACGTCACCTCGGTGCTCAGGCCGTACCGCGACCATCAACGCTGCCAACGGGGAGCCGTTCAGCGCAACCGGGCCATGAGCAGAAACGGTCATGGGGCAGGCTCCAACCGATCACAGGGCTCGCCCGGTAACCACCCGGCCGCAATGAGCGCACGCCGAGCGTCCTCAACGGTCAGGTGCCCGTAGATATCCAGGGTGGTCTGAATACTGGAATGCCCAAGCAGATGGGACACGATCTCCCACCCAGTGCCCTTCCGGATCAGGTCGGTGGCGTAGGTGTGCCGCAGATGGTGGAAGGTGAACCCACCCAGTCCGGTACGGCGCCGCAGCCGCAGCAACAGGTCCCGCGCGGTGGCGTACGTCATCGCGTGACCGTAGGGCTGTGCCCACAAGGTGACGAACACGAAGTCGGAGTCCAGCTCGCCGTACTCCTCGTCCAGGTAGTCGGCGTAGCTGCTGAACAACGCGTCAGGTGCGGGCACCCGCCGGAGTTTCCACCGCTTCACGCGGGCCCCGTTGTCGTTCAGCCGAGGGATGATTGCGACCTCACGGCGGGCGATCGAGATGTCCTGATGGCGCAGCCCGAGCGCTTCACCGATCCGCATACCGGTCTCTCGCAGCAGACGGATGAGGAACCGATCACGCAACCGGTCGCACGCATTCAGCAGCGACTGGTAGTCCCCGGCGCTGATCACCTGTGATGTGGCACGCACGACGCCACGCACCCGGACCTCCTGCCGGGCCTGGTGGCGTCGGGTATGCGCCAGGAAAGGCTGGAACCCAACGGAGGAGAAGCCCCTGTCCCACCGGGTCAGCTGCAGGGAGATCGCCGGGTCCAGGCGCCGATGGAAACCGTAGAACGCGGACACCGCGGCGATCTTGCGTTGCAAGGTGCGTTCACTCACCGCCGGATCAACAGTCGGTAAAACACTCACCCGACCCTGCCGGGCCGTAGCCGGCAGCCGCAGCCACCCCACCCACTCACCCACGTCAGCAACGCTCAGATTCCGCCAAGACCTCCGCATCACCTCAACCCAGGTGAAGAGGTCTGCCAGATCGTGCGCGTAGGCCTTCACCGTGTTCGTTGAGTAGCCCAAAGCGACCAGATGTCGAAGGAACGCTTCAACGGCACGGATCGGCAGCGCGTCGGAGTCGACCACTGTGAACGATCGCTGACCATCGTGAACCCCGCGCAGAGCCTGGACTGACACCGGCATCGAGAGCTCCCCTTCGTCGTGGACACCGGCAGTCTTACTGTCATCCACGAGCCCATCAAGGCACCACGCCGTACGTCATTTACATGCAAGACACCCGCTGGCGTCCCCCAGATAAATTGAGAAAGTGACACGACATCTGAATCCCTACATCTCGCTGGCGGCCGCCATCTGCTGGCACGAGATGATCATGGTGACGGTCGGCTCGTTCCGCGCACCGGGCGGGGCGTCTACCGGGGTGACGGCGGTAGTCCTCGCTTCCGGTCCTTCCTGATCACCCGGACTCCGCAGGTGGGCCCCGGCCGGGACTCTGATGACCGAAGGGTCGAAGCAGCTGGCGGAAGAGGTGTCCCGGCCGGCCAGGGTGAGCCGGGATGATTTTGGGTTGTCGTTGACCTTGTCGCCGCCGACTGGGTAAAATCCATCCAAATCCAAGTAAATCCAACCTCAGGATGGGGATCGTGCGCCACCTACTCGGCGGCCTCGACGTAGGCACGAGTGCCGTCAAGGCCGTCCTGATCACCGCAGATGGCACTGAGGTGGCCTTGGGCCGAGCATCGACGGCGTGGACCAGCACCACGTATGGAGCGGAGACGACGGCCGCATCGATTCTCGACGCCGCCCATGCGGCGCTCGCTGACGCCCTGAGTCAGGTGCCTGAAGACCGCGTGTCAGCGCTCGGCATCGCCTCGATGGCCGAGTCGGGAGTGCTCGTGGATGGCGCCGACGAGCCGCTCGCACCGGTGATCGCCTGGCACGATCACCGCGACAAGAGAGAACTCGACGACCTCGTCACAGCGCTGGATGCGCAGACGTTCTCAGCGCGCACCGGGCTCCCGGTCTGGACGCAGTGGAGCCTGACCAAGCACCGTTGGCTTGTCGACAACCTCCCCGCCAGCCGCGACGCCCGCCGTCGGTACAACATCGCCGAGTGGGTTGCCCGCAGTCTCGGTGCCGAACCGGTGACAGAGTTGTCGCTCGCCTCCCGCACCGGGTGGCTCGATCTCGCCACAGCAGCGCCATGGCGGGAGTCCATGCAGTGGTCGGGCGCGCCGGAGTCGCTACTGCACGACCTGGTCGCTGCTGGTACCCCGATCGGGAGTGCGCGCACGGACGGAGCACTACGGGCATTGAACGGCGCGACCGTGACGATCGCCGGCCACGACCACCAAGCGGCTGTGGTCGGGGTCGGCAGCGGCGGTCCGGGGGCCGAATTCGACTCCTGCGGCACCGCGGAGGCCTTCGTGCGGACTATCTCCCCTGGGCTGCCAGCGCAGACGATCACCGAGCTGACGACAGCAGGGGTCACGGTCGGGTGGCACGCCATCGCAGACCGTTGGTGTCTGCTGGGAGCCACCCAGGGAGGGCTCATCCTGGGACGGGTGCAGCAGGCCCTGGGTATCGGGCGCAGCGGCCTAGCTGCGCTCGATCGGGCGGCGCTCGCTGCCGCCGATCAGCCCGAGGTGCTGCGCGTCACCGACGACATGTCGATCTGGATCGACGGGGCTGCCGACCCGGGCGTGGTGTGGCGAGCCGCAGTTCGGCAGGTCACTTCCGCAGCGCAGAAGTTGGGTGAGGTGCTGGACGCGGCATCCGGTCCGCGTCGCGACCTGGTTGTCGCGGGGGGTTGGACCAACAGTGCCGCGTTGATGGACGCCAAGAGGAAGGCCTTCGGTGCCCTGCGCCTCGCCACGACCGCTGAGGCAGGTGCGCGCGGTGCAGCGATCTTCGCCGGTCTCGCAGCGGGTACCTACGCATCGCTCGCGGATGCGCCCGGCCGCACTCCGGAACCGCCCATGCCGACTCGAACCGAGGACGAACTGACATGACTCTGGCCACCACTGCGGACCTGATCGCAGGCGCACGTCTCGCAGGTGTCGGAATCCCCGCGTTCAACGTCATCACCCTCGAACACGCGGAGGCAATTGCGGCGGGCGCGGAGCTGACCGGCTGCCCGGTGATCCTGCAGATCAGTCAGAACGCGGTGAACTTCCACGGCGGCCGGTTGGCACCGATCGCCGCTGCGAGCGTGCAGGTGGCCCAGTCATCCTCGGCTCCGATATCCGTCCACGTCGACCACGTGCAGGAACCGTCGGTGCTGCGTCAGGCCGCCGACACCGGTATCAGCTCGGCGATGTTCGACGCCTCTCACCTGAATTACGCAGCCAACGTCGAAGCGACTCGTGCCGCTACGCAGTGGGCCCACGAGCGAGGGATGCTGCTGGAGGCCGAGTTGGGAGAAGTGGGCGGCAAGGACGGCGCGCATGCTCCGGGAGTGCGCACCGATCCCCTGGAGGCGGCCAGCTTCGTCGAGGCGACGGGTGTCGACGCGCTCGCTGTGGCGGTCGGCAGTTCGCACGCGATGCTCGATCGCACTGCCGCCCTCGACCTCGATCTGATTACCGCGCTCGCCTCATCCCTGAAGGTTCCGCTGGTCCTGCACGGATCCTCCGGCGTTTCGGAGGAAATGCTCTCCCAAGCCGTGCGCGCCGGGATGGTGAAGATCAACGTCGGCACCATCCTGAACGTAGCGTGGACCCGCGCCATCCGGCAGGCGCTGGACTCCGACTCCGGGGTCGTCGACCCGCGGTCCTACCTGCGCCCGGCTCGCGACGCCGTCGGCGAGGTCGTCGCTCGGCTCTGCACCGTGATCGGGGGGTCGAGGTGACCCAAGGCTCGATCGCGGTCGTCACCCTGACTCTGAACCCGGCGCTGGACCTCACCTATTCCCTCACCGAGACGTCGGTCGGCGCGGTTGATGTGCACCGTGCAACAACGGCGACGATCGAGGCCAGCGGCAAAGGGGTCAACGTGTCACGCGCGCTGCACGCGAACGCCGTGCACACCGTGGCGCTCCTCCCGCTGGGCGGGCCTGCAGGGCATCACCTTTCTGAGTTGCTCGACGCGGAGAACGTGCCGCACTGCGTGATCGATGCGCAGGCACCGACGAGGATCAACACCACGATGGCGTTGCGCGGCGGGGACACCGCAAAGGTCAACGGTCCAGGAGGGGAACTGACCCGTGGCGAATTCGACGCGCTGTGCGGTGAGTTGGCTGCTGCGCTGCGGAAGTGCGGTGTACCCGGCGAGACGTGGTTGGCGATTTGTGGCTCACTACCGCCCGGTGGCGATCCGGGCATCGTCGGTGAACTGGTCGCGTTGGCTCACGGGCACGGCGCGCGCTGCGCAGTCGATGCATCCGGTGCGGCGCTAGGTGCTGCGATCGCGGCAGGCGCAGACCTGGTGGCACCCAACCGCCTGGAGCTGGCCGACATCGATTCGTCGGCCGCATGCGCCGACACCGTGGATGATGTCGCCCGCGTGGCCGCAGCTATCTCCCGGGACACCGGAACCGCGCTTCTGGTCAGCCTGGGTCCGGAGGGAGCGCTTTACACCGACGGGACAGTTACGGTGCACGGTTTCGGCCCCGAACTGGTACCGGTCAATACCGCCGGCGCCGGGGACGCCCTACTCTCGGGGTGGCTCGCTAGGGCTGGGGGGCCCTTCCACCGGATGGAGCGGGCCATCTGGTGGAGCAGGGCGGCCTGCCGGTCCGTCACCACAGTGGCCCCGGCGTTGACCGAAGTACTCGATACCGAACACATCACTGTCACACCCGTCTGAATTGAGAGGCCAGATCCATGACTGTCAACCGCCGCATCGTCGTCACCGCCGTCGAGAACATGGAACTTCGTGAGGAGCCCGTTCCTGTACCCGCAGCGGGGGAGGTCCGTGTCCGCAGCGTCTTCATCGGGGTGTGCGGATCGGACACGCACGCCTTCCACGGCACTCACCCGTTCATCCCCATCCCGTATCTGCCCGGTCACGAGGCCACTGGCGTCGTCGAGGAGCTCGGCGAGGGTGTCGACACAGTTCAGATCGGCGACCGTGTTGTGGTCGAGCCCACCCTGCCCGACTGGAAGTGCAAGCAGTGCCGCAACGGCAACGAGAACCTCTGCGAAAATCTGCAGTTCTTTGGGTGCGGTTACAAGCAGGGCGGCATGGCAGACCAGTTCACCGTGCGCGCGGACCGGTTGCACCACATCCCGGACAGCATCAGCGACCTCGGCTCCGCGCTCATCGAGCCGTTGTCGACCCCGGTGCACGCCGGGCGGATCGCCGGGCCGCTGAAGGACCGTACGGTCGTGGTGCTCGGCGCCGGAACGATCGGTCTGCTGATGCTCGCGGTGGCGCGTTACTCGGGGGCGTCGAAGGTCGTGGTCACCGACCCGCTCGCCAGCAAGCGCGAGGCGGCGCTGCGAATCGGTGCAGACGCGGCCGTCGATGCAACGGACCCCGACGTCGTGGCACTGGTCCGAGGCGAACTGGGTGAGAGTGCCGACGTCGTCTTCGACTGCGTTTCGGTCAAGTCGACCACGCTCGCAGGTATCGAGATGGCACTCAAGGGCGGAACCGTCGTGATCGTCGGAGTGCCGTCGGCAGACTTCGAGCTACCGGTACGGATCATGCAGGACCAGCAGATCCGCATCCAGGGCAGCGCCACCTACGTGCCGCAGGACTACGCCACCTCGATCGAGATGATCGCGTCGGGCGCGGTACGAGCTGAGGACTTCATCACCGGGCAGTTCCCGCTCGACCAGGCTGAGCAGGCCTTCGAGGCCTCGGTCAGCGGTGATCACATCAAGGTGCTCATTCACCCGTGACGTCGAACCACGGCCCTGACCTACCCGACCTGCAGCCGCCGAGTGCCCGACACGCGGCAATCCTCGGCGCACTCCGGGTCAGCGGGCAGGTCAGGGCGGTGACGATCGCGGGTGAACTCGGGGTCACCCACGAGACCATCCGCAAGGACCTGCTGGTTCTGGAGGCACGCGGCCTTCTACGTCGGGTTCACGGGGGAGCAGCGCCGGTCGAGTCGGCATCGTTCGAGCCCATCTTCTCGGCCCGCACGGATATGGCAGCCGAGAAGAAGCGCATCGCGACCGCTGCTCTGGCGTTTCTACCGGACCGGGGCGCGGTGCTCTTCGATTCGGGTACGACAACGGGGGCGCTGGCCAGCATGCTTCCGCACGGCTCGTCGTTCACGGCGATCACCAACGCGCTACCTGTCGCGACCGCGCTGATGGCCCACCCCCAGCTCACCGTTCATATGGTGGGCGGCCGTATTCGAACGGCCACCATGGCGGCTGTCGACTCATGGGCACTGCGGGATCTTTACGAGGTTCGCGCCGACGTGGCGTTCGTCGGCACGAACGCGTTTTCTGCCGAACACGGTTTGAGCACACCCGATACGGCGGAGGCGGCCATCAAACGCGAGATGGTGAACTCGGCTCGGCTGACAGTACTACTCGCGGACCACACCAAGTTCGGGCGTGAGGCGATCTTCGCCTACGCACAGCTGAGCGACATCGACGTCCTGATCACCGACGACGGCCTGCACGAATCGGACGCCGCACGGCTCGAGACCTCGCCGAGACTCGAAGTCATCCGTGTGTGAGGTGGACAAGCGCCCGAGAGTCAGGCGACGGGCGCGACGGTTGCTTCCTGCAGGTTGCGCAGCACCCTGACGACGACTGAGGCCGGCGTCATCACCGAATTGTCGATCCACAAGCCGACTCGCTGGGTGTTGAACTCGACCTCGTTCCAGAGGTTTTCGACCGATGCATACTCGGGGGAGAACGCGTCCGTCACCGGTTGACGCTCGTACAAGGCGTCGACGCTCGGGTGCAGCATGACCAGGTGGACGGGTCCGGTGTCGGCCAGATCGAGGAAGTCCTCGAGGTAGTCGCCGATGATGTCGTCGGCGATGACGGCATCGAAACCGTTGGCACACCAGACGTCGGCGAGGGTGAGCGCCCCGGCCCACCGGGTGAACAACTGTTCCAGTGCGCCGACGCTCGGTTCCGCGGTCAGCGATATCTTGCCCGCGGCCACCATCCCTTCCAGAACCGACCCGTCAATGCATACCGACTTGACCAGCGCGTCTGCCAGAGCCCGAGCCACGGACGACTTACCCGCTGCCCGCGCCCCGGCCACGACGAAGACCCGGCCCGTGGACGGTTGCGCTGACCCTGGCATCAGTTCGGGTCTCCCTTCGAGCAGAAGTCTGAGTTACTGAGCACCGTTTCATTCTCGCAGGCAGGCATCGCCCGGAGGTTCAGTGCCAGAGGGCGTAAAAGTGATGCACCGGACCCGCACCGTGCCCGACGTCCAGCTCGTCTGCGTGGCGCAATGCACCGGTCAGCCATTCCTTCGCGTCTGCGATCGCTTCCGGCCAGGACTGGCGCTGCGGCAGCAGGGCGGCGACGGCTGACGACAGGCTGCATCCGGTGCCATGTGTGTTTGCGGTGCTGATCCGCTCACTGCAGAAGTGGATCACCTGGTCCTCGTCTGCCAGCAGATCGATGGAGTGCGGCCCCTCCAGATGCCCACCCTTGACCAGGGCGCGATGTGCCCCGTACTCATCGACGAGCCGCCGGGCCTGCTGCTCCAGCTCGTCGATGTCTTGCGCGGGCCCCGTGCCGAGCAGCACGGCAGTCTCATGGGTATTGGGGGTGATCAGGTCCACGAGCGGAAGGATCGACCGCATCGACGCGAGTGCATCGGGGTCGAGCAGCACTGATCCGCTGGTGGAGACCATCACTGGATCCAGGATCACCGGAACACCGATCCGTGAGTGCAGCAGATCGGCCACGGCATCGATGATGCCCGCGTTCGACAACATCCCTATCTTCACCGCGTCCAGTCGGATGTCGTCGAGCAGGGTGCTGATCTGCGCACTGACGAACGAGGCCGGAACGTCGTGAACCGCGCTGACCCCTCGGGTGTTCTGCGCGGTCAGAGACGTGAGCACTGCACAGCCGTAGGCGCCCAGCGCACTGAACGTCTTCAGGTCGGCTTGAATTCCCGCGCCGCCCGACGGATCGCTCCCGGCGATGGTGGCGACGTTGGGCACCGTCATGAGGTATTGCTGTCCCACGCCGTCCGCAGCTCGCGCGCTGCGGCGCCTGGATCGTCGGCGGCACAGATCGCACTGACGATCGCGATCCCGGCCGCCCCCGTCAAAGGAATGCCGGCGGTACGAGCCGCATCGATGCCGCCGATCGCCACAGCCGGACGGGGGGCCGCCGCGACCACGCGGGCCAGCCCGTCGAGCCCGAGAGCGATTTTCGCGCTGGGCTTCGTCGAGGTCAGCCAGACCGGCCCGACCCCCACGTAGTCGATCAGGTGCGCCACGTCGCGTGCCATCTCCGCCTGCTCTACCGTGCCGACCGAGAGTCCCAGTAGAAGACCAGGGCCGAGTAGTCGCCGCGCTTCTTCGGGATCCATATCGCTTTGACCGATGTGTGCACCGTCGGCGCCGATCTCATGGACGAGGTGCACGCGATCGTCGATCAACAGCGGTACGCCCGTCCCCAGCAATTCTTCGCGCAGCTCCCGGCCTCGAGCGACGACGACGTCGTCCGGGGCATCTGGTTCCCGCAGCTGAACGACGGTGACGCCACCGGGCAGCGCCGCACGCACCGTCTTGGCAAGTCCGCGCGTACCGCACTGCGCTGTGTCGGTGACGAGATAGCAGGTGAGGTCGATCTTCATCGCAGCACCACCCCCTGCGCCAGGTCATCGGGTTCCATCGCGGTCATCGCATCCAGGAGATGCACGGCGAAGGTTCCAGGCCCGTTCGCAGATTCTGCCGCGGATTCGGCGGCCAGCGTGAGATGTGCTGTGGCGGCCAGGGCAGCGATGAGGGGCGTCGACACGGTCGCATAAGCAGCGACGAGTGCGCCCAGTGCGCATCCCGCCCCGGTGACTTTGGTCAACCACACATGACCGTGATTCAGACGTACGTCGTCGTGGCCGTCAGTGACGATGTCGGTGGGTCCGCTGATCGCAATGACCGCGCCGCTGGTGCGTGCCAACTCCTTTGCCTGCTCCAGTACCGCTTCGGCATCGGCCGTGGCGTCGGTTCCGCGGCCGCCAGCGCCACCGGCCAGCGCCGCAATCTCAGAAGCATTTCCTCTGATGATGGTGGGGGCGTGAGCGAGCAGGTCCCGCGCGATCGCAGTGCGCCACGCGAGGCCGCCCACTGCTACCGGATCCAGCACCCATGGGCGTCCATGTTCGGTCGCGGACAGAACTGCCTGCTTCATGGCATCAGCCGTGTCGTCGTGTGGTGTGCCCAGGTTGATGAGCACCGCATCGGCGACGGCCGCGAACCCAGCCGCTTCGTGTGGGTTGTCCACCATCGCCGGGCAGGCGCCTGCGGCGAGCAGCACGTTGGCCGTCCACTGCTGCACGACGGTGTTGGTGAGACATTGAATCAGTGGTGGCTGCACCCGCAGGGCCCGCAGAGCTCCAGCGAGATCGGCAGCGTGACTGATCGACATAATGGACGTCCCTTCGCCAGTACTAGCTGAATCAGGTTCGACGGGTCTTCTCTCAGCCGGTGTCCGGCACCCCGCGTCGCCTAAGACTCTAAGCGATCGCGACGAAAAGCAGGGCGGTGGGCCGGGTTTCAGCCTGCGACCAGGCCGCCGTCCACGATCAGGTTCTGACCGGTGATGGCCCGCGCCCAGGGAGAGGCAAAGAACAGGACCGCATCGGCGAGTTCCTGCGGGCTGATGACCGATCGCAGCGGCGTCGAGCCTGCAATGAGGTCGAATACCGCCTCGGGTGTCGCGGCGCTGGCGTCGGTGGTGCGCAGCAGACCGCCGGAGACCATGTTCACGGTGATGCCCGCCGGGCCCAGATCGTGCGCCAAGGTGCGGGTGAGCGACAGGAGGGCTGCCTTCGCCGCCGTGTAGTCGTGGTAGGGAACAACCGGGTTCTGGAACAGGTTCGTGCCGATGTTCACGATCCGACCGAAACCAGAGCTCGCCATTGCGTTGCGGGTGCAGGCGAGCAGATTGAGCGGCCCCTGCACCGAACCGGCGAACTGGGCGGCGACGTCGTCGTACTCCAGCACATCGGCATGTACCCGGGCATCGCCGTTGAAGGTGAAGTCGGCCAAGGCGTTGTTCACCACTGTCGTGACGGGCGTCCCGAATGCGTCGGCGGCGCCCTTGATCATGTGCGCTACGGCGTCGCGGTCCCGGATGTCTGCGCACGCGGCGAACGCCGATGCGGGGTACCGGCGCACCAGTTCTGCTGCAGCGTCGGCACTGTGCAGGTAGTTGATTACGACGTTGGCGCCCTCGCGCAGGAATGCCTCGCTAATGCTGGCACCCAACCCGCGGGCCCCACCGGTCACCACGACGGTCTGCTCATTGAGCAGACGGGATGCGATGCTCATCGACTCAACTGCCCAGGGTGGCCGAGACGATGTCGCGTGCCTCGTCCTGCACCTGCCTGAGGTGGTCTTCGCCTTTGAAGGACTCGGCGTAGATCTTGTAGACGTCTTCGGTGCCGGATGGACGAGCGGCGAACCAGGCGCTCTCCGTGGTCACCTTCAGGCCGCCGATTGCTGCGTTGTTGCCCGGGGCTTCGGTCAGCTTCGCGGTGATCGGTTCTCCTGCAAGGGAGTCAGCGCTGACATCGGACCCGCTAAGGGCACCCAGTTTTGCCTTCTGCTCACGGTTCGCCGGTGCATCGACCCGAGCGTAGGACGGTGCGCCAAACTTCTCGGACAACTCGCCGTAGTGCTGGCTGGGGGACTTGCCGGTCTTGGCTTGGATCTCAGAAGCGAGCAGCGCCAGCAGCAGTCCGTCCTTGTCGGTGGTCCACACGCTGCCGTCGAAACGCAGGAAGGAGGCACCTGCAGACTCTTCGCCACCGAAGCCGACCGAGCCGTCCAGAAGTCCCGGCACGAACCATTTGAAACCGACCGGCACCTCCCACAGCGTGGCGCCGATGGATGCCGCGACGCGGTCGATCATCGAGGACGACACCAGGGTCTTGCCGATCCGGTCGCTGTTCCAGTTCGGTCGCGCGCCGCCGTAGAGATATTGGATCGCCACCGCGAGGTAGTGATTGGGGTTCATCAGTCCGCCGTCCGGCGTGACGATGCCGTGCCGGTCCGAATCGGCGTCGTTGCCGGTCGCGATGTCGTACTTGTCCTTCTGGGCGATCAGCGAGGCCATCGCGGAGGGGGAGGAGCAGTCCATCCGGATCTTCTCGTCCCAGTCCAACGTCATGAAGCGCCAGGTCGGGTCGACCAGCGGGTTGACGACCGTGAGGTCCAACCCGTGCCGCTGCCCGATCTCACCCCAGTAGTAGACGGCCGCGCCGCCGAGGGGGTCGGCGCCGATCCGCACGCCAGCATCCTTGATCGCGGCCAGGTCGACCACGTTCGGCAGATCGTCGACGTAGCTGCCGAGGAAGTCATAGGACTGCGCCGCAGCGCGCGCCTTCGCGAAGGGGACTCGCTTGACGCCCCGCAGGTCGGCCCGCAGGTAGTCGTTCGCGGCGTCGGCGATCACCTTGGTGGCGTCGCTGCCGGCGGGGCCGCCGTGCGGCGGGTTGTACTTGAACCCGCCGTCGGCCGGCGGATTGTGCGACGGAGTGACGACGATGCCGTCGGCCAGTCCGCTGCCGGTCGTACGCCCCTTGTTGGCGCGCAGGATGGCGTGCGAGACCGCCGGTGTCGGCGTGACCGAGTTCTTACTGTCGACCAGCACCTGCACGTCGTTCGCGAGGAGAACCTCAAGCGCCGTCACCCATGCCGGCTCGGACAACGCATGGGTGTCGCGCCCGATGAAAAGCGGCCCGTCGTACCCCTGGTCGCGGCGGTAGTCCACGATCGCCTGAGTCATGGCGAGGATGTGCGCTTCGTTGAACGCCGATTTCAGCGAGGAGCCGCGGTGACCGGAGGTGCCGAACACGACTTGTTCATCCAAATTCTCCGGGTCGGGCGAGACGCTGTAGTACGCCGTCACCAGATGGGGGACGTCGATCAGGTCCGACGGCTGCGCCAACTGTCCTGCTCGCGATTGCGCCATGGTCAGGCTCCTTGCCCAGTGGAAGCGAGTGGTGTCGTAACGGTGCCGACTCCGGGTTGCACGTCGGTGACGGTGATGGAGTCGGTGTGGTCCGGGGTGAACCACAGGGCCGCCAGAGGCGGCATCGTCACCGTTGCTGAGAACGGTTGGCCGTTTGCCGGGATGGGCTCGGCAGTCACACTGCCGAGGTTTCCGCGGCCACCACCGCCGTACCCGGCGGCATCGGTGTTGAGGGCCTCGGTCCAGACACCCTCATGAGGCAAGCCCACCCGCACGTCGCGGTGCTCACTGCCGCTGAAGTTGACGACCACAGCGACCACGTCCCGCTCAGAGGTGCCGAAACGTAGGAACGAGAACGTGTTCTGGTCGCCGTCGTCGGCATCGATCCAACCGAAGCCACGCGGCTCGTGGTCCAACTCCCACAGTGCCGGGTGCTCGATGTAGAGCCTGTTCAGGTCTTTGACCAGCGCGTGTACGCCGTAGTGCGCAGGTTGATCCAGCAGCCACCAGTCCAGGCTGCGCCCGTCGGCCCACTCGGCCTCCTGGGCAAACTCCTGGCCCATGAACAGTAGTTGTTTGCCGGGGTGTGACCACATGTACGCGATGTAGGCGCGCACGTTGGCCAGCTGTTCCCATCGGTCACCGGGCATCTTGCGCAGCAACGAACCCTTACCGTGCACGACCTCGTCGTGACTGATCGGCAGCATGAACTGCTCACTCCAGGCGTAGACGAGCGCGAACGTCATCTCGCCGTGGTGGTACTTGCGATAGATCGGCGGGTTCTCGATGTAGCCCAGCGAGTCGTTCATCCAACCCATGTTCCATTTGAACCCGAAACCTAGACCATTGCTGCTCGTGGGTTGGGTGACGCCCGGCCACGAGGTCGATTCCTCGGCGATCATCACGGTGCCCGGATTGCGGCGATACGCGGTGGCGTTGGTTTCTTGCAGCAACTTCACCGCGTCGAGGTTCTCGCGGCCGCCATAGATGTTGGGGATCCACTCGCCGTCCTCGCGCGAATAGTCCAGGTAGAGCATCGAGGCGACACCGTCGACGCGCAGGCCGTCGGCGTGGAACTCCTCCAGCCAGTACAGCGCGTTCGCGAACAGGAAGTTGCGCACGTGCGGGCGGCCGAAGTCGAAGACGTAGGAGCCCCATTCCTTGTGCCACCCCTTGCGGGGGTCCGGGTGCTCATACAGGGAGGTGCCGTCGAACTTCGCCAGCGCCCACTCGTCGGTCGCGAAGTGCCCGGGAACCCAGTCGAGGATCACGCCGATGCCGGCCTGGTGCAGTTTGTCGACGAGGTACCGGAAGTCGTCGGGGGTTCCGAACCGTGAGTTCGGTGCGTAGTACCCCGTGACGTGATAGCCCCAGCTCGGCGGGAACGGGTGCTGCATCACCGGCATCAGCTCGACGTGGGTGAACCCGAGGTCGCTGACGTAGTTGACGAGGTGTTCGGCCATGTCGCGGTAGGACAGTCCCTGGCGCCACGAGCCCAGGTGCAGTTCGTAGACGCTCATCGGCTGGGTGTGCGGGTCGGTCTCGCCGCGCTTGGTCAGCCAGGCGCCGTCGCCCCACTCGTACGCCGTCTGGGTGACGACCGACGCTGTTGCAGGGGCATCTTCGGAGGCTCGCGCCATCGGGTCGGCGCGGTCGCGCCATACCCGGTCCGCGCAGCAGACCTTGAACTTGTAGCTGGTGCCCGCGTTGACGCCGGGAACGAACAGTTCCCACACCCCGGAATTGCCGAGCTGGCGCATCGCGTGCGCCTCGCCGTTCCAGAAGTTGAAGTCGCCGATGACCTGGACACCTTTGGCGTGCGGTGCCCAGACGGCGAACGAGGTGCCGGTCACGCGGCCCAGTGGACCGTCATAGGTCTGGACGTGCGCTCCGAGTATCTTCCACAGCTCCTCGTGGCGGCCCTCGCCGATGAGGAAGAGGTCGATATCGCCGAGGCTCGGCAGGAACCGGTAGGGGTCGTCCTGGACGTGCTCGTAGCCGTCGTCGAAGGTGGTGATCAGCCGGTAGTCGGGCAGCTCGGTCAGTGGGAGGCGTCCGGTCCAGATGCCCTCGTACTCGTGGACCAGCGACACCCGGGTTCCGTCCTCCAGCAGCGCCTGTACCGATTCGGCGAACGGCCGCAGCGCGCGAACGAACGGACCGAGCTCGTCGGTCTGGCCGCCGAGCACGCTGTGCGGGTCTCCATGGGTACCCATCAGCAGGGCGTCCGCCTCGTGCACGTTGAGCGGGGGTATAGATGCCATGGTCGGGCCGGACGGGGTGTTCGTTGCCGGAACTGGCACGTCGGTCTGCCTTTCGCCGGCGAGGAGCCGGTGGATCGCGGTGGTCGGGATGGCGAGCCAGCTGGGGCGGTTGCGCGCCTCGTACTCGATCTCGTAACTGGCCTTGTCGATCTCGAAAGCATCCAGGATGTCTTGGTAGGCGGCGAGGTTCAGACCACCGGAACTGACATAGCCCTGCACGAAAGCGGAACGCGTTGCCGTAGCCCAGTCCCGTCGGTCCTCGGCGGTTTCGCGCTCGGCGGCACCAGCGGCGTAGTCGAAAGAGCGCAGCATTCCCGCGACGTCGCGCAGCGGCGAGTCGAATTCGTTGCGCTCGGCCAGCGGACGGAGTGGCTCGCCCTCGAAATCGATGAGAACCCATCTGTTGCCCGCCGGGCTGGGTGCCTCGAGCACCTGCCCGAGATGGTAATCACCATGGATGCGTTGTCGTTGTGGCCAGTCCGCGTCCTTGGCGACAGCCATGAGGTGCTGGAAGGCATCGTCGTAAGCGGCCAGCTCGGGCGCCCGTTCGCACGCTCGAGCGAAGCGCTCGCTCATACCGAGGACGGTTCGGGCAGTATCTGATGCGCTCGCGGGAGCGGCACCGAGTGCCGTTGCCAACGCAGCATGCACGTTGGCGGTCGCGGCACCCAGATCACGGGCTGCCCGGGTGAAATCGGCGCCTGAGACCGCCGCAGCAGACGCCTCGCGCCAGGCGTCCTGGACGCCTGGTAGAAACTCCTGGGCAAACGCAACGTGCCCACTCCAGTTCCGGCCCCCTGGTGCGGGCCAGGTGGCCAGTACCGAGCCGAGCATCGCCGGCACGGCATCGCTTCCAGCGTCCGAAAGAGCGCCCTGCAGGACGACGTCGGGGTTCTCACCGTCATGCAGCACCCGGAACATCTTGAGGATGAACGATGCCGGTGCGCCGCTGACGTCGTTGACCTCGTAGATGATCGAGGTGTTCGACTGTTCGCCGGACAACACTCGGCTGCGAATGACTGTCGGCATCTCGGTGTGGCGTACGCCGCTGCCCTTGACGCGGACGGCGCTCTGCTGCCGGGTGACGTTGCCGTCCTTGTCGTGAATCTCCAGTGCCGCCTGCGTGCTGCCGGTGATGACGCATCGCAACATTGCTTCGGCGAACGCCGGATCATGGCAACCGTCGTAGGCATAGCGCGTACCCATCGTGCCGTGCTCGGTGGTTCCGATCAGCGCGCCGCGCAGCTCGTCGACCGGTTCGCCGCGCCAGGTGACCGGGATCTGGTAGACCACCGGCTCATCGGCTCCGCCTGAATCGGCAACCACCAACACTTCGATGCCGACTTCGCCGTCCGGATCATCGAACCGGTAGAAACCGAGGCGTTGCAGGTCAGGCGTATGTGCCTTACCGGTGTACCAGCGTTGGTCGCCGATCCAGTCGGCGAGCAGGTCGAGTTTGGAGGGCTGCAGTGTCGTTTCGTACACGATGGCCATGCCCGCGATTATCTACCGGATCACCCTTCGCGCGGCAACCTCGCCACTATCCGGCGCGACGACCCGGATCTCGCGGGAGGGCTGGGGTGGCACGTTTGGGGACGAGGGGTCCCAGACGTGCGGTGCGGGAGGGCTGGGGTGGCACGTTTGGGGACGAGGGGTCCCAGACGTGCGCAAGATGACGCGATCGAGGCCCGGGCGTCAGGCGCTCCGGACGTGAATGATGTGTACCGGCTCGCTCTCCGGGCCGAGGCGCACGTAGTTGTGCTCGCTCCAGTGCCACGTCTCGCCCGTGATCAGTTCACGCGCCGTGAACCAGCTGCCTGAGGGCAACCCGAGGGCTTCCAGGTCCAGATGCACGTTGGACTCGCGCGTGGCGTGCGGGTCGCAGTTGGCGACCACGATCACCACGTCGTCACCGCGCCGTTTGGAGAACACCAGCATCTGCGGGTCGTCCACTTCATGGAAGGTGATATTGCGCAGCCAGTCGAAGGCGTGGTGCTCCCGGCGGATGTCGTTGAGCTTCGTCAGAAACGGAGCAAGAGACTGACCGGCTCGCGCTCCACCGGGCTCGAAGTCAGCCCAGTGCCGGTTCTTGTACTCGTACTTCTCGTTGTCGATCTGCTCCTCGGCGCCCGGGCGGGCCACGTTCTCCACCAGTTCGTACCCGGTGTAGATGCCGTACGTCGGTGACAATGTCGCAGCGAGCGCCGCACGCAGCTTCCAGGCGTTCGGCCCGCCGTACTGCATGTACGGCGTCAGGATGTCGTGGGTGGTGGGCCAGAACGACGGGCGCATGTAGGCGGCAGACTCGCCGGCCAGCTCCTCGACGTACTCGCGCAGCTCGATCGGGTCGTTGCGCCACGCGTAGTAGGTGTAGCTCTGCTGGAACCCGGCCTTGCCGAGGGTGCGCATCATCGCCGGGCGGGTGAACGCCTCGGCGAGCCAGATGACCTCGGGATGCTCGCGGGCGACGTCTGCGATCAGCCACTGCCAGAACTCCACCGGCTTGGTGTGCGGGTTGTCGACGCGGAAGATCTTGACCCCGTGGTCGATCCACACCTGCACGACCGCGCGCACGGCGGCGTAGCTGCCCGCGGGGTCGGTGTCGAAATTCATCGGATAGATGTCCTGGTACTTCTTCGGCGGGTTCTCCGCGTACGCGATCGTGCCGTCCGCCCGGGTGGTGAAGAACTCCGGGTGCTGGGTCACCCACGGGTGGTCCGGCGAGCACTGCAATGCCAGGTCGAGAGCCACTTCGAGGCCCGTGCGTGACGCGGCGGTCACGAAGGCATCGAAGTCATCCCAGTCGCCGAGATCGGGGTGCAACGAGTCGTGGCCGCCCTCAGCTGCGCCGATCGCATACGGGGAGCCAGGGTCCTTCGGGCCCGCGTTGAGAGTGTTGTTCGGGCCCTTGCGGTTCGTCTGGCCGATGGGGTGAACGGGTGTGAGGTACACCACGTCGAAACCCATCGCAGCGATCGCGGGCAGTCGTTGAGACGCGGTGGCGAAGGTTCCGCTAATCCAGTCGCCGGACTCGTCCTGATAGCAGCCTTCCGAGCGGGGGAAAATTTCGTACCAGGCGCCGGTCAGGGCCAACGTGCGTTCGACCAACCACGGGTAGGTGGCGCTCGGGCTCACGCTGTCGCGCAGCGGCTGAACAGCCAGCACCCGACGCACCTCGCTGCCGGTGCCTGCAGCCAATCGAGTTGCAAAATCTTCAGATTCGTCGTGCAGTCCGGTGATCGCACTGCGTAGGACCGCCGTTGCTGCGTCGTCGTACGACCCGTCGTCCAGGGCCCGCTCCAACACCAGTTCACCCTCGGTGAGCATCAGTTCGACATCGACTCCCGCAGCGACTTTGATGATCGCGTCGTGAGTCCAGGTGCCGTAGGGGTCCGACCAGCCCTCGACCCGATAGCTCCAGCGCCCCTCGCGGTCTGCGCTGACAGTGGCGGTCCACTGGTCCAGGCCGGCGTTGATGCAGTTCATCGGTACGTGGGCCTCGCGGCCCTGCGGGTCGGTCAGTACGACAGTTGCGTTGACGGCATCGTGGCCCTCGCGGAAAACCGTGGCCGATACGACGAATTCCTCATCGACCACCGATGCCGTGGGAAGCGCTCCTCCGTCGACAGCGGGCGAGACGTCCTGCACGGGTATGCGGCCGATGGGGCGCGCCACGGGCGGTTGGACAGGTGCCGAGCCCTGATCGGTGGCGGAGGTAGGCAGGCGACGGCTGATGGCAGGCGAGTCAGTCACGACTGCGACGCTACAAGGTTTGCCCAGTGGACGCCGACCGTCGCGGGGTCAGAACGCCTTTAAACTCGCGCCCGTGAAAGCCATCCGACGTTTCCACGTCCGAACTGTCCTGCCGGAGCCGCTAGCCCCCCTGGGAGACCTCGCAAGCAATTTGCGCTGGTCCTGGCACAGCCGCACCCGCAACCTCTTCCGAGACATCGACCCCCAGCGGTGGGAGAGCGTGCGCGAGGACCCCGTAGCGCTCCTCGCCTCCTTCTCCGCTGACGAGCTCGAGGCCTTTGCTGCCGACACCGCTCTGGTCGAGCGGGTCGACGCGGCTGCGCGGAACTTGGACCGCTACCTCACCGACGGCTCTTGGTACGACGACTTCGCCGCGAGCAACGAAGCGCCGACCTCGATCGCCTACTTCAGCGCCGAGTACGGCATCACCCACGTGCTGCCGCAGTACTCCGGCGGCCTGGGCATCCTGGCCGGCGACCACCTGAAGTCTGCCTCCGACCTCGGCGTCCCGATCGTCGGGATCGGCCTGTTCTACGACACGGGGTACTTCGCCCAGTCGCTCTCGGCCGACGGTTGGCAGCAGGAGTCCTACCCCCAGCACGACCCCGACGATCTCCCGTTGTCGTTGGTGCGCGAAGACGACGGACCTCCGGCCCGTGTCACCCTCGACCTGCCCGGCGGCCGCACGCTGCACGCCCGCATCTGGCGCGCCCAGGTAGGCCGGGTGCCCTTGCTGCTGCTCGACTCCGACGTCGAGGGGAACGATGACGAAGGTCGCGAACTGACCCGCCGGTTGTACGGCGGCGGCGGCGAGCAGCGACTGCAGCAGGAGATGTTGCTCGGAATCGGCGGCATCCGCGCGACCCGCATCTGGTCGCGCCTGACCGGAGCGCCGATTCCGGAGGTCTACCACTGCAACGAGGGCCACGCCGGTTTCCTCGGCCTGGAGCGCATCAGCGAGTTGGTCACGGGCCAGGGTCTGGACTTCGACACCGCGCTGGAGACCGTCCGCGCCGCCACGGTGTTCACCACCCACACCCCGGTCCCCGCTGGAATCGACCGGTTCGGCAAAGACCAGGTCGAGCGTTACCTCGGCAACCTGCCGGGCGTGCCGCTGGAGAAGGTGCTGCCGCTGGGTTCCGAGACCTACGAGGCCGGCGACCCCGCCGTCTTCAACATGGCGGTCATGGGTCTGCGGATGGCGCAGCGGGCCAACGGGGTGTCCAAGCTGCACGGCGTCGTCAGCCGCGGAATGTTCGATGGTCTGTGGCCGGGCTTCGACGACACCGAGGTTCCGATCGCGAGCATCACCAACGGTGTCCACGCCCCGACCTGGGTCGACCCCAAGGTCATCGCACTCGGCCAGCGCTTCGTCGGCGCCGACCTCATGCGCGAGGGCGAAGCCTGGGACGAACTGGGTAAGGTTCCCGTTGCCGAGTTCTGGAAGGTCAAGCGTGAGCTGCGCGAGCAGCTGGTTGCCGACGTCCGCCGCCGGATGCGTGAGTCATGGGGCAAACGAGGTGCGTCCTCGGCCGAGTTGGGCTGGACCAACGATATCTTCAGCCCCGACGTGCTGACGATTGGTTTTGCCCGCCGGGTACCCACCTACAAGCGCCTCACGTTGATGCTGCGAGACCCGGCCCGGTTGCGCCGACTCCTCCTGGACCCCGAGCGTCCGATCCAGTTGGTCATCGCAGGCAAGAGCCACCCGGCCGACGAGACCGGCAAGAAGCTCATCCAGCAGATGGTGCAGTTCGCCGACGATCCTGCTATCCGGCACCGGATTGCGTTCCTGCCGGGGTACGACATCGAGATGGCCCAGAAGTTGTACCCGGGGTGTGATGTCTGGCTGAACAACCCGCTGCGTCCGTTCGAGGCGTGCGGTACCTCCGGTATGAAGGCCGCCCTGAACGGTGGGCTCAATCTCTCGATCCTCGACGGTTGGTGGGACGAGTGGTACGACGGTCAGAATGGTTGGGCCATTCCGACCGCTGACGGTGTCGAAGACCCGGACCGTCGCGATGACCTCGAGGCGAACGCGCTGTACGAGTTGCTCGAGAAGAATGTCGCCGCGACCTTCTACGACCGGGACGCGCAGCAGTTGCCGCAGCGTTGGTTGGCGATGGTGACACACACCCTGAGCACGCTGGGCCCGAAGGTGCAGGCAACCCGGCAGGTGCGGGACTACACAACGCAGCTCTACGCGCCGGCCGCTCAGGCAGCGCATCGGCGCGCTGCCGATAACTTCGCTCAGGCGCGCTCCTTGGCGGCCTACAAGCAGGTCGCTGCCACAGCATTCCCGAACGCGCGGGTAGAGCACGTCGACTCCGAAGGGTTGTCGGACAGCCCCCAGGTCGGCGATCAGGTCAACGTGCGGGCGTATGTGAGCCTGGGCGAGCTGCCTGCCTGCGAGGTCGACGTGCAGGTCGTCTACGGGCAGGTGTCGGATTCGGACGAGCTGCGCGACGTGGCGACGGTTCCGATGACATTGATCGAGACCGATGCCGACGGGCGTCATCTCTTCAGCGGAGACGTCACCATTCAGCGCACAGGTGCCTTCGGGTACACGGTTCGCGTGCTACCGCGCCACGAAGGCCTCGCCAGCCCGGCCGAACTGGGGTTGGCGCTCAACGCCTGATCTGCTGAAAGTACGAAGCGAGCCCGGGGCCTAGGTGGTCCCAGGCCCGCTTCGTTGCAGGAGGAGTTGTAAAGGAGGGAAACGTCAGGCGCTCTCGAGCGTTTCCTTACTTCTGGCGATCGCGAAACCCCACGCTTGCGAGACCTTCGCCTTCGGTGGGATCGACACCTCGTCGGGATCGGTGACGCGCACCGCTTCCAGTCCGATTGCAATGGCGACTGCGGCGATGTCGGGGTTGTCCAGTTCGGTGCCGAATTCTGGCAGTCCGCCCTGCTCCTGTTCCAGCTTGACCGTCCCGAGGCGCCCGTTGTCGAAGACCACGAAAGTGGCCGGCAGGTCGTAGGTGACCGCCGTCCGCAGGTCACCCAGCAGCATCATCAGACCGCCGTCTCCGCAGCACGCAATGATCTGCCGCCGACGGTCGAGAGCCTGCGCACCCAGAGCCTGCGGCATGGCGTTCGCCATCGAGCCTTCTTTGGCCTTGAGCGTCAGGACGATCGGCGCTTTGAGGCGATCGGCGAGGGCCCACACCTGCTCGCGCGCGTCGAGTGCTCCGCGACCGACCAGCAGCGTGACGTCGCCTGCATCGGACAGCACGCGGGCGACTTCCTGTACCTGCGCAGTCGGTGCGGCTCCCTGTGCCGGTCGCCGAGCAAAACGGGGCACCCTGCCGTTGTCCATCTCCAGCTCACCGATGTCACCGGGCACCGTCAACACAGCGACGCCCTGCCTGGAGTAGGCGGTGTTGACGGCCTGCTCTAGCAGTTGCGGCATCTGACCGGTCGACATGACTGTGTGGGTGAAGACAGCGACGTCGCTGAACAGCACGTCGTTGTTGACCTCCTGGAAGAACTCGGTGCCGATGTCCGGCGTCGGCACCTGACCGCAGACGGCGAGCATCTGGGCGTGGCTCTTCTTGGCGTCGTACAACCCATTGAGCAGGTGGATCGAACCCGGGCCCTCGGTGCCCATGCAGACTCCGATGGCCCCGGTCAGCTGGGCCCCCAGCGGCGAAAGCGGCGGCTTCCTCATGCCTCACTGCGATCCACTCGATCCGGTCCTCCCGGCGGATCGCGTCCGTGATGGGGTTCAGAGCCTCGTCCACGACGCCCCACACGGTGGTGACTCCGTGTTCAACCAGGGCGCCCACATCCGCACTAGCGGTTGAGTGAGGGGTGCGGCACGAAACGATCGGCACTGGCGGTGTCCCAGTCGTCGATCCACGTTGCAGGGGCGCCGGCTAGCTACTGACCTTGCGAAAGCCATTCGTACAGTTCGTAATACGAATGCTGATTGCCGAAGTCGATATTGCGGCGCAACATGTGCGGGCTCAGCTCCTCTGGGCTGCGTGCACCGAGGCTGCTCATCATCTTCGCGGCCTGGGTGACGGTAGCCGCCTGGTAGCGCTTTACCCGCATGCTCTTGTCACCGACATCCAATGCGCGCGAACGGCGTTCGCTCTGAGTTGCGACGCCTGTCGGGCACGTGTCGGTGTGGCATTTCTGGGACCGGATGCAGCCGGCGGCCATCATCATCGCGCGCGCCGAGTTGGTGTAGTCGGCGCCCTGGATAAGGCGCTTGACGACATCGCTGCCGCAGACGATCTTGCCGCTGGCGCCGATCCGGATCTCGTCTCGCAGGCCGGTGCCGACCAGTGCGTTGTGCATCGTCATCAACCCATCGGTGAGCGGCATGCCGACGTGGTCCTCGTACTCCAACGGTGCGGCCGCCGTGCCGCCCTCGCTGCCGTCGACGATGATGAAGTCCGGGGCTGTCCCGACCTCGAGAATGGCCTTGCAGATGGCCAGTACATCGCGTCGTGATCCGACACACAGCCTGAAACCGGTCGGCTTACCGCCAGTTGCCTCTCGCAGCCTGGCAATGAACTCGATGAGTTCGATCGGTGTGCTGAAGGCGGAATGGGACGCCGGGCTGACGCACTTCTCACCCTGTGGAATCCCGCGCACCTCGGCTATCTGGGGAGTCACCTTGGCCCCCGGGAGGACGCCTCCGATGCCTGGTTTCGCACCCTGGCTCAGCTTGATCGACACGCATTTGACCTGGTCCCTGTTCGCCTTGTCACGAAATTGGGCCTCATCGAAGTGGCCGTCCTCGGTGCAGGTGCCGAAGTATCCCGATCCGATCTCCCAAACCAGGTCCCCGCCATTCTCCTCGTGATATTTCGACAGGCCGCCCTCGCCGGTGTCATGCGCGAATCCGCCCATCCCTGCGCCCTTGTTGAGCGCGCGAATGGCGTTCGCGCAAAGTGCCCCGAAACTCATGGCGGACACGTTGACCAGCGCCATGCTCTACGGCTTCGCGCAGTCCGGTCCTCCGACCAGCACCCGTGGCGGGGTTGTGGGCTCGTCGAGTGGCACAGTGCTGTGCACGAGGTATTCGTACCCTGGTTGGTAGACGTCCCGTTCGGTGCCAAACGACAACTCGGCACTGGTGCCCTTGGCCCGCTCGTACACCACTGTCCGGGTGTCGCGACCGAACGGGCGACCGTCCCAGTTGCGCTCGATGAAGTACTGCTGCAACTCGGGCCGTAGCTCATCCGATAGGTACCGCATGTGACCGACGACCGGGTAGTTGCGTAAGACCGAGTGCCTCTTCTGGATGAGGTCCCGCGCAGCCAGCGCCGCTATGGCGCCCGCCCCGATCCTCAGTCCGGTGAATTTGCCCATGCCTGCAAGGTGACCCGCTCGCTGACACCTTGCTGCGGATCTGCGTAGGCCGTTCTTCGTATGATTGGAGGGTGTTTGCACCGCTCACCGTCCTGACCGGCGTCGTACTGCTCGTTCTCGCGGTGTTGTCGTTGGTTGCGCTCGTGCGCGGTCGGCCGATCGACAACCCGATGTTCTGGACCGGTCTGGTAGCCGAGGGTCTGATGGTGATCATGCTCGTGGTGGGAATCGCGTTGTCCGGTTCCGGTGCACGGGGAATGTCCCCTGCACTCCTGATCGCCTACCTGGCCGGAATGGTCATAGCGCTCCCGGTCGCCGGCCTATGGGCCATCGCCGAGCGTGAATCGCGGTCCAGTTCTGGGGTCGTCCTGGTGGGCGGGCTCGGGCTGTTCGTCATGCTTTTCCGACTGGTCCAGATCTGGAACGGGAACGGCTGACACTCTTTCGCCAGCACAGGCGCGTAGGAATACAGGACGTGGGGGAAAGAATACTCAGGCGGGAAACGGGTGAAGGTACCTATTTCGTTGGGGCGTCAAGCCGGGTTGAATTGTTGCGGCGGGTCATCTTCCCGCACATTCTTCGCTCACCTTCTTGAACCCGAAAGGTTCCGCTATGTCCCGTTTGACCACTTCTTCCTTATCGGCGATCGCCATAAGTGCACTTGCCCTGACCGCATGCGGCACGGATGCTTCCGGCCACGCTTCTTCCACAGCCCCGGCCGCGAAGAAGCTCGCGCCCGCGTCGGGCGTCACAGCCGGCCGCGCCTCCACCACGGTCGCACCGACCGCAGCCGGCCGGTTGGCCACCCTTCCTCGACGCAAGTTCACCTCCGTACTACTCACCTCCGCCCAGATTGCCGCCTTCACCCCCGCGATGGTGCGCGGCGACTTAGCTGAAGGTGATGACCCTGACAAGCTCACCGGGAAGGGTGGAACCTGCCCGGCGTTGGCCGGTTTCATGGGTCGTGGCGGTGTCCTGGGTGGTGCTAAGCCTCGATCCACCGATGAGTTTGGGGGTGTGAGCGCGGCGTAACAACGAGATGCCCTGCCGTGCTGGGAGATTGGGAC
>JAABUM010000748.1_pt1 | contig 54064 bp, 63 predicted proteins | sample 5559161 | NCBI WGS metagenome assembly JAABUM01 (sample SAMN10711868, study PRJNA513369) | rock metagenome | isolation source: Antarctica rocks | place: Antarctica: Victoria Land, Siegfried Peak nord
CGTACACCGCCGTCATCGTCGTCGCGCTTACGGCCCACGACGCCGGCCGGCCCGACCTCATTCGCTCACCCGCCCGCGTCCTCGCCCACTCCTGGGAGGGTATAGTATGAGTTAGGAAACGCCCTCTCGATGATTAATCTGTCTCGCGGAAGGGAGGCGTTGGGAGGAAGGAGGAAGAGCGTTGCTGGGTCAGCGGCAATCCACGCGTAGACATGCTGACGACGGCCCGAAAATTGACTGAGTATCGGCGATGGGTCCCTTACTCTGTTGCAACGCTGCTGTCTACCTATCCACTGCGCCAAGATCAGCGACGATACCTCGTGTCCGCCGATTTGTTTCCTACATATGGATCACTGATCACATGGAGAGGGTAACGGGCATATCGGGGTAAGCCTTGCTATTAACAGAAGCATCGTCCGAATAATGGACGTCGGTGTGTAAGCCTTTCGCCGAAGTATTTCTTCATTGCTCACACTCACATCGAGTCGCCGAAGGCCTTCAGTGCCATGGAGGCGCGCTGTGACCTTTACGCCCAAGTCTCCATGTAAACATCGGGCGCTTTCCATGCATCGCATGCAAGCGATGCGCCCCGCGCGTGCGCGTCGTCACGCTGTAGCTGTGGCCGACAGACGCGGCCACGAGACACGGTAGGCAGCGCATCGTCATGCATACCGATGCATCGTCATACGACGTGAACAGCCGTTGATCTCTTCGCAGGTGCCGTCGGCATGTGTGGGCACCAGAGGTGCCACGCTATCCAATCGAGGTGCATTATAATCCCGCACCATTAGTGCATAATAGCGTTGCACTTGACACCTTCCTCCCGTACGCGCTGTGTCGAAACTACCTAGTTTGGTAGCACGGGAGAGGCGGCTGTGTCAAGGACGAACGGGAAACGAGATCACGCGTGTGGCCGTCGGGCGGCCTCGGACCCGGAAACGGTTGTCGGCCTACCCTCGCGTTGGTGACCGCGGCGACCCTGAGGGCTCCGACGCCGCGTCGTTCGCTAGCCCCCGCTCCGGCCGATCAGCGCGGCGCATCCGTTGTGGTGCGCGATCCTCGGCGGTCATGACCGCCGAGAACGTCAACGCGTGGCTGACCACGACCGCTTAGGGCTTCATATGCGTCGGACTCTTCACGATGACGGTGCCAGTCATGAAGGCATGCAGGCCATAGTGGTACCTGTAGGTGCCCGTTTTGCCGAAGGTGTGCGTGAAGCTCTTGCCCGTTGACAGGTTATTCGACGCCGTGAACGCGGTGGTATCGCTGACAACGGTATGGATGGCGCTATCCTTGTTGGTCCACCGCACGGTTGTGCCCGGAGCGACCGTGAGCGTCTTGGGCGTGAAGGCATAGCCCGTGATCGTGACCCGTGCCACGGGGAGCGCCGGGCGCCCGTGCGACGCGGGTGTCGGGCGTGTCGCGGCGTGGGCGTCCAGGCCGACGGTGAGGATAAGCGCCGGCGCGGCCAGGCCGGCGAGGCCCAGAGCCAGGCGTGCATGAGTGGAAATCATAGCGTAGGTGTCCTTGTCTTATTGTTGATCGTCGACAGCGTCGGACGGGACAGCATGTGCGTGCTGTCCCATCGGTTCCGTTGGGTCGTGCTGAGGTGCCTGAAGGCTGTTCGTTTCGCGTACTCGTGACCATCGATTTCCTGCCCTTTTCGAGGCCCAAGGCTGTCACATCGACCGAAAACGCCAGGATAGACGCGCCTCACCTGAAGATCTTTCGGCCATAACATGTCAACTCAGCACGACCCAGCGAAACCCGTTGCGGGACCCCGCGGTGGGTTGAGGAGCGCCGCGACGACGACCAGAAGGGTGCGAAGGTGAGAAACACATCATTGGCCGAATTGTTCAGTGGCGTTACACTGCGCGTAGATCTGGTCGCGGTGCGGTCACGGTGCTGACGTGTGTCCCGCGAGCAGCATGCCGGGTGACGGGTGAGCGGTAACGGGAGGACGACGAGGGATATGACACGCGCGACGATCGTGTGGGCTGCCGTGGCGCTGCTTATTGCCGGTATGCCCCTGCACCTGGCCGCGCAGGGACGGGCCAGCGCCTCCGGCACGGCCCTGTCTATCAAACCGCTGCGTGACGCGACTCGTCCGCACCTGCAGACAGTGGTCACCCCCGCTAGCGGAGCGTGGCTGACCGCGACGACCACCCCCGTGCTGACGCCCACCTCAGGGCCGACGATCACCCCGTCCCTGACGATACCTCCGTCAGCCCGACCCGCGCCGACGGCCACGCCAGCCCCGGCAGGGCCGACCGTGTCGCCGACGCTCACGCCGACGCTCGACCCCTGGCTGAGTCCCGCCGCAGGCTTTGTCGTCACCGGCGATCGTCTCCATCTGGCGGTCCGGTTCCCGCCCCTCCCGCCGCACGCGGCTCCCATCGCCCGCGTGCTCTTCATGGCCACTTGGCCGATCGCGCCGCCGGGCCGTCCCGTTGTCGCCTGCACCACGACCGTCCCCGTCACCAGGACGGTGCGCACCTTTGCTTGCGACTGGGGGGTGACGCGCGCGGCGGTGCCTAACGGGCCGCTGACCCTGCGCGTCGCCGCCTACGATCGCTTGGGGCGCCTCCTCCCTGGCGGCCCACCGCCACGCTCTGGCGTGGTTCGTCAACTGATCCGCCGGGTCGTCGTGCTCGTGCAGGGAGTCTGTAGCACGGCACCGGCGGGCAGCAGCAGCGCCAACGGCACGTTCAGCGATCTCCAGGCCCTGTTGCAGGGGCCGGCCTACGGGTACCACGCGGGTGACATCCTCTTGTACAGTTACACCGGCGGCACGGTGGACGCGGCGGGGGTGTGGCAGCATCGCGCCTACGGGCGCTTCGACCCGGTGCGGCACGATTACCGCACGACAAGCCTGCGCGCCCTGCGCGACGACCTCCTGGAGCCGTACCATGCCGCCCATCCCAACACCACGTTCGTCCTGGTCGGCCACAGCCTGGGCGGCCTGGTCGCGTTCGCGGAACTGCGGGCGCAAGTGAGCGCGTCGGGCAGTGGGCCAGGCTTCCTCTCCGGGGTCGTCACGGTGGACAGCCCCCTCCACGGCGTGCGACCAGCCGAGGCGCTCTTGGGCGTGCTGTTACGCCGGTATCCGGGGGTTGGGAACCGGCTGGACTGCGTGACGCAGGGACCGGCGACCGCAGCGCTGGTCTCCCTGCACGGCGACCCGCACGCGGCGTCCGATCTCCAACGCGTGGCGGTGGGTGCGCAGCGGCGTCACATCCTGGTCGCGACGATCGGGAATGCCGACGATTGCGTGTGGTCGCCGGATCGGTGTGGGGGGCCGTTGATCGGTGACGCGCGGACGCAGTGGCTGTATGCGCCCGGCGTCCGCACCACGATCTTCCATATCGCGCGCCCGTGTCGCCGGCTCGAGGAGCACTGTTTTCTGGGGACGCATGGCGCTGTGTTGAGCCGCGCCGACGGCCCCGATGCCCTGCACGCGATTGCCGCCGCCATTGGCCCACAAGTGCGCTAACCAGACACCACAGACACGGGCGACGGGAGGACGTCAGCGCGGTGTGGGCGTTGGAGGGCACGATCCCGATGCGACGAGCGCGCCCATCGATCCCTCGGCGTGACGCCTATGGTATGAGGGCACGGCGTGCAGCGCCGCGGTGTTTCTTATCGTTCCGCTCGATCCGCAATCAGATTGTTCTCCAGACAACCGTGGCGCAGGGATTCACACCACCGACGGAGCGTGCTCATGTAGAAGTGGACGGTGCTCACTTGATGGTCCCGAGGACGGGCGATTATCCAGGGATGACGCCTACATTCGTGGTCCCACCTACCTCGACGTGGGCCGAAGCGCGCCCTCCTGGTGACCTGTCCACGTCTACATGAGCAGACTCACCGACTGGAGTGAATCCCTGGGGCGCGTGCGGCATGCATGTTTATGCCGTCACCGGCGCGGGGCTCGGGCGAGCGCCACGTCTGCCAAAGGGCGTGACCGCATCACAGGAGCTGATGCGTGGCATGCGAGATCGTCCAACGGGCAACGGTCAAGGAATTATGGCCGCGCGTGTAACAGGGGCGTGAGCTGGCCTGGCTGCGCTACGATCGCATGATACGCCCTCGGACCTCCTCAGCGCGCGGCGGCAGCCAGGCCGGCAAGACCCTGACCCTGCCGAGCGGCTACGGCCACGAAGGAGAGGATGTAGGCGGCAATGACGAGCAACAGGAGCAGGTGGTAGCCGAGCTGCAGCGAGGCGTACTCCAGCGCGCCGCCCAGGAAGGCCCCGAGCAGGTTGGAGGCCAACGCGATGTCGGGCGACACCGTGTCGCCGAACAGGCGCCCGAAGATCAGGTTGGCCATCAAGATCGGCGAAAACAACACCGCACAGCCCAGCGCGTAACGCAGCGCCAGGTTCGGGACTAGTAGCGTGTGGAACGGCAGCAGCAGGTTGAGCGCCAACGTCGCGGCCAGCCCGACGTAGAGCCAGCGGATGTCCAGCCGCAAGTGCGAGCGCGCGTTGACCCCGTTGGCCAGCAACACCGTGAGCAGAATGCCGATAATCACCAGCGCGTTGACGAGCCAAGTGACGCCGAAGAGCAGCGAGAAATTGACGATGCTCTTGGATTCGAGCAATAGGAAGGCCAGCCCCGTGAAGAACAGGGCCGGGTCGAAGCGCCGCAGCGCGCGCCGTCCCGTGCTCAGGAATACGGCCACGATCGCGATGAGCAGCGTGACGGCCACGCCCTGCAGGTAGATCGTGGGGACGCCGCGCTCCTTGAGGTAAAGGAACGGCCAGTCGTCGGTGGCGTTCTCGATACCGGCCTGGCGTGTAACCGTGTGCGCCCGATACAGCGCTGGCGATAGCGCGCGCAAGCGCGGCCCGTCCATCAGCACGGCGGCCGACGCATTCGCGTAGAACCGTCCATAGGGGGCCTGACCGCCAAAGGCGTCGGTGAGCATGCCCGCGATCTTGTGCACGATCCAGGGCTGGCGGTAGTAGTTGTAGAGCACCAGCACGCCGTTGGCACTGAGGTGGCGGCGCGCGGTCGCGAACGACTCCTGGGTGAATAAGTAGCTCTCCAGGCGCAGATTGGCGAAGCTGGAGGTCAGGGCCAGCGAATCGGGCAGGGCGAAGACGATCAGGTCGTAGGTGGCGTGGATGCGTTCCAAGAAGGCGCGGCCGTCGTCGAGCACGACGTGGACGCGCGGATTCTGGTAGACATGGTCGGGGTGGAAGTCGCGGCCCAGCCCGTAGATGGTGGGGTCGAGTTCGACGCCGGTGACGCTGCCGATACCGTTGTGCACGGCCATGTCGGCGTCGGTGCCCGAGCCGGCGCCGATGATCAGTTCGCGCGTGGACGACGGGAAGTGGAACGTGTGGAACGGCGCCAAATAGAATGGGCTGCGTGCGCGCGCCGCATAGGGACCCATCGCCTGGTGGCCAATGTTGTTGACAAAGATGATGCGGCCGCCGTCGGCGAACTTCTGTACGTCGATGCGGTAGTAGGGCGACCACAGCGAGGAACTGCCCAACTGTGTGGTCCACACGACCACGCCGAGCAGGATGGCCGCGTTGACCACGCGGACGGCGCCGCGCCGCTGTGGCAACGCTAGCGCGGCGAGGGCCGCGATGGTGAACCAAACGCCGGGCGGGGAGCCCAGGAAGGAGATGAGCGCGAAGAGGGCCGAGCCGGCGATGGAGCCGGCCACGTCCAGCGTGTAGGCCGTCAGGGGCGGGCGCACCGCCGTGAGCAAGCGCCCCAGGTTCTGCCCCAGCAGGGCGAAGATCGCCCCCACCAGGATAAAGACGAGCGGGACGAGGAAGAAGGCCTCAGTGCCCTGTGCCTTGATGGCCCCGTCCTTGAAGAACACCTCTTGCGTGGAGCTGGCATTGAGTTGCAGCTTGAAGGTGGCGACGATGGCGACGAGGATGGCCAGCGCAACCGGGAAGAAGGTCTGGAGCGCGAGGCCGCGGCGCGCTTGCAGGATGCCGAGCCCGATGCCCAGGAACGAGGCCAGCAGCACGAAGTTGGTGAAGTAGCCCAGGTAGCGAACATAGGACGGTATCCAACGAATCAGGGCGAGCTCGACGAACAGGATGGTGAACGAGCACAGGAACAGGTTGAAGCGGTCCCGACCGGTATCCATCATATCATCCCCTTCTGACATCTGGCTCCGTCTAGCAACGGGCACCAACGGCTTGGCATCTGGCATGATACCAGGTACCCCGTCATATCGCGTGCCACATGTACTGCGCTCAGGGCTCGTGACGTATCGGTGCGAGAGCCTCTTGGAACGTGGCGATCTGCTCCTCGTCCGTGGACACGCTGTGCGGGTCAGGTTCAACCTCCAACGGCACGGTGCGTATCGCCCGTATCGACGAGGCTGTGATCCACGCGGCGGCCACCACAATGCCGAGCGCGCCACCGGTGAGGATGGCCGATAAACCCACGCGTTGCTCGAGGATACCGCCGAGGATCGCACCGAACGGCCGCGCACCCGAGGTCAGGAAGGCATAGCTAGCGTTGACGCGCCCGCACAACCGCTCCGGCGTGACCGCCTGGCGCAGGCTCGTCTGGGTACTCCCTGAGATCGTCAGCCCGACGCCACTCAAGATTTGCCCCAGGACGATCAGCGGGACCTCGACCGGGCGGACGACACCGGCCAGTGGGAGGCAGACGGCTCCGAGCGCAAGTGCGGCGAGCGCCGCCGCGATTGACAGTCCGAGGCCGAGGCGTCGCGCCACCCATCCCGTCAACGCCGCGCTGGCGACGCCACTCACGCTCCCGACCATGAAGACCGCGCCTCGGGGCGCTGCGCCCTTCTCGTTGACGCACTCACTCGACGCCAATGGGGCCGCACATGCACATCCGTTGTGGTGCGCTGGCCGTAGTGATGCCGTGACACTGTGCGTGTTAGCGCCCATCGGTGGGTAGCTCCGGGAGGACGCCCCGCGCCCGGAGGAGCTGCTGGAGTTGCGCGTAGCCGATCCCGTGCCGCGCGGCGATGTCGGAGGCGTAGCTGACGCCGCGGGGCGGCCCCGGATGGACGCGGAAGGTGCGGCCGTGGAGGCCGTCCTCCCCGGCCTCGCGCTCAGCGTCGGCGACCAGGCTCCCGACCATGCCGTCGCCCGCCGTCCGCGCATTGATCTCGTCCACCCGCTCGGCGAGCTCGTGCACGTGGGTCACGTAGATGGCACGCGCGCCCAACAGGCGCAATCCCCGCACCACGTCGACGGCCAGCCCCAGCGCCTCGGACGTGCTGGTGCCCGCGAGCACTTCATTGAGCAGGATCAGGCTGTGCGGCGTGGCCCGCTGGAAGATCGCCGCCAGTCGCGCCGCCTCGTCGTCGAGCCGCCCCCGCCCCGGTGTCGCGCCCTCGGGGGCGGGGAAATGCGTGTAGAGCGCGTCGACGGGGCTGATCCGGGCGGCACGGGCAGGCACGGGGAGGCCGGCTTGGGCGAGCACCTGGAGCAGGCCAACGGCGCGAATGTAGGTCGTCTTCCCGCCGCGATTGGGGCCCGTGAGGACCCACACGCGGCCCGCGGTGTCGTCGAAGGTCATCGCGTTGGTCACCACGGAGGCGGCGGCGTTGGCCGTCGACGGGTCCGCCTGATTGAGCAGACGCAGGGCCAGGCCCAGGTGATAGCCCTCCTGGACCGCGCAGACCCGCGCGTCACGCGGGGCCAGCACGGGCCGGCACACCGGCAGGCCAGCGTCCCGCAGGCGCAGCGTGAGGGCCGCCGCGTCGAGCAGGAAGGCGAGCTCGGGGGCGAGGCGCGCGAGCGCGGCGGGCGCGACCGCGGCGAACCGCTCCAGCGCCCGCTCCAGAGGGTCGATGACGCGGTCGAGTAGGCGGCGCAGGTCGCCGAGGAGGCGGTTGTCGGGGCCGAGGTCGCCAGGACGCAGGGGCGTGAGGCCCTGCTGGCCGCCCGTCCGGCCCAGCAGGCGCGCCAGCACGGTGGCCTGTCCCGCGACTGGCTCCGCATGGAGGGCGAGGAGCGCGGCCGTGGCGGGTTGCAGGTCGTCGGATAGGTTGACGCCGATGGTGACGCTGCGCACCTCGCCGAGGCGTTGGCGCACGGCGGGCAATGCGGCCTGGAGCGCCGCGAACGCGGGCGTCTCGACGAGGGCCTGCAACGAGGCGTACACGGCCTCCAGGGCAGCCGCGCGGCGACGAGCCGGCGCGAGCGCCTGCTGGAGCTGCCGAGCGGCGTCGACGTAGAGCTCCAGGGCGGACAGGCGCTGCGTCAGGCGGACCAACGCGCCCTCACCGGATCGCGGCCGGCTCGTGTCGGCCAGGGCGTCCAGGGCGGGCAGGACGGCGCGCAAGGCCGCGCGTAGGGTGGCGTCAGCGAGTAGGTCATCCAGGGCGTCCGCGCGATAGGTGATGACGGCGGGATCGGCGCAGGGCGCGGCGAGCAGGTCGCGGACGAAGCGCTCCCGGCGCGGCTCCCCGCTACAGAGGGCCTGGATGACCTCCGGCAGGTCGAGGTCGGCCATCACCTGCGGATCCAGCCGCACGCCCCGGCCCGCGCCCGGGTCCTCCCCAGGCAGCCAGAGGAGGCTGGGGTGCGCCCGCGGGGCATCCGGGCGCGACGGGTCGGGGGATATGCCGTCCATCAGTGCCTAGAACCGCGGTCGGGCTGGCCGACGATGGTACACGGCCGGGACAGGGAGACCCGTGGCTCCTCACATGGTGGCAAGACGCCCGTGAGCCCCCGGTCGTTCTGCGTCCCCACTAGCGTGGGACGAGCGGGACAGGAGTGATGTCTCATAGGTGTATAGTGCCAGGTTTCCCTGAATCGTGGGCGTGCCGCAGAGTGGGTCGTATCACCCGCACACCCCCATCGGTCACAGTCAGGACCCATCGTCCGGCGCGATCGGGACGCAGAACGGGCCATCGGGCGGATAGCACCAGTGCGGATACGGATCGCAGAGGGGGCGCGCGAAGGTCACGTCCGCCGCGATGCCGCTGTCGTGGGCAGCAGGATCCGTTAGCGGGGGCGGCATGAGACGCGTCTTGCACGTGGGACACCGAAATCCGGCCGCCGGCTCGATCAGGGCCAGGGGGATAGCGTCAGGCCGCGGACTGGCCTCGTACAGGCGGCGGACGGTGTGGGCGACATCGGGGTGGTGGGTGACACCGGACCAGAGCAGCACGCGCGCACCACACATTGCACGAGGGACGGCGTCCGCGCGTGCGGCGACGCGATACACCCGACACGGCGCGCCACAGGACGGACACACCTTGTCATGGAACGCGATATCCACGACGTGCTGACCGAGGGCTGTCCGGTGAGAGCGGAAGGCGATGCGGCCGCCCAGGAGCGCGCCCACGACCGGCCCGAGAGGATGGGCGTGTCCGCCGACCTGCACACGGTAGCCATCGCGGGTGCGGTCCGTCGTGAGCCCAAAGAGGGGCAGGTCCTGCCGCGCCTCAAGGGTGGTGTCTCCGCCAGGACGTCGCACCTCATGGGGCGGATAGCGGAAGAACCAGCAGCCGCGTACGCCCGCCGCCCGGTAGCGGGCCTGCCGCGCCGCCGTTTCCGCCAGCGTCTGCCGGCTCCACTGCACCTCGAAGGCGACGCGCTGGCTGCCCCGGTCGGCCAGGATGTCGGCGCGCCAATCGTCCTCCGCATGCTCGATGTCCACGGACCAGCCGGCCTCAGCACAGGCGCGCGATTGGGACCTTCGCCCGCAGGTGCGCCATCGTTTCAGCGCGGAACTGGCAGGTCGGCGCGGGCGCATGGGAGAAGTGCTGGATGCGTGTCGTCCCCGCCCCACCACGCATCTGCACGGCGCGATCGGGACAACAGGGCAGCACGAGGCGGTAGCGCTGGAAATACAACTCGGCCCAGGCCGTGTCGCCCAGCAACGGGGCGAGGATCGGCTGGCCGTCGAGCAGGGCTTTGAGCGGCATGGCGTGTCGATCTTTCGGCGGGTTGTGTTTTCCCCATCGTACCGGACCGATAAACTCCACTCCACTGATGATGCCCATTGTCGCGCGTTATGCCATGCGAACGAGGATCATGGCCGGCGAGGAGCGCCTCTCGCCGGTCGCGCCGATTCGCGTCACCACATGGCCCAGGGTGGCGTCGCGTCGGGGATGTTATTCTACGGCTATGATCTCATCCACGCCCGTCCCACTCGCCACCCTGGAGGCCGTCCTCGAGCGCATCACCTACGCCAACGAGGAGAACGGCTACACCGTCGCCCGCGTCGCCGTGCGCGGGAGCGCCGACCTGACCACGGTCGTGGGCAACCTGCTCGGGGCACAGCCGGGCGAGAGCCTGCGTATGCGCGGCGTCTGGAAGAGCCACCCCCAGTTTGGGCGCCAGTTCGAGGTCCGCGACTACACCACCGTCCTCCCCGCGGCGATCCAGGGAATCCGGCGCTACCTCGGCTCGGGCCTCATCAAGGGCATCGGCCCCAAAATGGCCGAACGCATCGTCGGCCACTTTGACCTGGACACCCTGCGTGTGATCGAGGAGGAGCCGACGCGCCTGATCGAGGTGCCGGGTCTCGGCCCCAAGCGCACAGCCATGATCGGGCGGGCGTGGGAGGAGCAGAAGGCCATCAAGGAAGTGATGTTGTTTTTGCAAGGAGTGGGCGTCTCGACGAGCATCGCCGTGCGCATCTACAAGACCTACAAGGACGCCTCGATCTCCGTCGTCAAGAACGAGCCGTACAAACTGGCCGGCGACGTGTGGGGTATCGGCTTCAAAACGGCGGACAAAATCGCGCAGGCGCTGGGCATCCCCCACGATAGCCCGCAGCGGGTCAAGGCCGGCCTCCAGTTCACCCTGTCCGAGGCGAGCGATGAGGGCCACTGCTACCTGCCCGAGGCCGAACTCGTCGCGAAGGCCACCGAGATCCTGGGCGTGGAGGCGACGCTGGCCGCAACGTGCCTGGAGGAGCTGTCGCGCGAGGAGGGCGTGGTCAGGGAGGACCTGCCCGGCCCCGACGGCCAGCAGGTGATGGCGGTGTACCTCGTGCCCTTCCACCGCGCCGAGGTCTCCCTGGCCAACAGTCTGCTGCGCCTGCTGCACGCGCCGAACGAGCGGTTGGCCGCCTTCGCGACGGTCGACTGGACGGCGGCCCTGGGCTGGCTGCAGACGACGACCGGGAGCGCACTAGCCCCCGCGCAGGAGCAGGCGGTGCGCCTCGCCCTGACGGAGAAGGTGGCGGTGCTCACGGGTGGCCCTGGCTGCGGCAAGTCGTTCACCGTGCGCTCGATTGTCGCCCTGGCCAAGGCCAAACGCGCGAAGATCGTGCTAGCGGCGCCCACGGGTCGCGCGGCCAAGCGGCTTTCCGAGTTGGCCGGGGTCGAGGCGCGCACGCTGCACCGCCTGCTCCAGCTTCGTCCCGGCGGCGACGCGGCCTTCGACCGCGACACGCCGCTCGACGCCGATCTCGTCGTCGTGGACGAGGCGTCGATGCTCGACGTGCTGCTCGCCAACACGCTCGTCAAGGCCGTCGCGCCAGGGGCGCACCTGCTCTTTGTCGGCGATGTGGACCAACTGCCCAGCGTCGGCGCGGGCGAGGTGCTGCGCGACCTGCTCTCCTCCGGCGTCATCCCCCGCGTCCGCCTGACACACATCTTCCGGCAGGCCCAGCAGAGCGGCGTCGTCACCAATGCCCACCGCATCAACGCCGGCCAGATGCCCGTCACGCGCGGCCTCGACGACTTCTTCCTGTTTCCCCAGGATGACACAGAGCAGGTCGCTGACCTCGTCGTCGATATCGTCGCCAATCGCCTACCGCGCAAGTTCAGTCTGGACCCGCGGCGCGACGTACAGGTGCTCTGCCCGATGCACCGGGGACCGGCCGGGGCGGGTGTGCTCAACGAGAAGCTGCAGGAGGCGCTGACGCCAGCGCGACCGGGGCAGCCCGAGCGGCGTGTCGGCGGGCGCGTCTACCGGGTGGGCGATAAGGTCACCCAACTCCGCAACAACTACGACAAAGAGGTCTTCAACGGCAGCGTCGGCGTCGTGACCGGCCTCTCGCTCGAGGACCAGGAACTGCGCGTCCTCATGGATGACATGGACGATATTGCCTACGATTTTCTTGAGTTGGACGAACTGACTCACGCCTACGCCGTCTCGATTCACCGCTCACAGGGCAGTGAGTACCCGTGCGTCGTGGTCCCGCTGACAACGTCGGCGTGGCTCATGCTGCGGCGCAACCTGCTCTACACGGCCGTGACCCGCGCGAAGCGGATCGTGGTGCTGGTGGGCAGCACGCGAGCGCTTGCTAGGGCAGTGCGGACGGAGGGGGCGGGGCAGCGGTACGCGGCCCTGGCCGAACGCCTCCGTCGCGGCGCGGGCAGCGGAGGACGATCGAGTAGCGCGGCAACCACGGCGACCGCGGACTAACCAGGCCGATGCGACGTGGGTAAGTGGTGGCTTTATTAGGACATAAGTACTATAATGAGAGGGTATGACTCGCCACAACCCGTGACAGATAAAGGAGTGAGTATGGCCCTCGTCCCGTGCGCCCAGCGCCGTCAGCCGTTCTACGCCTCATGCCACGATGCCTCCTGCATCGGGGCCGTGTGTCCCTATTGCGAGTACGCGGAGATCCTCCCCGAAGAGACCTACGGCGACGACGCATCGCCGACCCGCTCTCACGGAGATGGGCAGCCCGCCCCGAACGCGGCGCCCACCACGAGGTCGCATCGCCCAGAGATGCATCCATCATACACGGCCTGACACACGCGACGCGTCCCTGGTCCACAGGGGAAGAAAGCAGGAAGGAGCACCCCAATGTGCGGACGTTTTACCCTAACGGCCCCCGACCAGATCGCCCTACGATTCGACGTCGTCGAGGATGAGCGAGACGACGCCCAGCGACGGAATCCAGCGTACAACATCGCGCCGAGCCAGGACATAACTGTCATCGTCGAGCCTGTGGAGGGACGCCTCCTGCGGTCGATGTCCTGGGGCTTCCGGCCGACCTGGACGTCCGTGGCCACATCCCGGCCGGCGCCAATCAATGCGCGTGCCGAAACGCTGCTGGAACGTCCTCTCTTCCGAGGGGCCATTACGCGTGGCCGCTGCGTCATCCCGGCCGACGGCTTTTACGAGTGGCAGAGCATGCCGGGGCGCAAGACCAAGCAGCCCGTGTATATTCGTCGCGACGACCGTGCCCTCTTTGGCCTTGCCGGTCTCTACAGTGTCGGTAAGGACGGGACGGCAAGTTGCGCCATCATCACCACGGAACCCAATACGCTCGTCGCGCGTATCCATGATCGGATGCCCGTCATCCTCGATCCCGCCGTCGAAGCCCGCTGGCTCGATTCGATGCTGACTGACCCGCTCGCGGTGTTGGATTGTCTGCGGCCCTGCCCCGCCGACCTGCTGGTGGCTTACCCTGTGTCGCCGTGTGTTTCATCGCCCCGCGCGGACGGGCCGTCCTTGATCGAGCCACTGACGGCGTGAGGACGATCCAGGAGAACAGCCTGTGTTCCTGGTCGGCTTACCCTGCTCCATACAAGAGCGTCATTGCGACATCATAACCATCACGCACCGTGCTGATGTAACACGCACTGAAGTCGTCGTGTACCAGGGAATCGGTTATGTGCCGGTGCCATCTGGCAGATCCTGCGCGATCGACCCAATCACTAAGTACGGTTCCCTTCCGTGCCAAAGCGTCCCTCTTTCCTGGTTACTGTCTGCCGCTCATGCGTCATCGATAGAGATAACCCAGCAACCGCGAGGAGAATCATCGCGTCCTCATCGAGCACATTGTTGGCAATGGCCGTCGGCGACAGCAATGGGCCGTGGAATGTTCCATCATCACGCGCACCAAAGGCCCACTCCCAAACAGCCTCTGGCAGACTCTCCCTGCGGTCAAGCCACAGCGTCACATGAAACTCCCAGCACGGGCTGACGCCCACGCGGATCGCTTCCCGCTGCTCACGTACGGCAGTCGGCGTCGTCAAGCCTAACAGGCGTCCTGCCTCGGCAACCGCGCGCCGCGCTTCCGCGAGCCGTGCTGGTGGCACCTCAGCCAGTGCCCGCTCGATCCCCACCGCGTCGCGCCGTTCGACGGTCGTATACAACGCGGGCGCCAAGGCATGAAGTCGATCCTGCAACGTAACCGGTTTCGTTGGGTCTTGCTGATGTGACATGTTATTGCCGAACGACCTTCAGGTGAGGCGCGTAGACCCTAGCGTTTTCGACCGATTTGACGGCTCCAGGCCTTGAAAGAGGCCGGAAAGCGATGCTGCCGAGCGTTCGCAACGAACAGCTTTCAGGCACCTCAGTAGAACCCAACGGAACCGCGGCGAGCGCTGGCGCAATGGCGAGCTGATCGCGACGGCGTTCGCGGAGTCGACCGTCAATCAAGTGATCAGCAAACGGATGGTCAAGAAGCAACAGATGCGATGGACACCGCGCGGGGCGCATCTGCTGCTTCAGGTACGCACGCGCGTCCTGAACGATGAGTTGCAGGCGACGTTCAGCCGCTGGTATCCCGCCCTGAATCAAGGGCCATCCGAGCGAGATGCCGCCGCGTAGCCCCCAGTTTTTTGACGGTCTCCGTTTTGGCTGCGGCGACCACAGGTCAGGGCACGGCGGCACACCATCTCTACGGCTGACCTGTGGTCGCCGCAGCCGATCGTTATGGCCCCGTTGCGGTAAGATATCCCATGAGGCAACAACCCTGCGCAGGGTACATTTTTCCTGATGTTAGGGACAAAAAGTCCCATAATCGCTATCTATACATTGTTAGATAACGCACTCGCTTTACCGTGGGCACCCCGTCCACCACCACCATCCAGCGTATTCTATCAGCAAGGGATCGCGCCCGGAGCGATTAGAGTTGCCAAGGGATCTCGTCGGTCTCGGAGACAAGGGCTATAGCCTGGCCCGGCCCTCCAAAAGGTTTACCGACGGCTCGCCGGCACCTCGAACCTGTAGGTGTCGCCGTGGCTGAGGTAGCGCACGCGGTCGGCCAGGCCGGCCGCGACGACCCGGTCCTGGAAGTCGGTCAGCGGCGACTTCATGACGGTGTAGTCGTTGTAGTGGATGGTGTAAATTCCATCGAAGGATTCAGCATTTTTCTAGCGGTGAAGGCAGCGGGTTTCAGGTCCTCCACACAAGGGGGAAATAACCGCCTGGACGCGTAAAATGGCGGGCACGCCGTCCAGGTGCTGTGTTGCTCCGTCGCTATAATCCATGCTGACTTCATCACTAGAATTTACAGGGGTACGATCAGGGAGCCATAGGCGTCCCCTCGCACCGTCCTGTGTCTGTGCCGGTGGAGCCGACCACGTCACGATGTCCCGTCTTCGTGTGCGCCCAATCACCACCTATGCGCTGTCGCGTCAGACAGCCTACCCATGCAGCCGTCCGCCGCCACATCGTGCGCGTGTCGCTTCGCATCCCACCTCATCTATCCCGTCCTCTGGCTCCTCCCACGCGTGATGGGCACCGCTATCTCACGAGGCGTCGGTGTAAAGATTGCCCCGTATGTTTGCTCTTTGCCCCAAGGCGTGCATGGCCTTGGCTTGTCGAGGCGTCGCAGGCATTCGGCGCAACGATTACATGATCTATCGGGAAGGCATACCGTAAGCGGGCCAGCGTGTCGTAGCGGCCACTGGCATGGGAGACGTGCTACAGCCAACGTCGTGCCAGCGCCGCGTCGGTTCCTGAGCGAGGGGGGGGGAGGCGTGACTACGTCCGGGGATGAATGTTCATGCAGCGCGTCGCATAGGCGTGCATGGCCTGTTTGCGTGCAGCAACGTCGAGATGGGCCACACGTTATGCCAACGCAGGTAGGGCGCGAGCGCCAGCGATGCGCGCATATCACGCATCACGAGATCTTTAGCGCCTCTGCGTGACACATCTCCGGGCGGTGCTGCTGGTGCGGATGCACTTTTGGGCACACATAACGGCGTACTGACCCATCATGGTCTCTCCCCACGCGCGTTCGCGCGTATCCTTTAGTCTACTCGTCGCGCGCCGTGAAGGTGGCGCCCCGCGCGCGCCGTCCGTCCGCCCGTGTCGTCGTGCCCCGCCCCGCCCTGGTCGTTCGTTGAGCCGCCTGTGCCCAAGCCGCGTGTGGCGCACGTTCCGGCGCGGAGGCTGCGGTCGCCGCCTTGGGCGTCGAGGCCGCACCCACGACACGGTCGTAGAGCACCGCTCCGACGATGCCCCCCACGAGCGGCCCCAGGATGTAGATGATGACGCTTGGGTAGGTCCCCGAGACGAGCATCGGACCGCGCGCGCGGGCCGGGTTGCCCGCGCCCCCGCTCACCGGACCGCCCAGCAGCACGCCCGCCGCCAAGGCGAAGCCGACAGACACGGGGGCGATGCCCGCCGGCGCGCGCTTGTCCGTCGCCACCGCCATGACTGTGAAGACGAGCAGGAAGGCGATCAGCGCCTCGACCAGCGCCCCTTGCAGTTCCGTCGAGCCGTGGACCGGCGCGGGGGTGCCCAGGTGCGCTTTGGTGTAGGCTTGCTGGCCGTAGGCGCCCCACACCGCCAGCGCGGCGACGACGGCCCCAATGACCTGCGCGACGATGTAGGCCGGGACGGCCCGCCAGGGGAACTTCCCCGTCACGGCCAGACCGACCGTGACCGCGGGGTTGACGTGCGCCCCGCTAACCGGCCCGAGCGCGGCGACGATGGCCACCAGCACCAGGCCGAACGAGAGCGCGATGGATAGCGAGTCATAGGCCGGCCCCGCCGTGTTCTTCCCCAGGGTGGCGGCGGTCGCCACCGCCGTCCCCACCAGGACCAGCAGAAAAGTTCCCACCCCCTCCGCGGTCGCCGCGCGCAGGATGTTGGCCCCGCCTTGTGGCGCGTCCGCGCCGTGCCCGTCTTTCGCCTTCGCCATGCACAGACCTCCTTCGTCCTCAATCGTATCCCCACGTCTCACGCAGGGCGGGCGCACGGGGGCGCTATCCCCCGCGCGCCGCATCTCCACCGGCCATACCCCCGACCTAAATTCCGCCCATGATTGTCGTATCGCGCCATGACATGTGCTGAGAAGAACCTGAGAAAGCGTCGCCGTGTACACGATCGACGATCGCCCATACGCCCCGTCAAATCCATGAGCGTCGCCGGAAGGCCCAGAGCGTCGCGGCACTGATGGCCACGATGCAGGTGAGCATGATCACGAACCCCGTCGGCTTGTTGGTCGCGAGGCCCTGCACCGTCGACCCGAACAGACTGATGAGCACCGAGGACGTGAACAGCACGGTCGAGACCATCGTGAGTACGCGAATCACCGCGTTGGTGCGGTGCGTTGTCTGCGACACGTAGATCTCGAACGAGCCGTTGACCGCCTCCCGGTTGTCCGCGAGCGCGTCGAGCAGGCGCGCCAACCGCCCCTCCAGGTCCTCGAAGTAGTCCTCCACCTCCTCCCCCGACACCCAGGAGAAGTCGGGGCGCAGGTAGGCCGCGACGACGGCGCGGTGCTGCTCGGCCAATTGGGCCAGAGCGAAGGCGTAGCGCTTGAAGCGCGTCAGGTCCTCCAGATAGTGGTCGGAGGTGTCGCGCAGCGCCCGCTCCTCCATGCGCTCAATCTCAAGTTGCATATGCTCGTTGAGCTGCTCGTAGTAGGCGAGCATCTCGTCGAGGACGACGTAGAGCATGAAGGCCGCGTCGAGCGTCACCAACTCAGGACTGCTGCGCGTGCGCGCCAGCAGATGGTCGGCGAAGGGCAGCGGCTGCTTGTGCGCGCTCACCAGGTAGTTGTGCCCGACGAACAGGTCGAGTTCGGTCGCCTGCACGCGGTAGGCGGCGGGGTCGAGGCGGGCGATGGTGGCGCTGGTGAAGAAGTGGTCGGGGTAGACGGCCAGACGCGGGCGTTGCCAGGGCGAGAGCGCGGCGTGCACGGCCTTGCGGTGCAGGCCCAGTAGGCGCGCGACCTCGCGCAGGTCGGCCTCGCCGTAGCTGGACAGGTCGACCCACACAAAGTTCGCCTCGACGGCGACGAGCGCGGCCAGGTCGCGGGGGGCGACCGCGACCGGCTCCTGGCCCGCGCGGAACAGCCACGCGATGGCCGTGTCCAGTAGGGCTCCAGTCGCGGCGACGGTTGCGGCGCCCTCGACGTCCACGACGTCCGCGTGCGGGGCGACGGGCGCGAGCGCGCCACCCTCGCCCGCCTCGGGCAATACGCTGTCGCCGACGATGGTCATCCCCGCCTCGACAGGGGGCGCCTGATCCGCCGCGGCGCGCCGTCCGTCTCGCCCCGAGGTGCGCAGACCCAGACCCCGCTCACGACGATCCGCGCCGAGGAGGGAGAGGCGTTTAGGAGGCATGCAGATCCTGTCCGACCGCGTCGGTAACGATCATGACGCCACCCTCGCCCACCCGCAGCACCTGGCCTGCGCCCATCAGCCGTTCCTGGTGACCCAGGTGATGTTTCCCTGGGACGGAGAGGCGATAGCCCGTGACGAAATGCGCCTGGTCGTCCATCTCGATGTCCGTGACGGTTCCGATGCGCGCGCCGCCCTCGGAGACAACCTTTATTCCCAGCGCCTGGCCCAGCGTGACCACATCCGCAACCTCCTCACCTCGATCGTCCATGGCAAGTGTATCGGGACTCGGGACGGTCACCGCCTCGGGCCGCACCGTGACGACGACGGCGCGCGGCACAATCGTGCTGTGCATCAACACTCCCTTCTTGACGCACACCCCGCGCACACGACGGCACATCGCGTCGAAGAGCACCTCGTCTACATAGCCGAGGGTCGCGCCGTCCGACAGCGCGACCACGGCGCGTCCTTTCAGTTCGCTCGCTTTCAGCATATCTCTCACCTCTCATCTATCGACCTATCGCCCTGCAGCGCAACATTGGGTGTCTTCGAGTCATTGGGAACCTGGCACTCGTGTGGCGCCACGCCCGGCACGACCGCTTGCTCCGCCTGGTCGGCGTCAAAGCGCTCCCGGAGTTGCGCGCCCTCCTCCTGGATCGTGGCCAGACGTTCGTTGGATGCCGGCGCCACTCTCGCCGTCTCGACAGCCCGTGCAGACACGGCGGTCCCCCAGCCGCGCCGTTGCGCGGGCTGACACGCCAGGATATGGTAGGGACGGCGGCGCGGCCGGGCGACGAGCACCTCCGAGCGGCCCGTGGCGTCGCTGTAGGGCGCCATCAGCAGCACATAGAGCACGCCAGCCAGCGGGACCGCAAGCAGCGCGCCCCCGATGCCGGCCAGGTCGAGGCCCGCGAGCAACGCCAGCAGCGCGGCCAGCGAGTGCAGTCCCACGGTATGTCCGCTGATGCGCGGCACGATCAGATTCGACTCGACCTGCCGCGGGATATGATCACGGTTATTTCTTGCTGGGCTGCGAGAGCGCGCCCGCCGCCTGCGATGACTGGTTGTTCACGGGGGTGCGCGCGGCGTCGACGCCGCCAAGCCCAAAGGCGATGCCGCCCGCGATGGCGAGCATGCTAACGATACCGGCGAACAGGATGAAGATCATGTTCTGCGCGATGTTGAGCTGCGTTAGCGCCGAGAGCACCGCGAACAAGATGATGGCCCAGCGCGATGCCCCCCAGCAGGTCACCCGTCGAGAGGTGCGCCTCACTGGCCGCGCCGCGCACGATTCCCGCCGCCACGTTGGCGATCAAACCGCCCACGATGACGATGATGATGGCCGCGAAGATGTTGGGCAGGTAGCCAAGCACCTGGTTGATGAACAACGTCGCCTGCGCGAAGCCAAGCACGGTGAGCGCGTTCTCGATGAAGTAGAGGGAAATCCACCAGAAGGCAACACAGGCAACAGCGGCCAAGACCGCCGCCGCGTCTAGTTTCGTCCCCGCCGCCTGGAGCGCCCGTCCGACGCCGACGCGGTCGGTGATCTGGTCGAAGTGGATGGCGTGCAACCCCTTGATCAGGATGGTCCGGACGACGCGGGCTACGATGTAGCCGATGATCAACCAGATCAGGGCGCCGATAATGTTGTGCAGGTAGACGATAGCCTGTCCCCACAATTGCAGGAATGCATCGCGCGCGCTTTGTATCGATGGCATCCTCAAAACTCCTTCATGGCCTCGACTATGTGATTGCTCTTGTATGACAGAGGACGCAGGGGCCGGCACATCGTCATGCGCGTCCGACCGCATACGTCCTCTTCCGCGACCGTCCCCTCGCCCATGGGTCCGGTTCTAGGGGGATCAGTTATTAGTTGGTCCGATCGTCGGACACATTGCCGCGCACGCCGATTCCGCTCTGCTGCTGGTCCACGCCGTCCACGACCACGCGCTCGCGACGCACGGTGTCGCTGACCTGCTGCTGCTCCTCGGTCGCTTGCTTGTGCAGCCGCACCTCCTCAACCTCGTGCGCCTGCTTGCTCACGACGGCCTCCTCGCCCATCACCGGCACGTCGATGTCCTGGCCCTGGAAGGCGGTCTGGAGATCGGCTTGACTCGTCTGTCCTGTCACGGGCACGCGCTCGACCGTGACCTCCTCGTGTCGCAGCGTCACGGGGACGCTCTCCTGCTCGGTCACGACCTCTTTGTGCAGGTGGACATCCCCGACCTGCTCCTGGCGCTTGCCGACGACCAGTTCCTCCTCGTACACCGGCACGCGGATATCGTTGGCGTCTGCTTGGCGTCCGGTCTGGTCGGTCGCCGCCACGCGGTCAGGGACCTGATCCGGCGCATTAATCGCGACGGACGCCTGTGCGACGGGCCGGACGGGTCGCGTCGTCGCCATCGGGGCGGTGGCCGCCACGTCCGTCGCGCCGGCGCCACCGCCGTACTGCCGCGTCAACTCGTCCGAGGTTCCCTTGAGATAGAGGCCGCTGGCCCCCGTGTCGCCAATGGCGTCGAGCGGGATGCGCGTCTCCTCGGCGAACAGCATGCCTCCGCCGACGTCCATGTAGCCGCCCTGCAGGTCATAGCCCGTGACGACCCCGATCGTCTCCCCCGACGCGTCCATGACCGTCGCGCTTTCTTTGAGCTTCTGCTCGATGACCTCACGCGATGTCCGTTTTCCCTCGTTATTCATCGGTCGCCCTTCTTTCATACTGCACACATCACACGGCCTGCCACGCGCCGTTTGTCACCCGAACTCTGCGTAGGTGGCTGCCTGGGAGCGCCGTCCCCCCAGGAGTGTCGGCGCTCCTGGGGAGCCCGTCACACGACCTTCAATAGGCGTACTAGCGGTGGCTCAGGATCTCCTTGGCCGCGAAGCCGGCGATGCCGACCGCCGCGATCTTGCCCATTGGGTTGTTCCAGACCTTTTGGAGCAGGTTCGGGTCCTGCTGCCCCATCTGGTGCAAGCTTTGCCCCATCCCCTGCGGGTCGTTCGGGTCCATCTGGCCCTGCGCCTCGGCGGGCAACTGCTGGACGAACTGCTCGCGCTGGTCCTGCGGCATCTGCTGGAACGCTTGGCCATAGACCTGCTGCTGCATCTCCGGCGGCGCATTCTGCGCGAACTGCTGCACATGGTTGGTCGCCTCATTGGAATCGACCTGACTATAATCCCCGGAGTCGCTGGCCTGCGCATACTGCTGATACTGCTGCTGATTGTTCTGGTCGAACGGATACATGTTGCTCTCCTCTGTTCTGTGTGCGCCTCTGTGCCCTACGGGCATGACTGTCGTCTCTTGCGACGGAGGGACGGGTTCGTGGGGCCCAGTTTAGGACCGCGTGTCGCCCCCGCGTGCGACATCCACCACGTCACGGTACAGGGGACTATCGGTCACCGCAGCGTCGTCCACCCGCAGTTCCTGGATCGTCACCACCTCGCGCCGCACCGGCGCCCGCACCTCTTGTTGTTCGGTGACGCGCCGTGTGTGCAGGCGAATGTACTCCACCACGACCGCGCGCGTCTCCACCACCAGCCGCTCCTCCACCACCGGGATGATCGTCTCGCCAGGGCCGACCGGCGCGCTGGCGTCGTACTGCTCGGCTGGGATGCGCTCGACGATCACTTCCTCGTGAGTGAGCGTGGTTGTCAGCCGTTGCTCCACCGTCTCCACGCCTTTGTGCAGGCGCACGGTCCCGCGCCGCACCGGCCGCGTCTCGACCGTCAGTTCCTCGGCGAACACAGGGACGCGCAACGTTTCTCCCGCATCCTGCTCGCTCCCGGTAGACGCAACCGCCTGCGTGGCCCCTGGTGACGCGACGGTATCATGACCCTCGTCATCCTGGACGACATAGCGGTCAAGGTCGGCGGGGTCGAGGGCGAGTCGCACTAACGTATGCGCGACGGACTGCGTGAACTCCTCCCCCACGCCCTCGACGAGCCGGAGGGGGAAGCTATAGCGCCGCGCGCTGTCGGTCGCCCGCACGAGCAGGCTGCCGGGTGTAGCGTCATCCACCCCCGGAGTTTCCACCCGCTCGACGGAGCCGATGATCCCCGTCGCGGTGCGCACGCGCGCGCCAGGCAGGATCTCCATGTGCGTCATGAGTCGTTCCTCCTCTACCGTCGGCGGCGCGTGAGCGTCGCCCCTCACACCTATTCCGCGGCCCCCGTCGACGGCCGATCCGCCGGCGTTCCCTCAGCGCGCGATGCACGCTGCCCTGGGTCGTCATCGACCTGGAGCTGGCTGCGGCCCGCGGTCTCAGTTGGCTCGCCCGGCGCGATTTCGACGTGCGCAACGCCAGGCTCGATCGTCTCCGGCGGCCCCGTCCTCCGTGCATTGTTCCCCATGGAGCTGTTGCTCATGATCTTCCTCCCTTCATGTATACCTATGTATGCCGTCCACCCTGTTGCCGCGCTGGGGCTTGTGCGTCCCTGCGAGGGTCGTGCATCGGCGCTAGCAGCCTACCGATGGGCTGCTAGCGCCGATACACGGCGTGGGCCTGACTCCCACGCTTGTGGCACATCCTCCGGCTTTAGCGCCGGGGCACCGTGCGCGTCTGGTCCCGCGTCGGCGCCGTGCGCGTCTGGTCCCGCGTCGGCGCCGTGTCCGTCTCGTCGACGGTGACGTGCTCCTTGCGCACGGTGCCGCTGACCTGCTCCTGCACCTGCGTCGCGTCCTTATGCAGGCGTACCTCCTCGGTCTCGCGCAGGTGCTTACCGACGATGGCCTCCTCGCCCATGACGGGCACCTCGATGACCTGATCCTGGAACGCGTTCTGGAGGTCAGCCTGACTTGTCTGCCCGGTGAAGGGGACGCGCTCGACCGTAACCTCCTCGTGCCGCAGGTTCACCGAGACCGTCTGCTGCACCTGCACCACGTCCTTGTGCAGGTGGACGCGACCCATCTCCTCCTGCTGCTTGCCGACGACCAACTCCTCCTCGAACACGGGGACGGCGATGGTGTCGTCGGTCGTGTTCTGGGCCGCGGCCCGCGCCTGGTGGGGGGCCGGCGGGGCCTGTGCGCGCGTCGTCGTGGTCGTGGTCTCGGCCACCGTCGCGGTCTGCGCGTAGCGGTCCTCGCTCGCCACGCCGCTCACGGGCGGGCTGGCGTAGCGGTCGTCCGCCAGATCATCCTTGGACACGCTCAACTGCACGTTGCCTTCGGCGTCGGTGCTCTGAACCGCGCTCACGGAGATGTAGAGGTCCTTGTGGAACAGGAAACCCTTCTGCACCGTGATGTAGCCGCCCTCGGGGTCATACGCCTGCAGCGTGCCGATCTTCTCGCCGGTCGTATCGTTCACCGTTGCGTCCTGGTAAAACTGTTGTCCTGTCATCCGTCTTGCTCCCTCTTGCACGTCTGGTACACGCCGAAGAGGCCTCTGGGTAGGCCTGCTGTCCATGTCGCCGCTCGCGTCGCCGACGATGCCTTCGTCTCGTCGATGCGTCACACGTCGTGGGTACACTACCAAGCAGTCTAGGCCCCTTTCCTGAGAAGATCCTGAGAGCCCGGGCAGTGGTGATCCGTGCCGTCCGTGCTCCGACTGGTTAGGAATGCACGGGGCGTGCGGCCGATTGGTAAACATCTAGCGAGGCTCCGCCTCAGACCGACGAGATATATGCGACGCGAAAACTTGACTCAATCGCATCATGTTTCGGCGCTATAGCGAAGCTAGGGCGACTCTGGCGCGCGCAGGGTGTAGCCGACCCCGCGGACGGTGTGGATCAGTGGCGTCCCGAAGGGGGCGTCGAGCTTGTGGCGCAGGTAGCCGATGTAGACCTCGACGACGTTGCTGCCCACCGCGCTGTCGCCCCAGACCGTCCGCTCCAGTTGGTCGCGCGTGAGCGTCTGCCCGACATGGTGGACCAGGTAGTGCAGGAGCGTGTATTCACGCGCCGAGAGATCCACGACGCGCCCCGCGCGCCGCACCTCCCGCGTCACCGTGTCCAACTCCAGGTCGCCCACACGCAGCACGCGTGCGCGCGTCGCGCCCTCGCGTCGTAGCAGCGCGCGGACACGGGCCAGCAGCTCGCCGAGCTGGAAAGGCTTGGTCAGGTAGTCGTCGGCGCCGGCGTCGAGGCCCACGATCGTATCTTGTTCGCGGTCGCGCGCGGTGAGCATGAGGATAGGCATCGCCTTCCCCTCGGCGCGCAGGCGGCGGGTCACCTCGATCCCATCGGTCGTGGGCAGCATTAGGTCGAGGATGACGAGGTCATAGTCGTTCAGGCGGGCGTCGAGGAAGCCTTCCTCCCCATCATAGGCCACGGTGACGCTGTACCCCGCCTCCTCCAGCGTTTCGCCCACGACCGCGGCGATGTGCGGGTTGTCTTCTACCACGAGGATGCGCAAGGCAGGGCCTCCCGTGTGGCGTGGGGCGCCGCCGACGTGCGCGCGGCGCTCACTGGGGCCAGGACCGTCTCGCCGGCCGCGATCCATGCGCCGCGCCTCTGATGGGTGGATGTACGCGCCATATGCTGTTTTTCTTTCCTCCTGATAGTTTCGTTTCCTGTGAGGTAAACACGACGCGCCTCCAAAAAGTGACACGACGGCTGACCATACCTTTTCACGCCGTGCGCGGGTTTTCTATACTGAGGGCACGCCGCGCGGAGCGTGGGGCGGAGAGGAGGAGCGACGCGCCAGGAAGCCGCACCGGAGTTGATCGCGCGGGCGCGCCACGACCGCGCCGCCTTCGCCGGGCTCTACGACCTCTACGTGACGCGGGTCTACGCGTTCTGCGCTGTCCACAGCAGGACGCGCGAAGAGGCCGAAGACCTGACGGCACAGACGTTCGAGCGCGCGCTCGGCGCCATCGGCCGCTACGAGGAGCGCGGCGCCCCCTTCTCGGCGTGGTTGCTGCGCATCGCCGTCAACGCCGCGATCAATCGCGGACGACGCCCCACTGCCGTCCCTTTGCACAGTGGAGGAACAGCGGGCGACGCCGATGCGGCAGCGGCGGTGGAGGACCCCGGGGCCGACGGCTGGGTCGAGGAGTGGGAGCGTGCGGACTGGATCGAGGAGCATCTGGCGGCGCTCTCCGCCGACGGGCAGCAGGTGGTCCGGCTGCGCTTCTACGACGACCTCAGCTTCGACGATGTGGCCGCGCGGATGGACCGTAGCGAGGGGGCGGTTAAGCAGTTGCTGCGGCGGACACTCATGGCGTTGCGTGGGCGGATACGGGAGGAGGAGGGCTTGCGCGATGGCGACGGGTGAGCACGACAATTTCTCTAGCGAGGCGACGCTGGAGCGGATGCTGACGGCGGTGGGGCCGTTGCTGCGACAGCGTGCGCGGGTGGACGCGCCCGATCCCGCCTTCGTATGGGCGCTGCGCGCGCCTACTGGAACCGGAGACGCCGCCGACGCCCACGTTCGTGCGCGCCCCGCACGGTCGTCTCATGGGGCTGGTCATGGGGCTGGCGCGCGGCCGAGGCGCCGGCAGGGATTGGCGGTGGCGGCACGTTGTCGCGGGGGTAGCGCTCGCCGTCGCCATCCTGGCGCTGCTGGCGGTCGCCGCCGTCGCCCTGGTGTGGCTGGACCTCGCGGTGGCCGCACTCGTCGCGGTGGCGCTCCTCGTCGTGATCGTTGGGCGCCACCTTCGTTGAGCGCGGACAGCGGCCGATAGTATAGTTAGTTAAGGACGTAGATGAGGAGGCGCGGGGGCATGCCTGAGTGGACGCCTGACGGGGGCGACGGGGCGCTCAACGAGGAAGCGCTGGAGCGGGAACTGGCGCGGCTGGGTCCGTTGCTGCGGCGACGCGCGGCCGTGGACGCGCCCGATCCCGCCTTCGTCGCCCGGACGCGCGCACGGCTCACGTTCGGCGAGGCGACGATGCCGTACCCCGCCGCGGAGCCGGTTGTGGCTTTGTTCCCCGCGTCGCGTCGACGCCGTCTGGTTGGCGGCATGCGTGGCGTCGTGGCGGGGTTGGCGGCCGCTGCCCTCGTCGCGGTCGTGCTGATCGTGGTCATCGTGGTCGTGCGTCCACAACGGCCGTCGCGCGGGCCGGTCGTCGCCTGGCGTCCGCCTTTACCCAGCCTGGCGGACCTCACGCGCGGCTTCCCCGCGCCGTCCGTCGCACGCGCGGCGGGGCCGCCGACCCCAACGGTGAGTCTGGCCGCTCCGCCGCACGGCGTGGCGTACGCCGGGGGCGTCAGCCTCACCACGGCTCCGTTGCCCGCGCGCGTCGCGTGGGTACAGGCTTTCCGCCTGGGCGCTCCAGTCGCCATCGCGTCCCCCGCGCGCGTCGCGCGCCTCGCCCGCTCCCTGGGTATCCACGCGCCGGTCCAGCGCATAACAGGAGAAAGCGGCGCGGTGTGGCTCGTCGCGACGGGGGGCGCGCGATCACCGCGCCCTCCCCTGCACAGCGTCGCTATCTCGCGCATGACGGGTGAACTCGTGTATCACGACGCGTCGTACACGCGTGCGGCGCCGCGTGAGCGCTGGCGGGATAATCCGTTCGCCATCGCCGCCGCGCGGACCTGGCTAACGCGGCTGGGCTGGCCAGGCGCGCGGGCCCCGCTCGCGGCGGTCGAGCACAGCGGCATTCCGGCCGGCCTGCGCGAGGTCGAATTCTCATGGGCCGGCGCCGGCGCGGCGGCGACCGACGCAGCGACGCTCTGGGTTACTCCGGGGGGGCGCGTCGTCGAGGCGGACGTATGGCCGCCAGTGGAGAGCGTCCGCTCGATCCCCGCAGGGAGTATCGTTGCGGCGTGGACCACGGTGCGCGGCGGGCAGGTCCCGCTGGCCGTCGAGGGCGTCCCGCCGCACACAACGGCACCGGGCGCCAGCGTGATGGGCGGCGTCACGCTCACGCACGTCCTGAGCACAACGCCCGATGGGCGATCCTACCTCGTCCCGGCCTACCATTTCGCGGGAACTGCGCGGCTGCGCGGGATACATGGGGAGCACGTCTGCTACGCCCTGGCGCCGGCCGACGGCGAGGGGAGAACGACGTAACCGCCCATACGGCGCTCCCGTTCGGGCATCATCTCTTGCCGAGGAGCCGACCAAGGGTCTGTGAGCGCGGGCTCCGGGGCCGGACACCCTCAATCGGCGTGGTTTGCGTCGCCCCGAACGTGGGCGTCGTGATCGGAGTCGCCTGCGCCTCGAGGCGTCCGACATTGCGCCGGAGGCGCTTCTCCCTGCGTCCGGCCGTGAGCCGGCCCGGCAGCGCGAGCAGGAGGCCGGCAAACAGGCCGAGCACGACGGCGGCCAGCAGCGCCAGCGACATGGGCAGCGCGCGGGCGGTGAACCATAAGAAATGCAGGGTGACCAACTCCTGATTCTCGACCGCGAAGAGGGCCAGCGCGGCGCCCAGGATAAGGGCGACGATGGCGGTAAACTTGGACATACGGGTTCCTCCCTATCTTAACGACGCGCCCAGGCGGCGAGGCGCGGGGTGGCGTCTCTCTTCAGTGTGACGCGCGATGCTGAGAGGAGTCTGAGAAGGTATGCGCCAGGTCGCGCACGATACGCGCGGTCATCTCAGGTTCGAGGATAATGGCCTCATATCACGTCGCGGAGCGTGCTGTGCCGTAGGTATGAGAGCACATGGCGATCGGTGGCGCGCGGATTCACACGCCGGAGCACGATGACTGCCAGGGCGAGGATATGCGTATGCGCAACGTCCCACGCCGCCTTATCAGATGGTTGCGCGGGGAGAAGCAGCCTGTCGAGATTCATTGGGGAGAACTCTCCGCGTCGAGCCGCATAGAAATGACGAACTCGCCGGACCGACCGAGAGCAACGTGCTCCGGCCCCAACCCGGCGGTCGGCAGCTTCGACTGCTGTACCGCGCGCTCCAGGGCGCGCCTGTTCTCCACCCCCAGTGCGTCCAGGATCGGGTTGTTGACGTGGCGCACCTGCATGAACGGCGTGTGGATGCGCGTGCGCCCCATCGCCTCGACCAGCGCCTCGGCATTGGGGATCAGGGAGATGGCCGGCATGGTGAAGCCGCTGAACACCAGCGAGAGCGCCTCCAGCGTGTCCTGCGGCAGGTAGCGCAGGTAGATCCGCACCAGTTCGAGGAAGACGCCATGGTGGGCGCTCTCGTCGTTGGACACGGTCCTGAACGCGCCCACCGCGCCGATCTGCTGCCCGCGCGCCCGCTCGAATGGGGTCGCCCCAGGTGGGAGCTCATACTCAGCGCGGATGCGCTTACGCATCTCGTCGCAGTTGTAGTAGGTGGCGCGTTGCTGCACCATGGCGTAGCAGGCCACGCCCAGGGCCGTATCGAGGCCGGGGTGATGTTCGCGCATGGTCCAGGTGTGCTCGGAGATGCGGTCGCGGTACTCCTCCAATTGCGCGGCGGTGCGGCGGGCGGAGTGCAGCAGAACAAGCTCCTACGACTCGGCGTGCTTGGACTCCTCCATGCCTCAGGCGAGTTGCAGGTTGCGGCGTTCGCGCTGGCCGTGACACAGGCGCAGGGCGTCCTCCACGTAGTCGCCGACGTAATCCTCGACGCCAAGATAGGCCTCGATGATGGCCACGGTATCCTCAGAGAGGAGATGGCCGCGTGTGGCGATCTCGGCGAGGGGCAGGTCGTCCCAGAGGGTCCAATTGCGGACCTTGACGACCTTGCGGAAATAGTGAATGAAGAGGTCCCGCGCCTCCCGCGCGGCGGCGTGCTCCCGCGCCTCCCGCGTCCAGGGTCCCGACAGCACCAAGGGCATCTCCACCATCATTCTCCATCCTCTCGTCTTTTGCCCAGTAGCCCCACGCCCTGCCACAAGCCGGAGCCCTGGCGCGGGGATACAGCGTGCAGTCTAGGGACCATTCCTGAGATGATCCTGAGAGGTCTGGCCCAATGTGTGCGAGCTTGCCGGGAGACACATGACACTAGACATGCTCGCCAATCAGGGCTTGTTCGCCCGCCACGAGCAGCGCTTCCGCGCGGCGTTCGCGGCGTGGCGAGCCAGCAGCCATCAGCCGCGTTGCCGTCCGCAGGCACGCCAACGCCTCGTAGAACCCCAGGCTCCACCCGGCCAACGGGACCGCCGCGTGGTACGTCCGCGCGAACGCCTCGGCCTCCTGGTCCACCGCTCCGCATCGCGCGGGCTCACGGGCGGCCAGGTGGCGGAGCGAAGCCAGGAACCGGCCGGCGTCCTCCGCGCGATCGCCGACGCCCCACGCGTCCCAATCAATCACGGTGGTCGTCTCCGCCGCCAGGTACACATGCGACGCGCTGAAGTCGCCATGCGTCAGGTGGGGCGAAGCCGGCCAGGCCGGTTGCCCCTCCACGAGCGCGGCGCACAGGCGGCGGGCGTCTCCGGCGAGCGCGGGCGCGCTCGCGCTCAACGCCTGCGTCCAGCGACGCGCCTTGATCAGCGGATCGTGCAGCCGGTACGCTGCGGGCAGGGGGGGCGCGGCCGCGTGGAAGGCCGCGAGCCACTGCGCCGTCCTATCCCCGACTCCGGCCTGGCCGCGCAGCACGGCCGCACGGGCGGTGTCGCCGGGCGCTTCCTTCAGGAGCAGGAGGCGGAGCGCGGGCACGTAGGCGAGGGGCGCCGTGACGTGCAGCGGCTGGCCGGGGCCGAACCCCAGGCGATATAGCGCCGCGAGTGTCGCCACCACATCACCGCGGTCGCGCGCATAGACCTTGGCGATAAGGGCGCTCCCCTCATCACCCCGGCGAATGGTATAGCGTAGCGTCCAGCGGCTACCCGGATGCCCGCGCAGCACCGTCACCGCCTGCACGTCCAACGGTCCCTCGTCATGGGCCAGCCAGGGGCTCCGCTGGCCCCTCAGCACGGCGTCCAAAAGCCGCGCCGCCTCAGGGATACAGGTGAGGCGCCGTAGCTGGGGGATGGCCGTATCGATCACGGGGACGCCGGAGGATACCGTTGTCATCGCGCCACCACTCGACGGCACCCCGTCAGCGTCGGGATGTCCCGCCTGCCGCGCATTGAGGGACACGGCTGGGCGTCACGTCGTGGGGGTCTTGCCGCGGGGGAGAACCCCGCGCCTGCGGCCATAACCGGCTTGCCGTCGCCGCGCCGGCGTGTCACCGCGCGAACGATGGGCCGTCCACCCCGCCCTCCACGGCAGGGCCGGATGCGGTGGGTTGCTCCAGCCCAGGGACAATGTCCAGCCGCTCCTCGGGCACCGGGGTCTCCCAGCGCAGTTCCAGGCGCGCCACGCTGTGCGTCCCCTCCTCCCCAGCCTCCAGCTCCAGCGTGACGCGCTCCGCTGCCCGCAACGCCACCAATTCCCCTCCGCTGCGGACGGTCACCCCGGCCGCCCGTAGCGCCTGAGCGAGCGTCTCTACATAGCCCGCCGCCTGCGCGATCTCCAACGATGCGCGAGCCCGCACCGTCGACCCCGACGCGCCTCTTTCCCGATGATTGCGATGGTGTGTCATGCTATATCTCCTCTACCACTCACGCCTCTTGGGGCCGTTCAGGGGCGCCCTTTCTCCCGCGTGGCCCTTCCCCGCCGCCCGCCCCTGGGGTGGGTGTGGACGGTGGCGCGGGGGCCGCCGCATTGGATGCGGCGGCCGGATCGCCGGGAAGGACGAGGCCCGCGTCATGCGCGTGCATTGTCTGGTCCGCCGGCCGTGGAGCAGGAGCCTGCATGCCTGGTGTGATCTCCAGGTCCGCCTGGGGGACGGGAGTCCGCCAGCGCAACGCCAGCCGCACCACGCTCTGCGCGCCCTCCTCCCCCGCCTGGACTTCCAGATCCACGGTATCGGCGGCGCGCAGCACGACGGTCTGGCCGCCGCTGCGCAGGGTACCTCCGCCCTCGCGTAGCGCGTGAGCAAGGGCCAGCAGATGATCCGCCACCCGACCGCTGTCCAACGTGGCGCGCATCCGCAGCGTCCGCCCCGCGCTACCCGTTTCACCCATCCCCTCTTTCACCCGGTCGTGCCGCTGGTGATGATGATGATCGTGTCCCATGCCATCCTCCTCTGTGACTCTCTGTGACTCATGTCTGTTCGTTTCTGTCGTCCTCCGCCCGTGTCCGTATGCCTGCGACGGACGGATTAGCCGTCGTCGGGCTCGTCCGCGTGTTCCGACCGTCGATCGTCGCCACGCACCAAAGCGGTTAGGATGTACCGGTCAAGCGGCTCGGGGTTCTCCAACCCACGCAGCCAGTCACCCAAGCCGCCGGCCGCGGCGGATACGGAGACAGCGCTAGGCGCGTCGTCCCATTGGCCCCGCGCCACCCCATCGACAACGCCCCGTAGCGCGGCGCGCTTGAGCGCGACCCGCTCCCCAGGGGCGATCGCCTGTTGCGGGGGCAACGTTAGTATCCGGTCTACCCGACGGCGCACCGCCACGACCCGTCCCCCCTGGGCCGCGACCTGGAGCCCCTCCGCCGCCTCACTCACCCCGTTCCAGAGGTCCTCCAGGACGTGTACGCTACGCGGGCGCAGGAAGAGCGCATCACCGCCGCGTAGCGTGCCCCCCAGCGTGGCGCCGGGCGGGGGTGGCCAGGACGGGTCGATGCTCAATGGGGAACGTGGGGCCACATCCAGGTCGGCCAGGAAGCCGCGCTTACGCGCCCCATGGGTATCCCCGTCGCGCCGGCGCAGGACGAGATAGTGGCCGCGCAGGCGGCGCCGGGGATACATCCGCTGCAGGCAGTCCTGGATGCTGCCATGGATACCCACATCCACGAGCGTCAGAGGCATCTCGCCAACCGCGCCCCGTCCGTGCAGATAGCGGTCGAGCAGCGCGGCCTGCGCGGCGTCCGCAATGGCGCCCCGCGCGAGGGGGCGCGACACGTACGCGAGCTGCACCCGGCGCGGATGGACGCTGCGGAAGCGGCGAGGAGACGTACGCAGGAGCACGCGCGCCGCGAGGAAAGGGGTAAGCCCATCCCGCCCGAGGCAGAGGGCGATGCCGTCGGGACGCCGGGCGAGTTCGTCAAGCCACGCGGACGCGAACGCCGCGAGGACAGGGGCGTAGTAGTCCCGGCTCACCTCGTACAGCCGTCGCGCGGCGCGCTCGGTCAGATCCCTCATACCATCGCCGTCTCCAACTCCTCGCCCATCGTGTTAACAGAATGTTAAAGAAATGTTAACGGGATGTTAAAGCAAGATATATGCCCCGCGGGCTAACGATAATTCACGAGCCTTGTGGGCGGGCGTCCGTGGGGGACTCTGGCTCGCTAGCAGGACCCTCGCCAAGAGGACCCTGGCGCTGGTGGTGGTCGGGGACGGTTGAGGCCACATCAGAGCCGTAGACCACTTCGTCCCACCGCTCCAGTCGCCATTCACGCTCCGCTCCATCATACCTAAAGTGGCTGATCGCGCAGTTGCGCACGGGCGCGTGGGCGGAGACCGCCACAATCTCTTCCGCATCCAGGTCCAGCAGCACTTTGCGCGCGCATAGGATGACGGCGTTGTGCGCGACCACCAACAACCGACCACCGGGCTGCGCACTCTAATTGTCGCTAAACAGGCGGCCATTAAAGCCTTGCCGAACGACTTGATGGGGCGGGGCGGGATAACCATCCAGCCCCGCCCCACCAGCGCGTACTTTAGTAGCCTGTCAAGCGAACTCTGCACAAGTGGCGCGTGTCTACGGTGACCGCTGCCTCAGCGCCCATGCCGCGCGGCCCCCTCGCCGCTCTCCCGCGCGACCAGTTGGCGCGTCGGCTGTTCGCCAGCCGGAGCCAGTTGGTTCTCAGATGTGCATGACGAGCTAGACGGTGGGGCAAGTCCTAACGCTGCAATCAATTCATCGAGCACGTCGATGGTCACATCCGCCCCAGGCACGGCCCGAGGGAGCGGCCGGCGGTGTCCCCGACGCAGCCACGCCGTTGTCATGCCGACGGCGTGCGCGCCCCAGATATCGTCGCACCGACGGTCGCCTACGACGAGCACCCGCGCGGGATGGACGCCGACACAGGATGCCGCGGCCCGAAAGATGGCGCCATCGGGTTTGCGGTGGCCAAACCCCGCCGAGATGAAGATGCAGGATGTCATCCGATCCAGACCGAGGAGGTGGATCGTGTGGCGCTTCTGGGGGGAGCCATTCGTGACCACACCGATGGACAGATTGGCCTGCCGCAGGGTCTCCAGCACGCGGCGCGTCTCGGTATCCAGCGCGATGTGGCGCCGGAGTCGCATGTAACAGGCGGCGACCATGCGCCTGACGCGGCGCTCCAGGGACACCGCGAGCACGCACGCGTGTAAGCTGGGGGCGTCACTGAACTCTACCGCACGGCTCACGGCCGCCGTGGCGGCCTCCCCGCCGTCCCGTCGCGGTAGACATGTCGTGGACAGGGAGATGGGCCTGCAGGAACGCCACGATCTGCCCAGATGAGCGGTCTTCGCGTCGATAAGCGTCGCGTCAACGTCGAACAGACCGCCTGGATATCGTCGGGTAGTGTCGCGGAGGGCGGTGTGGTTGTGCCCGCCCTTATCGCCCGCATATGTCGCGTTAGCATGTCGATGGTCGCGGTCTGGAAGGCGTCGCGCGCGGCGCTGCCCGGAGCGCGGGCGCGTGGCAGCGGGTGAATGGGCAGGGAGCTCGCGGCGTCGGCTATCCATCAGCCAAGACCTACCGACGCTGGCCCGTGGCCATCCTCCGCTCAGGATGATGTATTCGTGCAGCCTCTGGCGCGCCCGGTCCACCTATCAGAAGGTGGTCTTGTCGGCCGTCATATCCCCTGGGCATGGTCGTCGTGGTCGCCGTGGTCGTTCCGCGGATCGCTCTTGCACAGGCCCAGATGCACATCTCCGTGGGCATCGGTCCCCTGGGAGGCGTACAGGGGGATGTGGAGATCCGTGGGGAAGAGCCAGCCCGTCCGCACCACGAGATAGCCGCCATGCGCGTTATACGCCTGGATCGTGCCCATCTTCTCGCCGCCCGTGCCGTACACGGTCGCGCCTTTCGTGATCTCTTGTGCCGTCATCTGTCGAGGTCTCCTTGTGTCCGTGTGGGGGATGTAAATTCTAGCGAAGAAGTGGCTCTGGCACACATTTGATGATGCTGGTTGGCAAGCTGCGTGTCATTTCTGATGGAGGCACGTTCCGGGAGGGGTTGAGGGGCTTCGTACGCCCTGTAACCCGGCTTCCTCTCGTTCGACCGACAGATCGTGTCGCCGTTTTCAACAGTCCTAGGCAACGTCAGAACCCGCACCATCAAATGTGTGCCAGAGCCAATCCTCCGATGGAATTTACAGGGGAGGACGACGAGCACGTTGCCCTTGCACATCGCTACCCGTCACATCTTCGTATGAACGGTGTCGTTACATACGAGGACCAGATACAAGGTGTAGTTTAGACCCACATCCTGAGAAGATCCTGAGAGTGTCCATATGTCAGCGACAGCAATCCTGATCTGCGGACATGTCCGTGGCGTCATTGGACACGCGTCAGGGGGCGACACCCAGGCGGACGAGCATGGCGAGCAGGTCGTCGAGGTCGAACGGCTTGGCGAGCACCGCGCAGCCCGGCCGATTGAGCAGGGCGACCTGTTCGCGCACGGCCCGGTCATCGCCCGTGCAGACCAGTACGGGCAGCATGCGCAGGGCCGGGTCCTCCCGCAGGCGCTCCAGGAGCGCCCAGCCGTCCAGCGGGGGCGGCAACCGCAAGTCCATGATCAGCGCGTCTGGGGGTTGCCAGCCAACGCTGCCAGCGCCGCCGCCCTGTCGGCGAAAACGAGCGGCTCGTAGCCCTCGTCGACAAGCACCTCGGCGAGCAGGTCCCGGATCACCCCGTCGTCGTCGATCACCGCGATCCGCCGCGCCATCGCACCTCCTTACTCGCTTACTCGGCCCCGTGACACACGCGGCGTCGCGGGAATCGTGTTGGTCATTTACTCCACCGCACGGGCGGTCTCGTCGCGCAGTGCCCGCTCCTGGTGATACTGGCCGGCACCTGTGCGCAACCAGCCCTCTGTCAGGCAGCGGACGCAGAGGATGCGGTCGCCATACCGCTCACACCGCCGCGCATACGCGTGCGGGGCCAACGTGAACGGGGCCGTGCAGGCCGCGCACACGACCGGCACGCCCGTCGCTCGTTTCGTCATGGGGCCTGACACTCCTTTCCTGGGGATAACGCGGTCCTCAGCGCCGCGCGCCCGAGGACCGGCCGCTTACGCGTCGCCCGCTGTGAACGTGACGCGCCTCGCCGCGTCACTCCTGTCCTTGCGCCCGTCGCCGACGAGGGTGGGACCACCCCGCGTCGTCTTCTTGTCTCCCCTGGCGCCGCCGGACTGCCCGCTCGCGCCTCCTGGGCCCTCCTTGGTCGCCTGATCGGCGATGGGTGTCTGTGGCGTCGAGGCCGCGCCCACGACGCGGGCATAAAGCACGGCGGCGACCACACCGCCCAGCAGTGGCCCAATGATGTAGAGCGCGACGGCCGTATAGGTACCCGAGATTATCTCAGGTCCCAACGCGCGGGCCGGGTTGCCGGCGCCCCCGCTGACCGGGCCGCCCAGCAGCACGCCCGCGGCCAGGGCGAAGCCAATGGACACCGGGGCGATGCCGGCCGGCGCACGCTTGTCGGTCGCCACGGCCATGACCGTGAAGACGAGCAAGAAGGCGATCAGCGCCTCGACCAAGACGACCTGGAGATCGCTCGCGCCATGGGCGGGCGTCGGGGTGCCCAGGTGCGCCTTGTCATAGGCCTGTTGGCCGTAGGCGGCCCAGACCGCCAGCGCGGCGACGATGGCGCCGATAATCTGCGCGACGATGTAGGCCGGCACGTAGCGCCAGGGGAACTTACCCACCACAGCCAGACCGATCGTGACGGCCGGGTTGACGTGCGCCCCGCTGATCTGGCCCAGCGCGGCGACGATCGCCACCAGCACCAGGCCGAAGCTCAACGCGATGGCGAGCGAGTCGTAGGCCGGCCCCGCCGTGTTCTTGCCCAACGTGGCGGCCGTCGCCACCGCCGTGCCCACCAGCACCAGCAGGAACGTCCCGACCGCCTCGGCCGTCGCCGCCCGCGCCATGTTGCTTCCGACGCTCAACCCCTGCGTGCCGCGCGCCCTTTGTTCCTTGCTTGCCATCGCTATCGACTCCTTGACGTTTATGTCTACGGCCCGCCGGCGCATCGTTCGTGTGCGCCCGCATCGACGCTCCCACGCTACGCCCCGCTTGCCTCCGAGGTCGCCGGCCGTTCCTGTGCGCGCTCCGCGTCATCCCGTGTGCGCTCCGAGCGGCCCCGCAGCACCGCGCGGAACTCGCCGTGGAAGATCAGCATGACCAGCGCGGCGATGGCCAGAGACGCGATGATGCTGAGCACACGGTTGATCAACACGGCACCCACCGCGGCGCTCTTGCCGCCCTGAATCCCGATCGCTAGAAAGGCGCCGACCCCGCTGACTTCGAGCACACCGATGTCGACCGGGATGGGGAAGATGAGGGAAAAGGCCAGACTGAAGAAGTAGACGGCCAGCGTCTCGGTGAGCGACGCGCCGCCGATGCCCAGGCCCCGCACAACCATATACAGCCCCGTTGCCGCGATGAGCAGGTAGACAGAGCTGAGGACGACCGCGATCAGGAGCACACGGGGATGGAACAGATCCGCCGCGCCCGTACGCAGCTCCTTGAATTCGTCCATCGCTTTACGCATAGCCTTGTGCTCCCTGATCCAGCGCGGCGTGCGCGCGTGCTGATGGAAGCGGTGATAGGCCCACGCGGCCAGGAGAAAGGCGGCCGTGCCGAGGATGATGACCGGACGCAGCCAGGGGGTCCAACTCCCCAGGCCCAGGATGACCACGCCCGTGAGCGAGACGACGACTTCCAGGACAATGATGATCGTGGTCGCCGCCGAGGTCCGGCCGAAATCGGAGCCTTTGGATTGCTGGAGCAGGTAGTTCTGAAAGTAGTTGCCGATGGGCATGCTCTTGGTGACCTCGCCGCCGGCAAAGGCAAAGATCTGTGTGCGTAACGGCGCGTGGATGTCCAGGGCGCGCAACAAAAAGTACCACTGCGCGCCGCGCACGACCTCGTAGGCCACCATGAGCAGCAGGAACCAAAGCAGATAGATCTTCTGGAATCCCTCGATCAGGGCGACGACCTTCTTGACGTCAGCGAAGGCGAGCAGCGCGACGACCAGCGCTACGCTCAGGATGAGGGGGATGAGCACTTTTGGCTGAAGCAACTTTTTCATTTACGTTTTAGATTCTCCCAGGTCATGTCGCCTCCTACGCGTCCCTTCCCGTTGATACTGATCGAGTGGACCAGGCATGGCGCGTTCCGCCTCGTCCTCCAGCCGCTTTTCGTTGCGCCGCACCAGGATGACGCCCGCGATGATGACAATCACGGCGAGGACGACCAGGATGATGCCCACGGGCCCCTCGACCCGGTGGACATTGTCGCCCAACAGATAGCCGCCCAGCCCGTAGATGGTAGCCCACACGACGCCACCCGCCGCATTGAACAGCAGGAAGCGCGGCCACGCCATGCGGTTCGTACCGGCCAGGAAGGCCGCCAGGGCGCGCAACACCGCCACGAAGCGCCCGAAGAAGACGACCTTGCCGCCGTGCTTACGGAACAAGTACTGCCCCAACTTCATCTTGCGCTCGTCGATACGGATGTACCGGCCGTAGTGCCGTAAGAGGCGGTAGCCGCCCTCGCGGCCGATCCAGAAGCCGACGTTGTCGCCCAGGATCGCGCCGGTGGCCGCCGCCGCGATCACGAAGGGGATAAAGAGATGATGCGTCGTGCCAGCGTAGATGGCGGCGGCGAGCAACATGGTCTCGCCCGGAAAGGGGATACCGATGCTCTCGATGGCCACGAAGAGCAGCACGGCCCAATAGCCGTAGGCGGCGAGCAGGTGCGTGAGATCATGGGTGACAAAATGCATAGCCTGCCTACCAGAGCTCGCCGCCGCCGACGAGGATGTACAGGATAGGGCCGATGCCCCAAATGATGCTCACCACACCCCACACGACTTTCTGGACCGCGCCGAGATCGGACCGCCCCGCGATGTTGATCCAGGCCAACACCATGGCGACCGGGTGCAACACCACGGACACGACAAACTCCAAAAGTCCTTTCATCATCACCTCCACACGATAGAAAATTATAGAAGGTGGGAGGGTGGCACGCGTGCATCCTCCCACGTCCAACGTTTGGGCCATGGTCGACCGTTACGACCCAGCGGCTAACGCCGCTTCGACGTGTGCCGTCCCGTCGTGGTGGCGTCCCCGGTTTCGTCCACCCCCTCGACGACAACGCGCTCCTTGCGCACCGTGTCGGTGACCTGCCGCTGCTCTTCAGTCGCTTGCTTGTGCAGGCGCACCTCTTCGGTCTCATGGAGTTGCTTACCGACGACGGCCTCCTCGCCCATCACCGGCACGTCGATGTCCTGGTTCTGGAACGCGTTCTGGAGGTCGGCCTGGCTCGCCTGTCCCGTGAACGGCACGCGCTCCACCGTGACCTCTTCGTGGCGCAGCGTGACGGGGATGTTCTGTTGCTCGGTCACGACCTCTTTGTGCAGACGGACATCCCCGATCTGCTCCTGGCGCTTGCCCACGGTCAACTCTTCCTCATAGACCGGGACGTTGATGGTGTCGTCGGCGCGCGTCGTCGCCTGGGCCTGACGCGGCGCGGGCGTCGTCTGCCGCGTGCGCGTTGTCGTCGTCGCGGTATCGGCCACTGGCGCGGTCTGCGCATAGCTGTCGTCGTCTATCATGCCACTCATCGCGCCGCCGATGGGCGGGTTATCGTAGCGCTCGCCGGCCAGGTCATCTTTGCGTAGGTTCAACTGCACGTTGCCCTCGGCGTCGGTGCCCTGGACGGCGCTCACGGGGATATAGAGGTCCTTGTGGAACAGGAAGCCCTTCTGCACCGTGATGTACCCGCCCTGGGGGTCGTAGGCGTGCAGCGTACCGATCTTCTCACCGGCCATGTCGTTGACCGTCGCGCCCTCGTCGAATTGTTGTCCTGTCATCTATCTCTGTCTCCTTCGATTCGCGTTTGAATTATCGTTTGATCTATTGTGTGTCACGCGCCGCGTGGCGCATGCCCAGGGTGCCGCCTATCGCGCCCGCCACCAGGCCGACTATCAGCCCGATCAGCGTGCCCCAGGCCGTCGTCTTGGCCGTGTCCACGGCCTGTTGCGCCTGCGCGGGCGTGAGATTCTTGGCCGTCCCAGTGACGGTGGCGCCGAGTTGGCCCAGGTTGATACCCAACCCGTTGGCGATGCCGCCCGCGTTGCCGATGATGGCGCCCAGGCCCTGCGTGGCCAGCCACAGCAGGATGGGCAGCGCCAGCAGGAAGACGAGCGCGCCGTTGAGGGCCGCCCAGCCACGCTCATGCACCGCCGCCGTGCGCCCGGCCACGTAGCCGCCGACCAGGAAGGCGATGATCGCGCTGATCCCGGCCCAGATGGCCGAATACTGTCCGGCGTTCTGGTTGCCGCTGCCCTGGACAGCCGCCCCCGTGTTCACGGTCGATGCGCCGATGGCGAGCCCCAGGAGGCTCAACACCAGCAGCGTGAAGAACGCGGCGAGCAGGCCGGCCCAAATCGGACCCCAGCGCACGCGGTCGGCCGGCAGGTTCATCACTTGCGAGACGTTGCGCGTCGTCGTTTCACGCGTCTCCCGTCCATAGTTCACGGTCTCGACGGGGGCCGCCGTCATGCCATCCGCCGGCGCTTGCCCGAGCGCCGCACCGCGTGTACGGGTTTGATCGTTGTTCGCCATGTCTGTCTCCTCCCTTCGATGGGCCATTGACGCCAAGTGGCGTCACATCCGGTCGTCCATCGTGTCCCCGTTGCGTCCCGCGTCACGCGGGTATCAGGTACAAGGTGTAGTCTAGGGCCACTTCCTGAGATGAACCTGAGAACGCGCCCCACCCGCGACACGACGTTGTCGCGCCGACAACAGAACCGCGACGCCAGGTGACGGCACGCTGGCGCGCCGGGTCGATGACGCGTGCCACCGCGACCCGGCGCAACACCGCGTCGGTCCCGCGGTTGAGCGCGTGGACGGTGAGCGCGTCGCCGGGCGCCTTGGCCGAACCGCCCCGCTGCGTGGAGATGCCGACGATGTTGTCCATCCCCCCGGTCGTGACAGAGCGCGTTAGTGGACACGGGGGCAACCGTGATGTGAAGGCTGCGATGCACAACAGCATGATCACGAACCCCGTCGGCTTGTTCATCGTGCGGCCCCGTGCCCACGATCGACCGATCAGGCCGGCGGCGGATCGGGCCGAGAGCCCTGCCAACGCACGTGAGCGGGCGCGGCGCAGCGGGGACAGGGCCACTCGTCGTACCCGCACGTCCGCCCGCAGCCCGCGCATGAGCGCGTCCGTTCGCGGCGCGGCGCCGCCTCGCCCGCGAGGAGACGGAACGACGGGCGTCTAGATGCGTCGGCGTCCGGTGCGGCGGCCGTATCTGATCGATTATCTCCGCACGCCTCGATCTCGTCGGCGCCGGACGCTCCTGCCTCCTCGCCTCCTGGTCCCCTTACCTCTATGGTCATGGCCTCACCTCTCGGTCCACCCCATCCTCCCGGACAGGCGAGGTAGGGACGGGCGCGGGACCACCCGTTCCCGCATCATCATAGATGAGCCGCCGCAGCGCTGCGGCGGCATGGCTACTGTCGGGCGCGAGGCCGTGGCAGATGGCGGCCACGCTCTCGTCGGCATGGACAAACCGTCCGTGTTCGTCGGCGTCCGAGCCGCCGGTCGCCTCCTGGACGATGCGGGAGTGGCGCGTCATACCCACGATGTCCCGGTCGAGCAGCGTCTGGAACGCGCCATCCAGGAGCATGGCGCGGCTGATGTTGTCGAGCCGGGAGCTCCGCCCCTCATCGAGCAACCGCTGCGCTGTCGTTTTGCTGGATGCCATGTCCTTTCTCCTCGCCGCACGCATCGGCGCGGCGCTACGTATCTGTTGTCGTCCGTCACGCGAAAGATGACGGGGTGGCGCGTCCGTCTCGTGTCGTCCTCGTCGCCGGTGACGCACTCCTCGCACACCGTGTCAGCCATCGGTTATATCCTTGGTCGCGCGACGATGTATCGCACGACCGCCCACGACGCTCGCTCATCCGCCTGGACGCGGCGGAACCGGCCCCTTAGAACAGAGAGGGGCGCTCATCGGCGTGGGGTATGCCTCGATAGCGTGGCGTGCGCGCGCCACGCTATCGAGGCATACCCTGGCGCGGGCGGTTAGAGGCCGCCCCCCTGGCCGCTGAGCATATGCTTGGCCACCAGGCCAGCGAGCGCCATCATGCCGCCTCCGGCCGCACCGCCTCCACCGCCCATCATGCCGCCTAGTCCTCCCCCGGACCCCATCAGCGATTGGAGCATACCAGGTTGTTGCTGGCCCATCTGCTGGAAGCCCTGCGCCATCTGTCGCGGGTTGTTGGGGTCCATCTGCTGCTGGTATTGCGGCGGCATCTGCTGCGCGAACTGCTGGCGCTGGTCAATCGGCATGTGCGCGAAGTGTTGCTGGTAGACCTGCTGCTGCATCTCCGGCGGCGCGTTTTGCATGAACTGTTGCACATGGCCGGCGGCCTCGTTGGGGTCGATCTGGCTGTAGTCGCCGGAGTCATTGGCCTGCGCGTACTGTTGATACACCTGCTGATTGTTCTGGTCGAACGGATACATGATCTGCCTCCCTCTCGTGTCGCGCGGGTCCCATCGTCCATGATGCGATACGTCGCGCGCACCACGCAGTCTACGGGCCGTTCCTGAGACCATCCTGAGAGAAGGAACCACAGCGCGCGGCCATCAACCGGCGACAACCGCGGCAGCGGGAGCATCTGATGTCCCTGCCACTGGCGGCCTATCACGCCGCGCACGATCAAGCGGGAGCGAGAGCGTGAAGGCGCTGCCCTGCCCGACCCAACTCTCGACGGTGAGGCGTCCGTCATGCGCGCGAGCGATGCGCATGGCCCGGGACAGACCCAGGCCCGCGTGACGGGTGTCGCTCGTGTTCGCGCGGATAGGGTCGACGCGGTAGAAGGGCTCAAACAGGTGAGGCAGGTGTTCCGGCGCGATCCCCGGTCCCGTGTCGCGGATCGTGAGCGCGGCCCGGCCGCGTGTCCGTCGCGCCGTCAGGTGAATCGCCCCCCCCGCTGGTGTATGGGTCATGGCATTGTCCAGCAGGCTGTCCAGCGCCCGGCGGAGCATGCGGGCATTGCCGCGTACGGGCAGCGGCGCGTCCAGCGGCGCGTCCAGCATCTGCCCCTTGCCCGCGGCCAGCGGGCGCGCCTCCGCGACCGCCGCCCGCGCCACTGCGCGCAGGTCGAGCGGCACGGAGAACAGGGTGTCGACGCCGCTCTCGACATGCGCGAGGGTCAGGACCTCGTCGAGCAGATCGCTCACATGGACCGCCTCCGCCGTCGCCCGGCGTAGCACATCCTCATACTGCTGGGGAGTCCGGCGCCGCAGCAACGCCGCCTCCAGCGTACCGAGCAGCACGGTCACGGGTGTGCGCAATTCGTGCGAGGCCGCGACCGCAAAGCGCTCCTCTCGCTCCAGAGCCGCCTGGGCGGGGCGGAGCGCGTACCCGGCCAGCGCGTAGACGGCGGGCGCACTCAGGAGCACCGCGCCGAGGTCGCCGGCGACGGTTCGCGCGCTTGGGTGCACATGGCCACGGGCTAGACGGGGCATCGGGAGGACGCGGCGGGCCAGGCGTGGTACCTCGATGACGCTGGCCAGGAGCGCCAGGTGGGTCAGGGTCAAGCGTAGACGCGTGGTAATGGTCATAATGGGCAACCTTCTCTCTTTCCCCTGGAGGATGGTGGGGCGATGGCGGCCGGTGGCCGGCGTCGCATGCAAGCGGATACGGTGCGCACAGCTTCCCTGATCCCGCGCTAGAGGGACTCTGGCGCGCGCAGGGCGTAGCCGACCCCGCGGACGGTGTGGATCAGCGGCGTCCCGAAGGGGGCGTCGAGCTTGTGGCGCAGGTAGCCGATGTAGACCTCGACGACGTTGCTGCCCACCGCGCTGTCGCCCCAGACCGTCCGCTCCAGTTGGTCGCGCGTGAGCGTCTGCCCGACATGGTGGACCAGGTAGTGCAGGAGCGTGTATTCACGCGCCGAGAGATCCACGACGCGCCCCGCGCGCCGCACCTCCCGCGTCACCGTGTCCAACTCCAGGTCGCCGACGTGCATGACACGCGACCGCGAGAGACCGTCGCGCCGCAGCAGCGCGCGGACGCGGGCGCGCAATTCGCCAATGCGGAAGGGCTTGGTTAGGTAATCGTCGGCGCCCACATCGAGGCCCGTGATCTTGTCCGTCTCGCGATCGCGCGCGGTGAGCATCAGGATCGGTGTGGCGATCCCGTCGGCGCGCAGGCGGCGCGCCACCGTGATACCGTCCATCGTGGGCAGCATCACGTCGAGGACAACGAGGTCGTAGTCGTTCAGGCGGGCGTCGAGGAAACCTTCCTCCCCGTCGCGCGCTACGGTCACGCCGTACCCCGCCTCCTCCAGCGTTTCGCCCACGACCAGGACGATGCGCGGGTCATCCTCCACCACGAGTATGCGCATGGCGCCTCCTTGTGCGGCGCGAACGCCGCGTGTCTCCGTCCGTGCTCCGGCCGGTGGTCTCCTAGGTAGTATGGTACGCCAACCTGAGAGGAACCTGAGAGCGCGGCCTACGCGCGACCCGCGACCGCTGTTACTATGGCATACTTGTGAGAAACGACGAATGATAGGGTGAGAGAGACATGCACCCACTTGACCCGACGCTCCGCGACCCCGCACGGCTCGCCGCGCTACGGCGCACGACGCTCCTGAGCGCCTCCCCCGATGCGGCCTTCGACCGCCTGACCCGGCTGGCGACGATGACGCTGGAGGCGCCGGTCGCCCTGGTCACGCTCGTGGACGCGGAGCGGCAACTCCTCAAGGGCTGCATCGGCCTGCCGGAACCGTGGTCCTCCGCGCGCGAGACCGGGCTCACGCACTCCGTCTGCCAGCATGTCGTGGCGTCCAACGAGCCCCTTATCATCGCCGATGCGCGGGAGCACCCGCTGGTCCGCGACAGCCTGGCTATCCCCGATCTCGGCGTGGTGGCCTACGCCGGCATCCCGCTGCTGACCTCCGACGGCTATGTCCTGGGCAGTTTCTGCGTCATCGACCACGAGCCCCGCGTCTGGACCGCGCGGGAGATCGCCATCCTGCGTGATCTCGCCGCCTCCGTCATGACCGAGATCGAACTGCGCGCCGCGGACGTCGAACGCACACGACTCCTCGCGGAGGCGCGCCACGCGCGCGCGGCGGCCGAACGGGCGGCCGCCACCATAGAGCGGCAGCAGACGCATCTGCGCGATATTTTCGCGCAGGCTCCCGCCCTGATCGCGCTGGTGGTCGGGCCCCGCCATCTGTTCGAGTACGTCAACCCAACCTACGCGCGCATGGTAGGGCGCACGGACGCGGCGCTGGTTGGCCGGCCGGCGCGGGAGGCCATGCCCGCGGTCGTCGGACGCGACGTCGACGACATCCTCGACGAGGTGACGCGCACCGGCGTGCCGTACCGCGCGACGGAGGCGCCGCTCTGGCTCGACCGACACGGCGACGGCATGCGGGAGGAGGTCTACGTCACCCTCGTCTATCAGCCCCTGCGCGACGCCGAGGGCCGCGTCGCGGGCATCCTGTGCCATGGCGTCGAGGTGACCGCGGAGGTGCACGCGCGCCGCCGCGTCGAGGAGTTGGCGCGGGAGCAGGCGGCCGCGCGCGCCCGCCTGCAGCAGGTGGTCGATGTCCTGCCGGAAGGGGTGCAGATCGTGGACGCGGACGGCCGGTTCCTGGCGCATAACGCCGCGGCGCGGGACATCCTGGGCCAGGACCTCACCGACGCGCGGCTCCCCCTCGACGACACCACGGCCTTCGCGGCCTACGGGGTACGCCGCCTCGACGGGACCCCGTGCGCCATGACAGAGTGGCCCTTACAGCGCTCCGTCGTGCGGGGTGAGGTCGTCCGGGGGGAGCAACTGCTGGTGCGCCATGCGCGGGACGGCCACGATGTCCCGATCCTCGTGAACAGCGTCCCCCTGCATGACGTGACGGGGACGATCACCGGCGGGGCCGTCGTCTTCCAGGACATTACCACGATCAGGGACTTCGAGCGCGCCCGCGACGACCTGCTGGCGTCGGTGTCGCACGACCTGAAGAACCCGTTGACGGCGATCCAGGGGTTGGCCGAACTCTCGCGGAAGCAGGCGGCCCGCGGGAGCACGCCGAGCAGCGAGCGGATGGCCGCGCGGCAAGGCGGCATCGTCACCGCCGCGACGCAGATGACGGCCCTCCTGAACGAGTTGCTCGATGTCATGCAGCTCCAAATGGGGCGGCCCCTCGCGCTGGACCGCCGTCCCGCTGATCTGGTGGCGCTGGTGGAACGGGTCGTGGCGCATCAGCGCGGGATTGGCGCGCATCCCATCCATGTAGATGCGGACGCGCTCGAGATCATCTGTACGGTCGACGTGGACCGCATGGAGCGCGTCGTCGGCAACCTGGTGTCCAACGCCATCAAGTACAGTCCAGGGGGCAAGGCGGTCGCGGTGCGTCTGGCGTGCGAGCAGGAGACCGGGGAGACATGGAGCGTGCTCGCCGTCCAGGATCACGGCGTGGGCATCCCGGCGGAGGACCTGCCGCACGTCTTCGAGCGCTTCTACCGCGCGGACAATGTGGGCGACGTGCAGGGGACGGGTATCGGCCTGGCGAGCGTGCGCGAGATCGTGGAGCAGCACGGGGGGACCGCCGTCGCGACGAGCGCGCAGGGCCAAGGCACGACGATCACCGTACGGCTACCCCTGTCGGGACCAGCGGCGTCCTGACGCGCGGGACCGGTGGCACGGCGGCGATGAACGGACGCGGCGGTCACGTCCGCGGCCCACGCGCGTCCTCTAGCAGGTCGCGCAGCAACGCGCCCAGCGCGGCGTCATCGCGGGTGTGGACCCCGTGGGTCCACGGGTCGTGGGGGAGGTGTGCAGCCTCATCCGGTCCACAGACCCCGCGTAGGACGACCGGCACATGAGCGAGGGGCTCCACGGCGCGCATCGCGCGCACGAGGTTGAGGCTACGCCCGTCGGAGAGGGCCACGTCAGCGAGGACCGCCGATGGGCGCACCTTGCGCACGAGCGCGATAGCCCGGCCCAACAGCGGCGCGGGGAGCGCATAGGCGCCCGCGTCGCGCGCCATGGCCTCGTATGCGCGCAGACGGTGGGGGTCCGAGCTCACGACGAGGACAAGGCGGGTGGGACGGCGTGTCATCGGTCGGCTCCTCTCGCTGGCCTCCTTAGGAGCGCAGGAAACGTGCCGCCCTGTGCTATCCTGTACGCGTCAGGGGACATAAGCCGATCCCACGCACGTCGGGACGAACAAAGCGGGAGAGGAGTGACGCATGCCGAAGCGTATCGCGGTGGTCGACGACGAGCCGAGCTTCCTCGATCTGCTCCAGGAGGTGCTAACGGACGACGGATACGAGGCTCATCGATTTCCTGGGGGCGCGGCGGACTATCCGCGCGTGCGGGACCTCGCGCCCGACGCCATCATCCTGGACATCCGCATGGAAGACCCCCGGACGGGCTGGGACCTGCTCGCCCGCATGAGGCGCGACGATGTGCTCGGCGCGACGCCCATCATCGTCTGCTCCGGCGACCTGCCGTTGCTGCGTGAGCGCGCCGAGGATCTGGAGCGGCTGGGCGCGGCGGTCCTCGCGAAGCCCTTCGACCTCGACGACCTCCTCACCCTCCTCGACCGCCTCACTGGTGGGCCAGCATGAGGCAACGCGCGACGGCGCCTTCGTGGTCCCGCGCGTTGTCGCGTGTATCGCCTAACGTGTCGCGGGAGAGTACCGATGAAGATCAAGGCACCGCGACGGACACGTATGTACAGCGGTACCGACGAGGATTCCACCGTTGCCAACCCGCTGTGGTTGCCGGAAACGGCGGCCTGCGAAGTAGGCGGGCGACGGCGTCAGGGCGTCGCGCGCGGGTGGGGCAGGCGCCGACGGGACCGCCCTGCGCCGTCCAGGCGGACCTCCTGACCGGCCCTGTCCTGACGCACGACCCCGCCTACCATGGGCGCCTCATTGACGGCGCGCTCGGCCGTGGCCGTTGCGCGGCCGTGACGGCGCTCACCGCGCCCCGTAGCGTGGGACAGACGCCGACCCAGGCGCGTTCAGCCACGCCGGCGCCGGCCGCCTGCGCGCAGGGTTGGGCCGCCGTTTCCAGTTACGATTACACGATCACCGACCCCACCGGCGCCGTGACGCACACGCCACGGCTGGCGGGACACGTCCTGCCCGGCGATACGATCCGGGCGTCCTTCACCGTTAAGCCACGGCTGGCCAAGTGCGCGACGGTCCGGGTATCGCTGGCCACCTACGCGGCGCCCTCGCTGGCGCACGACGCCCACGCCCTGAGCCAGCAGGCGCTCTATCAATCCGCGCCGGGACTCTTCGGCACCGGCGCGCACAACCTAACCTTGCGGGTGGACGTGCCGGCCCGGCCTCTGGCCGTGTCCGCTGCCACCCCGTCGCCCGTTCGGCCGCGCATCGCCGGCGGTCTCGTGCGTCGGCCCCTCGTCTTCCACGACCGCGCGCGCCTCCTCATGCGCGCTGTCCGGCCGCTCGACTAAGGGACGCCGACACAGCGCCTAATCGGGGGAACATCGGTCGCCACCTCAGGGCCATGTCGTTTTTCCCTCACCGCCGCCCCATGCGGATTAGTCTCTCTCCGCTACGCTCTGAGAGGCCAACCGGCTCTCCCTCCAGGGGCGAGGGGAGAGACCCGTGACACGCCTGGCAGCCCTGTCTTGGCTGAAAAGCATGTCGGGGTGTTGGTCGGCTCACCGCGCGCTGTGCAAGGTGCTGCATCTCAAGTGGTCTGTGCTTGCATGTCAGTAGTACAAGCATCATGCATGCTATCGGCGCCCATCACTCGTGTAGCCGTGCTAACGGTTGTTCGCGAATAGACCAAGCGCCGGTGACGGGCCGCATGCTCAGGCGCATCGCTGTTGAATAACTATTCACTACGCCACCACCGTCAATAGCTCCCCGTGTCCGCCAATGTGCTTCCCACATGTGGGCCACCGATCACGCGGAGAGAGTAGCGGGCACAGCGTAACAGACGACGGCGTTAGCGGAAATGCCCTTCGTATCACAGGGTGCGCCCCGCGATTGTGATAGTGAGCGCGCTTGGCCTGCGACTGCGGTCGCATGGCAGCGTGACGCCGCCTGCGGTCGAGGGTCAGCCCTGTCGGGGCGCCCTCAGTGCCCCTCGTTCCAGCACCGCAGTGCCCGTGCGCTGCCATGCGACCGCAGTCGCAGGCTCCATCTCACAATCGTGGGGCGCACCCCGTATCACAGACTTCGGCGTGAAAGGATTTCGCCGAAGTACTACAACCCGGCGACAATTCACAGTGAGATCTTTGGGCCCAAATCTCCATGTAAACATCGGGCGCTTTCTATGCAACGCATGATGAGTGCTATGCGCGCCGCGCTCACGCCTGCCATGTGCCAGGACGATCCGCCCACACGTTCTGTCCACCGTCCTCGGCGCTGCCTTGGTGGGAGGCCTGTGCGTCGCCAGCCTGCATACCTATTCACTCCCTCCGCCGGTGACGAGGCGCCTGTACCGTAGGCATCACGTCCGCCCTGGGTGCGCCACGTTCTCGCGCCGCTGGCATCCGCGCGCCCCGTGATCGCCACCCCGCACTCGTGCAGGGCGACCGTCAAGATGTGATCATGTCGTCGCACGCGGCGTCCCTGGCGCCCCGCCCCCTTGGTTCTTTTTTCAAGCAGTCGGCGGTCGGCCGCCACGTGGTCGCGCCGACCACGCCCGTCGCGTGCGCCACCTCCTCGGCACTCATTCGCTGTACCATGTTCCAGCGACGTACGCGATGCGGTGCTCCCGGTCGGCCTGCGGTCGCACCACCCAGGCTGCCCGGCGCACCCGCACCGCCAGCACGCGTAAGGCATCCATCAATTCCGGCCCTGTACGCGCGCTGATGCTGGCGAACGCGCCCTCCGCCTTGAGTTGCACCGTCGCAAGCGTCGTCGCCGTCGTGCCCTCCAGGTTCGGGGCAGGCACGGGATAGAGGGCTGCGACAAGCGCGGGACCCAGCCCCGGCAGCGCGGTCGGCGGCGCCACCAACGGGACCAGCGCAGGGAGGGGGCGGGTCAACGCGAGCAACACGACGCGGCGCGGTTCCTCGGCCGGGTCGCGGATGAAGGTGCGCCGCTCAACGTGATATCCGCGCTCATGGAAGACCGCGACGAGGGCGTCGGCGTCGCCGGCCGTCGTCTCATTCGTCGTCACCTCGACGCGCTCACCCACCTCCGCGCTCTCCCGCTCTCCACCGCCACCTGCCGCTTCTCCATGCGGTCCCGCGCCTCGCGCTCTTGCGCCACCCGCAGGCGGTCCCGCGCCTCCGCCCGCTGACGCTCCAGCACGCGATCCTGCTCATCGGTCATGCGCCCCTCCTTAGCGACAGTGTACGGTCCCAGACACCGGTCACGCCTGTCCTCATCCCCCGACAGCCCGCGACGGGCGCCCCTACTCCCAGGCGACGACGCGGTAGCCGTGGCGCAGGCGGCGGCGCAGGAGCGCCTCGATGTGGGTCTGGGCGCCGGCCCGGTCGGGATAGTAGTCGAGGCGCGTCCGCTCGGGACCACCTGTGCGCCCCCATAGGCGCAGCAGCGCGCCACCCTCGAACAGGGCCGGGGTCCAGGTCAGCGTGTAGCTGCGGTCGCGGTTGCGGGCGGGATCGACGCTGCGCAGGTGGACGAACGCACGGAACTGCGCGGCGGCCGGCGGCAATAAGTAGCGTCCCATCGATCGCCCGTCGCTTAGATCGGCAGATACCGGCCCGACCCATCGCCGGGACGCGCGTGGGTGTAGCGCGAGGTGGTGGCGAGGCTGGCGTGGCCGAGGCCCTCGCGCACGAGCGAGATGGGCGCGCCACGATCGAGCGCGTGGCTGGCGTGCGCATGGCGCAACCAGTGCGGGGAGAAGGCGGGGGCGGACGCGAGGCCGGCTCTCGTCGCGGCTGCCTTCACGACACGCCACGCCTGCGTGGGGGAGAGGGGGTGGCCCTGCCGCGAGCGAAACACCGGGACATCCGGTGGGGCATCGGAGGGGCGCAGGGCGACAAGCTCGCGCCAGGTGCCCTCGGTCAGCAGCACGGCCCGCTCCTTCTCGCCCTTGCCCCAGACCGTCACCTGACCAGCGTCCCCGCGCGGCTGGACGTCGCGCCAGCAGAGGGCACAGGCCTCCAGAGGGCACAGGCCTCCGAAAGACGCAGGCCGGCGGCATAGAGGAGGCGGATCAGCGCGTGGTTGCGCCGGTTCGGCTCATGGGCGAGCACGGAGAGGACGTCTTCCTCGGACGGGATACGCTCGGCCAGGCGGCCGCGTACGCCCGGCAGGCGCAGGCCGCGGCCGGGGTTATAGGGGAGGTAGCCGGTGGTGTGGGCGAAGGTCAGCAGGCTCTTGACGGCGGCGAGCATGCGCGTCTGGCTCGCCGGAGCAAGGCCAGCGGCGGCGAGGCTGTCGGCGTAGCCCTGGAGATCGGCGAGGGTCACGGCGGCGAGGGGCTTCGCGACCGAGGCGCGGAAGCGGGCCATGTTGGCGGTGTAGGCGCGGGTACTATGGGGAGAGCGGCCATGCAGCCAACGCGCGCACAGGGCAGCTTCGTCCGCAGCGCGCGTTGTGCCCGTGGGGGCGTCCGACGCGTCGGCGGGGATCGCGGGAGCAGCGGCGCGCAGACGCATCGGGCCTCCTCTGTCTCTCGTCTCGCTGAGTGCAAGATAAGGCTATTTATCGTGCACTCATTTGCCCATAAAAAAAGGCCGTGCGACCGATCTCGCGACGACTTTCACTACATTCATTATACCATCTTTGGGGGAGGGGCGGCAATAGACGGAAGTAGACATAAAAGTTTAGCGGTTTTGTGCGCCCCGACCTCTGAGCCCACGATCAAGGGGGGCGGGTGCGCTGGGGCGTGGACCTATCCGCGCCAGCGCTGACCGGCGAGCGCGCCGTCCAATGCCTTCGTCCCCTCGAGCTCACCCCCTTGGCACAGAGCGCTGGCCAGTGGGTTGCAGGCATTCGGGCCGCATGCTACTCTAGAGCCACGTTATTCTATTGGCAGCACTGCTCATGACAGATAGCGCCGGGTTCCGGCTGCTGTGTCCCCTCTATGACGCGCACGCATAGATAACGCTCTCCCCGACAGGAGCGGTCGAGGCCACGGACGCGCGCACGCTGATCGAATAACAGTCCACTCTCTGGTTGACGGCGTTTGAGAAGACCGCGGGTGTGAGCGGGCGCAACTGACACCGCTCATCCGCGCGACAGGCGTCATCACCGCAACCCGTGCCGCGCGCACGTTCACTGGCCGGACGGCCAGTCACGATCATTCAGGAGGAGACCTTTGTGAAACGACTCATCGCGTCGGCGGCCGCCCTCACGGCGCTCACCGTCTCGGCTACCCTGCAGCCCGCGGGCTTACCCTCTGCCCATGCGCAGCAGCCCGTTGTCCAGGGCGCGCCCGAGGTCAATGCGGCGGTGCAACATGACACCTCGCCCCCGCTACGGGACATCCCCTCGAAGCCGCGCCGCCTCTTCCGCGTGGAGCTGCCCTTCCGCCCCATTCCCACCGGGCCGAATACGGCGACTCAACCCGATGGCGCCCTCCAGACAACGACGGTACCGAGTGTGGCCACGACGGCCGGGCTCAACTTCGCTGGCGTGGGAAACGGCGACTACGGTTTCACACCCAACGCCGCGCCCCCGGACACCAATGGCGCGGTCGGCGCGACGCAGTACGTCCAGTGGGTCAACGAATCCTTCGCGGTCTTTAACAAGTCCACAGGTGCGATCGCGGCTGGCTTCCCCAAGGCCGGCAATACCCTGTGGAGTGGCTTCGGCGGCGGTTGTGAGGCCAACAATGACGGTGATCCAATCGTCCAGTACGACAAGGCCGCCGGTCGCTGGGTGCTGACGCAGTTCTCCGTGACGAACCCCTCGACGTATGGGTATCTGCAATGCGTCGCGGTCTCGACCACCTCGGACGCGACCGGTACCTACAACCGCTACGCCTTCAGCTATGGAAACACGCAGTTCAACGACTACCCCAAGATGGGCATGTGGCTGGATGGGTACTACACGACGTTTAACATCTTCAACAACGGGCAGACGTTCGCCGGCGCCAAGCTGTGCGCCTACGACCGCACCGCCATGTTGGCCGGCGCGGCCGCGACCCAGCAGTGCTTCCAGCTCAGCACGAGCTATGGCGGTGTCTTACCCTCGGACCTCGATGGGACGATCGCTCCCCCAGCGGGCTCACCCAACTATCTGCTCAACTTTGGGACGAACGCGCTGAACCTGTGGAAGTTCCACGTGGACTTCGCGACCCCGGCCAACACAACCCTGAGCGCCCCCACCAGTATTCCCGTGGCCGCGTTCACGACCGCGTGTGGCGGCGGCACCTGCATTCCTCAAGCCGGCACCAGCAATAAGCTCGATTCGCTGGCCGATCGCCTCATGTACCGGCTGGCCTATCGCCACTTCGCCGATGGGCACGAGTCGCTCGTCGTCAACCACTCCGTCAAGGTCAGTGGAAACAATAGAGCTGAGGTCGACGGCGTGCGGTGGTACGAGTTGCGCAACCTGAGCGCCACGCCCACGGTCTACCAGCAGGGCACGTATTCCCCTGACTCCACCTCCCGCTGGATGGGCAGCATCGCCATGGATAAAGTAGGCGATATGGCCCTGGGCTACAGCGCGTCCAGCGGCTCGGTGTATCCGAGCATTCGCTATACGGGTCGCGTGCCCACGGACACACTCGGGACTCTGCAGGCCGAGACCACGATCCTGGCCGGCGGCGGCTCTCAGACAGGGAATCTGCACCGCTGGGGCGACTATAGCGCCATGACGGTCGATCCGGTCGACGACTGCACGTTCTGGTACACGACCGAGTACGAAAAGACGAGCGGCTCATTCAACTGGAGCACACGCATCGCCTCGTTCAAGTTCCCCGGTTGCTCGTAAAGCGACACGTTGATAGACGAGGAAAGCTTGGACATCGCTCAAGCTTTCCTCGTCTAGGGCAAGCGGGCGGGAGATGCGCGGCGCGCCACACTGCTGGCTCCCAGATCCTCGATCGTTGGCGGGATCCCTTGCAGTCCGGCGGCCAGCGCCTCGATTAGGCCCAGTGTCACGGTAGCTGTCACCAGCCGCAATCTGTGGTTGATGCAAATGCCGATTTCCACCCCGGAGTCGGCATTCGGCCCTGCTTTCGTGTCTTTCCAAACCATGGCGGCAGTCTCGACCGCCATTTCAATAGGTAGAGTGCCCTCTCCAGCCCTTCTCGGCACTCGGGATGGAGCTTGGAGAGGCCGTCAGACCGCGGGAAGAGCTATTTTGCGTCGGCAGATTGCGGCTGGTAACAGCTACCGTGACACCGGGCCTTTATAGCCCTCAGGGAGCACACTCAGCCACATGATCCGTTCCCGATCACTAACATACTCCAGGCCGCAAAAGCTTGTGATCAACGTGTTGTCGACGCCTCCAACGACCTCAACGGGATCGTTTTTTTTCGGCCACAACTATGGTGCTCGTTGGGGACAGCTCATTAGGCTAGGTCTGTCAGGGAGTCCTAATCCGCATGAGCGAAAAGTCTGTCTGGCCTGATCGTAGCTAACGGGAGGCCAATACTCAACTCGGGCACCCCCACTTGCCATCGCCAACATCATCAATTAGGGGTGGAAAGAGCGAAGCTGAGACCAGGGGGTCGGGTAGCCGGGCGACATTGCTGTCGTCCGGCCCCCTCAGAACCGTGCATGCCCGTCACCAGGCACACGGCTCAAGTAAACCACTTGCGTAACCAGGAGCGCGTCGGTTCATGGATGGGCACGTCGATAAGCTCGCCGTTGCCCGCGTGAATCTGTTGATGGCAGTAGAGGTGTGT
>JAABUM010000750.1_pt1 | contig 53989 bp, 48 predicted proteins | sample 5559161 | NCBI WGS metagenome assembly JAABUM01 (sample SAMN10711868, study PRJNA513369) | rock metagenome | isolation source: Antarctica rocks | place: Antarctica: Victoria Land, Siegfried Peak nord
CTGACGGTGGTTTGCGGCCTCCTCCTGCAAAGCGGCCGCGGAGGACCTACCTCCATCACCAGTGCAGCACCGCAACTCTCGATGCGATCTTCTACATCGCAACCTCCAGTTGCGTTCGTGGCACACCGTCGTTGGCGTAGCTCGCGGCGAGGGTGAAGGCCGCGCGAGCGCGGTCGACGCGTCCCAGCAGGGCGTTGGCGTGTGCGAGCCAGAAGGTGCAGAGCAGGAAGGTGCCTTCCTCGCCCTCGAGGCCGTCGAATCCGCCCTCGGTCCGGTAGCGGTAGACCAGGCCGCTCTCATCCCTCAGGCCAGCTTCGATGGCCTCGACCGTCGCGATCATGCGCGGGTCATCGGGCGGCAGGAACCCGACGATGAGCAGCATCAGGTTCGAGGCATCCAGCTGGTCGGAGCCGAAGTGCTGGGTGAAGGCGTTGACCTGCTCGTTCCACCCCTCACGCTCGACCGCCGACCGGATCTCGTCACGAGCCCGGACCCACTGCTCGACCTTGCCCTGGGCCTCGAGCTGATCAGCCAGGCCGACCGCCCGGTCGAGGGCGACCCAGCACATGACCTTCGAGTACAGGAAGTGCTGAGCCTCACCCCGTACCTCCCAGATGCCCTGATCCTTCTCGTGCCAACGCACCGCGGCAGCGTCGGCGAGCGCGGTCAGGAAGCGGCGCGTCTGCGCATCGAGCCCGGACAGCTGGTCAGCGAGCAGGTGGGCCGCACCGAGCAGCTCGCCGTAGACGTCGACCTGCGCCTGGCTCCACGCGCCGTTGCCGACACGAACCGGCTGGCTGCCGCGCCAACCCGCGAGGTGCGGCAGGGTCCGCTCGGTCAGGTCACGCTCCCCCCCGACGCCGAACATGATCTGCAGCGGCATCGCGCGCTCGACGACCGAGCTCGCAGCGGCGGTCGTCATGAAGCCGAAGAAGTCGACCGCCTCGTCGGGGCAGGCCGCAACCCAGAGCGCCTCCATGGTGAAGCTGGCGTCGCGGACCCAGGTGTAGCGGTAGTCCCAGTTGCGCGCGCCGCCGACCTGCTCGGGCAGCGAGGTCGTCGCGGCGGCCACGATCGCGCCGCTGGGCTGGTAGGACAGCGCCTGCAGGACGCGGCCGGAGTGATGCACCAGGTCAGCCCACTGCCCGTCATAACTCTGGTGGACCTCCGACCACGACCGCCATGAGCTGATCGTCGTCTCCAGACGGCCAGCGAGCTCGCCCTGCGACCACACTCGGGCGGGCTGTTCACCCAAGGTCGAGCGCTGCAGGCCGAAGCACAAGATGCTTCCCGCGCTGAGCCTGACCCGACCGCGAGCCACGGCGCCCTGGAACTCCATCTCGAGCGGCGCAGTCAGCACCAGCCAGTCCGCGCCGCCGCGACCGGTCAGCCCGCCCTCGATCGGGGCGAGCAGCGGATGGATCAGGCCATACTCCGGCCGCGGCGCGTACTCCATCTCGACGTCGACCACGCCGCCACTGCAACTGACCTGTCGGATGAGGCAGTGCGGGGCGCCGGCACCGAGACGGTGCACGTCGGTGTCGGGGCCTAGCGCGAGCGCATCGCAGACGACGAGCGTTCCGGCGTTCGTCTCGAACGTCGTCTCGAGCACCATGGTCCCCGGCAGGTAGCGGCGGGATGTTCGCGCGGGTGCCGCGGGGCGGATGGACCAGTGGCCAGCCTCGTCGTCGAGCAACCGGGCGAACATCGATGGGCTGTCGAAGCGGGGGAACGTCAGCCAGTCGACCGACCCCTCGCGGGTGACGAGCGCCGCTGAGTGGCGATCGGAGAGCAAGGCGTGATCTGCGATGGGCAGCTGGCTCATGAGCCGCTCATCGGCGACTCACGGGCAACTCGCGAGTAACTCACGGATCAGCCGGCCACGGGCCGCGTGCCGCAGTCGGCGAGCAGCGCGTGCACCCTGGTCCGCAGCTCGTCCGGCGGCTCGAGGTTGCCCTTCTGCTCCGGCTCAGCCCCGATGCGGACGTAGACGCGCCAGGCGAACAGGCGTTTGGCCTCCGTCAACCCGTGGGAGTCACAGCGGCCCACGCGGATCACCACCGGCAACCGTGCCGTGGACGCAGCCGCGGGCAGGGCAACCTGCGGCAGCTGCGCGGGCGGCACGGGCAGCAGCTGGTAGATCGGACTGCCCTGGTAGTCGGTGACCTGCACCTGCCCGCGCGCCGTGCCTCGCGTCAGCGCGAGCTCGCCGACCAGGGCCGGCAGCCCCTCGATGCGGGTCCTGCGCCATGCCGACCCGTACGTGATCCCGACGGCCACCGCGACGGCACGCTCGGCGCAGCCATCGGCAGCAAGCTGGCCCACGAGGACGTCACCGACCACCGGCAGCTGGGTTGGCGTGGGTGCCCCACCGGTACCGCCAGGGCCGACCGTCAGGCTCAGCGCCGGCGTGCTCTGTGCCGGCGAGCCCTGTGACGGCAAGCCCTGTGACGGCGAGCTCTGTGCCGGCAAACTCTGTGCCGGCGCCGCCCCACCCGCCGGGCAGACCGCAGTGCCGTACCCGAACCACAGGTCGAGCTGGTCATGGGCGGGCAGCGTCATGTTCCAGGTCGTCGCAGGCACGGGCGTGAACTGGGCAGCGGCAAGGCTCAGCTGCCCGATCTGCAACGGCTGAGCGGAATCGTTGTGGATGGTAGCGGTGATGCGGTGGGCGTCGGCATCCAACCGGTCCTGGCTCAGCGTCGCCGAGAGCTCAGCGGCGGCCGGCCGCATGCTCGTTGCCGCCGGGGATGGTGACCCCGATGGCCCGGACGACCCACCGCATCCGGCGAGCACCGGCGCCGCCAGCAGTACCAGCGCCGCTACCGAACGAGCAGCTCGGCTCACGCTGCCAGCTGCTCCACGACGTAGTCCACGCAGGTGGTCAGCGCCTCCACGTCAGCGGGGTCGACGGCAGGAAACATACCGACCCGCAGCTGGTTGCGGCCGAGCTTGCGGTAAGGCTCGGTGTCGAGCACTCCGTTGGCTCGCAGCACCGCCGCGAGCATCGCTGCATCGACGTCGGCCGAGAAGTCGATCGTTCCGACGACGAGCGAGCGCACCGCCGGGTCGGTGACGAAGGGCGTCGCCACCGGCGAGCGCTCGGCCCAGCCGTACAGGGCGCTGGACGATGCCGTGGTCCGCCCGACGCACCACGGCAGACCGCCGTGCTCGAGCATCCACTCGACCTGGTCGGCCATCAGCCACAGCGTCGTGAGTGCGGGAGTGTTCAGCGTCTGGTCGAGGCGGCTGTTCTCGACGGCGGTCGTAAGGTCGAGAGTCGGCGGCAGCCATCGCCCGCTCGCCCGGACCGAACCGAGGCGGTCCAGAGCTTCGGGCGAGAGCAGGGCGAACCACAGCCCGCCATCGGAACCGAACCCCTTCTGCGGCGCGAAGTAATAGGCGTCGGCCTGCCCGACGTCGACCCGCAGGCCGCCGGCGCCGCTGGTGGCGTCGACCAGCAGCAGGGCCCCCTCGTCGGCGCCTGCCACCCGCTGCACCGGCAGCATGACGCCCGTCGAGGTCTCGTTGTGCGGCAGGCAGTAGGCGTCGATGCCGGCCTCACCCTCGAGCACGGGCGCGAAGCCGGCTTCCGCGGGCCGCAGGCTTGGAGTGTCGAGGAACGGTGCGCCGGCGGTGACCGCGGCGAACTTGGCCGAGAACTCGCCCAGCACGGCGTGCTGGCTGCGCCGCTCGATGAGCGAGAAGGCCGCGACCTCCCAGAAGATTGTCGAGCCGCCGAGCCCGAGCACGACCTCGTAGCCGTCGGGCAATGAGAACAGCTCCGCCAGGCCGGTACGGATGCGGCCCACGACCGCGCGGACGTTGGGCTGCCGGTGCGAGGTCCCCAGATAGCTGCGCCCGGTTGCCGCGAGGCCCGCCAGCGCCTCCGGCCGCACCTTCGACGGCCCGCTGCCAAAACGCCCGTCGGAGGGCAGCATGGCCGGCGGGATCCGGATCTCAGCCACCGCGCCAGCCTAGCGACGCGGCGATTGCGGCGCGGCCAGGTCCGCGGCAGGCCAGCGTCAGGTCAGGTTGCCCGGCTTCACGACGCCCTGCTCGACATCCTCAGGCTTGCGTGGCCCAGGCCCGATGTAGCGCGACGACGGGCGGATGAGACGGCCGGTGCGCTTCTGCTCCAAGATATGAGCGCTCCACCCGGCGGTCCGGGCGCAGGTGAACATCGAGGTGAACATCGGCGCCGGCACTTCGGCGAAGTCCAGCACGACGGCCGACCAGAACTCGACGTTGGTCGCAAGGACGCGGTCGGGGCGCCGCTCCTTGAGCTCGGAGAGCGCGGCATCCTCCAGGGCCTCGGCCACCTCGAACCGCTTGGCACCGAGCTCCTTGGCGGTCCGCCGCAGCACCCGGGCACGAGGGTCCTCCGCGCGGTACACGCGATGCCCGAAGCCCATCAGCCGGTCGCCGCGGTCGAGCAGTTTCTTGACGTAGGCACGGGCGTCGCCCTCCTCCTCCACGTCGTCGAGCATCTTCAGCACGCGCGAGGGAGCACCGCCGTGCAGCGGTCCGGACAGCGCGCCGATGGCCGAGGAGATGCAGGCCGCGACGTCGGCTCCGGTCGAGGCGACCACGCGGGAGGTGAAGGTGGACGCGTTCATCCCGTGCTCGGCGGCGCTGACGAAGTAGGCGTCGACTGCCTTGATGTGGTCGGGGTCGGGGTCGCCGCGCCACCGGATCATCATCCGCTCGACGATGGTCTCGGCCTTATCGACGACAGCCTGCGGCACCATCGGACGACCGAGGCCGCGAGCCGCCTGCCCCACGAACGACATCGCCTGCACCGAGATGCGCGCCAGGTCGTCGCGGGCGGTCTCGTCGTCAATGTCGATCAGCTGCTGCAGGCCCCACTGCGGTGCCATCATCGCGATCGCGCTCTGCACGTCGACCCGGATGTCGCCCGAGTGCACCGGTACGGGGACGGGCTCGGCCGGCGGCAACCCCGGCTTGAAGCGGCCGTCGACGAGCAACCCCCACACGTTGCCGAAGGAGACCGAGCCGACAAGATCTTCGATGTCGACCCCGCGGTAGCGAAGCGCGCTGCCTTCCTTGTCCGGCTCCGCGATCTCGGACTCGAAGGCGATGACGCCCTCGAGGCCGGGCTTGAACACAGTCTCGGTGTCAGCCATGGTGGCGGCTTCCTCTCGTGCGACCCGGTGGGGTCTGCCTGCCGACGACGGCCTGTGCCGGCCGCCACGTTCGGCTCCTTTCTACCGGACCAGCACACCCGACCAGTCAGCGGATGCACCAGGCCAGGGGCCCACGGCCGGACGCGGACAATGCCGACATGGTCGAGGACGGCACGGACAAGGGCGGCACGGACAAGGGCGGCACGGACAAGGCAGGTGGCGCCGCGGTAGGCACGGACGAGCTGGGCGTACTGCGCAGGGACTACCGGGCCGGCACGCTTGACGAGTCCGAGCTGGCGCAGACGTGGCTTGAGCAGTTTCGCCAGTGGTTCGACACAGCCCTCGCCTGCGGCCTGCGGGAGCCCCACGCGATGGTGCTGGCGACGGCCGACGCGGGCGGGCGGCCGCGCGCGCGGACCGTGCTGCTCAAGCAGGTCGACGCTGCGGGCTTCGTCTGGGCCACCAACTACGGCTCCCGCAAAGGCCAGGACCTCGCCGCCAACCCGCGGGCCGCGCTCTGCTTCTCCTGGGTCGACCTCGAGCGGCAGGTGCATGCCGAAGGCGCGGTCGAGCAGCTGAGCTCCGCCGAGTCCGACTCCATCTTCGCCGCCCGCCCGCGCGGGGCGCAGCTGGCCGCCTGGGCCTCTCCACAGTCCGAGCCGGTCGCTGGCCGGGACGAGCTCGACCGCCGGCTTGCTGACGTCTCCGCCCGTTTCACCAGGCAGGTGCCGCGCCCCGAGCATTGGGGCGGCTACCGGCTCCGCCCGGTCAGCGTCGAGTTCTGGCAGGGGCGAGGCGATCGGCTGCACGACAGGCTCCGATACCGCCGGGCCGGGGGACTGACCGGCGCCCCGGCCGTGGCTGACGCCGTCAACGACGCCCTCGAGTCCCATCCGTGTACGGAAGACGACCCCGGCCCGCTGGGCGAGGCGCGGGCCGACGGGCGCAGCTGGGTCATCGAACGCCTGGGCCCGTAGGTCCCCGAAAAGCAGAACGACGCCACCCCATGGGGTGGCGTCGTTCGTGCGGTCCCGACCAGCTCGCTCAGTCCAGGTATTCGCGCAGCCGACGGGCGCTGTGCCCGGACCGCAACTCGCGCAGCGTCTCCTTCTCAATCTGCCGGATCCGCTCGCGGGTCAGGCCCAGGCGCGAGCCGACCTCGGCCAGCGTGTGCTGGCGCCCGTCGACCAGGCCGTAGCGCAGCCGGATGACCTCACGCTCCCGCTCGGGCAGCGAGCCGAGCACACCCTGGAGCTCATCCTGCATCGCCCCGTAGGCGGCGGCGTCGGCCGGGACGATCGCGTCGGAGTCCTCGATGAAGTCGCCGAGCACCGACTCGCCGTCGTCGCCGACCGCGGTCTCGAGGCTGACCGTGTCCTGGCTGATCCGGCGCAGGTCGATGACCTGCTCGACGGTGATGTCGAGCGCCTCGGCCAGCTCCTCGTCGGTGGGCTCGCGCCCGAGGGTGGTGACAAGGCCCCGCTGCTGGCGGGTCAGCCGGTTGAGCTGCTCGACCAGGTGCACCGGGATGCGGATGGTGCGGGCCTGGTCGGCCATCGCACGCCCGATGGCCTGACGGATCCACCACGTGGCGTAGGTCGAGAACTTGTACCCCTTGGCGTAGTCGAACTTCTCGACCGCGCGGATGAGGCCGAGGTTGCCCTCCTGCACGAGGTCGAGCAGCGTCATGCCGCGCCCGGTGTACTTCTTGGCCACCGACACGACCAGGCGCAGGTTGGCGCTGATCAGCTGCTGCTTGGCGGCCCGGCCGTCGCGGACGAGGGCGTTGAGGTCGCGGCGCAGCGCCGGCTTCATCTCTCCGCCGTGCGCCAGCTTGTGCGAGGCGAACAGGCCGGCCTCGACCCGCTTGGACAGGTCGACCTCCTGCTCGGCGTTGAGCAGCGGGACCTTGCCGATCTCGCGCAGGTACAGGCGCACCAGGTCGCCGGTGCCGCTGTCGCTGGTGGTACCCGGCCGGGCGGGGCGGTCGTCCTCCTCGACGACGTCGACCTTCGCCTCACCGAGGCGGCGGACCAGCAGCGGCAACAGCTCGACGCCCAGGTCTGCAGCGGTGAGAACCTCACGGACCTCAGCCAGGGACAGCTCGCCGGCCTCACGGCCGCGGGTCACCAGCTCGGAGACCTGTGGGACGTCGAGCTCGTCGATCTCGTCGACGGCAGTGGTGGCCGGCGCGGTGCCGACCGTGTCGGTGGCTGTGGCATCGGTGGGAGCCGGGTTGGCCGCGGCCGAACGAGCGGCCGGCTTGGCGGCACGGCTGCGACGGCGAGGCGGCGTCCCGGAGGACTCGGTGGGGGCGAGTGCAGGGGCAGTCATGTGGTCACGGCAATCACTAGTCACGGGCAGGGCTCTTGTATCGGCAGCGCGTGGTATCGGCAACAACTTCGGTTCGACAACTTCTTGGTCGGTCATGCACGTCAATTGTGTAACGTCACTCACGAGCGACACGTGCCACTTGTGGAGTGTGAGACTGGCAGCACCAGCGACCACTCCCTCACGGCGACGCCTAGACCAACGTGCCGCGGGCTTGCTATATGCCCGCGACCAGCCATGCGAGCACGCATGCGCCGACCCCAGAACACTAGCGGCAGTCGGCGGGGCGCGTCACCAGGGCAAGCGAGAACTGTGCTCACGCACACATCTGCCCAAAGGCTGCTGGAGAGCCGGCCGCACCAGCCGATACCCGAAGAGTGCGATCAGCGCGATGCACTCGGAGCCAAGACTCCCGCCGCCACGGCCAAGTCGCGTACCAGCCCCGCGAAGGCCTCGTCCCGCCCCGCCTCGTCCGTGCGCAGCACCGCGCTGGGATGGATCGTCGCCAGCATCCGGGCGTTGCTGCCCGGGGGCCCGTCCAGCACCCGTCCGCGCATCTTGGTCACCCGGAACGAGGGGCCGAGCAGGGCGGCACCTGCGGTGGCACCGAGCAGGACGACGAGCTCGGGCCGCAGCACGTTGAGCTCGGCGACGAGCCAGGGCTTGCAGGCCGCGACCTCGTGGGCGTCAGGTTTGGCGTGGATCCGGCGCTTGCCGGTCGAGGCCATCGTGAACTTGAAGTGCTTGACGGCGTTCGTCACGTAAGCGCTGTCCCGGTCGATGCCGGCCTCGGCGAGGGCGCGGTCCAGCAGCTTGCCGGCGGGCCCGACGAACGGCCGCCCGCGCCGGTCCTCCACATCGCCGGGCTGCTCCCCAACGAGGACCACGCGAGCCCCCGCAGCCCCCTCGCCGAACACGGTGCCGGCGTTGTCGAGCTCAGCCAGGCCGCAGCCCTTGCACGCCTGCGCTGCGGCGGCCAGACCCGCGAGGTCGGCACCTGGGGGGACGAACTCTGCCGCGCTCGTCACGCCTGTCCCCTGGCGGTGGCGTAGCGCCCGAGCGCCACCTTGCGCTCCGCGGCGTGGTCGACGATGCGCTCGGGGTAGCCCGCGGGCAGGCCGCCGGGCAGCTTCCAGGGCTCGTGCACCGCGCCGCCGGGGACATCGCGCAGCTCGGGCACGTACCGGCGCACGTACTCCCCGTCCGGGTCGAACTTGGTGCCCTGCAGGACGGGGTTGAAGACGCGAAAGAAGGGTGCGGCGTCGGTGCCCGTGCCGGCGACCCACTGCCAGCCGTGATTGTTCGAGGCCAGGTCGCCGTCGACAAGCTGGTGCATGAACCACCGCGCCCCTTCGTGCCAGTGCAGATGGAGGTCCTTGATGAAGAAGGACGCCACGATCATGCGCACCCGGTTGTGCATCCACGCCTCCGTGTCGAGCTGCCGCATCCCGGCATCGACGATCGGGTAGCCGGTGCGGCCCTGCTTCCAGGCCTCCAACCGTGCATCGGCCTCGGGCCCGGAGTCGTAGGGCATCCCTGCGAGGGCGTCGGTCAGGTCGGTCCGAGCCGACTCCGGCTGGCGGAACAGCACGTCGGCGTAGAAGTCGCGCCAGGCGAGCTCCTGGCGAAACGTCTCCTCGCCCTTGCTGCCCGCCACCGTTGCGAGAACGGTCCGCGGATGGACGCACCCGTACTTCAGGTACGCAGACAGCCGAGACGTCCCCGCCACACCGGGCAGGTCGCGGCGGTCTGCGTACTCGCGCACGCTCTCGGACAGGAAGGCCTCGAGCTGGGCAGCAGCCGCCCGCTCGCCCGGCTCTGGCAACTGCACGCGGCCGAGGTCCGGTGCCTCGGGAACCCGCTCACCCGGGAGGGCAACCCACGCGATGCTCTCGGGCCGGGCCGCCGGCTGGCGCCACCCGTGCTCGCGCCAGGCGTGGTAGTAGGGCGTGAAGACCTTGTAGGGCTGGTCTGCCCCTCGTGTGACCCGCCCGGGGGAGACGGCGTAGGCGGACCCGGTACGGACCAGCGCCCGCCCGTCTACCCCCAGCGCCGCCTCCACAGCCTCGTCGCGCCGCCGGCCGTAGGGGCCGAAGTCCTCGCTGACGTGCACGCTGCCGGCAACGACCTCGCGGGCGACAGCCGACACGACCTCAGCCGGGTCGCCGGTGCGGATGCACAGCCGGCCACCGAGGTCGGCGTCCAGCGCGGCTAAGCAGCCGGACAGGAACACGAGCCGCCGGGGCCCGGAGGGCCCGCGCAGTGCCGGGTCGTTGACGAACAGCGGCACCACCTCCTCGCCGGCGTCGCGTGCCGCCAGCAGAGCCGGATGGTCGGCGAGGCGCAGGTCGCGGCGGAACCACAGCACAGTCGGGGCCATGGCGACGGCGTACCCCTGGAAGAAGCGCGAATGAGCCGCCGAGTGCACGAGTTTCGCCCCGGTCGCCGCTGATCCGCTCGTGGCCGGGCACTAGCCTGACCCGGGACTTCCGCTCATGCAACGTGAAACGAGCCGGACATGGCTGACGACGCCTACACGATCAGCGACTACCTGCTCGACCGGCTGGTCGAGCTCGGCGTCGACCGCGTCTTCGGCGTGCCCGGCGACTACACGCTGAGCCTGCTCGACCACGTCGAGAGCCACCGCGGGCTGTCCTGGACCGGTTGCACCAACGAGCTCAACGCCGGCTACGCGGCCGACGGCTACGGGCGGATGCGCGGGATCGCTCCCTGATGACGACGTTCGGGGTGGGTGAGCTCAGCGCCATCAACGCGGTGGCGGGAAGCTACGCCGAGCACGTTCCCGTCGTGCACATCGTCGGTTCGCCCTCGAGCGGGGCGCAAGCCGCCGCCAAGATCGTGCATCACTCCCTGGGCGACGGAGTCTTCACCCACTTCCTCGACATGCACGCCGGCATCACCTGTGCCCGGGCCGCGCTGACAGCTGCCGAGGCGACCGAGCAGATCGACCGGGTGTTGACGGCAGTGCGCGACCACCACCTGCCGGGCTACCTGCTGCTGCCCGTCGACACCGGGGAGACGCCGGTCCGCCCACCCACAGCACCCCTGCCGGGGCGGCTCGACGTGACTGATCCCTCCGCGCTCGACGCTTTCCGCGACGCTGCCGCTCGGCTGCTCCGAACCGCGAGTGACGCGGGCGATGTCTGCGTGCTTGCCGGCCTGCTGGTGCATCGCCTGGGCGCGACCCCGCAGCTCGACAACCTGCTGTCGGCCGGGCCGCTTCGGCACGCGACCTCGCTGTGGGGCAAGAGTCTCGTCGACGAGAGCGACGCCTACTACTTGGGGATCTACGCCGGCGCCGCGAGCGAGCCGGCCGTGCGGGAAGCCGTCGAGGACGCGCAGGTCCTCGTCATCGCGGGGGTGCAGTTCACCGACCTCAACAGCGGCTTCTTCACCCAGCAGATCACCAGGACGCGCACGATCGAGCTCGGCCCAGCCGTCGCCAGCGTGGGTGCGGCCACCTTCGCCCCCGTAGCGATGGAAGCCGCGCTGCGCTGCCTGACGGGCCTGGTGACCGAGATGGGCCACCAGCAGCCGGCGCCCTCCTCGGTGACGATCCCGGACGCCGCTGCCGATGCTGCCGGAGGCGACGCCCCGCTGACCCAGGTCGGACTCTGGAGCGCCGTCGCCGCGTCGCTACGAGCCGGCGACACCGTGCTGGCCGACCAGGGCACCGCCTTCTACGGGATGGCGACCCACCGGCTGCCGACCGACGTCACCTTCATCGGCCAGCCGCTCTGGGCATCGATCGGCTACACGCTGCCCGCGCTGCTCGGAGCGTGCCTCGCCCAGCCGGGGCGTCGTGGCGTGCTGCTGATCGGTGACGGTGCGGCGCAGATGACCGTGCAGGAACTGTCGACGGTGCTGCGGGAGGGCCTGACCGCAACCGTCGTGATTGTTGACAACGACGGGTACACCGTCGAGCGGGCCATTCACGGACCGGAGGAGCCCTACAACGACATCGCCCGCTGGGACTGGTCGCTGCTGCCCGCACTGTTCGCACCGGATCGTCCGGCGCACGTCCACCGGGTGAAGACGGCAGCCGAGCTCGCCGCCGCTCTGCAGGATGCGGCCGCGACGCCGGACGGGCTCACGCTCATCCAGGCGGTGCTGGAACGGATGGACGTCCCCGAGCTGCTCTCGACCCTTGCTCGCGCTGCCAGCAGCGCCAACGCCCGTGCCTCCAGCTCGTAGGCGTTACGGCGTCGTCGTGATGCCGGCCCGGAACTCGGCGAGCAGTTTTGCTGCGATGTCCTTCGGTGTAGCGGGGGTGCGCGCGAGGGTAACGGTCACCCCTCGCGGGCTACGCTCGGCGTGCAGGGCGACACGGGCAGGTGCTCCCGTCCGGGTATAGGTGAGGGCGAGGTCGGCCTGTTGCTCGTCCCCTGTCGCGGCGGCGACCTTCAGGTCGGGCGAGCCGGCGAAGAAAGACCGGGCGAACCGGTCCAGGGCGCTCGTCGCCGGTGACGCATCCAGGCGGCCGATCCCCACCTCGTCGATGCCGCGACCGCCGGTCCGGGTCGTGATCACCCAGACGGTCACGCGTGCCTGGGCGTAGCGCGACCACGCCGGTGGATGGCGGACGGTGACTCCGAGCCTGCTCACCAGTGCCGGCGTCCAGTCCAGGGGCACGGTGACCGGGTCAGGCGCAGCGGGAGCCGGCGACGCGGCGGCATCCGGAGTCGGCGCTGCCGCCGGGGGATGGGTCATTTCGGTGCCGGGCTCGCCCGACCCACGGACCAGCGAAACCAGGTACGCGGCCAGCAACCCGAGGCCGAGCGCGAGCACAGCCACGCCGAGGCCGAGAAGCGCGGTCCGGGCCGCGCCGAGCACCCGACTGCCCGGGCGCACGACGCGAGGGCGGCGCTCGGCTCCGGCGTGCTCCGACACATTTCTGGGTCTACCACGACGCCGGACGGTCGAGGCGGCTACGACGCTCGCTGCGGGGCGCGAGTCACGGCACAAACCTGAGCCCGCGCCGAGCGGTACGCGTCGACCGTCTGCATCGGAGGTCGCTCGCCGTGCACGACCTCGGTCGTCGTCCAGGTGTAACCGGGGGCTGGGAGCACGGGCGGCGCTAGGGGCGCTAAGGGCGCTAAGGGCGCTAGGGGCGCTGTCCGCGCGAACTGCGTCAGCGGCGCGCAGGCGGGGGCCGGCGAGGCGAGGCGGCCCTGCCGAGCGAGCCGGCTCCAGGCGGTCAGAGTCAGCTGGGCGGCCATCTGCCCAAGCGCGGAGTCGCTCTGGTGCCGGTGGCGACGGGTGCCCAGGTCTACCTGCGCCATCGCGTCGAGCCCGACCAGCTCGAGCAGGTCGATGAGCAGCCCCAGCTCGACCCCGTAGCCGGCGACGAACGGCACGCGCTCCAGCACGTTGCGCCGCGCCGCATACTCTCCGGACAGCGGCTGGACGAAGCCGGCCAGCTCCGGCCACAGCTGGTTGAGCAGCGGCCTTGCGACGAGCTCGGTCACCCGACCACCGCCGGCCGGCAGCAGGCTGTGCCCGGTGTCGAGCTGCCGGTCGTAGAGCCCCTTGACGAGCGCGACGCCGGGATCGTCGAGCAGCGGACCCACCAGGCCACGGACCACGCCGGCGGAGAAGTCGCGCAGGTCGGCGTCGATGAATACGAGGATGTCGCCCTCGGCGGCCGCAAGGGACTTCCACAACGCCTCTCCCTTGCCGGGCCGGTCCCCCTGCTCGGTCAGCACCTGCGCCTGCCGGACGACGCGGGCACCCGCCGCCCGCGCCACCTCGCCGGTCCGGTCGACGGAGCCAGCGTCGACGACGACGACCTCGTCGACCAGCCCGCTGGCGACGGACTCGCGCTGCACCGCGGCCACGATGACGCCGACGGTCGCCTCCTCGTCCAGCGCGGGCAGCACGACGCTGATGCAGGTGTCGCCCTTGGCGCCGAGCAGCCGCCCCAGCGGCCAGTCGGCCAGCGCGGAGGTGCGCCGCTCGAACCAGTCGGCGGTACCAGGAAGCATGCTGCGGCACCTCCTGCGAGCGGGCGACGGCGGCCGGTTGGTGGAAGCAAGGAACCCGGACAGTGACAGCCCCAGTGTGCCCGCCCGCCCGCTAGCGTCGCGAAGCGTGCCCTCGCTTCCCGGCCCCACCCTGCTGCCGTACGGCCCTGCGCCCGAGCAGTTCACCGAGCTGACGTTCCCGGTGACCGAGCCGACAAGCGACCCGCCGTACCCGGTCGTCGTGCTGGTACACGGGGGTTTCTGGCGGGCGCGCTACGACCTGGCCGCCATCCGCCAGCTGGTGCCCCGCTTCGTGGCCCAAGGGTTTGCGGTCGCCGCCATCGAGTACCGCCGCGTGGGGCAGCCCGGGGGCGGCTGGCCGGGCACGTTGGCGGACGTCGCCGCGGCGATTGACGCCCTCGCGGCCGAGTCCGCAGCCCACGATCTCGCCCTGCACCGGCTCGCCGTGCTCGGCCACTCGGCGGGCGGCCACCTCGCGCTGTGGCTGGCGGCGCGCCACCGACTGCCGGCTACGGCTCCCGGGGGTCCGCCGGTGGTACAGCCGGCGTTCGCGGTCAGCCTGGCTGGCGTGTGCGACCTTGCTACCGCTGCCCGCCAGCAGATGGGCGACGGCGCGGTGCGCGACGTTCTCGGCGGGATGCCGGACGAGGTGCCGGACCGCTACGCCCTCGCCGACCCCATCGGCCTGCTGCCGCTCGGCGTGCCCACACTGCTGGTGAGCGGTGACCGCGACGCCAGCGTGACGGTCGAGCAGAGCAGGAGCTACCGGGCCCGGGCCCTGGCGGCGGGTGACGAGGTCGAGCTGCTGGAGGTCCCGAACGGTGACCACTTCATCGTCGTCGACCCCGGCGCACCGCACTGGGCCTTCGTTGACCAGCGGCTCGCGGAGGCGCTGCGATGACCGGCGTGCGCCCGGCCCACGCGGCGGCCTCGGCTACCCCTCCTGCGTCACGACCCCGCCCTCGACGCGCAGCCGCCTGGTCACCGCGACGGCGTCGAGCAGCCGCCGGTCGTGGGTGACGAGCAGCAGCGTGCCCGGGTAGTCGGCCAGTGCCTGCTCGAGCTGCTCGATGGCCGGCAGGTCAAGGTGGTTGGTCGGCTCGTCCAGCACCAGGCAGTTGACCCCCACCGCCGCCAGCAGCGCCAGCCCCGACCGGGTTCGCTCGCCGGGCGACAGCGACCTCGCCGGCCGCAGCACGTGATCGGCACGCAAACCGAACTTCGCGAGCAGCGTCCGGGCCTCGGCAGCCGTCCAGCCGGTCGCCAGCTCGAGCACCGCAAGGACGCTGGTCTCGCCGCGGAACCGGTCGCGGACCTGGTCGATCTCACCGAGCCGCACGCCGGACCCGAACGATCGCCGGCCCGCGGCCAGGGGCAGGCGACCGAGCAGGGCGCCCAGCAGCGTCGACTTGCCCCCGCCGTTCGGTCCGGCGATGAGAACCCGGTCGGCCCAGCCAATGCTCAGGTCGACGGGCCCCAGCTGGAACTCGCCCCGGCGCACGACGGCTGCCTCCAGCGTCGCCACGACGTCGCCGGAACGGGGAGCGGCGGCGATCTGCAGGTTGAGCTGCCACTCCTTGCGCGGCTCCTCCACCTCATTGAGCCGGCCGATCTGCGACTCGATCCCGCGGACGCGCGCTGCGCTGTGGGTCGCCGCCTCGAGCCGTGCTCCAGCCGCGGACCTGTCGTTGTCGGGGCGGCGACGCTTGGCCCGTACGGCACCACGCACCGACTGCTCGCGCTGGCGCTGAGCGCGCTCGACGAGGTCGGCGCGCGCATCCGCGAACTCCTCGTACTGCCCGCGGGCCTGGCGCCGCAGCACGTCGCGCTCCTGCAAGTAGGCCGACCATCCGCCGGCATACCGCCGGATGCCGTGGTGGTGCGGGTCGACCTCGACGACGTCGGTCACGCTGCGGTCGAGGAACTCCCGGTCGTGGCTGACCACCACGAGCGCGCTCGACTGGCTCGCGACGAATCGTTCCAGCCGGTCGAGGCCCGCGAAGTCCAGGTCGTTCGTCGGCTCGTCGAGCAGCAGCACGTCGAAACGCGACAGCAGGACGCTGGCCAGCGCGGCCCGGGCCGCCTGCCCGCCGGACAGCGCAGTCGTCTCCAGAGCCAGCAGCCCGGTCGGCAGCCCGAGGTCGGCGCAGACCTCTGAAGCCCGGGTGTCGAGATCCGCTCCACCGAGACCGAGCCACCGATCCAGCGCGGCCGGGTACGTCTCGTCCGCTGCCGGGTCGCCCGCAGCGAGCCGTTCAGTGGCCGCATCAAGCGCGTGGCTGGCAGCAGCAACGCCGGTGCGCCGGGCGAGCAGGTCGCTGAGCGTCTCACCGGGTCTGCGGTCGGGCTCCTGCGGCAGCAGGCCGACGGTGCCGGTCGGGGGAGCGAGGTCAACCCGGCCCGAGTCGAGGATGACGTCGCCGGCCAGCGCTCCGAGCAACGTCGATTTGCCGACACCGTTCGGCCCGACCACCCCGATCCGGTCGCCGGGTGCGACGGTGAGCGAGATGTCCTCGAGCACCACCAGCGGGCCACGCACGACGGTGAGGCCGCTGGCGACGAGGGTGGCGGCCACCCGTCCAGTCTGCCGTCCGCCGCGGTCAGGTCACCGCCCGACGGGGTCGCCGACGTTTGGCGGGGACCCCTGCATCGGCACAGTGGGCAGGTCGACCCGCTCGACGACGTCGGCACTGCGGGTCTCGGACAGGGCGGCGCGGCCGCGACCCTGGGCCAGCAGCGCCCGCCACCCGTCGCGGTCGTGCCGTGCCGGCGCCGTCGTAAGCATGAAGTCCTCGATGACGCTGCAGAAGCGCTGGGCATCCGACAGGTGCGGCCAGTGCCCGGCACCGTCGAAGACCTCGAGCCGGGCGGCCGGGACGAGGTCGACGAGGTCGTAGGCGTGCTTGACCGGGATGACGGTGTCACCACTGCCCCAGACCACGAGCAGGGGCATCGCGGAAGCGAGGTAGGCCCGATCCGTGGCCGTCACGACCTGACCGCCTGCGTCGGCAACGGTGCGCAGGGTCCGCAGGAACGCCTGGCGGGCGCGCACGTCGCGCAGTGCCCCGAGCGAGCGGTAGCCCTGCACCATGTCCGAGATCAGCGCCGAATGAGTGACGCGTGCCAGCCCCGCGAGCGCGTGCACCGTGAGGTCCTCGACCAGCCGGGCCGGCGGGGCGGCGAGCAGCGACAGCCCAGCGGCGGTCCCCGGCAGCGTTGCGGCCCGCAGGGCGGGGTGCAGGCCGCGGCCCAGGCCACCCGCTGACCAGCACCAAGCGCTCGCAGCGCTCCGGGTACTGGTAGGCCAGCTGCTGGGCGATCCCGCCACCGAGCGAGTGACCGACGACGGTGACGCGCTCGATGTCGAGCACGCTCAGCAGGTCGCGCATCCCGTTGGCGTAACCGCCAACCGAGTAGTCACCCCGGGGCTTGTCCGACAAGCCGTGCCCGAGCAGATCGGGCACGATCACAGTATGGGTGCGGGCGAGCCGCGAGAGGACGGGTCCCCAGGTCTGGGACTTGTTGCCGATGCCGTGCAGGTGCAACAGCGGCGGTCCCTCCCCGCCGATGAGGAAGGCCCGGTTGTGGCCGTGCACGATGCGGCTCTGCCGGGTGAGCCACGGCCCATCCGGCGTCGACTGCCGACCGGCGTCGGGACGCTCCCCCATGCGACGGGACGCTACGACCGGCCCGTTACGACCGTGTGACGAGTCCGACCTTGTGACGAGCCGGTTGGCGGCTGCTCACCCGCGCACCGCGAACAGCGTAAGGCAGGCCACGCTGACGGCTAGGCAGTAGACCCCGAAGGGCTGCAGGGAGCGGCGCTCAAAGTAGCGGGTGAGGAAGCGCACCGAGACATAAGCGCCGAGCCCGGACAGGAGGCTGCCGAACACGACCTGGCCGCGGATGCCGCTACCGAGCGGTCCGAACAGGTCGGGCAGCTTGAGCAGCCCAGCAGCCGCGATCACGGGTGTGGCGAGCAGGAACGAGTACCGCGCGGCGTCCTCATGTGACAGGCCCTTCACCAAGCCCGTCGCCATCGTGACGCCGCTGCGGCTGATGCCGGGAGCGAGTGCCGCGATCTGCGCGCATCCGATCAGCACCGCCCGCCCGAAGGACATACCCGCGAGCCGACGGTCGCTCTCGATGCCGATCTCCCGCTCGCTGCGCACATCTGCCTCAGCGATGCTCGAGCGGCTGCCGACCGCTGCGGCAACCGCCGGCGCTGGGGATGTGGCCCGAGAGGCCGACCTGCGGCGCAGCTGTTCGGCACCGAGCAGGATCAGGCCGTTCAAGCCGAGAAACAGTGCCGTTGGTACGGGCTTGCTCAGCACCGTGCGGAAGGTGTGCTCCAGCAGCAGGCCCGAGACGCCGACAGGGATGGTCGCGAGCACCAGCATCCAGGCCAGCCGCTCGTCGGCAGTGCTGACCTTTCGGTGCCGTGCCGAGCTCAGCAGCCCCCGCACGATGCGCACCCATTCGCTGCGGAAGAAGATGACCAGCGCGATCGCCGTCGCGACATGCAGGCCGACGACGAAGGCGAGGTAGGGCGACTCCGGCGAGCTGACGTTGAGGTCGCGCTGCCACGCACCGCCGATGACCGCTGGCAGCAGCACGCTGTGACCGAGGCTCGAGACGGGAAACAGCTCCGCCACTCCCTGCAGCAGGCCGACGACGCCTGCCTCGACATAACTGATCGACATTAGGTCCTCTTCTCAGTCGGGGCGTACGCGATGGTGATGGCCGACACCTAGGGCCACTGGTCCCCTGGCGTCGCAGCCACCCTGGCCCCACACTCACGATATGGACAACGGGCCTGGGGACGACGTAGCTACGCACGAGACGCTCCTAGCTACCGAGCGCCGGACCACGGTGCTCGCCGCTGAGTCCACCTCGAGCGAGGTGCTGCGCCGGGAGCGCGGCAAGGAACTCGACGAGGAGAACGCCTCAATCGAACGGTTGGTTCAGCACCTGTCGGCCGCCCAGCGCGGCTGATGATGCTTGGCTACCCCCGGCCCTTGCCCAGCTGACGCTCCGCGTCGGTGATCGGGACGTCGTTGATGCTGGCCTCGCGCCGCCGCATGAGCCCCTCGGCGTCGAACTCCCACAGTTCGTTGCCGTGGCTGCGCCACCACCGACCGGCGGCGTCGCGGGACTCGTAGGTGAACCGGACCGCGATGCGGTCGTCGGTGTAGGACCAGAGCTCCTTGCGCAGGACGTAGTCCTGCTCGCGGTCCCACTTGCGGCGCAGGAATGCGCGGACGGCGTCACGCCCGGTGAAGATCTCGTCCCGGTTGCGCCAGACCGTGTCCTCGGAATACGCCAGTGCTACCCGGTCCGGGTCGCAAGTGTTCCAGGCGTCCTCGGCGGCCTGCACCTTGACGCGAGCGGTCTCCAGCGTGAAGGGCGGGACCGGTGGGCGGGCGGACATGACGGATCCCCTTACGGTTTGACGCAAGCGAACGGGCGGCGGTCCGCAGACCGCCGCCCGTTCCCTTGCCTGCTGGGTGCGTCAGGCGCGAGCGGGTGCGTGCTCCATCGCCGCCATCTCCCGCTCGACGAGCCGCTCGTGCTCGAGCTCGTCCTCACGGGCCTTCTTCGGGCTCCACCGGCCGGTCATCAGGAAGATGAACGGGATGAAGACCAGCTGAGCGGCGAAGCAGACCCACCACCAGGTCTGCCACTGGTGCGGGTTGTCCTTCGCCGCCTTGACCACCGTCGTGCCGTTGGCGGCCAGGTACTTCAGGTCGTTCGGCGGAATGGCGGCGTTGGCGTTGGTCAGGGCCGCGCCGTAAGGCTGGATCAAGGTGAGATCGGCCTTCGCGGGCGTCAGTCCCACCAAACGGGTCAGCGCAGCGGCCGGACTGATGTTGAAGGCCTTGGCGATGTCCGACTGGGCCGAGGTGACATCGGCCGCGGCCGGTGCCGCCGCCGAACTCAGCCGCGCGAGAGTCGCCGGGTTGATGGCGCCGGCTGTCGCGATCTCCGGCAGTCGACGCGCCGCTGCAGCCTGAACTGCCGCGGCCTTGGCCGGGTCGGCCCCCTGCTGTGCCGCAACCTCACCCAGCGCCTTGGGCAGCGCCACCGGGTCACCGGCGTTCTTGCCGAGCGCCGACGAGGTCGCCGGGTCGAGCGACCCGAGGATCGCCACCTCCTTGGGGTGAGCAGCGGCGATGGCCTGGACGGTCGTCCCCTTGTCGAACAGCGTCGACGTCGCGGGCACCACCAGCGTGAAGATCGCCAGTGATGCGGTGACGACAGCACGGATGATCCAGCCCCAGACGGCAAGTCCGGTTGCTGTCGCAGCCGGGTTGTGCTTCTCGACCGTCTCAGTGAAGCTCGCCATCCAGGCGCAGTAGGCGATGCCGCCGCCGACCGCCCCGAGGACGAGGTACCCGACGAAGGTGTAGTAGCCGGGCTGCTTGGTCGCCGTGGCCGCCATGGCGAACAGCCCCACACCGATGAGGCTGATGATCGATCCGATGATCATGAAGGGCTTGCGCACCCGGACCTTGTCCGACAGCAGGCCGGTAACGACAAGCGCGATGGCGTTGGAGGCCCAATACCAGTTGGCTAGCCCGTTGGCCCGCTGCGGCGTGTAGCCGAAGACCGTCGCGAAGTAGATCACGAAGAAGCCGACAGCGATGTAGTAGAAGAGCAGGAACACGCTGATGGCGAACGCCGAGCCGATGACGTCGAGCTTCAGCATCTGGCCCCAGTGGCCCTTCATCGCAGCCTCGGGGTCGATGCCCGCGGCGCGCGCCTCGATCAGCGCCTTGTCACGCATGCTGACCATCAGCTGGTCACGGATCCCCGGCGACAGCTCCCGTAGGCCGACGAGGGCGATGAGGAAGACCACCAGGCCGGCGATGCCGCAGACGTAGAACTGGAACTGCCAGTCCGGGTGGGCGTTGAGGGTGTGGCTCGACACCAGGGTGACGACGAGGCTGCCGAGCACCGGACCCAGGGTCCAGAAGCCCATGGCGGCACCGCGACCGACCTGCGGCGAGAAGTCACGGATGAGCGCTGGCGTGGCGACGAGCACGACGCCCTCGACGAAGCTCACCATGGCGAACATGATCAGGTACTCGAGCTTGGTCCCCGCATTCGGCAGACCGAAGGCAATCAGCAGGCCGGTGATCAGCAGGCCGAACGTGACCAGGTTGGCCCGGCCCCAGCGGTCGGCCAGCCCCGCCAGCAGTGAAGCGAACGCCCCGATCGCGTTACCGATGACCGAGATGAACACGAAGTACGTGAACGACATCTTGAAGTCGTGGATGATCTCCGTGGCAACGGCGCCCGCGATGTAGAGCTCGTAGTACAGGATGACCGTCGCGAGGACGGTGATCGCCAGGTACACCGAGCGCGGCCCGTTGTCGGGGTAGTGCGGAAGCTGCCGCTTGTAGAGCCGGCTCAGGCCACTCGGTTGCGCCTGCTGAGCCCGGCCTCCCGACCGAACTGCCGCTGGCTCCTCGACGGCGTCCTTACCGCCGACGACCTCTCTCTGCATACCCACTCCTTCGCCGCCGCTGCTTACCGCAGCCGCTCGTGACTGATGTGCCGTTGTGTGACGGTAACCCCTACTTGTGACCGGCAGCACCGTACCCCGCCGAAACGCCCCCCATGTGGCCTAACCCGGGCTGTCCTACGGTGCCGGCACCCGGGCGACAGTCTGCAGCACCGTCGCACACGGGCGCTCCTCGCCCCCGTGCTGAACGGACACGTCGACGAGGCACGTCGACAGGCGCCCTGGGCGAAGCACCCGAGCAGTCGCGGTCAGCCGCTCACCGTCCGCCGGCGCATGCAGGCTGATCTTGTACTCGACTGTCAGGACCTCGAAGCCCTCGGGCGCGAGGGTCATGGCCGCGTACCCACCCGCCACGTCGGCGACCGCTGCCACAGCCGCTCCGTGGAAGTACCCGTGCTGCTGGGTGACCCGAGGGCTGTAGTCCATGCACAGGACGACGCGGCCAGGGCCGGTCTCGACGAGCTCGACGCCGAGCTCGCGCAGCAGCCCCTGCCGCGCGAGCGACGCCTCGACCCGGGCTCGCATCGCATCCACGGCGCCATCCATGGCGGAACTGTGCCAGGTGGCCGTGCCGGGCCGCCACGAGGCCTACGCGACCGCCTCCGCCGCCTTCTTGAGATCAGCCAGCCCCGCGCAGATGCCGCGCGGGAGGATGTCGAGGTCGGGGCTGCTGTCGTAGTCGCCCGTGACACCGAAGTTGAGGCTGTCGAGGTAGGAGAAGATGGCGACGCCGATCCGCACGTGCCCCGCCAGCGGGACGTACGGGAACGCTTCGAGCATTTTGCGGCCCGCGGCGTAGAGCTGGATCCGCGGCCCGGGCACGTTGGTCGTGACCGTGTTGAGGTTGCGCTGCGGGATGCGCATCGCCAACCGCGTGCCCGCCGAGAGCAAGATGGGCGGCGCGAAGCCGGCCAGCGAGGTCAGCGTCTCGCCGGCGACCGCCTGCTGGGACTCCTTGAGCCCCTTCAGCTGCTCGCTGATGCTGTGCAGCCGCTCGACCGGGTCCGCGAGCCCCACGGGCAGCTCGGCGTACATCGCCGAGACGCGGTTGTCATAGCTGCCCTTCTGGTCGGCCTTGCGCACCGACACCGGGACCAGGGTGCGGACGGTGCGCCCGTCGACCTGCTCGCCTCGGGACAGCAACAGCTCGCGGAACCCCTGCGTGATAGCGGCCAGGACGACGTCGTTCAGGGTCCCGCCAAGGGCGGCGCGGATCTCCTTGACGTCGGACACCGTGCCCCGCGACCAGGTGTAGCGCCGGTGGGGGCCGGTCGGGCCGTTGAGCGACGTCGGTTGCGTCGGGCGCACGAGGCTGCGCATCGACGACAGGCCCTTGGTGGTCGTCGCGATCTCCGAGACGAGCCGGCGGGGCCGGGTCACCAGCGACCGCGCGCTGCGGAAAGCCTCGTACGGGTTGAACAGCCGCTCGGCGATGGCCGCGCCGAGGAACTCGGCCTGCGACTGCTCGGGGTCGGGCTTCCACGGCGGCGGCGCGGGGCGGTCGGGGTCAGGTGTCGCGTCAAGCATCACCGCGAGCAGGTCGGTGCCCGAGACGCCGTCGACCATCGCGTGGTGGCTCTTGGAGATGAGCGCCCAGTGGCCGCCTTCGAGTCCCTCGACGACCCACATCTCCCACAGCGGCTTGGTCCGGTCGAGCGTCTGGCTCATGATCCGCCCGACGAGGTTGCGCAGCTGCTCGTCACTGCCGGGCTGCGGCAGGCCGGTCTGCCGGACGTGGTACTCGAGGTTGAAGTGCGTGTCGTCCACCCACACCGGACGACCGAGCTCGAGAGGCACGAACCGGACCTTCTGCCGGTAGCGCGGCACCAGCGGCAGCTTGCCCGCGACCATCCGCATGATGTCCTCATGCGCCGGAGGTGGTCCCTCGAAGATCGCTGTCGAGGCGATGTGCATGGGGCTCGAGCCGTCCTCGATGTGCAGGAACGACGCGTCGAGCGGGCTGAGGCGTTGCACGAAAAGCCCTCCATGGTGATGTGCTGCTGGTTGAGCCGGGTCTGACCCCCGGGATGTGTTCCCAGCATCGCTGGGAGCGGCTACGGGAGCAAGCCGATGCCGGGCGAGAGCGCTTCCACGCCTCGGACATCGGCGAGCAGTTCAGGCCCGATGGCCGTACCCGCGGCGAGCACGCTGATCGCCCCGGTCCGCTCGAGGACAACGCAGGCGACATCGCTGTAGCGGCGGATGCCGGCCTGCCGCAACTGGGCGCGCAGCTCGTCCTCGATCAGATGAGCCTTGCGGAGGTTCTCCGGCAGCAGCCGGCCGTCGGCCATCAGCAACAGCGGGCGGCTGCTCATGGCGTTGTCGACCCACGCGAAACGGCGCAGGATGCCGAAGCCGGCCTGCAGGGCGAACAGCGACGTCAGCCCGATCACCCCGCCCAGCAACGTCGGCGTGTACCCGAGGATGACCCGGCCGGCGACGGCTCCGAGCGCGATGACCGCAGCGAAGTCGAAGCTCGACCGGCTGGTGAGCGCCCGCTGCCCGATCAGCCGGATCAGCACCACGAAGGTGACGTAGATGCCGGCGGTCGACGCCACCACGAGGCCGGCCTGCTGCCAGGACAGCCCGAGGTCACGCATGTCGTCTCCGTCCGGTCGGGCTCGCCAGCCGGTACGGCGGCGAGTGCTGCATCGGATGACTGGCTAGGCCGGCTGCCAGTCAGGGTCGCGGCCGGAAAGTGCGACGAGACACTCGAGGGGCGAGGCGTCGGCCGGCACCTCGACCGGCTTGCCGAACGGCTTGCCCTCCCCCTGGTACTCGTCGCTCAGCATCCCGGGCGCGAAGGACAGGGACTCGCGAGCCGCTGCCTCCGGGGGCGACCAGGGCTGGCCGGTGGCCCGGGCGAGGTCCCAGCCGTGCACCTGGTACTCCCACAGGATCATGCCAAGGGCGAGCTCACCCGGCATGGCGCTCTCGCCCAGCCGCAAGGGACGGTCGGCGGCGCCGGCTTGCAGCGCCTGGCGCAGCCTGTCCGCTGCGGTGAGCACCTCCTGCTCGGCGTCAGCAGGTGCGGTGTACCCGTCGATGTCCGCCTGTGCCTGGCCGCCCGGATCGGCGAACCCCGCCGCGAAGTTGGTCAGCCACCCCACGATGTGGTCGCGCAACTGCTTGACGTCGTACTGCGTGCAGGGCGTCGGGTCGTGCAGCTGTGCCTCGGTGATGCCGCCGACGACGGTCGCGAGATCGCCCAGGACGGCCTGCAAGAGATCCGCGGTCTGCTTGCCGGGCTGCTCGGTAGACGTGCTCATGCGCAGCACCATAGGTGCACGCCTGCGAGCGCGCACCAGCGAGTCTCGCCGTGACATCGTGGCGCGTGGCCTACCGCTTGACCCTGCTGGACTGGCGTCGCCAGATCTTCGCTGCCTACGCCGCGGTGCGGGCCGCGACCGACCCGGTCGTTGCCCACGAGCTGTGGCGTGCCACCCGGGACGAGCTGTTCGCCACCCATCCCGACTCGCCACTGCTGCCGGCGGACCGCCCCGCTTTCACCGGGCTTGCCGTGGCTCCGTACGACCCACGGCTCCGGTTCGAGGCGCAGGTCGAGACCGACATCGAGCCCGAGCACTTCTCGGTGGAGACCGGGACAGACGGTGCCGTCCGGTTCGAGCGGCTGGGCGTCGCGCTGCTGCCAGGCGCTGGCTCGCTCGACGTCTGGTGGCTGAGCGCCTACGGCGGCGGGGTGTTCGTCCCTGTCAAGGACGCATCCGCCGGGCGGTACAGCTATGGCGGCGGCCGCTACCTGCTCGACACCGTCAAGGGGGCCGACCTCGGCGGCGACGTCCGCGACGGCGTCCTCGTGCTCGACCTGAACTTCGCGTACAACCCCTCGTGCGCCTACGACCCGGCCTGGGCCTGCCCGCTCGCACCACCGGGCAACGTGCTGCCGGTGGAGGTGCTTGCGGGCGAGGCCAGCTTCACGCCTTCGTCGGCCGTGGCGGCGGCAGGTGACAGCTGAGCGCGGCACGTCGACTCGGACTTCTCGATGTCCCCGGCCCTTCAAGCAGGAGCAAGAACACTGAGACCGACCGCGGAAGCCGACGCCGCCAATCGCTGGTCGTATGTCAACAACGAATCTGCGCCTGCAGCAACTGCCGATGCGAGATGGATGGCGTCGAGAGACCTCAGGTTGTCATGACCTACTCGACGGGCTCGGATGAGGACCAACTCGTCAAGAGGCAATTCCGCGATGCCGGACAGAGCCCGGTCTGCCAGAACGTCGACGTCAGGCGATGCGGTACGTCGAAGGGCACTCGAGCACAACTCTCTTGAGCAAGGCGCTGCTGTCGACGTACAGAGTCACTGGTCATCGTCACGGTCAAGCAAGTCGACAGTCGTACGTCCGTGTTCGAGTCGAATCGAAGGCGTCACATCCTGAAAGGGAGTAGGCGCCTTGAACAATCCAGACTCGATCGCGCGTTGCCGAACTTCTGGTTCACCGGTCCGTCCGAGGAAGCGATCCACGGCCTCTCGAATGAGCTCCTGCTGAGAGCGACCGGTCGTGACCGACAACTCACGCAGGGCGGCTGTGGCGGGCGCACTCAGTCGAAGATTGGTCGCCATGGCGATCATGGCACCGACTCGGCGCCACAAGTGGTACCAGTCGGTTTCGCGTCTTCGCCCGCTCGAGGGTGAAAGCGCACCGGTCCACACGCCCTCGCCCTCCAGCACGAACGGAAGGCGGACCAACAGAACGTGCAGCGCCGTCTGATGATCAGTTCCGAGCGAGGAGGCTCGCGAGATCGCCCACGTCGGGCAGGTCAAGGTGGGGCCGCGCCTTCTCGGGCAAGTCGGTGAACGACTGGGCGTGCCCGATGCCGGTGTGGACGGCGACGGCCAGCGCCCCGCCCTTGTGTGCCATCGGAACCTCCAGGTCCGGGTCGTCGCCGACAACGGCAAGGTCCTGGGCCGCAACGCCGAGGTGGCGCGCGGCCGCACGCAACGCCTGCAGAGCCGGCTTGCCGACGATGGTCACCCGGCAGCCCGTGATGTCGCGAACGACGGCGGCGATGGCGCGGGACGACCCCAGCGAACGTCCCTCGGCGGTGGCGAAGTACGGCGATTGCGAGGCGCTGTAGAAGGCCGCGCCGCCCGACACCGCCTCGACCGCGGCCTCCAGCGATTCGAAGGTCAGCTCTTCTCGATACCAACCGGCCAGCACGGCGTCAGCTGTCGCTCCAGGCAGCGGTGGGAGCGTCTCGATCCCCGCAGCCTCGAGCGGCTCGGTGATGCCTTTGCCGCCGAGCACCATCACCCGCCGGTGCCCGCGCCGCCGCAGGACATCGATGGCCGAGGTGGCGGGGGTCAGCACGACGTCATCAGGCACCGGAAAGCCCGCCTGCTCGAGCGCCTCCGCACACTGCTTGGGCGTCTTCACGGTGCCGTTCGTGAAGACGCAGAACCGCAGCTGCCGGTCCGTGAGCAGGCGCACGAACTCGACAGCTCCTGGCAGCGGACGCAACTCTCGGTTGTTGCGGTCACCGAGCACCAAAGTGCCGTCCATGTCCAGGACGAAACCGCGCACCCGGCGCAGCCGGTCGAGGACGGCAGGCTCAGGCACGGGTGCTCCCCTCGGAGTGACGGTGCACGACCAGGCGCAGATCCCGCTTGCCGACTGCCAGATCGTTCACCGTGGTGCGCGTCCCCAACTCGCGCAGCAGGGTCAGCACCGGCGCCATCGAGGGGTTGAAGTGCCGCTGCGCCGGCCCGGCGGCCAGCATCGCGTCGACCTGCTCGCGGGGCATGTGCGCGCGCAGCAACAGCTCGTCGTCGCTGATCCCGTGGCCGAACTGGTGGCGCAACTCCTTCGGCGAGGGCGGCGGTGGCTCGCTCTGCAGCTCGCGGGCCCGCGGCCGGTCGAGGATCCGGTCCTTGACCTCCGGACTGATCGGCGCGGTGGGCCGGCCGAAACTGCCGAGAACGTACCGGACGACCTGGTCCGGGACGTTCTGGTAGCGCGAACCGATCACGTTGAACAGCGCCTGCGAGACCACCATCTGGGGAAACGGCGTGACCATGATGGGGTAGCCGAGCTCGGCGCGAACCTGGCCGACCTCCTCGAGCAGGGCCTCGAAGCGGTCCTCCATCCCGATCTCGCGCAGCTGCCGCCGGGTCGTGGTCATCACGCCGCCGGCGATCTGGTGGTGCAGAAAGGCGGCGTCAAAGTCCTGTGGTCGCCCAACGGGCAGTTCCTCGACCGCGGCCAGGCGGGTGAAGAAGTCGCAGGCCAGGCCGAGCGCGCGGTCGTCGATCTCGACCCGGTGGCCCATCTCGCGCAGGTTCGCCACCGTGCGCCGCACCTCGGGCAGCGAGGACCCGTTGCCCAGTGGCCCGCAGCCGGTCTGCACGACCTCGACGCCCAGCTCGGGCGCCATCGCATACGTCAGCGGCGAGAACCCGATCGTGGCGTGGGAGTGCAGCTCTAAAGGCTTCGCCCCCAAGGCCGCCTTGATCGCCGGCAGCAGCGTGCGGGCGCGCTCAGCCGACAGGATGCCCGCCGGGTCCTTGACGTAGGCGCGGTCGATGTTCTGGCACGCGGCCATCTGCCGTGCGAGGTCGGCGTAGAAGGCGTCGTCGTGAACCGCGCTGACCGTGAAGGTGAGCGCGCCGACGACCTCGTCGATGCCCGCCTGCTTCAGCCGGCGGGCGGTTTCGCGGGCGGCGTCCATGTCGTGCATCGGGTCCAGGACGACGACCCGGTCGATGCCGTTGACGGCGAGCCGGTCGTAGACCAGCTGCATCGTCTCGGGGTGGGAGTTCTGCCAGCTGATGAAGCGGAAGCCGGTGCCGATGAACTGCAGCTTCGTCGTCGGCATCAGCTCCCGGGTGCGACGCAGCAGCTCCCACGGGTTCTCGCGGTGGGTGCGCACCAGGACGCCCATCGCGGTGCTGGAGCTGTAGTCCAGCGCGCGGAAGCCGACCCGCTCCAGCAACGGCGCCACCTGCAGCACGTGCGCGGTACGCAGGCCGGTCGCGCCCCACAAGCTCTGGTTGCCGTCGCGCAGCGAGACGTCGACCAGGCCGATATCGACCATCACGCGGCCCCTGCGAGATCGGGTTGCTGGGCCCGCAGGAACCGCTCGAAGAAGGCGGTGTCTACTCCGCCAGCGGCGAACTCGGCATCAGCCAGCAGTGCCTGGTGCACCGGCACCGTCGTGGCCACCCCGTCGATGCGCAGCAGCTCCAGCGCCACTTGGGCGCGGGCCAGCGCGTCGGCGCGGTCGACGCCGTGCACGATCAGCTTGGCCAGCAGGGAGTCGTAGTACGGCGGCACCGCGGAACCGGCCTGGATGTGGGTGTCGACCCGCAGCCCGTCGCCGACGGGCAGCACCACTCGGTCGATCCGCCCGGGTGATGGGCGGAAGCCGTGGGCCCAGTCCTCAGCGTTGATGCGGCACTCGACCGCGTGACCGGTGAGCACGACGTCCTCTTGCCGGATGCGCAGCGGCAGTCCCTCGGCGACGGCAAGCTGTTCGGCGACCAGGTCCAGCCCGGTCACCATCTCGGTGACCGGGTGCTCGACCTGGATGCGCGCATTCATCTCCAGGAAGTAGAAGGCCTCCCGCTCCCGGTCGTAGAGCAGCTCGACCGTGCCCAGTCCTCGGTACCCCAGGTGCAGCGCCAGCGCCAGCGCCGCATCGGCCATCTCAGCGCGGACCCGAGCCGGCACCAGCGGTGCCGGAGCCTCCTCGAACAGCTTCTGGTAGCGCCGCTGCACGGAGCAGTCACGGTCACCGAGGGCGACCGCACGGATGCCGTCACCGAGCACCTGCACCTCGACGTGCCGTCCGGAGGCGACGAAACGCTCGAGATAGACCCGCGGGTCGCCAAAGGCGGCCGCGGCCTCGGAGATGGCGAGGTCCAGAGTGTGTGGCAGCTCCTCGGCGGACCGGACCAGCTTCATCCCCCGGCCACCGCCTCCGCTGACAGCCTTCACCAGCAGCGGGCAGCCAACCTCGGCAAGTACGTTGCGGGCGCCGGCGAGGTCCGCCGCCTCGCCGCCGGGGACCACGGGAAGGCCGGCGGTGATGGCGTGCGCGCGGGCGCGCAGCTTGTCGCCGACCGCCTCCAGCGAATCCGGGGTCGGTCCGACGAAGACGATCCCGGCCGCCGCGCACTGCCGAGCCAGGGCAGGGTTCTCCGACAGGAAGCCGTAGCCGGGATGTACTGCGTCGGCGCTGACAACTTGCGCCGCCCGGACCACCGCGGTCGGATTGAGGTATGACGCGGCCGGCGGCGCCGGGCCGAGCCTCACCACCCGGTCGGCCAGCCTGGCCGGCAAGGAGTCGAGGTCGGCGTCCGAGGCCGCCAGCACCGACTCGATGCCCAGCTTCGTGCACGTGCGGATCACCCGGGCAGCGATCTCTCCCCGGTTGGCGACCAGCAGCCGGTGGATCTTCACCAGGCGGCCTCGCCCGGACTTGTCCGCACTGCCGCCGGGTCCACCACCAGCAGAACCGCGTCGGCATCGGCGAACTCACCGTTGCCGATGCGGAATTCCACCACCGCTCCTCGGACGCCGGCGTGCACCGGAGTCATCATCTTCATCGTCTCGACGATGCCGACGACGGTGTCCTGCTCGACCTCGTCGCCGACCTCCACGAAAGGCGGCGCGCCAGGTTGCGGCGCCCGGTAGAACGTTCCCAGCAGCGGGGGATGCACCGGCACCAGTCCGTCGGCCACGACAGCGCGTGCCGCGGCTTGCGCGGCAGCAACGGCAGGTTCAGCCCCGCCGGCGGTGGCGCCCCTGCCGGCAGTGACCTCAGTGCCGCCAGTGACCTCAGTGCCGCCAGTTTCTCCCGTGCCTTCCGCCACCGGTATGCGCAGCACCTGCTGCTCGGCTGTCCATCCAACTGCCCCCTCCCGGCGCACGGTCAGGGTGAGGTCGGCCAGCTCCAGGTGCAGCTCGTCCAGACCGCTGGAGTCGAGCGCGTGCAGGACGTCGCGGACGTCGTCGGGCGTGAGGTCCACCGCCGGTCAGCTCCCCGAGGTGCGCTTGCCGCCCAGCAGGTTGAAGACGTGGTCGAATGCCCGGGCGGTCGGTGCGGCGACCTTCGAGCGGTCCTTGTCGGCCCAGACCGTCTCGGGACGGCTCTGCAGCAGAAACACGTTGGCTCCGGCCGGAGCCGACCGCGACACGGCCCACTCGATGTCCTGCGGCGAGCCGTAGTGCGCCTCGATCTCGCGGGCGATCCCGACCAGTTCGGCGATCTCAGCGTCGCTGACCGACGGGACCTCCTGCAGCTGGGCGGGCACCTCGCTCTCGACCACGCCGGACCCGGACGGTTCGGGCTGGTGCCAGCGGGTCTTGGTCGCCACCGTCCGCTTGGAGATGTCTCCCGTGACCTTGCTGACCACGAAGGAGTCCGGCGTGACGTCTCCGCTGACCACGGCCGAGCCTAAACCCCAGCTGGCGTCGATGCAGACCACCGACCGGTCACCGGTGAGTGGGCTGCGCGTGAACATCACTCCCGAGCTGCGCGAGTCGACCATCCGCTGGACGACGACGGCCATGGCCAGGTCGTCCTCGCTGATGCCGCGGCGCAGCCGGTAGGTGACCGACTCCACGCTGTAAAGGCTCGCCCAGCACCGCCGCAGCTGGTCGAGCACGCCGGCGCCGCCGCGCACCCACAGGTAGGTGTCCTGCAGTCCGGCAAAGCTGGCGTCGGCGGAGTCCTCACTGGTCGCGCTGGAGCGCACCGCGACGGGAAGCCACTCGTTTCCCTCCTCGGCGCAGAGCTCTTCATAGCTTGCGGTCACCGCATCCGCAACCTCGACGGGCAACGGCGCCGACTCGACCTGGGCACGAAGCTCAGCGCAGGCGGCAGCGACTGCGTCGCCGTCGGCCGCGTCGAGCGCCACCACTCGCGAGCCGAGGTCGAGGGCCGCGACCGCGGACCGGAAGGCGGCCGTCGTCACCACGAAGCCGCCCGGCACTCGGATGCCCGCGCGAAGCAGCTCGCCGAGGCTGGCGCCCTTGCCGCCGACGGACGGCACGTCCTCGATGCCGACGTCGGCGAAGCGCACCACGGGTCGAGTGGTGATCATGACGACCCGCCTCGAGAGATGATGGTGACGATGCCGCGGTCGCCGTCGACCCGCACGCGGTCGCCGGTCTTGATGCGGAAGGTGGCCTGGCCCGTCCCGACGACGGCGGGCATCCCGTACTCGCGGGCGACGATCGCCGCGTGCGACATCGTGCCGCCGATGTCGGACACCGCGGCCGCGATCTTGCCGAAGACCGGGCCCCAGCTGGGTGCCGTGACGGGGCACACGAGGATCTCGCCCTCGCGGATCTGCCCGATGTCGTTGACGTTGGCCAGCACCCGGGCCATCCCCTCCACGACGCCCGGCGAGGCCGCGTAACCGCGCACGGTGTTCTCGTCGAGCTCGTCGTTGCCGAGCCAGGTCTGGACGGTCTCGTCGGTGACGCCCCAGAGCATCTTGACGGCGGGGTCGTTGAGCGCGTCCGGCACGGGCCCGAGGGCCGGCGGCGGTGACCAGCCCGCCAACGCCTCGACGATCCTCTTGCGCTCGGCCACGATGGGCTGCCAGTGCCGGGCGCCGAGCTCGGTGCCGCCGGACGCCCACGCGAGCATGACGTCGGCCAGGGCGTCCTCGACCTCGGTGTGGCGCAGGTGGAAGACGTCATCGGCTGCTGCAAGGACCCCGCGGTCGGCCAGCATCTGCCCGAACGCGCGGATCTTCTGGAAGAACCGCGTGGTGAACCAGTGCTCGCAGTAGAACTTGTGCGACTCGATGTAGGGGAACACCTGACGGCACAGGCCCAGCATCTGGTCGAACGCGGCCTGCTCCTCCTCGCTGCCGAGCAGCGCGCGGTACTCGTTCGCGATCCGGTCGCGCTCCCTGGCCAGCCGCTCGGTCGGCCGGGCGAGGTCCTCCCCTGCGGCGACTTGCTCCACGTAGCGAGGGAGCGCGGCGAAGGGCACGGTCAGGTCGTCGGCCCAGGACAGGTGGTGGTGGTAGAAGCCGTCACCGACCGAGACGTTGAACCACGGGTCCTTCGCCACCTCGAGCGCCGCCAGCCACCGGGCGCCGGCGTCACCACGCTCGCCGAGCGACGAGAGCACCTTCGCCGGCTCGCCGCCCTCGACGAACAGGTCAGCCAGGTCGAGCTCGACAGCGAGCGCTGCCAGCTTCTTCAGCTCGTCGTCCGGCCGGTACATGGTGACGTCCATGCCGGCGACCATCCGCGCCACCATCTGGTCGCCCATCTCCGGGAATGCCTGCTTGCAGAACTCGAAGAAGACGACGTAGGCGCCGTAGCCGAGCATGAGGAACTCGGTGTGGTGGTGCCACATCTTGGAGTACAGGTCGATGCAGCGGTGAAAGTTCTCGCGTAGGTAGTGGTTCGAGGCGAACCCGCGGGCGCCGGTGACGACCGACAGGTCGTCGAGCTCGCCCAGCTGCGGCACCTCGACCGCCTCGATGTCGGCGATCAGTGCCTCGATCCGTTGCTGCCACTCGCCGTAGAGCCGGTCCCAGTTGGCGTAGTAGTGGCCCGCACGCTCCTGGAAGTGCGCGAGCCGCTCCTCGATCTTGGCCGGGTCGGTCACCGGGTTGGCGGTGATGTACACCCGGCCGTTGATGATGCGGTACTCGATGCCCATGCTCGTCGGGAACGAGAACAGCCGAGCCGTGTTGGCCCCGATCGCCGTGTAGGGGATCTCGGAGGTCAGACCGTCGAAAGCAGGTACCACCTCGGGGAAGTGCATCGAGTTGTAGAACCAGAATCGCTGGTCATCCTCGGGCTGGAAGCGGGAGAAGTACGGGTACATCGCCTCCCAGCCCTCGGCCCCGGGTACGGCGGCGATGTCCGAGGGCAGCGGGAACGACCGCGGTGCGGTGGGCTCAGCCATGGGATCGATCCTCTGTCTCGTTGAGGGCATCGGAGCTGGAGGTATCGAGAGGTCCGGTGCAAGAAAGCGCCAGCCGACACGCCTTGGCCACACCGACATTCGCCGGGCTTGGCGTCGTGAGCAACACTGTTCTTTCACTCAGCGGAAACCATTCGTGCCCGTCAAGGGCACGGGGCTTCGCCGCCGTCCTCGTTGCGCTCCGTCACTCCGAGTCGAGCTTGGGGCTGTACAGCCCGCTGTGCAGGAAGTCCGCACTCACCGACGCGGCGGCGGCTCGCAGGTGTGGAAGTGCGCCGGCCAGTCGCGGACTGCCTAGTGGCGCCAGCAGCCCGAGGGCGGCCACGACACCGTCGTGACCGCTGACCGGCAGGGCGACGGACGAGACGCCGATCCGATGCTCCTGGGCGCTACGTGCCATACCGGTCCTGCGGATGGCATCGAGCTGTCGGTGCAGTGCGCGTGGATCGGTCACCGTGTAGGCGGTGTAGCGGCGGAGGTCGCTCATGACCTGGTCCACCATCGGCGCCGGAGCGTAGGCCAGCAACGCCTTGCCGACGGCCGTGCAGTGCAGTGGCAGATAACCGCCGGGGCTGTGCCGGGTGCGCAGAGCCTTCGTCCCGGCGAGACGCTCGATGACGAGGGCAGAGCACCCGTCGAGGACCGCGAGGTGAACCGTGTGCCCCGTGGCGGCCACCAGGTCCTGCAGGCGTGGCTGGGCCAGCTCCCGAAGTTCGGCGGGCGCTGCGAGCAGCCCCAGCCGCCACAGGCTTGCGCCGATCTCGTAGCGCCCGTCCGCGCGGCGGACGAGCAGCCGTCCCTCCACGAGGGCCGCTGCCAGCCGGTGGACCGTTGCCAGTGGCAGCCCGCTGCGCCGGGAGAGCTGGGAGAGATTCAGGCAGCGGTGGTCGGAGTCGAACGCGCCCAGGATCGCGGCTGCTCGCACGGTCACCGAGCGGCTCGACGGTGCCTCAACCGGCTGCGGCATGACCACCTCATCCGGCGCGGGGATCGGTTCGCAGCATGACACTCCCTTCCGCTGGTCGAAAGGGAGGCGCCAGTTTCGCCACGCGACGGGGCGCGTCCGGGCACCGGTCAGGCGGCGGCCGGCACCTCCTTGCGGTCTGCCCTGCCCGTCACGTTGGCAACGAGGGTTAATGGCGTCGCGGCCACGGCCGCCGGCGCTGTGGAGAAGAAGTCGTTCGGCAGCGACAGCCGCAGGACCTTCGCCCAGGCCGAGGCAAGCTGCTTGGGCAGCGGACCGGTCGTGTAGGTCAGCCCGTACCGCTCGAACAGCGCCTGGACCTTCGGCGCGATCTCCTGATACCGGTTGCTCGGCAGGTCCGGGTACAGGTGGTGCTCGACCTGAAAGGACAGGTTGCCGGTCATCAGGTGCAGCAGCGGACCGCCACTGATGTTGGCGGCGCCGAGCATCTGGCGCAGGTACCACTGCCCGCGGGTCTCGCCATCGATCGAGGTCCGCTCGAACGTCTCGACTCCGTCGGGAAAGTGGCCGCACATGATGACCGAGTGCGTCCAGAGGTTGCGCACGAGATTGGCCGTCGCGTTCGCGGTCAGCGTGGTGAGCGCGGATGGTCCGGAGAGCAGCGGGTGAACGAGGTAGTCACGCGTCGCCTGCTTCTTGATCTTCCCGAGCACGGCCCGTGCCTGCTTCGTGAACAGCGCCTTGTCCTTGCGCCCCTGGATGACCTTGCCGATCTCGAGGTCGTACGCGGCAATGCCGTACTCGAACAGGCAGGCGTTGAGGAGGTTCCACAGGGGCTGCCCCAGGTATGCGGGGACCCAGCGCTGGTCCTCGTCGACGCGCATGATGCCGTAGCCGAGGTCGTTGTCGCGGCCGAGCACGTTGGTGAACGTGTGGTGGATCTGGTTGTGCGAGTGCTTCCACTGGTCCGACGGCGAGGCGTTGTCCCACTCCCAGCTGGTGGAGTGGATCTTCGGGTCACGCATCCAGTCCCACTGGCCGTGCATGACGTTGTGGCCGATCTCCATGTTCTCGAGAATCTTGGAGATCGACAGGCCCACGGTGCCGGCGAGCCACGCCGGCGGGAACAGGGAGAACAGCAGCACCGCGCGGCTGGCGAGCTCGAGCTTGCGCTGGACGTCGATGACACGACGGATGTAGGCGGCGTCGCGCTCACCACGGCTCGCGAGGATCTGCTCGCGGATGGCGTCGAGTTCCCGGCCGAGGGTGGCGATGTCGTCGTCGGTCAGGTGGGCGATCGGGTTGTGGGGCTTCTTCTGCATGGCGGTCACGGAGTCTCCTAGTGGGGAGGGGGCTTGGGAGGCAGTCGAAAAGGCGGTCGGAGGTCTGGAAGTCAGGCGTCCGGCTGTCAGAGATCGAGGTCGCACGCACCGGCGGCCGCTGAGATGCAGGTCTGCACGAGCACGCCGTCGCCCTCGGCTGCCGTAGTGACCGCGCCGTCGCGCAGGTCCCGGACGGCGCCCGAGCGGAGGGGGACGACGCACCCGAAGCAGATGCCCATACGGCAGCCGGAGGGCATGAGGACACCGGCAGCCTCGCCGGCGTCGAGCAGCGGGGTGCCGCCGTCGGCCTCGACGCTGATCTGCGCCCGGCTGAAACTGACGGTGCCGCCGTCGCCGGTGACGAGGACACTCGGCCGGAACCGCTCGGTGTGCAGCCGATCGGCGATACCCCGGCTCTCGAAGTGCTCCTCAATGGCGTCCAGCATCCCGGTCGGGCCGCAGGCCCAGGTCTGCCGATCGCTGAGGTCCGGCACCAGCCGGCTCAGCTCGCCGGCGTCGAGCATGCCGTCGACGTCAGTGTGCTTCTCCACAAGCCGGAGGCGGCCCTGGGACGCGAGCGCGCGCAGCTCGCCAGCGAAGATGACGTCTGCCGCGGCGGGGGCGGAGTGCACGAGCACGACGTCGTCGAGCTCGTCGACGGCGTTGCGCAACATCCCCATCACGGGCGTGATGCCGCTGCCGGCCGTCACGAACAGCACCTTGGCCGGACAGGGCGTGGGCAGGGTGAACTCGCCCGCTGCCTGGTCCAGCTGCAGGACCAGCCCGGGACGCGCGCGGCGGACCAGGTGGTTGCTGACCGTGCCGTCCGCAAGGGCCTTGATGGTGATGGCGATGCAGCCGTCCGGCCGATCCAGCGGCGAGGTGAGGGAGTAGGCGCGCCACTGGCGCACACCATCAACATCGACGCCGATCCGGACGTACTGGCCGGGCGTGTGCTGCTTCCACCCCCGCCCCGGACGGATGACGAGAGTGACGGCGTCGCGTGTCTCGGGGTGCACCTGGACGATCCGCCCGCGCAGGTCGGCCCCGGACCGCAGCGGGTCAACGAGGTCGATGTAGTCCGCGGGGACGAGGGGGGTGACGACCAGCTCGGCGAGCTTGAGAGCGCGCTGGCGCATCCGGCCAAGGACGGCAGGGGCGAGGGTAGGAGCGGCCATAGATTCAGTCTTCCCGCTGCCGGCTGTTAATCTACTGCCTATGAAGAGTAGAGATTGCTGCTTCGATTGTTCGTGGGAGACAATTTGAGCGGCATCGGTGAGACCGAGCCGGTCCGGGGGGCCGCCGGTCCTGCTCTGGACCCGGCCATCATGGCCGCCTTGCGGTCCCGGCTGCCGCTCGTGGCCGAGCGCACCGTCGCGGCGGTCACCGCGGAGGTCCCGGGGTACGGCGGCGCCCTCACCGGCCAGATGGGGACCACCATCGAGCAGGCAGTACAGACGGCCCTGGGCGGCTTCCTGCGCCTCGCCGGACAAGCCACGGAGTCCGACCCGAGCACCCCCTTGCAGCCGGCGATCGAAGGGGCCTACGCGCTCGGGCGTGGTGAGGCCCGCAGCGGCCGGACGATGGACGCGCTGCTGGCCGCCTACCGCGTCGGGGCACGCGTCTCGTGGCGCGAGTGGGCCGCAATTGCGGTCGAGCGAGGGCTGTCCGCGCCGACACTCGCGCAATTCGCCGAGCTCGTGTTCGCCTACATCGACCAGCTGTCCGCCGCCAGCGTGGCCGGCCACACCGACGAGCTCGAGACGACCGGGCGGGTGCGCCAGCGCTACCTGGAGAAGCTCGCCGAGGACCTGCTGTCGGAGGCCACCACCGAGGCGCTGCTCGCCAGTGCCGAACGTGCCGGCTGGACACCACCGGACTGCCTCACCGCAGTCCTCCTGCCAGCTGCCCGTCTCCACGGCGCCCTCGCGCTACTCGACCCGCGGACCTTGGCCGTGTCCAGCGACGGCGCCGGCGACGGCGAGGGCGCTGTGGCCGTTCTGCTCATACCGGCTGCCAAGGGCCTCGACAGGAAGCACCTGTTGCGCACGCTGGAGGGAAGGCTCGCGGTTGTGGGTCCGGCTAGGCCATGGACGCGCGTGGCCTCGTCCTACCGCCGGGCCGTGCGGGGGTTCGCGCTGCTCGGCGCCGACACCTTGACCGACACCGCGACCGACACCGCGACCGACACCGCGACCGACACCGCGACCGACACCTTGCCCGACACGCCATTCGACACGGACGAGCACCTCGCAGAACTCGTCCTCACGGCGGACCCAGACGCTCTCGCTGACCTACGAGCCCGCGTTCTCGCACCGCTGTCGTCGTTGCGGCCGACGACAGCCGAGCGGCTGGCCGAGACGCTTCGCTCCTGGCTGCTCCACCACGGCCGGCGTGAGGACATCGCCGACGACCTGGTCGTGCATCCGCAGACGGTGCGATACCGGATGACACAGCTCCGCGAGCTCTACGGCGACCGCCTGAACGACCCCGAGACGGTGCTCGAGCTGACCCTCGCGCTGGCACGCCAACCAGGCAGCTGAGCTTTCGGTGGGTGACGGACCGACGGGTGCTCAGACGCCCTTCGGAGAGCTCGCCGGCCGCCAGAACAGCATCAGCAGCGACGAAGCACCGCCGAACCCCGCCACGAGCGCCAGCAAGGTCGACTGCCACCCGGGGGGCCCGAAGACCCCGAGAGCGCGGTCCAGCGACCACCGCCCGCCGCCCGTGCAGGCCAGGAGAACCCCACAAGCGGTGAGAGTCAGGACGTATTCGTAGCCCTCGCCGGGCCGGAAGATGAAAAAGCCGTTCCGCAGGTGGTTGGTAAGCCACGCGACCACCATCACGCCGATGACGGCACCGCCCGCGAAGGGCGTCAGCAGTCCGACGACGAGTAGAACGCCGGCCACCAGCTCCGTGACGCTCGCCGTCCACGCGTGGAGAAGGCCGGGACGCATTCCGAGGCTCTCGAACCACCGACCGGTCCCGGCGATCCTCCCGCCTCCGAAGACGTGGTTCCATCCGTGAGCCAGGAACACGGCACCTACAGCCAGGCGAAAGACCAGCAGCCCCACACTTGCCGGATCGCTCACCGCTGTCCTTCCGCAGGCCCGAGCATCAGGCAGCCTTCTCCAGGATGTGCACGCCGCAGGCCGATCCGATGCCGATCACGTGCGCCAGCCCGAGTCTCGCGCCCTCGATCTGGCGTGCTCCGGCCTCACCCCGCAGGTGGTGACAGATCTCCCAGACGTTCGCGATGCCCGTCGCCGAGATGGGATGCCCTTTGGACTGCAGACCACCGGAGACGTTGACCGGCAGGCACCCGTCCCGGTACGGCGCCCCGGACTCGAAGAAATCGACAGCGCCACCCTCCGGGCACAGCATCAGGTTGTCGTAGTGGACCAGCTCCGCCGTCGCGAAGCAGTCGTGCAGCTCCACCAGATCGAGGTCCTCCGGGGACACCCCGGCCTGTCCGTACGCGAGCTCTGCGGCGTTCCGAGTGAGCGTGTTGACGTTCGGCAGCACCTGGCAGCCCTCCTCGTACGGGTCGCTCGTGAGCACCGAGGCCGCAACCTTGACCGCGCGCCGCCGCTGGTCCGGCTCGAGGGTCTTGAGCTTCGCGTCGCTCACAAGGACCGCCGCCGCGGCCCCGTCGCAGTTCGCCGAGCACATCGGCCGCGTGTTCGGGTAGGCAATCATGACGTCGCTCATGATCGCCTCGAGCGGCATCGCCTTCGTGTACGCCGCGAGCGGGTTCAGAGTCGAGTGGCCGTGGTTCTTCTCGCTGATGCGGGCGAACAGCTCGGACGGCACGCCGCCGTACTTGTGTGCGTACTCCATCCCGACCTGGGCGAACGTGCCCGGCATCCCGTCGGTGCCGACCCGCCCCTCGAGATCCATGATCGCGCCCACCCGGCCGCTGGGCTCCCACGTGACGCCTGCCTGCCGCGGCGGCGCAACACCGAGCAGCCCGGCGCCGGCGAGCTTTTCAACCCCCACGGCCATGCCCACGTCGGACTCACCGGCCTTGATCGACATCATCACCGTGCGCAGCGCCGTCGCCCCGGTCGCGCAGGCGTTCGCCACGTTGAACACAGGAATCCCGGTCTGCCCGATCTGCTTCTGCAGCGCCTGCCCGAGCCCGCTGCCCAGAAGGTTGCCGGCCGCGAGGACCTGCACGTCCTGCATGGTGACCGAGGCGTCGCGGAGCGCCCCCAGCGCCGCCTCCGCCGCGAGATCGACCGTGTCCTTGTCCGGACGCTTGCCGAACTTCGTCATGCAGATCCCGAGGATCCAGACGTCACCACCGGCCATGCCGTGCTCCTTCAGGTCGTCCCGTGTGTCGTCTGTTGTGTCGCTGGCGCGAAGCCGAAGCCGATGGCCTCGTCCCCCGCCGAGTCGGTGCCGAGCGAGTACGTCGTCAGGGCGACCTGCATATCCAGTTGGACGTGCCCGGGGTCAGCGGGCACGTCCACGAGATTCGCCCGCACGGTCGTGCCTGCGCAGTCGACCAGGGCTGCGACGTAGGGCACCTCGACGCCGGGTGGGCCGAACGCCACGATCGTGAAGGACCGGACCTTCCCGGTGGTCGCGACGTCGGCGGCCTCGAACTCCGTCCCGAACAGGACGCGCACCCGACCCGGCGGTCGAAGAAGCGTGCTCCGCACTCGACGCACTGCTGCACGACCAGATGCGGACGCGGCGCGAGAGCGAGGTAGTCCACCACCGGGATCTTCGCCACCGGGCCTCCTGCCGCTCGGTACCACTAACAAATTCCACTCTAGGGGGCACAGCCGCGGCGCCGGCCGCACGAGCACGGCTCGCCGGACGACACCGCGGGAGTGACAGGCTCAGCCGCTCAGACCCGGTCCGGCACGCTGAAGAGCTCCGCGAAGGCGCCGTAGGTGACGCGCTCCCGGACGGCGGGGTCGGCCGCGTCGAAGAGCTCGTGCAAGACCTTCTGAGTCTCCGGGAAGGTTCCCTCGAGGTGCGGGTAGTCGCTACCCCACATCACGTTGGCGTAGCCCATCGCAGCGACGGCCTGCAGCGCCGTCGGGTCGTGCTGGAACGAGGCGTACACCTGGGAGTGGATGATCTCCCGAGGCGAGCGGGACAGTTTGGGCCGCACGAACATGTCGTGCTGCCGGTAGCCCTCCTCCATCCGGTCCGCGAGCGCCGGTACCCACGCGGCACCCGCCTCGGCGACGAAGACCTTCAGCCCGGGGTGGCGGTCGAGCGCCCCCGACGCCACCAGGTGGGTCACCGTCCGCATGCCCGGATAGAGCGTCTCGCAGTAGTTGATGACCGCACCGCCCGGCCCGTGCGCCACGATCTGCGCCATCATCCCGGTACCGATGTGGAAGCACAGGGGCATCCCGGCCTCCTCGGCCGCCGCCCAGAGCGGCTCCCACACCTCGGAGTTGTACGGGCGGTCCGGCGGCGGGGTGGCGGGCATGTAGACCGTCTGGAACCCCAACGAGGCCGCATACTCAAGCCCGGCCACCGCGTCGCCGGTGTCGAGGACGCTGAGGATCGCGGTCGGGATCAGGCGCGGCGACGCCGACGCGAAGTCTGCGGCGCACCACTCGTTCCACACGCGGGCGCACTCCCGGGCGAGCACGGGGTCGGTCATGTTGTGGATCCAGAAACCCCGTGAGGGGAAGACGACCTCGCCCCACACGCCCTGCTCGTCGAGGTCTTTCAGGCGAATCGTCACGTCCTCGGCGCCCGGCGGACGGATCGCGTCGGAGAACGAGATGGGGTCTCGGCGCATGACCTGGCCGTCGACATACACCGTCTCGCGGCCCTCGTCGCGCACGGTCCACGGTGCCCGCTCGGCGAGCTCGGCCGGCAGCCGGTCCTTCCAGAGCTGGTGCGGCTCCAGTGTGTGCGAGTCCGCTGAATTTGCCCAGATCTTGTCCACGAGCATGCTCCCTATATGTCGTATACCAATCACGTTACTTCTGTCGCTCGGTCATGACAAGGGCAGAGGCAACAGCATTGCGAAGGCGATGCGTGCGAGAGCCGGACTCGGCTGAGACGTCAGGCCGTTCGCCGTCTTCGCCGACCTGGGCACCAGGTGTGCCGCCCTGAGCACCCGGCGTGCCGCCCTGCGGCAGGCCGGCGATGAGAAGGTCGAAACCGTGCCGGACGTGCTCATCGCTCGCCAGCTCCCCCAGACCCGGGAGGCCGCTGGAGTGGGTCGGGGCAGGCCGCAGCGGGCGATCCGAGGCACGTGCGCGGAGCACGAGCCGACCGAGCATGTACGCGTAGATGTCGCTGTAGACACGCCGCGCCTCCTCGGGCGGCAGACCGGAGGAGGCAACAATTTCCAAGCCCAGTTGCATGATGCGGCGGCCGGGCTCGGTAACGGAGCCGGCGTAGAGGTGGTCGGCGAGCCCGGGGTACCGCGCCACCTCCCGGAAACTGCTCCAGAACAGGTCCCACAACCGCTCCTGCCACGTCCCCTCGGCGCGCACCTCGTACCGTCCGAGCACCTCGCCCACGACGAGGTCGAGAAGCGCCTGCTTGCTGTCGACGTACCGGTAGGTCGCCATCGGGGTGACCCCCAGGCGGGCCGCCAGCGACTTCATCGTGAGTCCCTCGACCCCGTGCGCCGCGACGACGTCCACGGCCGCGGCAACGACGACCTTCCGGTCCAGGCCCGCGACCCGCGGGGGTCGGCTGCTTGTCATCCACCCATCTTGCTGGCACCACTCTCGACACGAATACGTATACGCCATACACTTCGGCGGCCGAGACGTATTCAGGAGGCTGTTGTGACGCGCATCTTCGATTGTGACCAGCACATGTACGAGACCCGGGACACCTTCACGCGCCACCTCCCGGAAGAGTTCCTGGGGCGCGCCATCACGACGACGCGGCTGGCCAACGGCCGCGAGGTCGTGCTAGCGGGGGACCGGGTCGTGGTGGCCCTGGAGCCGGAGTTCGACGAGGCGTACAAGCCCGGATCGTTGAAGGAGATGCTGAAGTCGATGGCGTCGGGCAACCCCGACGAGACCTACGCCTTCGAGCCGATGGCCGACAGCTACCAGCACAAGACGGCGCGCCTGCGCGAGATGGACGCCCAGGGCGTCGATGGGACGATCATGTACCCCGGGGGCTGGTCGCTCATGGCCGAGGAGTACGTGCGCGACACTGAGGCGCTCTACGCCAACCTGCACGCACTGAACCTCTACATGGAGGAGGAGTGGGGGTTCGGCAAAAACGGGCGGATCTACGCCCCGGCCACCTTGTCGCTGCGTAACCTCGACCTCGCTGTCGAGGAGCTCGAGGACGTCCTCGGCCGTGGGGCGCGCTTCATCCTGCTGCAGACCGGGCCGGCCTACGGACGCTCACCCGGCGACCCGTACTTCGACCCGATCTGGAGCCGCATCAACGACGCCAAGGCGTCCGTCTGCTACCACATCACCGAGCACTGGTTCAACTCCCACATCGCTCCCGCGTGGGGTCACAGCCCGACGCCGATCCACTTCCGCATGTCTGCCTGGCAGTGGATGAACACCTACGGCGAGTATCCGATCACGACCACACTGTCCGCGCTCATCTTCGACAACCTCTTCGGCCGGTTCCCCGATCTCCAGTGCCTCGTCAGTGAGTACGGAGCGTCGTGGGTCCCGCATTTCGTCAAGCACATGGACAAGAGCCGGGGCATGGGCCGCAACGGTCCGTGGATCGGGGGCGTGCTGTCGGAGCGCCCGTCCGAGGTGTTCCGCAAGCACGTGCGGATCGTGCCGTACCCGGAGGACGACATCCTCGGGACGATCAAGGCGCTCGGCACTCACGAGTCCCTCGTGATGGGCTCCGACTGGCCGCACGCCGAGGGGATCGCGGAGCCGGCGGACTACCGCAAGCTGCTCGACGGGCTTCCCGATGAGCAGAAGGACGACATCATGTTCAACACGGGCCACGCGCTCGTGGAGCGGTGAGCCCCGGCCCGACAGGGGTGAGGTGAACACCTATGAGCTGGTCCTGCTCCAGCGGACCGGCAAACCGGTCGCCGAGGACGACGCCGCGTACGCGGCAGTGCACCAGCGGCACCTCGACCACCTCGAGGCACAGCGCCGCAGCGGGCAGCTTCGGATGTACGGCGGCGTGACCGACGCGGAGGGCACGACGCCGACCTCGGTCTACCTGTTTCGGACCGGATCGCTTGGGGCGGCGCGGGCGGCTGCAGAAGCCGACCCGCTCGTGGCCGCCGGATATCTGAGCATCAGCGTCCATGAGTTCGTGAGCGGGTGGCGGGGGTAGCCTCTAACCTATCCGCCAACTAGGTTAGAGGTATGGTACACGCCGACCAAAGCCAGGCCCCGCGGTACGTGGCGCCCGACGGGCACGCGGGCCGAACCGGCCCGCGACAATGACGACGTCCTTCGCCGCCGCGGTCCGCAGGGTGGCGGACGGGCAGGACGCGCTGGTTGGTGCCGCCAGCCTCTACGAGCAGTTGTCGGACGCGGAGCGGCTCTGGCTGCTCGATGGCGACGTGGAGTGCTGGCTGGGCCTGCTCGCACTGCTCACGTCGGGCTACAACCACGTTCCGATCGTCGCCGGCGAGGTTGCACGCCTCGGCATTCCCGGCCTGCGTTTCAGTGACGGCCCGCGCGGCGTCGTGATGGGTGCCTCGACGGCATTTCCCGTCGCGATGGCGAGGGGGGCCACCTGGGACGTCGAGCTCGAGGAGCGGGTCGGCCGTGCCATGGGCGTGGAGGCCAGGGCGCAGGGGGCGAATCTGCTCGGGAGCGTCTGCATCAACCTGCCGCGGCACCCCGGGTGGGGGCGGGCCCAGGAGACCTACGGGGAGGACCCCGTCCTGCTCGGCGAGATGGGCGCGGCCGCGGTGCGCGGCCTGCAGGACAACGTGATGGCGTGCGTGAAGCACTTCGCCCTGAACTCCATCGAGAACACCCGGCAGCGGGTCGACGTCACTGCGGACGAGGCGGACCTGCACGAGGTCTACCTACCGCACTTCCGGCGCGTCGTCGAGCAGGGCGTCGACGTCGTGATGTCGGCCTACAACTCGGTCAACGGCGAGTGGTGCGGTCAGAACCCGCAGCTGCTCAACGGCGTGCTCCGAGAGCAGTGGGGGTTCCCGGGCGTCACCATCACCGACTTCGTCGTTGGACTGCGTGACGCCGCAGCCTCCCTGCGCGCCGGCCTCGACGTCGAGATGCCCTACCGCCAGCAACGGGCGCAGCACCTGCCGAACGACCTGGCAGCCGGTCGTGCCCGCTGGGAAGACGTCGAGCGGGCCGGCGTCCGCATCCTCGCGGCGCAGCTCCGCCTGGTGGCCCGCCTCAGTGACGAGGTCCCGGACGCCGACGTGGTGGCCGGGGCGGAGCACTGCGCGCTCGCCCGGGAGGTCGCCGTGCGGAGCATGGTCCTCCTGCGCAACGAGCCGGTCGACGGCTCGCCGCTGCTGCCGCTCGACGCGGCTGGGGTGTCCTCCATCGCCCTCCTCGGGCGGCTGGCCAACCTGCCGGCGACGGGCGACGCCGGCTCGTCGGCCGTACGCGCCCCCCGCGTCGCGACGGCACTGGAGGGCCTGCGTGCGGCGCTCCCGGACGCCGACGTCCGCCACTACGCTGGCGACGACGCGGCCGCCGCAGCCGCCGTGGCAGCGGGCTGCGACGTCGCGGTCGTGCTGGCCGGCTACACCGCTCACGACGAGGGCGAGTACTTCGATGAGGCGGGGGTCGACCGGGAACTCGTCGCGCGGCACTTCCCGCCGTTTCCCGACGGGCTGGACCTGGCGACGCTGCAGGCGGCCGTGCGCGGCATGATCCGCGACGGCGCCGCCGGCGGAGACCGGGCCGACCTGGCCCTGCGAGGCGCCGACGAGGAGCTCATCCTCGCCGTCGGCGCGGCGAACCCGCGCACCGTCGTGGCCGTCGTCGCGTCGGGCGCCGTGCTGGTTCAGCGCTGGCACCGGCAGGTGCCCGCTGTGGTGCTGACGTGGTACGCGGGCATGGAGGGCGGCCACGCGCTCGCAGACGTCCTCCTGGGGCACCCCGACGCCGGATCAGGGCGACTCCCCTTCGCCATGCCGGCGAGCGCGGCGCACCTGCCCGCCTTCCCGCCGTCCCCTCGTCGGATCCGGTACGAGCGGCTGCACGGCCAACGCCTGCTCGACCACCTCGGCGTCCGTGCCGAGTACCCGCTCGGCCACGGGCTCTCCTACACCACCTTCACCGTCACCGACCTGCAGGTGGAGCGGGTCGACGACGAGGCGTGTGTGGTGCGCGTCCTGGTACACAACGCCGGTTCGAGGACCGGTCGGCACCTGGTACAGATCTACGGCCAGACGACGACCGGGGACCGCGCCGGACGCCGGGCTCTCGTCGGGTTCGGCACCGCGGCGGTGCCGCCCGGACAGACGCGGGCAGTGACGGTGGACGTGTCACTGCGGCCGCTGGCGCGGTGGCAGCCCGAGCAGGGCCAGCTCGTGGTGCCAGCGAGCGACGTGCTGCTCGAAGTGGCGGACGACGCCGGCGCCGTTGCCATCCTCTCGGCGCTGCTGCCGGTGCCGGAAGGCGCCGGCGTCACTGCTGGCCGAGGTACCTGCTGAAAAGCCCGTCCTGTAGGAGTTCCTCGGCGGCACCGGCGAACGAGATCTCGCCCCGGGTCAGGACGTAGGCGCGCGTCGCCATCGCGAGGGCGCGGGCGGCGAACTGATCGACGACGAGCAGTGCTGTCCCGCCGGCGGTGACCCGCTGCAGGAACTCGAAGATCTCGTCGACCACCCGGGGCGCCAGGCCCAGCGAGGCCTCGTCGACGAGGATCACCTTCGGCTCGCGCACGTACGCGGACGCCATCGCCAGCATCTGCTGCTGGCCGCCGCTGAGCGTGCCCGCGACCTGGCCCATGCGCTCCCGCAGGACGGGGAACGCCCGGGTTGCCAGCTCCGCGCACTCCTTCTCCCGCCCACGAGGCGCCTGCATCAGGAGATTCTCCCTCACCGTGAGCGACCGGAAGATGCCGCGCCCTTCCGGAACGTGGCACAGACCGGCAGCCGCGCGACGGTGCGGACTCATCCGGGTGACGTCGGTGCCGAGCATCGAGATCTGGCCGGCGCTCGGCGACAGGAAGCCCGATACCGCCCGCAGCAGCGTGGTCTTGCCGGCTCCGTTGGGCCCGAGCAGCGCGGTCACCTCACCCGGGCCGAGGGTCAGCGAAACATCGCGCAGGATCGTGGTCCGCTCGTAACCGACGTCGAGCGAGCGGATCTCCAGTGCCGGCGTCAGCGATGCGACACCAGCCGGCGGCGCGTGCCGGGGCACCGTCATCGCGCCGCGTCCTGCTCCTGGCGCTGCTCCTGAGGCTGCTCCTGACGCTGCACGACGCTCTCCGAGCCGAGGTAGGCCGCCTGCACGGCCGGGCTTGCCGCGACGTCAGCGGCCTCGCCTTCAAAGATCAGCTGCCCGAAGTCCAGCACGTAGAGGTAGCTGCACACGTTCATGACGAGCGACATGTCGTGCTCGACAAGCAGGATGCCGCACCCGCGCTCCGCGACGACCCGCTGGAGCACCGCATCGAACGCCGCCGTCTCGGCCCGGTCAAGTCCAGAGGACGGCTCGTCCAGCAGGAGCGTGCCGAACGGGCCCGCCAGACACCTCGCCAGCTCCACCAGGCGGCGCTGCCCCGTCGACAGGGCCCCGGCCTGCACCCGTGCCAGGTCGCGGATACCGCACAGCTCGAGGGCTCCGTCGACGGCGGCCTCCGTCTGTCTCGACTGCAGGCGGGTCGCGATCAGCTGGCTCCAGGCGCCCGCTCCGGCGAGCATCGACTCGGCGCCGAGCCCGACGTTCTCCGCCACAGTGAGCGAGTCGCCGAGCTGCATGCGCTGGAAGGTCCGACCAAGCCCCCGCCGGCCGCGGGCGGCGGCAGGCAGCCGGGTGACGTCCTCGCCGTTCAGCCGCACGACGCCGCCGACCCGCCGGTTCAGCCCGCTGCATGCGTCAAAGGTCGAGGTCTTGCCGGCGCCGTTGGGGCCGATCAGACCGGTGATCCGGCCCGCGGGGGCGCAGAACGTCAGGTCGTGAACAGCTAGCAGCCCGCCGAACCGGACGACGAGCCCCTCGACCTCCAGCCCGGTGCGGCTGGTCGGGCGGTGCGTCCGGGCGGGCAGGAGCGCTGGCAGGTCCCGGCGGACGTGCTGCTGCGGCGGTCGCCGGCGACCGAGCCGGTCCAGCGCCCGCCGCCATGCGTGCGGCATCGCGAGCGGCCCACCCTGCAGCGCTACCGCCACCGCCGCGACACCGAACACGACGTTGAGCGCGTTCGGCGTCTGTGCATCGGTGAGGTAGCCGGATATCACGGCGGTGATACCGGCGAACACCGCGTACCAGGGCTCGGCGAAGGGGGAAAGCGCCAGCACGGCGAGCAGGATCAGTGAGTAGAAGGACTGGAAGTGCATGTCCGCGGCGGTGGCGAAGTGGATCGTGGACCCGTACAGGATGCCGCCGACCGCCGCGAAGCACGACGAGACGCAGAACACGATGACCCTGGTCGTGTTCGCAGACAGCCCGAGCGTGGTGACGGCGACGGGGGCGTCGGCCATACCGCGCAGCACGCGGCCGAGACGCGCGCGAGAGATCACCATCATCAACGCTGCCGTCGCTACCACGAAGGCCAGCACCACGTAGTAGTACGGCTGGTCCGTCTGCGCGAACCCCGGTCGCGGCATGGCCCGGCCCTCGCTCAGCGGGGTGAACATGATGTTGCGCGCGTACAGCAGCCGCTCGACCATGATCCCGAAGCCGAATGTCGCCAGGGCGAGGAACAGCCCGGACAGCCGGATGGCCGGGATGGCGACGGCAGCCCCGACCGGCACCACGATCAGCGCCGCGAGGAAGACGGCGAGCAGCCAGGGCATCCCGTGGTCCACGGTGAGCTGGGAGAAGGCGACCGCGCCCATGGCGGCAAAGGCGGCATGGCACAGCGAGACGAGGCCGGCGGTACGCACCAGCAGTCCCAGGGACAGGACACTGATCATCAGGGTGAGTGCCACGGTGAAGAACGGCAGCTTCGTGGCCGGGACGACCACCGGGATCAGCGCCAGGACGAGCAGCACGACGGCCCCGGTGACAACACGTAGCTCCGCCGGTCCACGCCACTGGAGCCGCGGCCGGGCGTCGTTGGCCGTGGTCGTGACGAGCTTGCGCTTCGGCAACACGAGCAGCGCGATGAACAGCACCACGAAGGGGATGCTGTCCGGGAGCCCGGACAGCCAGGACACGTCGAGGATGTACTTTTTGGATATATCGGACGCCACGCCGATGGCGAGGGCGCCGGCGAAGGTGCCCGGGATGCTGCTGAACCCGCCCGCGGCCGCCGCTCCGAAGGCCTGGACGACGAGGAAGGTCAGCGCGATGCCGTTCAGGCCGATGAAGGGCAACACGAGCACGCCTGACAGGGCCGCGAGTGTGCAGCCGATGATCCATGACACCCGGCGGATTCGGTTCGGGCTGAGCCCCTGCATCGCGACGAGCCCAGGGTCGTCGACGACGGCGCGCATCGCGATGCCGCTGCGCGTGAACCGGAAGAGGACGTAGAGCGCCGTCACGACCACGACGCCGACCAAAGTCACCCACAGCTGCGGGTACAACACGTTGACGCCGGCGACCTGGAAGCTCTCGAAGGGCTTCGGCAGGTACTGCCGCACCCGGATGGTGTCGTCGCCGTACTTCCAGGCGCCGAGCCCCTGCACCACGAGGATCAGGCCGACAGTGCCCACGATCTTCCACGCCGGCCGCTGCTGCGACAGCCGCCTCGCCACGGCTTCCATCCCGACGCCGATCACCGGCCCGACGACGAATACGGCCAGGACGAGCGCCGGCTTCCAGTCGAGCCCCTGGTCGATGTGCAGCCAGTAGAAGACGTAGGCCGCTGCGGTCGCGATCGCGCCGTGGCCGAAGTTGAAGATGCCCGACGTCTTGTACGTCAGGACCAGGCCGGTCGCCGCGAGCCCGAAGATCGAGCCGATCGCGATGCCGCTCACGACGAAGGGGAGCAGGTCATTCATGACGTCCTCCTCTGGGCTGTCCTCCTCGGGACTGTCCTCCTCTGCACCGCCCACCTACGGCCGCTACCGCCTGGTGCGTCGTCCCCCTTCGAGCGAACAGGAGGGGGACGACGCGGTTCAAGTGCTCGCCCGGCAGGGCTGACCTGGCGGGCTCGGGCGGGGCGCGCTCCGGTCACTAAGCCGACGGGCAGACCGGCGTCGCGCCGTTCGGTGCGACGGTCTTGCCGTCTGCAGCGCCGATCACGAAGTAGCAGGGCTGGCTGCTGAAGGCGACCGGCTTGCTGGCGCTGTAGGTGAGCTTGTTGGCCGCGAGCCCCCCCAGGTTCTCACCCTTGAACGCGTTGAGCCCGGCGGTAACGGTCGAGCTGGTGACGGTCGCGGGTGCCGACGCCAAGGCCTTGCGCAGCGCCTCCAGCCCGGTCCAGGTGAAGGCGGCCGCTCCCTCGTGCCAGTTGTCGTCCTTCGCGAACTTCGTCATCGTGTCGCGGAAGGTAGTGATGGCGGGAGCGTCGGCGACAGTCGGGAAGGCGTAGGCCGGGCCGAAGAACTTCGCCTTCGAAGCGGCGAGCAGGTCCTTGCCGAGCGCCTGGCTGGAGGTGCCCCACGTCGGCGTGTAGCCCTGCGTCTCGCAGTCCTGCACGACCTTCGCGCCGATCGCGCCGGACATGTTGAGCTGAGCGTAGTCGACCTTCTCCTGCTTCATCTTCAGGCACTGCGCGGTGTAGCTGGTCGCTGACGCGCTGATCGCCAGGCTGATGATGCCGACGCCGGCCTTCTTCGCGGCCCCCTCCAAGATCGGCGACGCCTGGGCGCACGCCGGGTTCTCCGCGCAGTAGAGGTTGGCGAACTTCGTCGCCTTGCCGAACTGCTTCGCCACGGCCACCTGTGCGGCAAGGCCACTGAGAACGTCCGTGACGGTGGGATAGAGACCGGTCTGCGTGTACCAGGTGACGGCGTTCGCGGTGCCGGAGATCAGCGGGATGCCCTTCTTCTTGGCCTGGGCGGCATACGCCGGAAGCAGGTTGTCCGACGCGACGACGATGGCGACCACTCCGGCGGACTCCAGCTGCGTCCCAGCGGCGGCAGCCTTGGCCGGGTCCTCGGCGTCGTTGACGACGGTCACCTTCACCGGGTGGCCGGAGATGCCACCGAGCGACTCGTTGACCCACTTTTCCCACGCTGGTGCGACTGTGGCGCCCTGGCTGCTCGACGAAGCCTGCGACCCCGTCTGGCCGCCGATCACACCGATGTTGATCGGCGTCCCGGTGGGGGCTGGCACCGCGGGCGTGGAGCCGCTGGCACCGCTGGCACCGCTCGAGCTGCTCGAGCTGCTCGAGGCGGCCTTGGTGCCGCTGCTTCCGCATGCGGCGAGCGTGACCGCCGCGGCAGTGACAGCAACGAGGACGGGCGAGCTACGCCCCAGCTGGGTTCGAACCTTCGTCACGTGGATGTTCCTCCGGATGAGCGGGAGCCGCCGCGATGCGGCTCCGTGGTGGCACTCGTCTGCACTGTGACTTACGACCGGTCGGCATGCAAGCGTTTCGGGTAGATTCGTCAGATGATTAGCCGAACGTGGCAAGCCTGATTCTCGAAAAGGTACGGACGTACTATCCGCTAACCCATTGAACCTGCGGAGGCACTCAAGTGGCACCCGACGAGCGGTTCCTCGAGCCCGAGATCGAGACGATGCCGCACGACGAGATCGACCGGCAGCAGGCCGAGCGGGTCCTGGAGCTGCTCCCGTACGCGTATGAGCGGGCTGGCCTCTATCGCGAGGTCTGGGACGCGGCAGGAGTGCATCCGCGCGAGATCACGACGATGACGGACTTCCACCGGCGCATCCCGTTCATCACCAAGGACATGATCCGCGACTACCGGGACCGGCATGGCGACCCGTACGGCGGGTTGCTGTGCGTCGACCCGGCAGACCTCCAGACGATCTCGGCCAGCAGCGGCACCACCGGCGATCCGACGCTGTTCCTCGAGCAGTGGGACGGCGTGACGCTGGCTCCGCTCGTCGGGACGGAGTACCTGCGGGCCTACTGGCACATGGGGCTGCGGCCCGGCGACAAGGTGCTCGCCAACGCCGCGGGCTTCCGCGGGACGGTGGAGAACAGCTTCCGCGCGATGGGCCTGGTCCCGATCCTCGTCGACACCTGGCTGGGCAACTGGTCAGAGGTGGTGGAGGTCATCCTCGCGCACCGGCCGGCCTACACCCAGCTCATGGGGCCGCAGCTGCCCGAGCTCGAGCGCCTGTCACTGAAGTACGACATGCGCGACGTGTTCTCGTCGTTCAAGGCTGTCGGTTTCGCGGGCGAGCCGCTCGGCCTCAAGATGCGCGAGCGCCTCCGTGACCAGTGGGGCATCGAGCTCTACGTCTACGCCTCGGCGGGCGACACCGGCCTCGCGTGGGAGTGCCGGCAGCGCGACGGCTACCACCTTCACGAGGACGTCCTGCTGCCGGAGTTCCTGGAGCCGGGAGCGCGTGAGGTCGCGCGGCCCGGCGAGGTCGGCGAGCTCGTGAGCACCTCGATCGACAACCCGACGGCGCCGCTGATCCGGTACCGCACTGACGACCTCGTCCGCTTCTCGCGGACCACCTGCGCCTGCGGGTGCACACACGCACGAGTGTGGGTGCTCGGTCGGGCCGGGGACGAGACGCTGGTGTCGGGGCGGGTCGTCGTCCCGACGCAGATCTGGGCCGCCATCGAACGGGAGCCGGAGACCGAGACGGCGCTGTTCCAGATCATCCGGCCGCAGCGCAACGTCGACGAGTTGCGCCTGCGGGTCGGCTACGCCACCGACCGCACCGGCGACTTGCCGGACCTCGAGCGACGGCTGAAGGCCGCCGTCGTTGATGCCGTAGGCGTCGAGCCCGTGCTCGAGCTGCTGCCCGAGGAAGACTTGCTGGCCCGCGGCAGTGCCGCCAAAGTCCCGAGGATCTCCAGGACATGACGCACCTGAGCACCCTGACCGCCGTCCAGACCCTCGACCGCCCCGACCTCTGGGGCATCGGCCACTACCGGGTCGGCTCCCAGGTCGTCGAGTGGGACATTCGCTTCGCCGACATCGAACGCAACACGGACTGGGCGGCGGCCATCCTGCAGGGGTACGGCATCGGCCGCGGCAGCGTCGTCCTCGCCATGGGAAACCTCGGTCCGGACGCGCCGCATCTGGGGCCGTTCCAGAGCGCCGTCCTTCGGCGGGGGGGCACGCTCTGCCACGCCGACGTCTTCGGCTGGGACGCCCGGCGGTCCGACATGTTCGCCCGCCGGCTCGTGCCGAGCATGGTCGTCGGGCTCAACAACGACGTGTGGCAGGCGCTGGTGGCCGCAGACATGACAGCGGCTATCGGAAAGGTTCCGCACCTGCTGGTACGACCCGATGCGCTAGTGGCCGTACGCGAGGCGGGCCTGCAGCCAGCCGTCTTCGCCCCGCTCGGTCCTGCCACAGCTGTCTCGAGAGCCGGGCAGGAGCGGCCGGTCGTGAACCCCGCCTCCTTCACGGTCACCGAGCGGGACGGAGAACTTCGGGTCAGTGACACCGACGCGAGCCGAAACAGGTTCGAGACCGTGCCGACCGGCGTACGCGGCTCGGTGGCACCCGACGGCTCGCTGCGCCTCGCCTGATTGTTACCGGCGGGCCTGTCGCCGAGGTCCGCTAGCCGCCTGAGCCGATGTTGGCCCCGCCGGGGTACCCGCCGCCGCCGAACGTGTCGTCCAGCGCGGCGTAATCCTTCGCATACCCACCCACCTTGGGCAACTCGTCGAGGAACTCCACCGTCTTGGGCTTCTTGTAGGACGCGATGTGCAGCCGACAGTGCTCGATGATCTCCTGCTCGGTGGCCGACGCACCGTCCCGGAGAACGACGACGGCTTTCACGTCCTGCAGCCACCGCGGGTTCGGAACCCCGATGACGGCCGCTTCCTTGACCGCCGGGTGCGCCTCGATGCAGTTCTCGACCTCCGCGGGGAAGATGTTCTCCGCGCCCGACTTCAGCATCCGGGTCATGGTCCCGACGAACGACAGGGTCCCGTCGGGTTCCCGGCGGCCCAGGTCGGTGGTGTGCCAGTAGCCGTGCCGAAAGCGCTCGGCGTTGACCTCGGGGCGGTTCCAGTACCCCAGGTGCACGACGTCGCCGCGCGCGCAGATCTCCCCCACCTGCCCGTCGGGCACCTCGTTGCCGTCGAGGTCGAGCAGGCGCACGGACACGAAGGGCCCGGGGCGTCCGGCGTTCCCGACCCCCTTGCCGCCGAACGCCGACAGGATCGGCATGCCCGCCAGCTCTGTCTGCCCGAAGCCCCCGAGCCCCGTGGCCGGCCAGCGGCTGGTGTCCTCGCCGGCCATGCCTTCCCACAGGTGCGGCGTCATGGCCGCGCGCAGGCTCGACAGGTCGTGACCGGCCGTCCGATTCAGGGCGACGAGCTCCACGACCGTCGGCGGCATGAGGAACGCGTGCGTGCATCGCTCGGCGGCGAGGACCGGCAGGATCTCGGCGGCCACCGGCCTGGGGACCACCACGTTCTTGCCCCCCAGCACATACACGGGCAGGCCCCAGAACTGGAAGTTGCCGATGTGGAACATGGGGCCGCTGTTGAGGAAGGCGCACGAATCGTCGACGTCTGTGGCCCAGGCGTTCTGCACCGCCATAGCTACTTCGACCTGAAGAAGTCGAAGCAACTTTCGTTGTAGGGCAGGGGTTTTGCTCGGCGCGGCGGCGTCGTTGCGGGTCTGAGTGACGAGATCATGGGGTGGTCGCAGGTTGGACGAGCCCT
>JAABUM010000751.1_pt1 | contig 53982 bp, 94 predicted proteins | sample 5559161 | NCBI WGS metagenome assembly JAABUM01 (sample SAMN10711868, study PRJNA513369) | rock metagenome | isolation source: Antarctica rocks | place: Antarctica: Victoria Land, Siegfried Peak nord
GAACTGGATCAATTCTGACAGTATGCACTGCGATCTCGGACGCGCCTCTGTGCCTGTGACCAGTTTCTCATAACGCCCGCAAATGGGGCGGCACGAAAATTTAAATGTGTATATGAGAACTGGATCAATTCTGACAGTATGCACTGCGATCTCGGACGCGCCTCTGTGCCTGTGACCAGTTTCTCATAACGCCCGCAAATGGGGCGGCACGAAAATTTAAATGTGTATATGAGAACTGGATCAATTCTGACAGTATGCGCTGCGATCTCGGCCAAGGCTTCCCGATGATGGTGCAACTCAGCGGCAGATCCACTAATAACATGGTGGGGTCCTCGTGCTGCTGCCTGACGGCGAAGGCAGCATAGCAGGCGCCGTGCACCGTGATCATCCACACGGTGATGTGTCCCATCCATCTGTTCGGAAAAATAATTGCAAACCAACTGGGTAAGCAATTTGCTGCCGCAGATCACTGTAGGCTGCCACCTTGGATCATGCTGTGGCATAGGCAGAGCGCTGTACGGCGATTACCTGTGGTACTTGATCATGTTCTGCCATGGGATGCCTGCAGAGAGCAGGGTCGAATCATCTGTGGGAAAATCTAATCCACGGGCATGTTCGCTGGCAGCGCACTGCAAAGACGTTGGGCCAGCATGAAGTCGTGGACCAGTAGGTCAAGAGCAGGAGCCACTCACCCAGCACGTGGTTGAGCCAGCTGTCGTGGGACACCGGCCAGAAGAGGCACCAGAAGCAGATGCACAAAGCCTCTCCAATGTGCTTCCCCCTGCACACCATTCCAGGTGTCCTTAGCAACAAGCTTGCAAAGATTGTTGAGCGCTGCTAGCAGCGCACATGGTGCAGCGAATAGCGTCTGATGGCATAACTCCGCTGTCACAGGAAACGCAAGGGCGCACGCACCACTGCTCGAGGATCTCTTTCTCGCGCTCGGAAGTCTTCAGCACCAGCACCTGGTCGACTGCTGACGTATCTACAGTGATGCAGATCCGATTGGCGCCACAGCAAACATCAGGGGCCCTGGATTGATCGAATGCGCACTTGCGTGCCACTCGTCGTACACCTCGCTCTGGAGGGTGTACAGGCGGCTTGCGATCGCAGCGAGAAAGCCCAGAAAGAAGATCATCTCGCCGACGCTAAGGCCACCGCACCTTGTCCACCAAAGAACAAAGTGCTCAGCTTCACAGACCGCACCAGCACATCAAGCAGGCCCAGACTATGGCGGTCATCTGATCATGCTCACAGTCATCAATGTGCATAGCATCGCAAGGCGCACCACCACATGAAGAAGCGGCGGTCTGGCACTTGCCAGCCCAGGAAGCGCCCGATCTGCATGCATCACACATGCGACTGTCATCCACTCAAGCTTGCAATGCTGTTGGTCAAGCAATCGGCAGGACCGCAGCGGTGAACACTGCAGACCAATGCCCCATTCGATGTGCACTGATGACTGAACCCCGATCCAACAACAAGAGCCGCATTTATATAGGCGGATGATACAGTGCAATGCTACACAGTTGCAATTGCTGCGGTGGCAGCAGCGCATCCAATTGGTACTGATGGAACAGGCACCTGCCAAGCCAGAGTCAGCCAGTGCTGAGCTGGCATTTTATTTTTATCGACGAAATTGACACTTTTGGCCAGGCGCGCGACCAGATGTTGGAATAAAATAGTTGAGGAAAAAGAAAGTCATGGACATTTGGCATAGAAAATGCAACATTCGTAATTCGTTGTGCCAATCTTTTCAACTCTATTTCTGAGCCGGGCACCTGGGCTTTGGTCCTCACGAACATCGGAGCGCCGATTGGCAGCATTGACGCCAGTGTGACGGCGATCGCAGCCAACAGCGGCGGCCCGAAAAAGAATAGCGAGTTGATGAGGACCTTAGGCGAGCCAACAAACAAGTTCCGCTTGTCCAGCTTCAATGCCGAGCCATAGGTGTATCGGATGTTCATGGGCGCGAGCTCTTCGGCAACTTTGTCATTCGCTGAAAGAGCGTACAGGCAGCACAGCCACAGTCCGATCATGCACCAGGCAAACACGATAAGGGCCGTGTGCAGCGCCGCTGCGAGCCGCAGGCAACCGCCCATCGCAGCCATATCAACCAGATCTTTCTACAAGGCACTGCAGGCGGCGCGATCGCGGCCCACGGCACAACGCCCAGTATCGCCGGCGGCAGCGCGCCAAAACTTCAGCTTGATGACTGAATTTCGGCCGCCGCGTTGGCAAGCAATTCTGGAGCTCTTCCGGCACGAACGTCTGCTCCTGCAAAAATCACAATCTGCAAGCCTTCAGAATGCATCGGCAGATGGCTGCCGATTTAGCTTGATGAACGGGGCGGCGTGTGCCTGGCGCGCTCAATTTCGGGCGTGTGCCTGTGCGGATGAGCGTGTGTCGGAGTCCGCACGAATCGACGCGAGGAAGTCAGGGAGCACAGTACGACACAGGGCTTCGTTCCCTTCTGGTGCACGACCACCGAGCGATAAGCTGGACAGCTGCACGGAGGGCGATGCGCATGCAGCAGAGTTTACTCGTCAGGAACGCGTCGGCTCGAGCATCTGCACCGGACTGATTCAGGCAAGAATCGCTGACGTGGTAACACGCGACAGCACACGACGGGCACACGAGGCTCACTTCGGGTCGGCTGCGAGGGCAGCTTGGGTTGGCAGATCGTGCAAAAGGTCGATCGTGAGCAAAGTGCTCCTCTGTGCCGGTGGTCCGTCGTCTAGTGACACCTGCACCTGCCTGCACCTGCCTGCACCTGCCTGCCAGGATGCGTGCACCGCAGATCAGCTGGCTGGCCCTGCTGGTCTGTGCACTGCTGCTCGTGGAGCAGTGCGCCGCCAAGCAGGCACCAAAGGTCCGCGCTCAGCGACGTCATCGGGAGTGGATGTCAAAGCAGCACGCGCAGCAAGCAATCCGTCGCAGCCTCCTGCAGGACGACAGCGCCGCTGGTGCACCGGCTCCGGCGCCGGCCGGCGCCCCGCTTGAGCTACCAAGCGACGCTATGAACGTTTGCAGCTACGAAAAGCTTCGAAAGGCGACAAAGTGCTCCAACAACAAGAAGGTCTTTTACGAGGTGTGGTGATTGATATGCAGATTTTTGCTAAGCATGCGTGCACGGTTTTTCCATTTTATGCCAATCACTCATGGTATGGAGGGTGTCTAAGACTGTGTATGCATACGCTGCAGGCCGAGGGACCAGGTAAGCTGCCGCCGCCAGATCGCTGCTCACTTCCGAGATGGCCCTTTGGCCCGGGCCGATGACAACTGCTGACCCCTTTCCGTGCTGCAGACCGAATGCCATGTTGCATCTGATGATATCTGTCTGATAGACGCACAGCGCATCAGACTTTCCGTCCTGCTGCGATCTGCAGCTGCCTCATCGATGGTCTCTGGACACGCTGTTGTCACCATTTGCATGATGCCCCTTTAGTGTACGCTATCGATTGATGACAAATTCTGTATTTCGACGCAGATGAGGAGTGCTGCGAGCTCATGAGCTCCTACTACAGCAACGCATCGACCAAGCCGACGCGCAACTGCTGGTGCGACCCCGATGTGTGGGCCCGGGAGCTGGAGCTGGAGCTGAAGACCTACATCACCCTGGGCTCCTTCTTCGACGGCTGCACGTGAGCACCCAACCGCTTTTCCTGAAGTCAATGCGCAGCGTGCTGCAGCATGCTGCAGCGCGTACTGCACCCGCCCGCATCGATGCTGTTGGTTCACACCCGACTGCGATGTGATTTTGAGCTGCGCAGACAGCACCGCACAGCTGCAGTTGAACTGCATGCGGACCTGCCCTGCGCATGTGCTGATTCTGCACAGCAGCGACCTGCGTTGCACACCAGCACGTTCCGGGTGAGCGGCATCAAAGCCGATGTCACCCGGCGTTTCCGTGTTGACGCTGATGCTATTTTGTCATGCAGGGCATCTAATTACACCGTCGGCGACGAGTCGATCGCGTACTACCAGGACGGCGCCGGCCCTTGCGGCGGCCTGCCGGCAGCGGCTGCGGAGGAGGAGGAGATGGAGGTATGAAATGCATTGACAGATTTGTCTTGCTCGGACTGGCATGCCGCAGAGACCCCTTGTTTGGTTTTAAGGACGCTGCCCTGGGTCTGTTGACCTTGTCCTGAACGCTGTTTGCAGACGCCGACGTACCCGCCGAAGCGCAGCTTTGGCAAGTGGTGCCGCGAGGGCCTGCCGGACAACCCCTTCGTCCTCTTCTGCTTCATCGTCTCCATCCCGTCAGGTGCGGCCAGGCTTCTGTCCACCGGCATTCCAGCTTCTCTCCCCCGGCATGTGCGTGGCAGTGTCACAATCTGACGCATCGGTTCACATCTGCTGCTGCTGTTTGCGGTGCCGCCAATGGGAATCCTGGCTTTGTCGACCGAGATATTGATGCCGAGGTTGACTCTGCGATGGCATGTTGCATGCAGTCATCGGCTTCATGATCATGATGTGGCCGTTCATCTTCCACGCCGTCCTCACCGTCGTGGAGCTTCCTGGCAAGATGAAGGCTAAGAAAACGACGTGAACGTGAAGGTCACTGCTATCCTTCCCGAGTTGTAATGGTTCCCACATCATTGCCCTGCAGCAGCAGCGGCGTTTGCAGCGCGTCCGAATTTGCTGCAACCTGTCGGAAGTCTGAACCGAATTCGTGTAACATGGCTTTCTAGAGCGTTGTTCTTGTGAAGTTCGGAGCGTGACATTCAGCAATGTGCCCCGACAAGCAACATTGCAGCACTTGCCGGCTCGAGTGTTCAGGGCGCCCTGAACACGCCGGCGTGAGAAAGTGCCTTGACTATCTTTGTAGAAGAGTTCTGTCATAAGTGCGACGCTTGAATCTTCACACCGACAGACCTACCTAGATCTAGCCACCACACATGTCGATCACTGGGCAGTGCCGCCCCGCCATATGAACCTGCTGGAGCGCAATGCGACTGTTTGCAGCCGTCAAACGAAAGATCCGCTCCCCAGTGATATGCCAAGAACTCTTAATACCCTCCAACGCTCGCTAGGGTGCCGTCTACAGCTCGGCACACTGCTGCTGCCCAGTGGCGCCACGCTCAGACACAGGTTCCCTCATAGGGACGATGCCAAGCTGCCCCCGCCGGCTGCTGCATGCTCCTCCGACAATCCTGCAACGCTGGCGCCGCAAATCCGGCTGCCGGCGCGCTCGAGCGCTGCGCCAGCTGTCCGGCTCCGCGCACTGTGTGGGCCGTAGCCTCAGCAGAGGCTGAGGTAGCGCCGCACGGCCGGCTGCTGTTGCGGCGCCAAGCAATTGGCTGCTGCCGCAGCGCTGCGGCGCCAGGCGGCCTGCTGCTGTCGGGCGGCCGGCTGCTGCTGCGGCTCCAGACGGCCAGCTGCTGCCACAACGCCGTGTGGCCAGCTGCAACCGCGGCGTCAGGCAGCCGTCTCGCGCCGCGGCGCCGCGCTGCGCAAGTGCAGCTCACATGTACTCTGACGCCTCCACCTGCATGTACACCGACTCCGACACCAGCGGCACGTCCGCGTACTTGCCCCTGCACAGGCGCACGTTGATGTCAGCGACAGAGTGTGTTTTATCGACCTGGAAGAGCTCTGTAAATTTTTGGCTGTGAGTCGGTGTTGCTTTGGCACTGCGGCGGCGGGCACAGGTGCATGTGTACATCGCGCCAGCGCGGCCCGCGACCCGCGCAACTACAACACGGCAGTGCTAGGAGCGTACCTGAGGGAGTAGTAGACGCAGTACAGGATGGGGCACATGCAGAACATCCACGAGAAGTTGTCGAACACCTGCGGGCAAATCAATGCTCTTCAGCGAGACAGAGTTTTGTGTTGGGTGCAGACATGATGAATTGCTTTGGCCTTACGCTGAATTTGTAAAACCTGCATACAAGCACAGAACCGAGAGCTGGCTGGCAGGGCACCGAATGCAAATAGCCGTGACATGCAGGATATCCGCCGCACAAACCAGAGAGCTGGCTGGCAGGGCGACGATTGCCAGCCCGGTTAGTCAATAGACTGGAAAGTGCACCGTGAGGATGGCGGTCCACCGCAGCTCGGAGGGGAAGTAGGAGCGGATGATGGTGAACAGCATGACGATGATGTCGATCATGACGGACTGCATGCAGTTGAAGCGCACAAAGTGCGGAATCTTGGTGTTCTTGACGACCGCCAGGAACAGCAGGAAGAAGATGACCAGCGGCGCAAACTGGCTGCAGTAGTAGATGCGCACAAAAGGGCCTGCGTTGGACAAATAGATGCAGTGAGCACAGTGAGGGACGTGCGATTGAGCATCCGGCTTCACGGCTGCTGGCTTCATAATGCTGTGCCCCTGTTGGTTTGGGAACCAGTCTGCTTTCTTCCTGGTGCAAGAGACAGCGCCAGCAGCAGAGACAGCAGCAGCTGCACCCTCTCCCCGCCCAGCAGCGTTCGCCCACATGAGCTCATGGACCAGATCATCATCTCTCCTGCAGTGTTTGCACTGCAGGATGGCCGCCGCCACGACGCGAGGCGCGAAGGCGCCCTCTAGTGCGTCCAAACGATGCACAGCTCACCTGGGACGAAGTACAGCAGGATCGTGCTGGGCAGCACGTGGTACACCTCCTTCCCCAGCGTCAGCGAGTCGATCCAGGGTATGAGGTATGTGAGCGCTGCCGCGACCCGCCAGAACAGCGACGGCGGTCCCTTGGCGCCGCTGTCTGGGCTAAGCGCCTCCACGCCATCCGCTGCTCGCGGTGCTACCTGCAGAATGCGAGTAGAAGACGATGGGATGACACGTTTGATGCGCTGATCACCATTGATGCGCTGCTTGCCGCAAAAAATCATGGTCAGCGCTCATAGCTATGAATCCGACTGGAAATGGCCAACGCGAAAGTTTCGCGCGGGCAGGGCCGCAGAAGTCTCATCAGTACGCACCGCAATTTTTTGCCGCCTGCGGCATGGCCGCGCTGCAAGCCAGTGTGCACCTGCGAAGTGACGCGCCAGTTTGTGTCAGTGACGCCTGTTGCTGGATCTTCATATGCGGTCGGATCGACTGTAGTCAGCAAGACAGCCTTCCTAATCTGCTTCGTGTTGTGAGTTCTCCCTTGTGTTATCATCTGCAGTGCTTTCTTTACAGCGGATTGTCACGCCAGGGGCTCACAGAGCGCACCGGCTGCCTGGCTGAGCTGCGTCTGTAGCCTCAAGGGAGACTGCTGGCATGGGCTGTTAGCGCATGCGTTCTGGCACGCAGGCTGGCGCGCAGCAGCTGTCGGAGCTCTTCTGTACAAGCTGGGATGTGCTGCTGCGGCTGCCTGCGAGACTGGCACTGACATACCGAGCCTGGAGACACCAGCCAGCATGATGGCAAACGCTACAGTCTTCGCAAAAGATCACCGCAAACTCCACTTGATCTGCTCGCCGCCCATTACTATTACATCTTCGACACCTCAGCCGAGGCGGCGACTCGGGTGTAGACTCGAGGGGATGCCGTTGGCCATTTGTCTGGCGGCTAGGGGTTGGCATGGACGCATCTATGGTTCTGTCGCTCAGATTTGTTATTCACATCATAAGTACAAGACCGCCTGGCTGACTCCAGGAGGTTCCTCGAATTCGCCCGCGTCATGTGGCGGTGACCAAAGCCGTTGCGGACAGAACAATGCCAGCAGAGACGAGGGGCGTGCGCAATTTGCGCACAGCAGAAGGCAAACTGGCATCCAAGATTGATGCTGGTCCGAAGAATGTGCACGTGAGATCTCCTTCCCAGATGTGGGATATCCTCGCCCCAGCTATCAGCCACTATCGTGCCTTCGGGATGGCCAGTGCGGTTCTTCAGAGTTTCTTCGAAGTCTTTTCCCTATCGCACTACTAGAATTTTGGCACGGCATCAGCGTTTCCAGCGAGCGGCAGCGCACACACGGACGTTTTGTAACGCCCTGCAACAGCAGCACAGAAGGCTGACACCGGAACTCACTTGACATAAGCTGCTGAGGTGCGAATAAGGCGGTGCTGTATTGTTCATGCGTTCGTGGCTCCCCGGAAAATCACTGATCAGCCCACCTGCATCGTCGTCGTGTCCGTTGGTGGCGTGCGTGCTGTAGGCGATGTACAGAAGCGTTTTGTGGGCGGGGTCCCACACGCGCCTCACCCGCAGCGTCTGTAGCAACGGGAGGTCAAGGGATTGTGCTGGCATGGGCCGAACTCGAATGAAGGTGAGAACAAAGGCAGGTCTCCTTTCAGGTGGCATGCAAACGCATTTTGCATTTAATAAAGAAACTCACCTTCTGCTGAAGCAGGTTCAGACCCTTGCGCTCTGAGAAAACTTCCTGGCCCTCCTTGCCCTCAATGTCCTTCTCGTCGAAGGCCAGCTTGCCGGTCAGCGCACATGTGACGGACGCCTGCACGCGTGAAGAGTGATGCGAGTTTTGAATATACAAACTTTGACCGCCGGAATGGTCCACATCAGCAGTGGTGAGTCAGAGGTTTTTGGCCTGTGCGGCAAGGCTAAGGCTGAGTATCTGCAACGGGGACAGACATGCACTCGCCTGACTCGGTTCGTTGAAAAAGTCCTTGCTCAGCTTTTCAGTGATTGAGCGCTGGAATTCTGAGATGTGCAACCGCAAAGATGAGTGTCTGGGGCTGGGACCTTTTCAACTGCAGATTCAGATGGCTACTCGCAGATGCCCAAGATGCACCTCATCCGACTGCACACGCACTTACGGCGAATCATCACAGAGGCAAGATTTGAGGTGTGATGGCGCTGACCTGAGATGAAGATGGTCACGCCTTGAACTTTCGGGTCCTCCTGCGCAACGACCTCGACGGAATCCTTGAAGAAGATGCCGCTGGCGGTCCACTCTGCCACCTTGTCGGTAGCCTGAGCCGAGCCTGGAGGCAGGTTGCGGAGTGCATATCAGATTTCGGCAGCAGCAAGGAATCATGGCGGCAGCACCAGCAGGCCACACACAACATGCCCCTCGTGTTGTCTCGAGTGTGCGAGATGGCTGAACGTGACTGGACAAGGAATCGGAAGGAATCAGACCTGCAGTTGAGCACAGCAGCAGTGCCGCCGAGCCGGCTGCGAGGAGTGCATGCTTGCCCTGCACAGCCGCGCGCTCGACGATGCCGGCGACATGCTGTCTGTGCTGCGCGACGATCGGCAAGGGCGCGCATCTGCGGCTGCGGCATGCGCGCAGGCACATCTGTGGCTGCTGCTGTGCATGCTGCGTACACAGTCGCTGCTGCTGCAGCGCGAGCATGGTGTTGATGCAGGCGCTAGTGATAAGCTGTAGTCGAGAAGGAATCACCCAAGCAGACACCGACCAGTGGATACACCAGAGAATAGATCTCGATGCAGTATGCAGAATGCGAGGTTGCCGCTGCGGTGTTCCCCTTGATCTTGACCCGGCTGCCACGTCAGATGTAGTCCCTCATCAACAAGTGCAATGCCTGTTGCGAAGCGCCATCTCCACAGTGGTGCTACATTTGCAATCTGAATTCAATTGTGATTGTGATCCTGCGCGCAGCAAACTTCGATGCAAATTTCAGTCTTTGCATCCCACCTTGCGAAGGCAAAGTCTGCTGCAGCTTTTCACCGAGCGAATTCATATCAAATCAGGTGCTCCCCGTTGCGTCCTCTCTGAACAGGGTGCTGATACATCAAACCCAGGGCCACAGCGGTCCAGGTATTGGGCACGTCATGGCGGCAGCCGTGCCACCGAGAAGGCTGAACGTCAATGTCGGCGTCCTGGGGCATGTAGACAGCGGCAAGACCAGCCTCGGTGAGCGGCTGCCTAATCCATGCCTACTATCTACCATCATGGCCCTCATCGGATCATCATGCACGAGATATATTCTTACCGATCCTTCGCTGGCCATGCGGGATCATGGCGCATGGCGCATGCACACAACCCAACGTCCAAGCTGTGTGCGAAGGTGGCACTGCCCATCTCATGCAGTTGCGGCGCTGTCGACGCGGCTATCGACGGCGGCGCTGGACAAAAACCCGCAGAGCAAGGAGCGCGGCATCACGCTGGACCTTGGCTTCTCCTCCTTTTCGGTGAGGTTTCATTCTGCCCTAGCCTTTTGCATTCAGAGTGGCCTCGTTCTTGGTGAGTTTTATCTGGCGCCGCCTTTGTTACATCTGGCTGGCATGCATACACAACTTGCAGCGCAATGTGCCGATGCCTGTGCTTCCGCATCGTCGTCTTCACAGAGTCTCCTGACGCTCCGGATCGCAGCTCTGGCTTGTCGTGGCCGTTCTGAGGGCGTCAAACCGCTGCCAGTGCGAAACCCTGAATTTACGCAGGCGCCAATGCCGGTGCACCTGGCGAACCAGCCGTTTTGACGAGATGCAGACGACGCTGGCCTCAGGGTCTTGCATCAAAGATCAAAGCCCCAGATTGCTTTCATTGAGCAAAAGTCTCATGCAGGCACCGCTGCCGGCGCATCTGGCGGACCAGCCGTACACCGAGGTGCAGGTCACACTGGTGGACTGCCCTGGGCATGCGTCGCTGATCCGCACCGTCATCGGCGGCGCCCAGATCATTGACATGATGCTACTGGTGGTGGACGTGACCAAAGGTGCGCTGCACTGTTGCTGAGGCAAATGCCCACAACATTGCGCTGCTGGTGTGCTCATTCCAGTTGGAGGATGTACAGACGCTGGGAAACTTTCCAGTGGTGTTGCGAGCAAGCACGCTCATCATGACAATTACGAAGCAAGGCGGCCTCATAGATTCTGGGGGGGTTGCAATGCGCAGGCATCCAGGCGCAGACGGCAGAGTGCCTGGTGCTGGGCGAGCTCGCGACGCAGCACCTGGTGGTCGTGCTTAACAAGGTGGACCCGCTTTTCCTTTCGGACTGCCTTGGCACAGCGAATAATGTCTGGACCTCCTTTCTCCTGGGCCCGCCTCTGGGCACAACGGGTCATATCTACAACACCTCCCTGACGGAGCCCCGCCTGGAGAGCATTCCGTCTACGCACGTGGTGTCGCCATGATACATCATCATGATCACTCGTCTGGACCACTTGTAGGTGGACCTGCTGCCGCTGGAAAACCGGCAAAAGCTGCTGGCGCGGGCGCGCAAGCGGCTGGGCGCCACCTTCGCCCAGACCAAGTTCCATGGCTGCCCCATGGTGGCCGTATCCGCCAAACCAGGTACGGCATGGAAGCTCGTCAGAGTTTTGGAAACTGGACTGGGCGGCCTCCCAGTCTCGAGACAGCATCGCATCTTAAATGCTCAGCCGCTGGCAGGAGGTCAAGAGGTCGGCTAAGAGCCAATATGGGCAGGGGGACAATCGTGGCTGAGAGCCGTTCTTTTATGAATGGACAGGTGGTGGCGAAGATGCGGCCGCGGCGCCGGCGGAGGGCGTCGATGGCCTCGTGTTGCTGCTGCTGGAGCGCATCCCGCGGCGACTGCGCCGCCCAGCCGGCCCGCTGCTGTTCGCCATCGACCACTGCTTTGCCATCCGCGGCCAGGGCACCGTGCTCACCGGCACTGTGCTGCAGGTGGCTGCTGTTGCTCGATCTTGTTCTTCAATGCTCCTGGTCATTACGTTAGGGCCACGTCATGCTCTAAGAGACTCTGTAACAACAGACGAGATGTGTGAAGGCCGAATTGCGCAAACATCCTATAAACATTGCCACCTTACTAAGCTGCGCGCACGTCTGCATGCCGTCTGCTGCGTTTCTGAGCGGTATGCCAATTGGGAATGCAGGGCGCAGTGAAGGTGGGCGACACTGTGGAGTTGCCAGCGCTCAAGCTGCAGCGCAGGGTGCGCTTCATGCAGCCTAAGTGCCTTGACCACATTTCTACGCACTATGGCAATTTGGTGGGTGCTCTCAGCCGCTTCAAGGCAGCCGGCACGCGGAACACCATAAAAATTGCAACAACATGTCAGCCTGCAATTTGGCGCAGGTGCGCAGCCTGCAGATGTTCCGGGCGCCGGTGCAGTCCGCGGCGACCGGGGACCGCGCCGCAATGGCCGTCACACAGCTGGATGCCGAGGCGGTGGAGCGGGGCCTGGCCGCGGCGCCGGGTAGCGTGCCCACCTTTGTAGCGGCGGTCGCCGCCATCGAGAAGATCCGCTTCTTCCTGGGTGCGACCTTGAGCAGTCTCCTCGTCACATGTGCATGCTCGCCAACCCCTGCTAGGAGTCCGGCTCCACGATCTGCCGTCGCGGCAATCGCTGCTGTGGTTGTGGAGGAGCTCCCCCATGGGTGCGGTGTTGGGCGATGATCCCCAATGCAAGGCGCTGCCCTGCTGCACCATCGCTGCCGCAATGGTATTACCCACTGTGGCGGCCGCCGCGGAGAACATCCGCTTGTTCCAGGGCACCCATCGATGTTTTGCTCCTTGTGATGCACGACCTCCAGTCTGCCTTGGGAGTGACGGCTTCCCAAATGCGACAGCCTTTTCACGCCTCTTCATGTAGGCGAGGTGCGGTCGAAGACCAAGCTGCACGTGAGCGTCGGGCATGCCACCGTCATGGCGGAGCTGTCCTTCTTCGGGCTGCCGGACGGCGAAGAGGGCGGCGCTCCGCAGCCGCCACAGGGCGACGCCGTGGCGGCGGCCCTGGAGCGCTTGGGCAAGCTGACGCTGCAGGTGCTGAATGACATGCCATGTGGTGCTGGAAGAAGATACCCTGTGGTGCTGAAGAGGATGCCCTGTCGTGTGGCAGCTGTGCGGTGCACCAAAAGCAGAGGTGGCACCGCGCTGCTGCTGCTCATCCCTTTGGTAAACCATCAGACGGCACGATTGCTGTGCGCACAGTCTCGCTGTCTGTGCCAGATGGCTGGGCGGGTTGCACACAGCATCACGCAGCTTTGTTTCCTGCAACAAACGGCACAGCAGGCTGCAGTCGTGCTTGACGGGCAGCTGGTGGACCCGTACCTGCCCGTGTACAAACGATGTATGTATCCAACAGCGTCTTTAGTGATCTTGCTGAGCAGCCGCCGCTGGTAAGTGTGCCACGCAGGACGCCGCTCCGCGTTTCGACTTCTCGCGGCAGTACCTGCACCAGGAGCAGCTGTACGGCCTGGAGGGGCGGCCCCGCGCTGCTTCCGCCGTTGCCGCCGCTTCCAGTTGCCGCAGCAGCGGCAGCGGCGTCGCAGCAGCAGCAGCAGATGGTTCGGAGCACGGCGCGGATCTGGCGCCGCATCACGGGCTGCAGTGGGCGCTGCTGCGCTTCAGCCAGCCCGTCACCGCCCCAGCGGTGAGCATTTTGACCTGCCTCTGGCTGGTGGACGTACGGCCCCAAAAAGCCCCTGCCCTAGATTGCTCGCCCCTGCCCTGCATCGCCAGGCCCTGCCCTACATTGCCCACCTTCCAGGCGCGACGATTTTTCGAGCCCAAGGCTGTATCACGATAGCTGGCTCTAGTGTGACAGAGTTTCAGCTGTCCCTGCGGGATGCACTGGTCATCGGCCCAAGAACCTGTACGCCGACGCCAGCGCCGCATCCTGCCGCTGGCGCTGAGACAGCTGCGCCGATGCAATCATTCCCACAGGACATTGCAAGCTTCCGAAAACTGACATGTGTTTTTTGTCACCACAGGAGTTGCTGGTCATCGGCTCGAAGCTGGACGCGGGCGCATGTGAATAAAAGAAACAGCGGTTTCATCCCGCAGGACTTTCACAGCTCCCGGAGATTCTTGCAGTATCAGTGAGGCTGAAAGTGTCACGCATAGCAGGACGCGCTGGTCATCGGCTCAAAGCTGGACGCCAATGCCAGCGCTGTGTCCTGCCGCCTGGCGCTGTGCGGCTGCCTGGCGGCTGCGCTAGACCCTGACGAGCCGCCCGGCCTGGCGGCGCTGCGCGTGTACAAGACCAAGCAGCGGGCCGGCAGTGTGGAGCGGGTGGCCCGCGACGGCCGCTCCGCCGTGTGCCGCGGCATGTTCAAGAAGGAGACCGACCTGTCCGCCTTCACCGGCATGCAGGTGATCCCTACGGAAACTTTCCTTTGCTATCTTGAACGAAACAGACCCAACTCCAACTGCAGGTAGACGGATTGTTGACGCTTCGTCCGATGGGCAGCACTGCTTGCAGCCTGGTGCAGGCTGCATTCACCAGGAGTTTGCAGCAGGTGCGCAGGTGCCGCATGCCGTAGCACACATCGGCTACATTGCTTAGTGCACTGGCTGCTTCAGCATTGAGCCAAATACGTTGGACATGCAGTGATGGGTGGTGCCTGGCATTCCGCAGGTGGCGACAGATGGCGGCATCACAGGTGTGCTTGAGGGTTCGTTTGGCAAGTCAGGCAATCTCACCGTGCGTTTCTCGGCCGACGGCGTGCACATTGAACGATTTTGGAACGCTGAAGCCCCTGCGGCTCCTGGTGCAGGTGACGACAGATGACGGAGTCGCCGGCGTGCTGGAGGGGCCGTTCGGCAAGTCGGGCAAGTTCAATGTGCGCTTCTCGGCCGACGGCGTGCAGCCCGGCACGCCGCTTACGCTGCGCTTCAAAAAGTTCGTGTTCGGCGACAAGAAGCACATGGCGCAATGAGGCGAATCGCGCAGTGAGGCGGCACGCGGCGAGGAGCGAGAGCCACTTGCAGCGATGGCCGCTAGCGGCGAGCTCGAAGTCGTGTCAGCTGAACACAAGGTGTGCACTTGGCGTGCAGTCGGCGAGTCGATGTCGAGCGGGGATCTCACACTTGTTCGCGCATATATCGAGTCGATGCCAAAATCTGTTGCATGCTAGATAAATGCAGCCTGCCTCTTAGCAAGTGCTCCACCTGCTCCGAAGCTGCCTTTGCTGCTTTCAATTTGCCCATATCGGTATAAGATTGCCAGCATCTACATGCGGCTACCAACGATGTTCTGCTTCCGACCGCATGCTTCCATATCCTTTTGTATCAGCGTCTTGATGTCTTGTGCAGGAGCCCGCATGCCGCCGCGCCGCTGCATCTGGCGCGCTAAAACACGGCAGGCACTGTGCGAAGCTCTACGACGCCGGCATTCATCCCGCCGGCAGTCATCCCTGGATGGCGTTCAGTAGGCCGATGACGCTCGAGAGGGAGCCCGGGTTCTGCTGCGCAGCCTTGAAGGCGTTTTGCACCGCGACGGGCACGCCGGGCGGCGGCGGCCCCGGCGGCGGCGGCTGAGGACCAAAGGACAGAAAAGTGTGTTAGTCGGGTCGGTCCAGCCAGCGAACAGGGCATGGTCAAATGCTGGTGCCCAGACATCAAACCGCTGGGACACGAAGGGAACATGGTGTGCCGCTCGGCCTTTTCTGCTGAGTGGTGCGCATTTGATCTGTACTCAAATAGCTCTTGCATCGCTGTGGCAAGCGCTCACCTTGCCGGCCAGGGGCGTGACGACTTTGCCAGGCGGAAATGTGGTTGGAACCGCAAAGGGATTGACGATCTTGCCAAGCGGCACTGCGGCAGCCTTGCCGGTCGGTGCCGGCGTCTTGGCAGGCAGTTTGGCAGGCGCCTTAGTGGGCACTAGGGTCGCCTTTGCCGGAAGCTTTGCAGGGACTTTGGCAGGAGCCTCGATTGGCGCCTTTGTGGGTGCCTTGGTAGGCGCTGCATCACACAGCAACACTTTCGTGTGCCTCTGGCTGAGAATGCGACGGTTACAGCCCCAGCAGCAGAACGACAGCAGACCTTGAGCCACAGTCGCGCACTTGGCAGTTTTAAACAGAGCCTATGTTCGATACGACAATTCCAATCGCACCTGTACCGAGCGGCGCCACCGGAACAGCTGCAGTGCACAACTAAGCGACACTTGAGTAGGAATACGAGAAGGCAACCCAGCCCGATGGACTCCTGAGATGCACTGCACACACCGCACAGAGAATTTTGCCAGGGAAGGCGTGCAAACGTACCCTGGTTCAGCTGCCGTGCTGCCGTCAGCCTGCAGTGAAATTACAGCATGAATGAAGCTTGATGCCAGAGCTTTTAAGATCACAACAGTAACACTCAGCGAAGGCAGGTCTTCGATGGTATTGTGGACCTTGGGCAGCACACAGTGCCGTAATGGAGCCTGCAGCACTACTGACCTGTCTGCGGCCAAAGCCAGGGAGATCATGCGCACCTGCGGCCGGTGAGGCTGCTGATTTCGCCGAGCAAGTTGCCCACTGTGCCGAAATTCGGGTTCGAACCGGCAGCGTTCAGCGAATTGACCAGTGGAGATGGAATCGCGGGCGGCGGCGGACCCGGTGGCGGCGGCGGCTGCAGCAGCAGGAAGTTGCATCATGAAGAAGCGCATCTTCGACAGACTGTCTGTGTTGCAGCTGTACATGGGGCGGCCTCACAGCAGACAGACCGGAATTACGACGTGCTCAAATCGTTGTCAGGACTGCTCAGGTTGTCATCAGGACGCATGCCGAGACCGTAACATCATGCACAGCACACTGTGGCTTGATTCCGACGGAGGAGAGGCGGCACATACCGGCCCCGCGAGCGGAGTGACAATCGCTGCAGGTGGCCGGCTGCTGGCAGCGAAAGGCTGCACGCCGACGCTCGGCGCCGCGGTGGCGAGCAGAGCTGTCGGCGCCACTGTTGGCGCCACAGTCGGCGCTGCCGTCGGCACTACACAATCATAGGGGAAAACAATGTAGCCATCTCCCATGCGGTGGTGTTCATAGGTGTCACATAGGTCAAAGTTGTTCCAGCTCGTGTGCTGCAGAACTGGTCACCGAGCTGGGCAGGGACGCTCACCTGCACCGAGCGGTCCCACCGGCACGGCTGCATGTGAGCATACACAGGCTCGTCAGGAGTGAGCCGAGGACTGTGTCACTTTCTGTGTCGTCTAAATGTTGATATGCAAGCTGCTGCGTGACCACAGCATGCTCTGCCACCGCCGACGTCTCTGATAGATGACCCGCTGCCGCCATGCAGACAGATAGCACAAGCAGCGTGCTTTACACCTTGAGCCAGGCTGCGTGCTGCAAGCAACCTGCGCCAGCAAGCCAGTTCAAAACTGAGTCAGCCCTCAGGACGGAGTCATACAGCGAGAATTTTTCAGCGCAAAATTTGTGTCGTGTGCGAGTCTTCCAACAACGCGACAGAGGCAAGTGCATGGTTGCAAAGCGGACTCGTCTAAGCGAGGAGGTCATTGCACCCTCGAGCAATGGGGCCGTGCCTCTCAGCGGAAGCGGAGTTGAGGCTGAGCAACAAGACGGCGAGCGCTGCGACTGCGGCGGTAGCTTGCTTCATCATACGCGACATTCTGCCACCGCTGTATTATGCCGCGGCCACTGCAACTCAGAACTCTGCCCAGCGGTGCGAATGTTTCACAGTGCACCAACTGCATGGCGCATGGCTCTCGAGATAACTCCAAGCTTCATCTATCACACGTGTGCATTTTCTGGTTTGGACCCTGGGACTGCTGACTAACACGGCCGCGTCTATTCTGTTGGAGATGCAGCTGCGCAACCAACAATATAATACGTCAACCAGGGCTGACTTGCGGGGAATTTTTGGGGGGCCCAGTCGTATGAAAGCTGAGGACACATAGGGGCCAGTGGCTGTGCGTGACAGCTGTGGAACTTTCGGCGGAAAGTTATGGATTTTCGGCGGCAAGGCCGTAGGACACCTGATTTGCAGGCAATACAGCAATTCTTCGGCACAACAGGCTCGGCCGAGCTGAGCGACTGATTGGGACTTTATGTGACTTCAAACCACGTGGCTTCCTGTGGTTGGATGTAATCCCTCGTGCAGGGAATGGTTTCCGGATGTGCTTTGCATGCTGGGCAAGTTGGGCGACAACAAATCGCAACCGCGTGGGAGCACAAATCGTATTTAATATACACTGGGAAGCCGCCGCCACGCGTAAAGCACATCAAATTTGATTATGGCGTCCATAATTATAGTCGAGACGCAGGACTAGATGCGCACAAACACACTCATAGGCAAATGAGCCGTCCATCACAATACGTTGCACTGGCGCCCTGCACACCAGCTTTCGTATCTACTGCTGCTGGGCCGCCTGCAGCTACAGTGGCTGCATGCCGCCAGCATTACGACTACCTGGGCAAGCAATCATGCATGACCAAGGTAGAACACGACAAGTCTGCCTCGCCCATCAGGGGCAGCGCACACAGCTGAAGGCGCAATAGCTTCCGGGACCGGCGGCAGGGAGCAGCTGCGGCGCGGTGCACTGCCCCGCAGCCAGGATGCGCTGGCAGGTGGGGTCGGCAGCCTGGGCCAGCCGGCGGCCGAGCCCAAAAATGAACTGCATGGACCACAGCAAACTTCGTTCAATAATAAATTCAGGGACGTGGCAGGGGAGTGCTGCCTTATGGCACATGCCAAGCACGGTCAGCAGACAACACAAACGTGAAGCTTGACTGCAGCAGCAACGCATGGCGACTTGCCCAATACTGCTGCTGAAACAGAAGGTAGCTGCATCAAATCGAGCTTGATGCATGGCGTGGAAATGTGGCAAGGTGGGGAGTGCCTCACGTCCAGCGCTGGGTTGTCGACACCCTGAGCAGCGGTCAGCGCATTCACGGCATCCAGTGCGCTGTTGCCCGTTGTGGGGAAGGGGAACCCCTGCGGCGGTGGGATGTCGACGCACGGCACAGCTGTAGCAGGAATGCACCACGAGAGTATCACAGGCAGAGTGCTCAAGCAGAAGACGAGTTGCTGTGCGCCATCGCCTTGCCAATGCCAATGAGCAAAGCAATCTATAGTGACCTCAATGCGCGGGGCAATATGAGATCGACAAGAAGTTGGGCTCACTCGTTGGAGGTGCCGTCGGGCCTGACAGCGGCTGCACTACGAGCGGCGCCACGGCCAGCGGCGCAGCTGTCGGCGCTGGGACTGCCGCCGTCGTCGGGACAGGCGTCGGCATGGGCGTCAGAAGGAGTGTGGCGGGAGTGGGTGCCGGGGTCGGCACCGGTGCCGGCGCCGCAGACGGCGCTGCTGTCGGGGCGGGTAAAGGACTGGGCGCCAGCGTCTGTGCCGGCAGCAGATTGACAGGCGCACCTGCGACAGACACACCCTGTGAGTGACAGAACGTGAAGCTAACACACAGTTGGTCGTGCATGGTTGGGATGGCGAAGAGACAGCGGGAGGTATATATGTATGCAGCGCAATGACCAACACATCGCTCATGATGCTACTGTAGACTCCATGCATGCCGCGCCTTGCTGCAGACGCCGCCCCGCAAAAGCCATCCTGCACCGTAGTGATGCACACTTCACCTTCTGCTGCATCGAACCGTGCCAGTGTACAGAGTGTGCATCTGCTGACAGGCAGCATTCAATTGGGCTCCGACCTAAAAGCTTCCGCCCTTTCTGCAACCGCGGTGACAAACGCCAGAAGGAGGACTGCCGAAATCCATGCAACCTGGTGCCTGTCCATGTGTCCAATCTGCCGACGAAGATGCTTCTGCAAACGGGGCAGTGTGCCGGCCACTGCAGCGGGAATGGATTGTCGGGAGAGGACGACAGCTGTCAGGGAGGGGTCCCAGGGTGCAGCATACACAGCCAGAAGCAGGGTTGCTGACTAGGAAAATCTTGTAAATAGCCAGAGATCGGTGTAAAACTGGCATTTACAATTCGTCGCACTTCCATTTGCAACAGACGTCGGATGGCATGCTCTAAATCACTTCGGCCACTCGGCCAGCAAGCGACACATCGACATCGTCTGCTACCACCATCCGTTTCTGCATGGCAGCGACGCAGCTCGGTGCCTGACCCTACCACCGCCGATACCCAGCAGAGTCATGCGCAGCGGCATCACCGGCGGTCAGAGGAAACGATGGAGATCAGCAAAGCCGATAGATAGCAGATGGGAAGCGACGACCACCAGTGGAGATGATACTGTCGGCGGAGCACTGCGCGTGCTGATCAGCATGCGCACATTCCGCAGCGACCGGCTTCAGCTGCAGCGGCCGCACGTCAGGGCGCAGAAGCTCCCACTGCCCGCCTGCGATTGCAGAGCAAAAAATCCAGCTCAGTACTGGTGTAAACATTGTCTTGTTTCGAGCTGGAAACATGCAGGCTGCTGTTTTGGTGTACTCACTATATAACGACTCACATTGGGCAGCATGAAGGATGCGTTGCACTGCCCCATCTGCTCCCAGTCGAGGCACGACGGAGGGAACTGGGTTTGCTGCAGCTTGCGGCCCTTTGCCACCAGCAGCTTTCGGGCCTTCTGCGCCTGCAGCTTTCGGCCGACAGCGCCCAGCAGCTGCTGCAGAGCCTGCATGCGCATGCGAAATATCCGTCAAATAGTTCTGTACAGTGCTTGTAGTTATACGTACAGGTGCTGCGCAGCATGCTGTCGCGTCTCCGCTCTCGAACCGCTTTGTTGTCGTAGTGAGAGATATCGCGAGTGCTTGCGTCCCGCATTTTGCTGCTATTCTGAAGAGGCATGCGGAGAGACATTCCAAGCATGATGCTACACCTGCGTGGCGGGGCTTGGCACTGCAGCGGACACGAATTGCAGCGGGGTGAGGCCAGCGAAGGGGAAGGGGATGCCAAAGACAGGCTGAACGTCGAAGCAGGGCACTGCAGTGATGGCACAGGAAATGTTTTACTGCCATCATGCCGACGCAACGCGTGTGACCGCCAAAGCATCATGCAACGCAAAGGCAAGCACTAGAGGCAGGGCGGCAGCCTTCGTGAGTGCAGCTCATATCTGGAGATGCCAGAACAGCACCCGCACACAACTCAGCACCGTAGCCATCACAATACCTGGGGTGCCGGGCAGAGGCTGCACCGTCGTGACAGCACCTGCATGCACTCGCGTGGTGTCAGCAATGTGATGGCACAAAAAGTCGTGAGATGGCGACTCTCCTGCTTGGTGTGAAGATACGGACCGAAACAACATCACGACGGATTGATACATTCACCAGTGGGTCCGGCTGCTGCAAACGGCGTCACCGTGACTGCTCCTGCAGCATAGCAGAACAAATGAAACTTCACTGTTGTACGGCGGCATGCCCTGTCACTTCTGGAGCTCAGATGGCCGACAGCAGGTCGCCAAGCCTTGAAAGGACAAATGCCTGAGTCAGCAGCACCTCGGGACAGTTGCAGGCAGGAGGCCAGCAGGATCACAAGCGCGATGGACTTGAGCGACGCCATGTTGAGCCGATGCGCGCTGCTTCGAGACGCTACCGGTCAAGGATTATGGACCAAACCGCTTCAATTTGCGTCTTTCTTTTGCCATGGAATCTACATTGTGCAGCCTGCCTTGTAGGCATGAAACCTCCAATTCGCAGCGCCGCGGTGACGCGTGGTCCTGCGCCCTCGGCGTCGCCAAGAACAGGTGGCAGCCCGCCAACAATTGCAGCTGCGGGCTGACCATCTCATCCGCGGGATGGGACATCGCGTTCTCTGCGATCAGCCTGAACTTATTTCGCCATCGCTTGATTTCATCTCATACACATTGCAAGTGCTCAAGCATCCAGAGCCGGAAAGTCGCTCCAATCAAAGTGCGAGTGATCTTTTGACGACACAATCAGGCAGCATGCAGCTTGGCAGTTGTGCCTTCCGAGCTCACACAGCTCAGAAGTGGGCGCTTCACTCATGCACAAGCAACGGAGGTGCTGGAAGGCGGCGGATCCGCGATCGCCAGGCAAGACTTGCGCTTGGTTGGAACCAAAACAGTTGCAGGCTGCGCTCGACTGCACACAGATTGACGCTTTGAAGCTGTGCAGGACTATGATCACATTGCGTTGCGACTGCAGGCAATTGCGCAGGTGCACGTGCAGCGGACAGAGGCATGCACGCAGCGGCGAGCCTCGCGGCCAGCCAACGGTTTGGAGGCTGCATCCAGGAGACAGCTGCTGCTCTCAGCTGCAGCTGCAGCAGTCGTGGGCCTTGTGTCGGGTGCGTTCAACCGAGTGCAGCGATCCACTTTCTCCTGCAGCGCGCATGGTGTGGGGTATGCATGGCGTCCATGGCGGGCGAAGCTGATCATACAGTCGGCGCCGCACGCCGCCAAGCCTGCACTGTTTTAGTTTCCTTGAAGCAGCGATGCCAAGGCAAACATGCTGGCAAGCTCTGCGTGCGTATGGCAGGCCCCGGCCCGGCCCGGGCGGACATCGTGTATGACGCCGTGCGGAGCGCCGTGCGGCCGCAGACGGATGATGAGACGGCGGTCGTTACCCTGCTGGATGCGCGGGGCACCTTAATGGAGCTGAAGGTGAGGAAACTGCCGCGCGGGCGCTGGCGTCATGCTGCGCCGATTGAGCGCCAATGCTCACACGAAGGGCACACAGCACACATGCATGCCGCGGCCCAAAGCCATTCTCGCTGTCGCCAGACCCACCAGTCGCTGTGCGTCCTCTGATACCCTCCCTGCTGTGGCACCAGGCGCTGGCGGCGACGCCGGCAGACAGCCAGGAACGATTCCGCGCCCGCAGGATCCTGCCCGGCATGGCAAAGCGCCTCCGAGAGGTGTGCATGTGGCCTTCTTTGCAGCATGGCGGCCAGAACCTGTTCCACCAACACGGCCGTCTTCTCGACGATGTTCACACGCAATACTCTCTGCAAACATGTGCTGAACGTGACCCCGCTTCATTCATTCACGAATGCATGCCTCCTTGGGGCAACAGCAAGGACAAGATGTACACACATCACATCGTGGGAATCGCAGCTGGAGTCGGCGTTGCCGGGTCTGCTGGCGCTGGTGCGGGCCGGCGGCAACGGCAGAGTGCACGAAAAATCACATGCTGGTCGATGTCGTTGCCGGGCCTGGTGGCGCTGGTGCGGGGCGACTGCGAGGCGAGACGCAGCTGCTTCAACAACCTGACTCGTCCGAGTTGCAAGGTCGATCTCCGCACACGCAGCTGTGCCGTCGGGGTCGAGGCTGGTAGCGCTGGTACAGGGGGGCGGCGGCGACGGCGAGCCGCACCTGTTTTTGAGATGATGAAACATGAACGAAACTGTAAAACCCAGAGCACCCGCAGCTGGGCCCATCAGTGCCGGGCTGGTAGCGCTGGCGCAAGGGGGCGGCGGTGACGGCGACACGCATAGGAGTACCTAACTCAAACAACATATGCACCAAGACATGCACACTGTGTGTATCAGCAGCTGGGACCGTCGGTGCCGGGGCTTGTGGCGCTGGAGCAAGGGTCCGACGACAGGGAGCGCGTATATTTCAAACTATGAATACTCACATAACACGTGTCAATCGAATGCACACCTCCCATGCCTGCAGCTGGGGCCGTCGGTGCCGGAGCTTGTCGCGCTGGTGCAGGGGTCCGGCGATGGGGAGGCGCAGCTGTCGCGCGAGTACGGCGGCACCGGCGGCGACGGCTTCCAGGGCGGCGCCGTGCCCCTCTACATCGCCATCGGCAACGTGAGGCTGTCTGAGACGTCACGCTGCTGCTGAAAATCCAGCTGTACATCGCAATGGGCAATCTGCAGGAGGGTGTTGTGGGGAGGCGTCCCTCCTGCATGGGCTTGCGACTGCAATCTGAGTCACGAAAGCAGTCCAGGTTGAGGTGTCGTCAGTGATCCTTCATCACAGCCTGTTGGCGGCGGGCTGGTGCGCGTGGACAACTGTTGGTAGGGCATTGACAAACTGCCAGGCCTGACACGCCTGCTACAAGCGGTGCCGTATGGGTTGAATGCCCGAGGCCGTTGAGCGCATCTCGCAACCGCTGCCCGCAGATCGTCACCATCAGCGGCCGCACGATCAAGGAGCAGGCGCAGGCATCGCCGAAGTTTGCCGCGGACGCCGTTTCCCGCATCGACAAGCTGCTGGCGGCGCTGCCGCAGGAGCTCGTGGCGCGCGCCAAGGAGTTCCGCACGAGGCGCATGGCGACCGCATGAGAATGAAGCGCATGAGTAACGCCTGGCGTCAGCAGCCGGGTGTAGCTGCCGCCCGGGAGCAGGTTGGACCGCAGGAGCGGCGGCACAGGCGGCAGCAGGCGGCAGAGCGACGCAGCCTCCAATGCCCGCTTGGCGGTGCTGCCTCAGGAGCTCGTAGCCAGGGCAAAGCAGCTTCGCATGCGGCACATGGCGGCCGCGCGCATCGCGATGAGATGTGTGGTAGGACCAGCACTGCTGGATGGCATTGCGGCCGGAAGACAGTAGCGGCGGCAGGCGGCGGCAGCTGGGAGTCCCAACAATGCGATGCAGAAGCAGGGTGCAGTGCATAGGTAGTTGGCGTGACGTCTGTCGCGGATGCTCTTCATCGATATCGTATTCCGTATGCTTGGCATGAATGCAGGTGCCAGTAGGAGCTCAGCAAATGCCTGCATGCACCTCTGGTGAGCTGTTTGAAATAGCTCTGCATCCCGGTTTCTGCATGATGACGACCTCCATACCTCGGCTCCAGTAACATGCGGACAGTCTGTCTCCACTTGCACAAGTTGTGTCCGAAGCAATATGGCATTCAGCATAGCGTTCTTGTCATCACCTGTGACCTCGAGGTGCAGTTGACAGCCTGACATGCAACTCAGCCGTCAGAGAAACAGTCTTCAGAAGGCGCTGCCTGTTCACCAGCTACGCTACGCAGTCGCGACGTCTGTCGCTGACACTTACAGACAAAACTTTTCTGAGTCACGCTTCACTATTCACCATGTCGGAGTCCGTGCCCCATCGCCGCTTGCGGCAACCGCTAGTCTCGCTTCAGCTGCCCCTCCGCTTTGCACGGCCGTGCCCCACAATCCGGCTGCACGACATAATCCGGCGCATGGTCGATGTCCGCCGCCGGCCGCCGCCAGTCCAGCCACCGCAGCAGCAGCAGGTCCGCCGCCAGGATGCAGCAGCACAGCTTGCCGAACCAGGGCCCGCATTTCAGCGCTCGACGCAGCCGCGCAGCCGTGCTGTCGTCCCGTCGGCTGACGGCGACGTCGTCGTAAACGCGCACTGTGCGCTCCGCCACCCGCCACCAGTTGTAGTAGCTGGCAACCTGTGGGGAAGCATTGTGCAGCGGTCAGTTCAGCTCACAGTCAAATCAGCGCCTGCCAGTGAGCATCTTTACATAGAAATGCAAGAAGTCTCGTCAGTGGCGTCCGGAATCACAGGGTCGAAAGTGGGGGCAGCGGCTAGCGCGCAATCCAGCGCCTGGTGTGTGCTTCAAGTCCAGCCTCGATGACAACGCCGGTTCGCAATAAACTGCGCTCACCTGGCCGTATCACGCATGGAGGTCGATAGAGGGGCCAGGTACCAGTGCGATGATGCAATGCATGCCGATGAGCTTCGTGTGCGAAACGACGCTTGTGTGAACCTTGCATAAGACACGACTTTGAGGTTGTCGAGAGGTTGACGAGAGCGCGCATCTGGGCGTGCTGCGTATGGCGATCAATGGCGGAGGCATAAACCTGCGCCCGATCAGTTGGCAGCGCCTGCTGGCATACCTGGCCTCTAATGCTCTTCGGAGGACCTCGATGCCAGATTAGGTGAAACCCACCCGGGCGTGCTGCGCGTGGCGGTCGACGGCGGGCGCGGCAGCGAGGGCGCGGTCTAGTGCCTGCACCAGCGCCACAGGGCTGGGCTCCGCCAGCACCACCATGTCCTCCGGCAGCACCTGCGAGAATTGTTCCAGTTGAAGCGTGAACCCTGTGAACGGTGAACTACCAGAATGGAATTGCGGACGGTGAACTATCAGGATGGAGCGCATTAGTGTGGTGGCCTGGTGTTGAGCTGTGGTGGCTCCCCCAGCAGCACCCTGTCGACCGGCAGGACTTTTAAAGGAGTAAGGAGTTCTGGGTTTAGGAATTGCATCAATCATGGCCGGGAACATACCAGCAGGTTCACATGCCGAATCCGGATCAGTTTCAAGCCTGGGTCAAGGGATGAGGGCTGTGCTACACAGTTTCGAGTGGCAACCTCGAAAACAAACGGGCACACCTCGGGCACGCCACCGACGGCGGTGGAGACGACGAGCAACCCTGCCGCCGCCGCCTCCACGATGGCCATGCAGAACGCCTCCGTCAGACTGGCATTGAGGAACACCTGCCCCCGCACCTGCACGCGCACATAGCAGCTGCTCATGAGCTGCGGTTCGTGGCAGCCGTGGTGTGCCGCCGCTGCATGCATAGCTGCCGAGGCGAGCCAAAGTCCCGCTTGTTGTTCTCTCTGCACATGGCCGCCAAGCACGCTTCCTGTATTTCTACGCTCGCATCAGCCTTGACTCATGTTCTTGCATCAACCCGATCGTTGAGGAGCCTCTGCAGAAAGCTCCGCACGTGAGGGAGGGTGTCCCAACGCGCGCCAGGACGCCGCGCACGGCGCCCAGCATCTTGCAGAGGCCCTCGTCACTCTGAGCTGTGCACTTGCACGGATGCTGCACAAAGTCACACAGAGTCACACGGTCTGGGTTTGGTACTCACCAGGACGTCGCGCACAGCGTGCGTGGGCACAGCACCCAGCATCTGCACGCGGTCTTCCAGGCCCTCGCGCCGCATGGTGTCCCGCAGTGTGCCCGCCATCGGCCCGTCGCCGCCTGCGGACGCAGCAACATTGGGCTCTCAACAGAGATGCCTACTGGAAGTGTGCAGCAGGGTAGGTTTCGTCCTGACGCTGAACCAGCCATGGCATGCTGAAGAATGTGCAGGCCAGCAGACAATTGCATCGGATCTGATGACGGAATGTGCCTACAAAACTCTCGTCTTGAATGACCCTCAGATGTTGTCCGGCGGCGCGCAGCAAGGAAGCCTGCATGCAGCTGGCGGCAGGATGCAGCGGGCTGGCACTCGTAATATCGTTTTTATCTGGTTGATCGAGAGGAAGCCCACCGATGATGAAGTCGACGTGCGGGTGGCGGCGGCACACGGCCGGCACGACCACATTCAGCAGGTCCACCCCCTTTCGGTACACAAGCCTCGAGAGCGCCACCACCGTCACGCGGCCGTTGTTGGTTGAAGGCTCCGCCGCCGGCTGAAACTGCGTCGCGTCCACGGCTGCACGCCGCAGCGCGCGTCAGCCACGTTGCAACCGTCAGCGCGGTTCCGCGAGTTTCCGCCAGAATGTGGAGCATGGCAGAGGGTCTGAAGGCTTGTGGAAGCGGTGCGCGACTAGTCATGTCGCAGCTCGGCATCGAGTAGAGGCGTCAGTATGAAATTCATCATGACATTTTGCATCTCAAGAGGTTGCTGGGGCCCACCCTGGGGTAGAGCTCTCACCGTTGGGTATGACATACACGCGGCGCGGCGGCAGGCAGGCGCGCAGCACCGTGTTCTCGCGGCTGGTGTGGCTGACGCAGATGACCGCATGCGTGTCCGCCAGCGCAAACTTGAGCGCCTTATTCAACGCAATGGATGCAGGGTCCGCAAAACCCACCAGCGAGTGGTCCGTGAACACCACCTGCATTGACGGCAGGGAGTTTGTCTGATTGAGCTAGTGTGAATCCTTGAGGTTTGAGTGCCTCCTTCTTGAGCGCAGTTCACGCCGGCTGTGCGTAACCCACCAGCGAGTGGTCCGTGACCACTACCTGGGTTCGAGACCAGCAGTCGAAAGTATGATGACATTTTGTTCTCAGAGTTGAGCGCCATGTGCAGCGCGAAGGCGTGACTCGCTTCGCCATACCCGCACCTCCATCATGTCTTTCCAGATCCTTCCAAGCATCAGAATTCGAACCTCTCACAACAACGATCCACCCACCTTGTAGCCCATGGTGCGCGCGTGCAGGAGGGCCTCATGTGCGATCGCGGAAAAGGCCTGGTGCGCGTGCACCAGGCTGATGCGCTCCCGCAGCAGCACCTCCCGCAGCAGGCCAAAGCCGCCAAACAGCGTCGGCGGCGTCGCCTCGCAGTACACCGGTCGCCGTGGCGCATAGTACACCTGACGAGAGGGACTGAAACGTTTTGTTATGTTGCGACTAGCACATTGCAGCGGTCATGATCTCGATGCGTCCCTTCGTGATCAAAAACTCGTCTCGTGATGTGCTGCGCGCATCCTTGGCAAGACGAATTGCCAGAACAACAGTTCGTACGTGCAGGTGGGAAAGGCCAAGAGGGCACCTTCAGGCCGGAGGTCAACCAGCGCACACCGGTGCGCTCGCCGTCGCCGTAGGCGTGCGTGAACACCACCACCTGAAAAAGAGAACAGTGTTGAGATTGTCCGATTTGAACAGAACCAGATTGGACCTATCGCCGTTGATTGCTTATGCCAGGTTTCAGGTGGCAGGTGCGCGGCACTGACATGTGCGATGGCGGGGAACAGCGCCTTGCCTTGTGGCCGAGGCCGATGAGGCACTGCGACAGCTGATAAATGTGGTTCTCGATGCCGCCGCAGTTGGGGTAGAAGAAGTCGCACGCCATGAGGATGCGGTGCTGCCGCTGCTGCCGCTGCGGCGGCGGCCGCGGCTGCTGCCGCTGCGGCATCGAAGGCTGATCCTGCTGCGGGAGCGGTGGCTGCTGCTGGTCCCCCGGCTGCTGATTCGAAGGAGCTGGCGCCGGGGGCTGCATGCTGAGTGCCGCAGGAGGGGAGTCTGCGCCGCCTCATCGCTGTCGCCGCCGGCCCGTCAAAACGGCGACGCAACTGTGTGTTCACAAGTGCCACCGCACTGCACGCTGATCAGGGGTGCACTCGAAATGAGAACGACACCTCAAATGGAGCGGACAATGCGTCGGCTGGTGCTTCTGAGAGGCGGTTGTATCCGAAATCTTGAAATTCGATGATCAAATGGGCGATCGTAAAACTTGCAAAGAAACCAAGTTTGGCCGCGCAGCCGTGCTACATTCTCTTGCTCGATCAGTCAGGCATTCGTGAAGTCTATTGAATGAGGCCGACGGTATTCGATCATGCTCATTGTCGCAAGGGGGCTGACATCGCGCCACACGCGGGGGCCTTGGACTCGTAGTCAAATTCTGCGAGCAAACTGGCACTGGCCCGCTTGCGCTAGTGCTACTGAATGTCACAAGCTGTGGGAACACTGCAAATATGCCTGGGGGCCGTGCCGCTTCTCAAAGCAGGCCGCTTCACGGCAGGACGCCGCACATGCACCGCTGCATCCACTGTTGCGCACTGCATTGCGCTTCTCCATGCGCAAAAATCCTGTACGCCCGGCACACCTAGAGACCTTGCCGCATAGACACCTAGCTATACTCGCTATGCCGCTACACTGCCGGCGGCTCGCAATGCTTCAGCACGTCGGCCGCCTTGCCGACGCCTTCCTGCGCCAGCGTGCGCAGGAGCGCCAGCAGGTCATCCCGTCGCAGCACCGCGGCTCTTGACCTGCGCAGGTGTAACAAGATGAATCAAGAACCCACTGACAGGTTTTACTCTTGATCAGCATGGCTTGCAGTTTTAAAGGCGCTCCGAGGCCCCTGCATGTGTGGTATCCCCATGCCGCAATGCCACGACTGCATCAGAGGCTGCAGGATCCGTCCTCGAAATAATTAACGTTGCAGGCGAGGGTTTTGAGCCACAGCTCCGCCTCATCTGTGAGCTTCCGCTCCCTTGCCGCAATGAGGTGGTCCAGAATTGCGCCGACACCGGTGTCTCCTATGCGCGCCTGCACATGGCATCATCGCCGCTGTGCGCCAAACCGCTCGACTAGGCGATCTTCGGGCAGCCCGCTCTGCACATGCTATCGTGCACGCGCCGCCATCGCATTAGTTCAAGCAAAAAGCAGGCAGGATCCGAGACAGGTAACGACAATGCGAAAGGTTGTCCTGCCTTTGCAGCGGCTTGGGCGTCTTTCAGCAGCTTGTCGGCCATCCCACCCGGCAGCAGATCCGCGTACGACCTCACGAGATACAGCTTGGGGGCGCGAAACAGTGCAGCACCAAACTCGGGGTGCTGCTGGATGTGCATGCGAACATCTACCAACGAAACATTGCCTCAAGTGTGGAGCCATCTGTTGTGCAAGCTGCTGAGCAGCAAAAGGCATGCAGTCAATCACACTGCAGCACCTCTGCTGCCAGCCGCCGACCGCATCTGAGCGCCACAGTGGGCGCCTTAGGCTACGCAAGAAAGATGGAGATTGTTGTTGGTCCCAATTCAAATCTGCGGCTCAGCAACAAGGCTGTATTGTGACAGGCACCTGGTGGTGGACGGTCTCCAGGATGTCTTGTGTGAATGGGAGGACAGCCTTGTTGCGGTCCAGGCTCTCCAGGGCTGTGCGCATCAGCTTGTCATGGATGGTGTCCTGTGCAGCGAGACACAATCTTCCAGCCAGGCATGGAATGGCGTCAGGATTTTCTATGGAATGCGTGCTTGAGAACTGCATGAAGTATAGCCGTTGAATGTCCCATTTTGCTGCATACGTATCACTCGCCGGCTCAGCATCCGGTGCCGCTGGCGCCGGCGCCACTGTTGGTCCCGATGTTGCCTTCGCTGTCTGCTCCGGCGGTGCCTGCAGGTGGCTGATAATCGCATTAAGATCCTCCGAATAAAAGGGAAACACTGCCGTTCTGCACGACATATACTGGCTATTGCTGCCATCCCCTCCTGCCGCTCCAATGCGGATCAGAGGCCATTCAGGATCCTGTGTCAGAATGCTGAGGGCGGATGTACAAGCTTGCCCGCCAGCAGCGCTGCGATGACGTCCCCGGACACTAGGCTCCCATCTTTCAGCGCCGCATCGACGCGGCCCACGTCTCGGAGCGAGGACATATCCAGCGCATCCCGGAGCACGGCCTCAGCGATGCCGGGCAAAGACTTCTGAGACACAATATACACACACACTGGGTCAAGCCGTATGCACACGGGGGGGAGGACAGCTGTGCGGCAGCCTTTGGCCTTCTGCAGTGGCTGTCATGCATAAAACCTGCAAATGCGGGATCAATTTGACAAAACAAACCCTAGCGTTTTAAACAACGTACCTGCAGCTGCTCCTGGAGTCTGGGAATAGCAGCCATGGATTGCAGCTGCGGCAGCAGCGAACCCAGCAGGGACCTGGCGCTATCTGGGTGGCTCAGGTTTGCCTTCCAGCCGCCTTCGGAAGGACAGGTACATGCAAATAAAGCGTCATGCAACAATATGCAGAAGACGTCCCCCCTGATAAGCTAGTACGGTGTTGACATGGCCCACAGCATCAGAAACTCTCGCGCTGGTCATGTGAGCAGGTGTGAGAGACAGTTTGAAAAAGATGGAACCTGCATATCTGCACCACACTTTGCCGCACATGTTGGCCGCCAGCACGTCGGTTATTAACGCCGCACCGGTGGCGCTGGCCGTCGACGCCATCATCCGTGGGAAGGTCTTCATCTGATGATACACCTGCACACGTGCCGAAATCTAATTTTCTGATTCATGGTTGGGTTGGTTACAGAGCGCTGGATACGCTCCCGTCTTCTGCCTCATTGGCATATGTAAATGTACTGAACAAGAGTCGTCGCAACGAAGCCGTGAAGACCACTATTTTCGGCTATCCTGTTGCGCACCATGTAGTCACGGCCGATGATGATGGAGAAGAGGTCAGGCGCAGCTGAGTCGTCATCTTCTGGCCGCTTCTGGGCGTCTCGTCGCTGCTGGCTGCAGAGGGCGACGCAGACACCCTTGACGATGGACTGCTGGACGAAGCGCTCGGTCAGCGGCTTGGTCTTCATCTCGAGGGCCGCCACTGTGTCGATGTGGATATGGAAAGAACAGACCAGGACTTGCAGCTGGTGACGCGACAGCTTCTGCACGGCAGTGTGACGACTGCTTGCGCGTTCAAGGACGGCTGAGTTGCTGCTGCGGCTGCTGCGCGGGCGGCGGCGGCGGCGGCGGCGACGGGCCGAAATGCGCATCCCGCACCAGGGCGGCCGGCGTCTGCAGCTGCAGATCCGCATCCGCAGACAGCACTGCCTGCAGGCGGGGCAGTAGCTCCAGCGCCAGGGCCGCATCGCATGGGTAGTGGCTGCCGGCCCCGCAGGCCAGCGAGGGCTGCGCCGCGGAGCGCCAAGGCGCGCACTGCCTCCGACCGCGCCGCCAGTGTCAGAAAATAGTAGACGATGCCGCCGGCAGCGATGGCTTCGCCGATGTCGTGGTGCGTCAGCGGGTTGAGCAACCTGATCCTGGGGAGCAGCGACTTGAGGCCGCCCTCGCACAGCAGCCTCGACTGCGTGTGCTGCGCCTCATCTGAGGTGCACTATCGCTTGCCGGCGCGCGCATCCTCTGGCTCCTGCGCTGGAGGCAGCTACTTGCCGACCTGAGCGTTACTGGACATCTCAGAACTGATGATCTGCTGCTGTGCCCGAAGAATGTGGAGAGAGTCAGCGACGAGTCGTCATCAAGAACGTCGAGAACCGATCGAATTTTCTATGCAGATACTCACTGGCAACCAACATCAGGCTCTCTACCATTCTGCTGAAAGCGCTTCTGGTAATAGATTGAAAAGTTGAAAGTTTGACGCCGTCTGCGCCTAGAAACGTCTTCAAGGTATCATTGTTTGCGAATTGACTGGAAGCCGAGGGAGGCACCATGGAAATGACCGGAACGACATGTGGAGTGCCGGCTGTTCGGGGTGCAAGGTGATCCGCTGCCCGAGCACGATGGCTCACTCCTTCCCATAGACCATTGGACAGCGTCCAGCGATGACAATGACAGCGTCCAACAGTCAACTTGATGCATCCGCTAAGACATGGTGGCTTTCGTGCGGAGCGGACGCAGCCAGCGGCATGGCGGCGGCACAGATGCATTGCTGTCCGTTCCTGCAGGAAGTCATTGTGGGTACCTAGTGATGATGCCTGGTGGGCTTTGTACAGTTTCGCAGACCGCGTCACTACTGTCCGATTGGCACCAGATTGCAGTGTAGACAACATTCCGCCTTCACAAACCGACAGAAAGGCTACAGACAAACATGGTGAACGCACGACATTTGGCGTCGATAACTCCGGTGGTTCAGCCGCATACTTCACGCAGGCTGAGAAGCACATTCACGAGACGGCGAGTCAGCAGCAGAAACAGCTGCCCTGCCCAGGTGGCATTTGCTGTGGCCGCACTGCCGCGCGGCAGCACAGAAAGCCGAGACGTTGCAGCCAACCAGCCAGCACCAGCCTTCCCCACAGCGGTGCGGCGTGACGCTTCCTGCAGCGGGAGCCCTTGTCAGGTCGCCACACCAGATCTGAGAGCCATCTGCCACGGCCGCTGCAGGTTGCCGAGCTGCCACACTGGCGTCAGCAGTCATCAGCCACAGTCGCTACAGGGCTGCCGGGCCGCCGCGCCGGCGTCGGCGATCATCAGCCACGGTCGCTGTAGGGCGACGTGGGCATCTCGGCGCCCTCGCCCGCGATGCCGCCCACATTCTCCGCCGCTAGCAGCGACTTCATGCGGATGGCACGCTCCCTGTGCTTCTGTCTGCAGCACATTGCAGGGATGCCCGTCAAACATGCGACACTTTTGACCAGTCTTTCTGGTAAACACAACGCAGCAGAAGGGAAGGCCGGCTCAGCCGGGGCCAACTCGATGCCAGTGCAGCAGAGCCGTCGCACGCAGGCATGATGACACTCTGTTGATATCGTGGGCCTTGGCGCTGCATGCACAGCCTCGATCAGCCGTCCACTCGAACCCCAACTGAGGCCCGATTTGAGGTCCAACTTGCCAGCCCGCACCTGGGCAGCTCGTCCTTGGGCCACTTGGCGAAGTTGCGCAGCCAGCCGAGGGATTTGGTGAGTTGTCAAGGTTATCTCAGTTTCAAATCTGTTTTCAAGAACCGCACCTGGGCAGCGAGTCCTTGGGCCACTTGGCGGAGTTGCGCAGCCAGGCGACGGCGTCACGCAGCTGCCGCGTCTGCACCGATTGCATCTGCGCCGCTACCCGTCGCGCCTCCGCCTCTGCCGCCTTGGCCCGCTCCGCGGCTTCCTCAGCCTCCTCCGCCTTGCGCGCCTGTTTTGCAGAGCAAAAGCAGTTTGTTCGGGAGTGAGATTAGGGTTTGCGATTCACTCCTCCGCCTTCGCAACCTCGGCCCGCTCCGCCGCCTCCTCGGCCTTGCGAGCCTGCAGCGCGCCGGGCTGGAGCTGGTCGAGCAGGCCGCTGACATTCGCGTTTGGGCTGAGGCAAAATGCACGAATGGTAACTAGTGCAGTTCTGCCGGCTGCTGCAGCCTGATCTCGCTTTGCAGACTCAGCAGCAGTCACCGGTCCCTGCACATCCACGCTGTCTTTACCAACGCAGACGAACTTCCGATACAGTCATCGGACCAGCGCACCTGCTCCAGGGCGGTGAACCAGGAGCGGGCGCGGGGGGTGGCGCGCGTCTTCCACACATTATAGTAGTACAGTATGAGCTCCGCCTCCCGCCGGGTTTGCAGCAGGCTCTTCTGGATGCGCCTGCAACAGAACAGGATGCGGGTCACGCGCTCCTGTCAGCGTGCCCTCAAGCGTTCCGCCAGGTGACATATTTCATAACAGCCTCTTGTCGCATGGCCTGCTCCAGGGTGAACGCCACGTCGCTCGACTCAGGATCTGGGATTCTCGGTTTCTCTTTCCTTCTTGTATTGTCTTGGCTTTCCACACAAAGTGAGCGCACCCAAAGTCGCGGCCGACGAGCCTCATGCCCTCCTCCAGCATCTTGGCCTCGTGGTCGGTCCAGTCGCGGCCGTAGACGCCGCCCATGAGGTCCAGCCCCAGCGGCCCAGCGTGCGGCCCCACCGCCGCCCGCAGCGCCGCCACCGCCTTGCCCTCGATCACCAGCCTGGAAACGAAGGCAATAGGGGCTCGACCTAGATCGTGAAAAGTTTTAGGTTGCCAATGTGCGGGCCCGCCACCGCCGCAGCGCCGCCACCGCCTTGCCCTCGATCTCCAGAGATGCCGCAGCAGCAAAAGCTGCATAACGGCAGCAAAGCTGCATGACGGCAGCAAAGCTGCATGACGGCAGCAAAGCTGCATGACGGCAGCAAAGAACAAGACTGAAGCTACGCTGCCAGCAGCTGCAGGGCTGCCAGCAGCTGAAAATCGATCCCATGAGCCGCGACCAATTTCATCAGGGTGTCTGCAGGGCCAGTGCTGGTAGCAGCAGGACAATTTGTCGCCAGGCCGCCGCACCTCTCCTCGATGGGAAGCGTCGCAAAGTCGGGGCCAGCCGGCGGCGCCTGCCGCCGCATGGCCAGCTGCCCAGAACAACCTTTCTCAGGATGTTCTTTTTATGGTGCCCGCACCTCTCCTCGATGGGCAGCGTCGCAAAGTCGGGCCCAGCCGGCGGCGCCTGCCGCCGCGCGGCCAGCTGCCCCGGGCCCAGCACCCGGCCGGTGAGCCACCTGGCCTCGTCCGGCGGCGGTCCGCCGGCGCGGCCGCCCGACGGCATCGGCCGCTGCGGCGGCAGCTCCGCCTGGAAGCCCGATCCCTCGCGCGTCTCCTTCTCCTCGTCGCTCGACTCGTCCTCCAGGTAGTCACTACGTATCCCAAACAAAAAGCTCGACATATAGGTCTATGGACAGAAACGGGTCCATGGGCAGCTCCGCCTGAAAGCCAGGCCCGCGCCGCCTCCTGCGCGCCGCCTCCTGCTCTTCGCCTGCCGCTTCATCCGGTTGGATCCTGCATGTTCAGGATGTAGTGTCACGGCTTTGCTTTCGCGCAAGGCCAGGCCTCGCTTCATTCGCAGTGTCTCAGCTGGCTGGGACACACCATGTCCTATTGTAGTGGCTGAGGTGCTGTGTGGTGAACTTGACGCAGCCACAAGCCGAGTGTAAGAGTCAGCGGGTGGGTGCTCACCGCTTCTTTGCGCCGGCAGCCGTCGGTCCAAACTCCCTGGCACACAGCAACACCAATGAACACATCTGGTCCCTTGATAGGTGCACGAAGAGAATCACGCAAACCTGGGCTGGGCGAGTCGGGCGGAGGTGGACGAAGAAGATGGGCCAGGTCTTTTGTGGGCTGCTTTTTTGCGAGCGGCTGTCTGAGAGCAGTGTGACGCATGCCAGCTGGGTCTCAGCAACAGTGCAGGCCAGGAAATCATCAGCAGGCAATGAGGAACCAAGGAACTTGTGTGCTGCGCACCGTGCGTGCTTGGCGGGGCCGCCGAAAGTGGGTGTGAAGAACTGTGTGCCGGCACGGTGCCGCGAGGAGCGGCGCTTGCCCGCCTCGGCCACCGGCGCCGGCGGCGGCTCGAGATTCTCGAACTCGCTCTTGCGCCACCGGGTGAGGCACTGCACATCGATCCCCACGCCTCTTCAACATTACATCAGCGACCAAAGTGTGGATGGAAGCTGGTTGGCTGTTTCGACAGGCTGCGCCACACGGCTGTCAAACAATCCCGCAGACCAACTGCTGACCAGATCCGTGTTTGCTGCAGCCAGGAGCATGGCAGGTAAACGCTTCCTAACACAGCTCCCACCGGCAGCGGCAAGAGGCAAGCTGCGTGAGCTGGAAACCCTAGAGGCCAACCTGCTCGTAGGCGTGTGTCTCCTGGGAGGCCAGCAGCGGCGGCTCCCAGGGGGAGCTGTGGCCCAGCTTGCGCGCCGCGTCCCGCAGCCATGACACCATCGCCGCCAGCGGCTCCTGCCCATAGTTCTGCGGCGTATTGGCGAAGGAAGACCTCAAAACTGTGTTATGAGTTGTGGCCCAGCAGGGCGCGTCACGCAGCCACAACACCATCGCCGCCAGCGGCTTCTGCCCATAGTTCTGCATGGGACGACATGCGAGGCCCAAATGGTTTAGCACACTGGTGCCTGCCAGGGTGAGGCTCCCAGGGTCAGTGTTCATTACTAGGACAGTGCTTTGGGCGTCCATTGCGGGGGCCTGCGGTGCTGCATGCGCAACGCTGCACCGGTTCCCGCAGATGCACCGTGTCATTGCCATTGCCATGTCCACCTTACTTGCGACATCATGAAGTGCACCAAAGAAGCTGCACCCAGGCACTCCTGCACCCTCTTCAGGCACGGTCACCCATGATGCTAACACCTGCTCCGTGCTGGAGTAGCCCTGCATCTGCCACCGCGCGCGTGAGGACCGCGCCGCCGCGGGCGCCGCCGGCATGCGACCGTCACCGGAGAAGGGCGCCACCAGCTTGACGCCGTCCACCGCCGCATCGGCATCGCCGCGCGCCTTCTTCTTCCGCGTCCGCCGCTGCGGCGCCCGCGCCGTCGCTGCGCATGCGGGAGCCAACCTCATGTGGCCGATCGAGCGACAGGCACAGGGAACCAGCAGGCCCACCTCCATCAATCATGGAGTGCTCAGGCTCAGAGAAGTTCAGCTTTGACGGGATGCTGCAACCAGTGCATGCCCACTGAGCACCTGGCTGCTGCCTGGTTTACGTTTGCAACAGTGAGCAACAACGTGAGCAACAATGAGCAACAATGAGCAACAGCATGAGCAACAATGAGCACAAGCACGGGCACAAGCACTCACCATGAGCCGTGGTCAGGCTGCCACATGCGCCGGCCTCCGAGTCAGAGCCTGGTGCCGGGGAGTCAAAGCCTGACGCCATCAGCTGCGCCGCCATCGTGCTGGGAGCCAGCTGCCATGCGGCCGCCGGGCTCGCCTTTGCAGTGCTGGCCGCTCCCGCTCCTGCACACTAAAGGGATGCGTGTCACATTGGGTCCCAAAGATCTACCATTACGGGCCTGTTCTGCTCGTGCTGCCTTCAATGTGTTTCCAAATCCATTACATTCCGCTGGGATCACGGTGTCCTGCACTGTGCCTGCCAAGCACGTCCTGGCACGTCCTGGCGGAAGTCTGGGGCCTAAGCCGCTTCAAGTTGCAAGAGAGTGCACGATGCGATGCACGTCTCCGGAACTATTGATAAAGCCATTGTTTTTGGGGACGACGGCAAACAGCGCACCGCGGAGGGTGCGGCCGGCGGCGCGAGGGTCGCGCTTGGCCGACTTGGGCGCAGGAGCGGCGGCGGCGGCAGCGGCCGGACTGGCGGCGCCCAGCGCTGGTGCCGGCGTTGCCCGCCGCATCAGCGTCGGCGGCAGCACCTGCGGCGACAGCCACTGGTCTATCAGCAGCATGACGGCATCGGGAACTGTTCTTTCGTGCGGGATGCTGATGGATGGCGTGGCTGCTGATACTAGCACTGCAGGCATCACAGATCTCCACAGATTATCGGCAAAAGAATGTGTCACCTTGGGCGCGCGGCCGCGGCCGTGCGGCGGCAGGATGGCGCGGCTGCTGAGCTGGTGATTGGGCGCCAGCATCGGTTTGTAACCCGGCGGCAACGGCGCGGCCGCCGGCTGCGGCTTCAGCTTGGGACGGCCGCCGCCGCGGCCGCGGCCGCGCCCGCCACCGCCCCGGCCACCGCCGAGTGGTGGCCGCGCCGCCGGGCTGTCCTCCCGCTCCTCCGGGCTGTTGGAGTCCCGCACCCGCTTCGTCCCCTGCTGGTCCCAACGGAGAAGCGTGATGCTCAGCACATGCGATGTCAACAACAGGCAACGTTGCAGCTGAGCAACCAGCAGTCGCGAGAGCATGGATAGCACATCGTCTGGCAGGCAACCAGGTGATACTCAGTTGACTTTGGGCATGTGAGGCCTGGCCATCAGCACCTGCTCGTCGTTGCCGCCGCTGCCGTTGCTGTTGGTGCTGTTTGCGCGCGCAGTAGTGTTTGCGCGTGTGGCCGCCTCCAGCACCGCGTGAGTGGCCGCCGGGATGCTGTAGCCGCGCATCAGAGCGTCCCCTGCTTTCTTCTCGAACTCCTGCAGGGCACAGAGGTGCGGGACTTGACACAAGGGTTGCGCGTCGAAGCTGTGCAAATCATGTGAAATCTCAGCAACATCGCGTGTCTAGGAGCAACAGCTGCACTGCCTCGACAGAGCGCCCGGCGCGTGCGCAGCGACATGCCGGCGGCGTGTTTTGACCACTGTGTCACACAACTGCGATTTCGGATGCAAACATATGACCCATGCTGCCGAACCGTGCAGCAAAGGGCCATGACCCTCACCTGCAGGTACGTCTCGTACATGTGGCGCACGTGCAGCGACATGCCGCCCTTGCTGGAGCGCGGCGCCAGCACCGCATCGGCAGCGGCGGCCCAACCACGGCCGTCCGCCACGGCATCGCAGCCACCGCCGGCCTGCATGGCAAAAGCTGGGTTGGCATTGCATCACAGATCCCAAACATATGAGTCATTAAGCAGCAAGGGTGATGGAGGCAGCTGCAAAGGTGGTGCCCGGCGGCGATTGACAGTGTCACTGCGGAAATGACATGCCAAGTCACCAGGCACAATAGACACAAAGATCATGGCGAACCTGGATGACGGCGAAAGCGTTGTACAGGCTCACGGGCGCGCCCTGGCAGACGACCGACAGCTGGAAGGGCAGGCCTGCAGCAGCTAAAAGAAAGTTGATCGTGGAGCCTTGGCATGCTGAGATGCATGCAGCTCTGCCAGGCATGTGGACACTGTGTGCGCCACGGGCGCTTTGAAAAGCATGCAGGCATGGATTCGATGCAGGGAGTGCAACCGCGAAAGACCGCCACAATTGACGTGCATAGCCGAGAGAATTGACCTTTCAGCTTGCAGAAGTCTGCATAGGCCGCGTCGAAGGCCGCTTGCGTCAGCGGCGGCAGCCCTGTGGCCGCCATGTTGCCACCGAAGGTACCAGGCCCTGGATCGGATTTTTAACTTTGTCTGATCGAGACAGCTTTTGTCAGAGTTCCAGTTGAGCTTCGAAGGCATGGCCGGCGGGTCGCTGATCCCTGAGCGCCGCGCAAGAAGCAGCGGCCAGAATTGTCAGCATGCTCCAGGACCCAACGTGTGAAGAGTGTCCGAAGGCAGTCACGCGATGTGTGTAAAATTGCTCAATCGATCCGGCAGACTGCAGTGATTTGAATCTGACTTGCACCCTCCCAGTGCTGATAGAGGTGCACGTGTGCCTTCTGCCGGCCGAATGGCCGCCCAGGACGACCAGCTGTCAGTTTAAATTAGCAGAATGCAAGCAGTTCGGGCATCACCAGGAAAGCTGGAAGCGTCGCGCCGGCTGCGAGCGTGCGAGACCGGCAGTCTGCTGCCGACACGAATATGAGGGCTGGTGGCAGGGTACCTGCTGTGGCTGCAGCACCTCCGCCCGCTAGACTTGCATCACAGACACAGATGCAGCCGGGCTAAGGCGCTCTCAGGTGTGAGAAGCAAAGCACTGCGCTGATACAAGTTCACACACCCCTGCAAGTTCAAGTTTTGCACAGGCGTTGCTCTGCCTATAGGGCCGCCACAAATGGCGCGCTGAGAGTGCAGGGATGTTCAGCAGCGCTGCTAGGCGCTGAGGCGCGTTAAGCTGCAAGCTGCCGAAAAGTCGTCTTGTGCTTCGTCCGCCCCCAAAGGGCGCTGCGGTGCTTCGCGGGAAAAACGACGGAGACCGGTGGAGACTATGCAGGGTTTTGCGTCGCGAAGCTGTTGCGAAGACGCAAATCCTACTGCAATCCAGCAAATCGCTCGCAGTGTGCAAAGCAATCTCAAGTACATCAACGATTGTATTTGCGAACACACGAACGCCGGCCAGTGCATCTTAGGTGCGCCTTGCTCAATCCAAGTGTGATCGACACCTAATACTCCCACAGCGGAATGTCCATTCGCTGGGGCTGCATGATGACGCCTGTGAATATCGGAACATCGATCGTATATTGAGCGGTGCATTGCTCGGCTCAAACGCCGTGTCCTGTGCGACCGAAACAGTCCGCGTCAGCACTTCAGCGTGCATCGGTTTGTGCGTGTTCCTGCGGTCCAAGTCGGGCGGGGCGCGAACGGACTGCATTTTGGGAAGCCATCATTCCAGATGCCCGCACATATGCGCCAGGCATGCATCAGCGCATGTCCTTTTCGAAGCTGCCAAACCTTCGACATTCTTCCTTCTCAGGCTCGGAGCCGCAAGCGCCAAACACCATGTCAGAGCCGCAGGACAAGCAGACCATGCCGTCCGAGGTTGCCGGCGACGCACCGCCTGCAGTGGAGACGTCAGCTGGCGACGACAACAGCGGCGGCCGCGACATGAGCAAGCAGAACCCGCTCAACCAGGCAGCCCACAGCACGGCGCCTGGCGTGCCGCGCGCCATCCGCTCACGCACCGGCCAGACGGAGGACCCGCTGCCCGAGGGCAAGCACGTCGCCGAGCACAAGTGCGCATGAATGTCGACTTTGCCTGCATCTTATCTGTTTTTGGTCATCATCAACTCCTTCATTTAGACAGTTGATTTTGCTAACATTGAAACGCTCTGCGTCAGCCGGGTGATGTGTGAGCATGCTCTGCATTGTGCGGCTGAAGGCAGTCTCGCGCCGCCCACTCCACCAAGCTCATCGAGCACGAGTGCCACACATGCATCTTCGCTGTCCATTCGAACGTGCGGGGACCGATGTATCCTCTGTGTTGATCATGCCCCATGCTGAATGCTGTGCCTCACGCATCCTCGTGCAGGGTGCGGCTGCCGGTGGCGGCACTGCCGGATGAGGAGGCGACGGATGCGCCGCAGATTGCCGCGGCCATCGCCGCCGGCGCACACGCTCAGTCGTCAAAGGAGGACAAGAAGGCGCACAAAGCAGTGCGAACCCAAACCCCTCCTGTAGCCGTCAGATCGATGTTCCCCACTGCATCGCTGGCTACCAGCAGCTGCTTCAGCTGGAGGCTAGCTGCAGTAGACCAGCGAGCACATGCTGCTGTCGCAAACAGCGATGCTGCCTGTGCCGGGACACACTCACCTGCCTGCCGATTGTCATGGAACTGCGCTTGTCCCCTGCAGGTCAGCTGCCTAATTGTCGCTGTTGTCGCTGTCTGTGCTGAAGTCCCATCCATCAGCATGCTGTCACGCTGCCGGATGCATGCAGGGGCAGTTTCTAGCTCGCGGCCTGAACGCCGTGACCTGCCTGCTGCAGGAGATGGAGCGTCTGCACGGCGACGTGAAGAACAAGGGCGCCAACCCCGACACAAAGCGCCAGGCGGCGATGAACCACTCCAACAACATGAACATGGACTCTCGACGCTCGCACTTCGGCCAGAACCAGCACTCCAACGCCCAGAGCTAATTAGAGGCACTACTGGAGAGTGGCAGCCCCATATTTTGAAGGCGGCGAGCACAGTGGGCGTCAGCCAAGCAACTCGATTCTTTCAGGGCAGGTTTCCCGAGGGGCGAGAGGGCCCACTGGGTCCTCTCGCTGGGTCCTGCAGCTTGCAATGTGCAGCCAGCAGAGGGGCCAAGCATGGTCGTGCTTGTTTCTGGCGAAAACTTTGTAGAACGTCTGCAGAGAACACTGTCATGTCTCCGAGCCCGCCTCCTGGGTGTTCTGAGCACCTTATGGTGCCATTCTGTGACAAGGAGCTTTGTAAAAGGAAACAGGAGATTGACATCAAACTGCTGTTCTGTCTTAAATGCATTTTATATCTTATAGGTTGCACATCATGTTCTAGGCACAATTTCATTCAGATTTTACAGCAGCAACCCTCACCAGCAGCAGCAATCTTTTCGTTTGCCAGATGAAGGCCTTGTGACATCTTTGGTCTTAAAACCTAAGATTGGTGGAACCTGAGACCTTCGATCAGACAACATCGCCAACGTTAAACCTGATATATGCTTGTGCTCCAACTCTGCGTAACGTACCCTTGCTCGATGCAGCGCTTGTTGGCAGCGACAACAGGCAAAAGACGCTGTTATGCGCGTAGTTTCCAAAGCAGCCACAGATGATATACCTGCAGCAGGCTTTAATCCAATAGTGTGTTTCTCGTCTCCGAGGTCCCAAAATTTCCCTGCCTGCAGCTAACGCGCTGGACATGCGATCAAGTGCTGCTCTGGTTGTAAGGCCCACCTAAAATTTGCCAATCCTGCTTCCGATGCTAGTTCCCGTTGACCAGGCCCACGCCCGTCAGATCCTGCAGCGCCGACTCGATGCGCAGTAGCCGCGAGCGCTTGGTAAGGTCCTGGTCCACGAACGCATAGCCGATGCGGCCGCTGCGCTGCGCCAACACAAAGGTCGCCGGCAGCGCCATCTGGAAGTCGTGCCCCTCGCCGTACACGTCGTTGAAGCTGGGCTTGCAGATGAAGTCGTAGAAGCGCGCCTCCTGCTGCGTCAGGCTGTAGCAGATGCCCAGCTGGTTCGCGAGCGCCAGCCCTGCATGCGAGTGGATATTTTCACCGCGAGATGAATTCAACCAATACGTATGCCCAATAGTAAACGTGACACCGCGAGCAGACGTTGAGACACAGCCTGCTCACAACGCGGGCTGCAGAGACAAACAGATGCAGCACGGCAGCCTGCCAACCGTCGGGCTCCCTCCGCTCGCCTTTGTCGCACAGCACGGGGAAGCCGAGCTGGTCAGCAGCTTCGCACGCCCGGTTGTGCTCGGGGAGCTGCCCCGAGATGGCCACCATGTCCGCGCCGTACTTCTCCCGAAAGATCGGCAGGCACTGCGACAGGTGCCGCAGCGCAAGGCTACATAGCGTGCACCATGCGCTGCCGCACATGCATGGGGGTGGAGTTTAAGCGTCGACATGGCGATCCATCATTTGTGCAGGTGCCGCGTCCGTGCTCGAGGTTAGATCATCCATTCCACTTTCGAACAACAGTGCAGCATGCGACCTCACGGCAGCGCTCACCCTCTGAAGAAGACCACTATGAGCGGCCCGCGCCGCAGCCGCACACGCAGGTCCACAGAGGATCCGGCGCCGTCCATCAACCTCTTGTCGAGCGGAAACTGATCCACAGCTCCCGGTGCAGCATCTGCAAGACATCAAAGCTGAGCGACATCCGGAACACGAGGCATCGCTCGGCTGCATACGTCAGCAGGGGTTCAACGAACTGGAGCTGCATGGCCAGCACGCATGGATGTCTCTCAACGCGCACCTTCCGCTGCAGCCCTGCCAGCGGCTCCTGCCTCATCTGCGGGGTGGCCAGGACAGTCCGCTCCCGGCTCGAAATACAGTTTTTGCACACGAGTCAACTCCTGCTGCAGCGCAGCATTCTGAGCAGCGTCCAGCGCGGCAACGGTCGTTAGATTGGCAGCATGCCCGACGGCACCACAGCGGAGCGGAGCTGCGACAGCCATGCGCGAGGGCCGCGGAGCCCAGCAACAGCTTGAGATTCGACACGAGGCAAAGCAGGGAGTCCACACCAGCGCTGCTGCGATTGGCTTCGCCGCGAATGCGCCGAAGCGATGTGCTGCAATAAGGCAAAGTTGCGCAAGGAAGTATCAGCGTGTGTACCCGCAGTGAGCAGGCAGATCGGCTTTTCGATCCGCTAATGGATTTTCCGATAAAATGTGTCATCTATCAGTCATGAGAGACTCTATAACAGTCCATGCTCCCGGCAGTTTCCCCTGCGCTACGCTCAGTCAACATCGGTCAAGGAAGCGTGCAGAGAAGTCATGTACAGCATCGTGGGCGCGTCGGTGGCGTTGAACGTGCACATTTCAATTCCTTCTATAGCCTTGCAACAAGCGCTGCGAGAGCGTTGCTGAGGAGTGTCGCTAAAACGTCCGGCATGGCAACGCGCACTCGGTCGGAGGGTGCGCCGACAGCCGTCCAGGAGAGCCCGCCGACATGGTATGCATAAATTGCTATTGGTGTTCCTCCAGACATCAAGTAGTCACGAGAGAAAACCACGGTCCTAGCTGGAAATGACCTCGATCGATCGCTCACGCTGTCCCTGTTGCCGTTGTGCCTCAACTAGCATTAAAGACAACAACCTACAAAATTGAAATCTGCAAAATTCTTACGGTCCTGGTGCACATAGGGGTAGGGCTCCGGATCAGGAGGAAGCACACTCCAGTGCACCCGGCGGCAGGCAGCTGCCGCTGCAGCAGCACATGCGAGGCACCGCCGATGTCGCTGGTCACGATCGCGCCTGGTCTGAGCTACCGCAGCGGCCGCAGGCGACGCGCACCTGGCTGCGCACCCTCAGCGACCGGCCGCCAGGTGCGGCCGCGTATCATGTAATGTCGTCAATTTCACTGGCGGATCTATCAGTGCCTGCTGGGAGAGTGCTCGTGAGAGCTATGAGACTACAACCTCGCACACATCATGGAGGATTACGATTGTCCTTTCATTGGTGCAGGGACGCCGCCCTCAGGCAAGCTTGGCGCAGGCATGCCGCCGGGAACGCCGTCCTCAGTGACGCTGTATGACAACAGGCTCTTCACCGAGGAGCAGGGCAAGCATCGACGGCCCGCGGCGCGGTCCACGGGCGGCATCAAGGCCCACCAGCCGCCATCGGCCAGGCCGCCGCAGGCGCCGCAGCCGCGGCGGTCGCAGCACCGCCTCAGCTTCAGCGATGCCGCCATCTCGATGGCATCGCTCAGTACCACCAGCCAGAACCCGCAGCCGCGACGGTCGCAGCACCGGCTCAGCTTCACCGAGCCAGCGGCCGCCGCCGCAGCCTCCCCAGCGGCGCACAGCCATGATGCGCTCAACGGGTTCGGCAGCCTGGAGCTGCCGCCGCGGCCGATGAGCCCGGGGCACGTGCTGGGCCTGGCGATGCAGCCCGGCGGCAGGGAGCGGCTCAGCAGGAGAGGCAGCGCCGCCCCGCCGGCGACGTCCTCAGCGCCCGACAGTCGCCCGTCGACCGCCTCCGGCCGCATGCAGCAGCAGCTGGCGCGCAACCAGGAGCGGCGGCGCGAGCGGCTGCAGGTCAGTCATCCTCCCTGTGTCCATGGAAACAGGATGCCTGACATGAGCGCGGGCACACAGGACCATGCATCGTGAGTTGTGATGTTGTACAGGCGCCAGCCTTCCAGGCGGAGCGTGAACTTGTTCTCACACAGAAGGTAAAGCGAACAAGTTGGAAGGACAGTGAACACCCAACTAGTTGCCGCACCTGCCGCGCAGAGCACCGCCGCCATCTTCACGGAGATCGAGGTCCGCGACGGCGACGCGCCGGCGCAGCTGCTGCCGCAGCCGCCGCTGCTGTCGGCGGGCTCCGGCTCCGCCAGCGCGGCCATGGCCGGCGGCGGCGGTGGGCCCTCCAGCTCGCTGCACCGCGCGCTGTCGGGCGGCGCCAACAGCGGCGCCTACAATGCGGCGTCGGGGCTGTCCCGCAGTAACAGCGAGGCGATCGGCGTGCAGGTCGTGCCGTGGCGCACGCCGACCGCCAGCCCGCGGGCATCTCTAGTGCAGCAGGTGCGGCGCGTGAATCGAAGACGCATGAATTTGATTAGTCTATGCATGTCCTCGGCTGTAGCCAAGGGTGACTCTCTTCTTCCTTGAGAAGAGCATCAAAAGGGAGGGCAGCACAATGCAAGCAATCTTGCAGGCAGCAGGCTGCGCTGCTGGATGTCGCGTCATCGCCACTTGGATCTAATGAGTCAATTGCACAAATGTGTAGAGACAGACTACTGTGCTCGGCCGGTCTGCGATGCTGGCAAGCAGCGGTAGCGGCGAGATCACGGCAGCGGCAGGCAAGGATGAGGCGTCTTCACTGATGATGACCGCTGGAGCGGGGCGTCCGGCCACCGCCGACGCGCTGCCGGCACGGGAGCCTTTCGTCATCGACCTGACCGACACCAGGTGCCCGCAGCTTGTTTTGAAATTGATATCTCTGAGTCCTGTGTCTGTATACATGCGCACTGCTTAGCTCAGGCGCCTGCAGTGCACTGCAGCACCAGTCGCCAGTCGAAATGACTGGCACATCAGGTGCTGCCCCGCCAAACATTCACGGACATTGGACTAGTGAGAACTGTCAGGCTGATGTCGGTGGCTTTGCGACTCCTTTTTCGTTTCTCACTGCAGGCAGTTCGTCAACCAGCCAGGCCCCCGCAACGAGCCGCTGCAGTGCCGCATCCTGCGCCAGCGCGTCGGCACGCTGCGCGCCGCGGACGTGTACATCCTGCAGCTGGAGAACGGCGGCCACTTCCTGCTGGCGGCGCGCAAGCGCAAGAAGAGCAAGTGCTCCAACTACCTCATCTCCCTGGAGCAGGGGGACATGGCGCGCAGCAGCCCCGCATTCTGTGGCAAAGTGCGCGGCAACTTTCTGGGCACCGAGTTCACGACGTACGACGCCGGCGCCGGCCCCGGCAGGGCGTCGGGCGGCGCCCGCGGTGAGACAAGCTCATCTGCTGGCGGCTTGCGCACAACGTCGGCGGTTGTTCTGCCACGATGCACAGATTCCGAGATGCAGCATGAGTCAGCACGGCTGCAGGGTTCTGCTCCTGCTAGGCAAGCACTCCCATGCAAGCAGCGTTGCATCGCTGACGAAGGGACCGCCCTGATACAGTGGCATTGCATTGCAGGTGCCAGCCAGATCCGGACGGAGCAAGCCGGGGTGCTGTATAGCTACAACGTCATGGGGACACAGGGCCCGCGCAAGATGACGGCGCTGGTGCCGGACCCCACCGGCGGGCGGGATGGCGCCCCGACGGTCTTCCAGCCTGAAGGCGACGGCCATGAGCTGATCGACAGGCAAGTTGAACCCATCTACAGCTGTTTTCTGGGGGTGGGAGAATGAAATCAACAGTGCACATGCTTGCCATCAGGCTGCCAGACCCCTGGAAGACATACCTTGATTCAACCAGCCACCGTCGACATGATGCCGAGGAACTCTGACTCCTGCCGCAGCTTCAAGGGGCACTCCCGTCAGAAGGAGATGATCATGCTGCGGAACAAGCCGCCGAAGTGGAACGAGCAGCTGGGCGCCTACTGCCTAAACTTTGGCGGCCGCGTCACCGCCGCGTCGGTAAAAAACTTCCAGCTCGTCGAGGACGGCGACCTCGACAGGGTGGTACTTCAGTATGGGAAGGTGCGACTCACTTGTTGACTCTCAATTGTCGCTTCAAGCTGTCTTAGTTGCCTCAGTCCTGATCAATCACTGTATAATGCATGCCGGGTGGTGAGCCGCCGTCAAAATTTACCTGACAGCAAGTCTATGTTGTGGACTGCAGACCGGCAAAGACACCTTCACGATGGACTACACCTACCCGCTGACGGCGCTGCAAGCCTTCAGCATATGTCTTTCAAGTTTTGACAATAAACTCGCCTGCGAGTGACGCGCAGATAGATCAATTTTCGGGACCCATCCGTTCTGTAAAGAGTCATCATCCAGACGTGGTTTTCGTTTCCATTGGTTGGGTAAGAGACAAGCATATCGCCGCCGTGCTGCCCGCAGAAGTACAGTGTACGGGCAGCTATCAAATCTTTCTGCCTTGCCTCAACCTCTACAAAGTCAGCTTCCTCCTCTCTCAACAGTCAGTGTCGTTCGATTGGTGGAGCTCGACGAGATTGGTGGCCAGGCACAGTGAAGAGCAGCGCACCTCGCTTTCACAACAGATGATTGCATCTGCTGAGCTGCATGGGGAACTGTCTGAGCGGCGACAATGTGGATGGGCCTCTGACGCTACGGAAGGTCGTTAGCGACAGCCACAAACAGCTCGCCCACGACACGCACTGTGCGTGTGCATGCCCTGCACGAGCCAACCCACTCGCTTTTCTGCAGCTGCCTGAACCTTGATTGGCGGTGACCCGACTCCCACATGCAAGTGTATCAGCGCAACCATCTGACGCCCTCGCATGTGCTGTCCACGCAGTCACTCTGGACGAGGTGTATGCGCTGGCGGAGCTGTACAAAGCTGTCAGCAACTCCCTGCATCAGGTTTGATGTTGTCACGACGTTGTCGATCCTGGATAATTGCACCATCCTGCAGCATCTCACCGCACCTCCGTGCTCGCCAAACAACCTGTCAACCCCTTTGCGCATCGGCAGCGCCAACGCCATTTGTACGCATTGCAAGCTCACTGTGCGCAGTGGTCCCTGCAGGACGGGGTGATCCAGAAGGATGAATTTTTCCAGGCGATGTTTGGCACGGCGCCTGGCCAGCTCAACCTCTTTGCGGACCGGGTGAGGCGTGAGCAATGTACCTTGCTGCGCCGAATGCACAAATCAGATGAGGGCAAGCCCTTCTGGGAACCAATCACACTCACTTGTGTGCAGCTGTTCGAGTCGTTTGACTTGAAGAAGAACAACATCATCGAGTTTGGCGAGTTCGTCCGGGCGCTGAGCGTGTTCCACCCGAGCGCGCCGATAGAGGAGAAGGCTCAATGTGCGCCTGCCACCTGGCATGCTTGCACGGCTGCACCGTCTCCCCCTTCTGCAGCGCATGCAGATGCAGCGCATGCAGACTGGGCGATCCGCTTCAGCCGTGCGGGCATGCGCCGTGGCAATTTACAGCAATTCATTATCGAGCAGCCTGCAGCGACCATGTTGCTGACGAAGGCAACACTGCTGGTGCTTTGCGCAGTTGCTTTCCGGCTCTATGACCTGGACAAGACGGGCGATATCCAGCCGGGGGAGTTGCAACGGCTTCTCGTGGCGCTGCTGCACAACAACCCGGACATCGCGCTCGACGATCAGGTCATCGAGCAAATTGTGGACCAGGTGAGGCGCGTGGCAAATTGTGGACCGCGGGGCATCCATCAGCTGCGACACCTGCAGAAAATGCAGCGCGAGATGGCGACGCTCTGATCCAAGAGCCTGTCTTGAACAGGAATCGCAGTTTCATCAGGCACGATGCTGCACAGTGTGACAGTGTGCTATTGCATCTGGCATGTGTTCAAGTCTTCACCCGAGTGTGTGGGACAGAGCGGAGAATGTTGCAACCGCATGATCAAAGGGGGCGGAGATCGCCTGCGACAGCCGCAAGTCTGCTGACAGCCTGTCTGATGCCTATATCTTCTGCACGCAGACGTTTGAGGAGGCGGACATTGCAAAGGATGGGCGGATCAGCAACGAGGAGTGGATGATCCTGGTGAAGAAGCAGCCGGCCGTCCTCTCCTTCATGACACTGCCGGTGCTGAAGTCCGTGACCACAAAGTGAGTCACAAACTGCTGCGTGAGCGAGCTCTTTGCCTCGCCGATGGACAGCACGTGACTTCCAACCCATGCTCACCTCTTTCGCCGAGGCATGATCCCACGCAACCGATCCGCATGAGGGTTAATGCCGCAGGTACCCGTCATTCATCTGGAACAAGAAGGTTTGACCTATCGGCATTGGCAAGTTTGGGGCAACGCTATTGTCCGCACGGAGCGCAGCTGGCGCCACATGGACACACAGATACCGAGGGCAGACGTGGTGATTTCGTTTGCGCATCAGTTACAGGGAACTGGGGCCAGAATCCTAGGGGAAGTTTCAGGAGGGCTGTGGTCAAGGAAGTGACCGCTCGTGGTCAGGTTGCTAGGTATTGGCACTGCAGGTTGTGATGTTGTGTGTTCCCGCCAGTTGGGAGAATGGCGGGCCGGGACCGCCGGGACAACTACGAGCGTCCCGACGATGTCCACTCAGCAAACATTTGTCGGAAAGCTGATCTGCTCCATTCTTCGAAACTTGCAGGAATAATAACAGCTGCAGTTCCTCAAGAGTGCTGACTGAGGCTGAACAGTGCGCGATCGCGGCCGAAACAAGGATGGCTTGAAATCTCGACTGCAAGGATTGACCCTCCCTCGGAGACCAGATGCAGAGCATCTTGCGAGCCCTCGGCCGAAGCGGCAGCGCTACCAGCTGCCGCACGATCGCTGCTCTGCAGCCAACACAGACATTTGCCTCATATGAGTCCGCGACGGATCTGGCATCGGAGCTGCACGGCATGCGCAGATTCAGCATCACGCTGGCTGATGCTCGTGAGGATCAGAACCCGGAGCGACCCACCACACCATGGGTCAGAACAGGTGCAGAAACGAAGCGCACGCGTTGTTGATGGTTTGCACTGACTAAGACTCGAATGCGCGGTCCGGCGCCGCCATGACAGCAGCCTTGTGATGACCTCTCACACCGTTCCTGCTTCTGCCAAGACTATCTCACGGGCCCCCTCACTGTCGCACCGATGACTGTGCCACGTTTAGCCCAAAGCGGGTCCCAAGGGAGAGGGGCATCCGTTCCAGCCTCGCCGTGCACTGCCATGCGCGCAGTCGTTAGCGGCGTGGACATCCAGCGGCACCCCAAGTACAACAAGGGACTGGCGTTCAGCGAGGAGGAGCGGGACCAGCTGTACCTGCGCGGCCTGCTGCCGCCGGCGGTGCTGAGCCAGGAGCTGCAAGTGGAGCGCGTCATGATCAATGTGCGCTCCAAGGCCAACGACCTGGAGAGGTGCGGCGGCATCTGGTATATGGAATGAATCTCTGAGCAAAACACATTAAGAGAATTATTGCAGCTGCAAGTGGAGCGCGTCATGATCGATGTGCGCTCCAACGCCAACGACCTGGAGAGGTAGGGTGAATAATTTTGAAGCCTTGAACAATGCGGTTTTTGGTAAACATATTGAGCCAGGAGCTCCAAGTGGAGCGCGTCATGATCAATGTGCGCCCAAGCCAACGACCTGGAGGGGTGCGGCGGCAATAGCACACACTTCGCAACTGGGAAACAACGCAACACAGGAGCTGCAGGAGCGCCAGATGGAGCGTGTTATGCTTAATGTGCGCTTCGATTTGGAAAGGTGCGGCGGCGATCAATGGGACTATGTGTGAAACTTAGCGTCAACGGGTAGGCTCCTCGCAACGTGTCAGAGTTTGTGCTGCCCCAAATGCTTCGGCGCCCACGCAGCGCTGGCTCAGTGGACCGCCACATGCATGGCTGGCTGGCGTGGATGCGTAAATTCGCGGGAGATTGTCGTCACCTGCGGCTCGCTGAAAACTGGAAAGACTCACTGCAAAACACCTCCTGGCGCAGGCACGGCTACCTGATGGGATTGCAGGAGCGCAACGAGCGGCTGTTCTTCAAGGTGCTCATGACACACACGCGCGAGCTGCTGCCCATCATCGACCTGCCGGTGCGCTCGCTGCGCCTTCCACGAGCTCGCTGCGGTTGCACGTCCACTGTGTCCAGTCACATCACCTGCACAGATTGTGTTGGTCTGACAGCAGGCAGCAGTCACGCATGTGCTGATGGCATTCTGTCATCGCACCACCCAGTTTTCCATGTGTGGAATCGCAGACGGTGGGCACATTCTGCGAGAGTCATGGCCTCATGTTCCGCTCGCCGCCGCGTGGCCTGTACCTGGGCCTGCAGGATCGCGGTGAGATGCCTTCCTCGACATCTTCCTTGTATATTGTTTCCTGCATCAGTTGGCGCATGCGCGGGATGGCGAGCGTCTCGACATACTCTTTGAGTGTTGCCTCGCAGGGCGTCAGCAGTTCGAGTTGCGGGCGTGGTGTCGTCTGCCCATCTGAAGGATATGTTGACAATTCGCAGCAGAAATCGACATGCTGTAGAAAAAGAGTGCATCTTGATAGGTTTCTGTGTTATCCTCTGCGCCGCAGGCCGCGTGTACAGCATGCTGAAGAACTGGCCGGAGCGGCGGGTGAAGGTCATTTGCCTGACGGACGGGGAGCGTGTCGGTGGGCTGGGCGACCTGGTGCGTTATATACATGTTATATGTGTGTATGTGTGTATGTGTGTTTTGCTCTATGTAATCATACACAGCTGTGTCTTTGCTGACTGAAAGTGATGAATAGCATGTGCAGCAGTCCCGATCTGTGTCGCCACTGAATGAGACGGTGAGAAGTGCGGTTGTCAAAAGAGGATGTGACTCGGTACGACGCGCTTGGCCATGCGTTTTATACCTTGTCTTGTATGCTTTCCAGGGCATCCACGCCATCGGCTGCGCCATCTCCAAGCTGGCGTTGTACACCTCCTGCGCCGGGTTGCCGCCCTCCATGTGCCTGCCCATCTGCCTGGACACCGGTGCGGCTTGCTGTCAAATTTTCACATCTCCTGCGCGGGGTTGTCATCCTCCATGTGCCTGCCCATCTGCCTGGCCACCAGCGCCCCGCCAAAACACTATCGTATCTCTAAACACTACAGAAAATCCGTTACATATGTACGCCTCCTGCGGCGGCGTGCTGCGCCCTCCATGTGCCTGCCCATCTGCCTGGCCACCGGTACGCCGCGTACGATGTGCGCAATATTCCACTTTTGCGCGCATCTTTGCATTGAGTGAATTGAAGCACAAGAATAGCACAAGATTTGGAGGCCTCCTGTGCGGACTGCCCATCTGCCTGGACACCGGTGCGCCGCCGCATGCCACTCTTGCCTTCTGAACTCTGGTGCTGTACACCCTTATGTGCCAGCCCATCTGCCTGGACGCCGGCGCGCCGCGCGGCCAGCCTCTGTCCAAATCAAACTGGTGGCCGCGCATGAGGGCTCGTGCTAACCTGGGGCTTTCCTGTCGCCGACCCTCTCTGTGCTGTGCCCAGCTGGTATCGGCAACGAGGGGCTGGTAGGGAGCCCCTTCTACAAGCGCACGCGCGCCACCGCGGGTGCTCGAACACCTGTACACAGCCCATAGCACGGATCATATTCTGTACCAGGCACCGACAACGAGGTGCTGCTGGGGAGCCCCTCCTACATGGGCGCCACGAGGTGCGGGCGACTCCTTCAATCAGATCACGGCACCGTGAACAGCTATCATTCCCTTCAGGCACGGACAACGAGGCGCTGCTGAGCAGCCCCTTTTACGTGGGCGCCCGCCACCGGCGGGTGCGTGGCGAGGCGTACCGGGAGCTGCTGGAGGAGACGCTGGAAGCAGTAGCGCGCCGCTATGGCTCCTCCGTGCTCATCGCGGCGCAGGACATGACCTTCGTCAACCTCGCCTCCTTCCTGTCGCAGTGCGCATCTGCTCGGGACCCTCTGACAATGGCCTTCAAACCATGGACTCTGGTACCGTAAAGCCATGCTGGAGCAGTAGCGCGCCGCTACGGCAGCTCCGTGCACATCGCGGCGCGGGACATGACCAGCGACAACCTCGCCTCCTTCCTGTCCCAGTGCGCTCCTTGCCTCGACGCTGAATTTGCCTGACCACACACGGAGCAGACGCTACCGGCTGGTGGCACTGATGGGACGGAATGTCTGACTGAGCATTAGCTGCCAGTGCAGGCTGTCACCCCTTGTAAGACCGCACAACTGCGGCCAGGTGCGGCGTCTTAATGAAGTCGAGCTTGCCTGTGTCAGCTAAGCCGCGGCAATCACTGTGTGCAGGTACCGCGGCGACTTCCCAGTCTTCAGCGACGACATCCAGGGCATCGCCGCGGTGGTCATCGCCGGCGTGATGGCGGCGCAGCAGCTGACGGGCAAGCGCATGAGCGAGCACACATACCTGTTTGCCGGGGAGGGGCGCGGCGCGACCGCCGTCGCAGAGGTGGGCTGCCCCCGCTGCTGAGAGGCCGGCCGCAGCCCAGCGCCGCAACTGCCTTTTCAAGTTCCGGCTGACTGCCTCGCTGCGGAGAGCCTGCCCGCAGCCAGTGCCGCAGCAGCTGCTTTCCTGGGTGTTTGGCTGATTGCTGCACGATTGCACATTGCGGCACCAGCGGGAACCACCCAAAGTCATGCTGG